>ERZ773050.874-NODE-874-length-16735-cov-3.934952_pt1 | contig 16735 bp, 16 predicted proteins | sample MGYA00580632_ERZ773050 | MGnify/ENA primary metagenome ERZ773050 (study PRJEB29015, sample SAMEA2738123) | human oral metagenome | biome: human oral; feature: human-associated habitat; material: saliva | place: China | collected 2166 ... | reverse complement strand
ACAGCAGTAGGCTGGCAATTGCCAGTGGTAATCGCTACGTCGCCAGGCCTGAGGAGACCACCTGTACTGCTCGTACTAACTCAAGTTATGCGTGGAGGGGAAATTACAGAATCTGCTCTGAGCTACTTCCAGTCAACGATGGTAGCATCGACCATAGCTTTCGCCATAGCATCATCTGAAGCATCGTTAACATCATAGTAATGAGCCGTATCTAGATAATTAGCCGCCACACCTAAGATATGCAGCTCATCCATCAGCACATGTGCTCGATCCAGTGCCGACACCGAGATAATAGGGCAAGCTAAAATGATCTTATCGACCCGAACAGGCTTGAGCCAAGTTACTGCCGCCTCTAGCGGAGCCGGACTATCTAACCCATCATCGACCAGGATGACATTGTAGCCTCGTAAGTTTTCGGGCGAGACCTCCTGCGGCTCGATATTCTTATCTACCTCAAAGATAGCCTGCCGGACTTTCTCGTCTAGCCAGCCGGCATATTCACCATAATAATATTGCTGCTCAGATTCGCTGAGTCGGGGATTAACTGCTACCACTCCACCGGGCATGACCATGGCGTAGTCAATACTTTCGTCGTCGATATGGATCGTCTTCATCAGCAAGCGTCTCAGGACGGCGTGCAGATTTACCGCTATCTGGTAGCCGACTGCCACACCGGCCTGGCTCAGTGCTACTACTGCCGTATTCTCATAGCGATAGAGAGGCATTAGCTCGTCAGCCAGCTTCACTCCCGCCTCAGCTCGGGACTTAAAATACATGTGATCATTATAGCAAAGCCACGCCTTGCACTAGTAGTTTAATTTGCTAGATACGATACCTCTCATTCTTCACTCTATTATCATTTCCTTCAGACCCGCCTGGCTGGCTCGTGTGCTGCTGAGCTTCAAGCGTGCACAGTCTTCAGGAAATGACGATGCAGATGAAGGACAAAAGACACCCTTTGGTGCGCTAATGATTATATATGCCAGAGTAGCTCACCTAGGCTTCCGATGGCTGTTGATATGTCTGTAATTTCCCCAGTCTCATTTCTTAGCCTAGCTTCAGCCAAAGATGAACGCTCCTGGTACGAGTAGTACAGTGTGGTTGACGAAGGCTGTTGATATAGCAGTAAGCTAGCAATTGCCAGTGGTGCTTGCTACGTCGCCAGGCCTGAGGAGACCACCTGTACTACTCGTACTAACTCAAGCTATACGTTGGAGGGAAATTACGGACCCCACCGGGACAACTTTAAGAATCCATTGTACACAAGGGTGTTATACTAAGACTGTAGATTAATTAAAGCGACTAAGGAGGCACTTATGGCGCAGCTATGGGGCGGGCGATTCACCCACCAGATGGACAAGCAAGCATATGACTTTAACGCATCGATCGCCTTCGACCGTCGCCTCTTACCACAAGACATCCGTGGCGGTATCGCTCACGTCAAAATGCTCGCCAAGCAAAAAATCCTGACTAACGCCGAGCGTGACCAGATAATCAAAGGGCTGGAAGAGATCCGGCAAGCCGTCATGGCCGGCGAGCTGGCCATCACTGACCAATACGAAGACATCCATAGCTTCGTCGAGGCATGCTTGATCGATAAAATCGGTGACGTAGGTAAGAAAATGCATACCGGTCGGAGTCGTAATGACCAGGTGGCACTGGACATGAAGCTCTACGCCAGAGACGAGATTGACCGGCTGAATGAACTCATCCGTGACCTGCTGGAGACTCTGCTGGCTACCATGCGGCAGCATATTGATACCTTTATGCCGGGCTTCACCCATCTGCAGAAAGCTCAGCCGATCACTCTGGCGCACCACCTCGGGGCTTATTTCGAGATGTTCAAGCGTGACCATCAGCGCCTGGTCGATATCCGGCGCCGGCTCAATACCTGCCCCTTGGGTTCAGGGGCGCTGGCCGGGACGACTTATCCGTTGGACTCGCAGTATGTGGCCGAGCAGCTCGGCTTTAGCGAGCCGACTGCCAATAGCATTGATGGTGTATCTGACCGGGACTATCTGCTGGAGCTCCTCTCAGCGCTAGCCATCATCATGATGCATCTGAGTCGCTTTAACGAGGAAGTGATCATCTGGAATAGCGACGAGTATCGCTTCGCTCTCTTAGACGACAGCTTTAGCACCGGTAGCAGTATCATGCCTCAGAAAAAGAACCCGGATATCGCTGAGCTGATCAGAGGTAAGACAGGGCGGGTCTATGGTAGCTTGATGTCTCTACTGACTACCATGAAGGGGCTGACGCTGGCCTATAACAAGGACATGCAAGAGGATAAAGAGGGCGTCTTTGATGCCATTGATACCACTAAGGGCTGCCTGTTTCTCTTCACCGGCATGCTTAAGACGATGAAGTTTGACACCGAGCGAATGGCGGAGAGCGCCGGGCGAGGCTACACCAATGCGACTGATGTAGCGGATTACCTGGTAGGGAAAGGAGTGCCTTTCCGAGATGCCCACGGTATCGTCGGGCGCTTGGTGCTGGAGTGTATCGCCCAAGGCGTCTCGCTCAACGATCTGCCGCTGGCGGACTATCAGCGGATATCACCGGTCTTTGCCCAGGATGTCTATCGGGCGATTAGCTTGGAGTCGTGCGTTAACCGACGTTTGACTACCGGAGCACCCGGTCACGAAGCGATGCTTAACGAGATCAAGGCTAGCCAGCAGTACTTAGAGGACTATCAGATGGAGTAAGCTGGCCCGGCGTCGGACTTGGGGTAGTGTCTCCGGTTCGGCAGACTGATGACGAGTGAACGGAAAGTATGGCGGACGAGGTGTGGACGAAGCCGAGTAAGTAAAAGGAGACGAAATGACTAATATGAACCGGGCTAATCACGACCGGCCGGAGCCGGAAGGCAATTTACTGCCTTGGGATGACATAGATACGGCGGCTATGCCGGCAGACCAGGTGGTCAGTGCGCTGGAGGCACGACTGAGGGAAGATATCGAGAATATTGGTGAAGATGAGACCGAGCATAATGGCGTCAAGTCGGTAGAAGTCTATGATAAAGCCTACGAGTGCAAAGTCTTGGCTGACTCCGTGTCGCCCGAGGGGGCACGGCTAACGACGATGGAGGTGACCTTCCCCAGGATAATCCTGGCGGAAATGAACACCCACCGGGTATTCAGCCGCAACTCCGCCTCAAGTCGGGCGATCCCGATTAAGAAGCGAATTGAGATGGTCAAGAAGCACCCTTACGTTCCCCAGTATTGGGGTAAGTTGCAAAAGGGGATGGCGGCTGATGAGCAGATTGACCGGGAGCTCCGTCAGCAGGCTAAAGAGACTTGGCTGGACGCTCGGGATCATGCTGTCAAGTATGCCGAGGAGCTGGCTATCCTGGGCATTCACAAGCAAACGGTCAGTCGCCTGCTCGAGCCATTTCTGTGGCAGGTAGCGATCATATCGTCTACCGAGTGGGATAATTTCTTCCGCTTGCGCACCTCACCGGCGGCTCAGCCGGAGATGCGGGCGATCGCCGAGCTGATGCAGGAGGCGCACGAGATTAGCGTGCCTAATGAGGTCGAGCCGGGCGAGTGGCATTTACCGCTCGTCAAGTATGAGGAGAAGCAGGAAATACCGCCCGAAGATCAGCCCTGGGTCTCGGCGGGACGCTGTGCCAGAGTGAGCTACATGAAGCAGGAAGACGAACGGGACTGGCATAAAGACCGAGACCTATGCCAAAACATCGCCAAGATGGGGCACCGCTCGCCGCTAGAGCACGTGGCAACACCGCTGGAAGATGCTAGCGAATGGAGTGGCAATTTCCGAGGCTGGAAGCAGCTCCGCAAGACCATGCCCGAGCTCGGGCAAGAGGAAGGGGCTGAAGCATGAGTGCCGACAAGAGCATGGATACATCAGAGATGGCCACAGCGATTAGGAATAATGATTATGCCGGCTATCAACAGGCTCGTTATCCGGCTGTCATGGATGGTGACGAAGTCGTGTTTCATGACGAGGACTTTAGCGACGTAGATTTTGCCAAGTTTAACATGGGTTTTATGGTCTTTGTTCGCTGCAACCTTGACAGAGCAAAGCATCTGTCAGGACAGCCGATTACACTGGAGAGATGTAGTGCTAAGGGGATAGACCTGCGTGATACGAGCACCATCATTAATGCCAAACAGTCGGACTTGACCGGCATGCTTTATGACGATCAGACAGTCTTAGCCAATGATACGATTAGCTCGACATTGACCGATTGTCAGCTAGACGAGCAGGCAACATCGTTCTTGCGAGAGCGTGGCGTGACCATAGACGAATAGTGTGAGATGGATCTCTCTAGCTATCGGTATGGTATAATGTCGTAACAGCTTAAGGTTAAAATGAGAGGAGCGGTGCAATGAAGAAATTTCGTCAATTTAGAGATCCGGAACTGGTGGTTGATGGGTCGATCGTAGGTTTCTACCCGCGAGAGTTCTACGTGCTTAGTAATTTTGCAAGTTTTCAAGTTGATTGGCGTGGTCGCCGTTGGATGACTAGCGAACATGCATACCAGGCAGCACACTTTTTTGAGACAGCTCCGGAATTGGCTGAGCAAATTTTTGAAGCACGTTCCTCGCATGAAGCTTATAAGATTGCCAAAGCCAATGCGGATAAAGCACCAAGCAACTGGGACGATATAAAAATTGGCATCATGGAGGAGATTGTTCGTGCTAAGTGTGAGCAAAATCCATATGTTAAGCAGAAATTGTTGGAAACGCTAGACGTGGAGATAGTCGAGGACTCGCCCAAAGATGATTTTTGGGGGTGGGGCGAAGATCACAACGGTCGCAATGAGCTCGGCAAGATATGGATGAAGCTGAGAGATGAGTTAAATAAATAGCTATCTCTTATTCATAGCGCTAGCAGAGTTTTCTGAAAGCACCGGGAAGTAAGCCGGCTCCTAATAAAGCCCTACAGCTTTGGCTGCAGGGCTTGTTGCTTTATCTCAGCCGCTTGCTAAGGTGCTATACTGGATGGTGAGCAATAAAGATCACCCTCCCTGCGGGAGGCTGTGATTTAGAGTGGGGTATAGTATGACTAAGAGCGAAGCTGTCGAGATGTTTGACCAAGAGAGGGTACGGATGTACCGGGACCAGGAGGCTGAGAAACAGCACTCCCTGATAGTTGAGGTAGTGTCGCCCGACAGCAACTCATTTACTCGCCTCAAAAAGGAGATGTATATCTCTGATGATTATGAAGCGACACTACGTGATTTGGCTAGACAGAAAAAGGCGGTGGTGTTGGCGGTAGAGGTAGGTGGACGCTACGCCGGTCGGGTGACCTTGCGGCATGATTGGGGTGATGAGACCTCTATCATTGAAAAGGATTTTTCAGGTTTGCCGCAAATCAATGCGCTGGAAATTGATGAGAATTATCGACGTCAAGGCTTGGCAACTATGCTTGTTACGGCAGCAGAAAATGAGGCCCGCCGCCAAGGCTTTTCTATGATTGGACTGGGTGTTGAAATCTCAAATGAACTGGCGAAAAGACTATACGAAAAACTAGGCTACAGCTATCAGCAGGTAGGCGGTAGCGATACGTATGATTTTCTCTTCGGCAAACCTAACCCACAGGTATATAAGCTACGGCTAATGACAAAATCGTTACGAACGGAGGCAAATCATGACTGATCGGCAATATATGAGATATGAAGTAAATGAGGGGATAAGACAATGAGAGAGGGGCGGTATGACTAAGGATGAAGCCGTCAAGATATTTAACCGGCAGCGAGTGCGGACACACTGGGACGAGGAGGCTGAGAAGTGGTACTTCTCGATAGTTGACGTGGTAGCGATTCTGACGGATAGTGCCGATGCTCGTAAATATTGGAGCAAGCTTAAACAACGCTTAAAGGCTGAAGGAAATGAAACGGTGACAAATTGTCACCAGTTGAAAATGCTTGCCATAGATGGCAAGATGCGCTTAACTGACGTCGCCGACACCGAGCAGCTCTTGCGCTTAGTTCAGAGCATCCCTTCGCCCAAGGCTGAACCTTTCAAGCTATGGCTGGCTGAGGTTGGCTATGAGCGATTGGAAGAGGCTGAAGATCCGGAGAAGAGTATTGACCGTGCCATGGAGATGTATTTGCGCAAAGGCTATAGTAAAGAATGGGTTAACCAGCGTCTGAAGAGCATTGAGATTCGTAAAGACCTGACCGACGAATGGGATAAACGTGGCGTCAAGAAGGGGCGAGAGTACGCCATCTTGACTGATGAAATCACCAAAGCATGGAGCGGGTTAACGGTAAAAGACTATAAGAAGGTCAAAGGTCTAAAGAAGCAAAACCTACGTGATAACATGACTAATATGGAGCTGGTGCTCAATATGCTAGCCGAGGCGACGACTACCGAGATTAGCAAGCAGGAACAACCCGACACCTTTGAGCAGAATCAGGAGATTGCCAAGCAGGGTGGCGAGATTGCCGGTACTGCCCGCAGACAGATTGAGCGCAAGACGGGTAAATCGGTAGTAACTGCCAAGAACGCTAATGGTTTACTGGAAGAACAAGCAGAGAAAAGGAGGATTAGATGAAATTCAAACATGGTATGCGCCGTCGGGCGAGTGAATACGAGCCAGATCTAGTGCAGTGGTGGAAAGACCACCGGACCTTTGAGAAGTCAGTTGAGATGCGTAGTCCGGCTAATGCCTATGTCTTTTATGATGGACCACCCTTTATCACCGGTGTGCCTCACTTTGGCACCCTGCTTAGCTCGATCATCAAGGATGTCGTGCCTCGCTATCAGACGATGCGGGGGCGACGAGTCGAGCGTCGTTGGGGCTGGGATTGCCATGGTCTGCCGGCAGAGAATTTCGTCGAAAAGCAGCTGAGCATTACTGACCGACGCCAGATCGTAGCAGACTCTCATCAGCCTGCGCCATTAGATAAAGATGGCAAGCCTCTGTCGACCATTAGCCTAGAGAAGTATATCCAGACGGCTCGGGATTCGATGATCGCTAATAGCGAAGCTTGGCAGGGCGTGATCGACCGCATCGGCCGCTGGGTGGATTTCAAAGGTGCCTACCGCACCATGGACAAGGACTTCATGGAGAGCGTCTGGTGGGCGTTTAAGCAGCTCTATGAAGCGGGTAAAATCTACGAAGGCGAAAAGGTGCTGATGTACGACACCAAGTTCGCCACCCCCGTCAGCAAGGCCGAAGTGACCATGGACAACGACGCTTACCAGACAGTGACCGACCCCAGTGTCTATGTGAGGTTTCGGCTAATTAGTGGTGAAGTGGTTGATGATGATATCGAAGGTGATGAGGATGTCAATATCCTCGCCTGGACCACCACCCCATGGACGCTGCCAGCCAACCTGATGCTGGCGGTTAATCCAGAAATGACCTACTGTGAGGTGCTGGTGGGTGGCGAGAAGCTAATCATTGCCGAGGAGGCACTGGAGCGAGTGCTACAGGACGACAGGCATCAGCCGCTTGATTACGAGGTGTTGCACCAGTTCTCAGGCGGCGAGCTGGTCGGTCGGGCGTATCAGCCGCTAGACACCGGCTCGACTTACCCTGAAGACGCTAAGATTCATCATATCTACCCGGCAGATTTCGTCACTGCTGAGTCTGGTACGGGCATCGTGCACATTGCGCCGGCATATGGCGAAGATGACTTCGAGCTCGGTAAAGCTAATGGCATAGCGCCATTCCACGTCATCGACGATGACGGCTATTACTTCGACAGCATCTATAAAGGACGAGAAGTCTGGTCAAGCAATAAATACATCGCTAAAGACCTGGCGGAGCGGGGGATCGTCTGGCGGATCGAGTATATCCGGCACGAGTATCCCTTTAACCCTCGGAGCAAGCAACGGATCATGTATCGGGCGATACCGTCATGGTTCATGGATATAGGAGAGGAGAAGCCGCTCCTGCTGGAGCAGAATGAGAATATCAACTGGTTTCCGGCTCATCTCAAGCATGGTCGCTTCGCTAAGAATATTGACCAGGCACCCGACTGGAACTTGAGCCGAGATCGTTTCTGGGCGTCGGCAATGCCGGTCTGGAAAGGCGATAAGGGCACGGTGCGGGTGGTCGGCTCGTATGCCGAGCTGGCCGAGCTAAGTGGGGTAGAGCTGGATGACTACCATCGCCCCTGGGTGGATAACATCACTTTTGACATCGACGGTGAACATTTTAAGCGGGTGGACAAGGTGCTGGACTGCTGGTTTGAGTCGGGGTCGATGCCTTTTGCTCAGCTGCATTATCCCTTTGACAATAAAGAGAAGTTTGAGCAGAATTATCCGGCGGATTTCATCGTCGAGTATGTCGCTCAGGTGCGAGCCTGGTTTTACTATGTCCATGCGGTCAACACGACGCTAGCCAGTATCGGGGCGTTTGGTGCTGAGCGGGCTAAGCCGACAGCTCAGATGAATGCTTATCGCAATGTCATTGTCACCGGTGTGATCGCCGGTAATGACGGGCGCAAGATGAGCAAGTCGCTCGGTAATTATACCGACCCTAATGAGCTGATGGATCAGTACTCGGCAGATGCGTTGCGCTTCTTGCTGCTGGCGTCGCCCCTCCTAAGTGGTGAGGACTATGTCTTGCTCGATAAGGATGTCTCAGATGTGGCTCGCAAGCTGGCTATGATCTGGAACATGTATGATTTCTTCACCATGTACGCCGAGGTGGACGAGTTTACATTTCCGTATGATACGGTGTCTTCGGATGCGTTTCTCGTTCACCGTATCACCGATACGGCTCGCTCCGACACCCCCGAGTCCTCGTCTCGCACCGGGGCTGAGAGTGCGTTTCAGATTAGTGTCGATATCGATAAATTATCCAATCCTCTTGACCGCTGGATAGTCTCTCGGGTGCACCAGCTGACCGACCATGTCGCTAAGTTTATGAATCAGTACAATATCCCGGATGCTCTCAGTGCGGTGATTCCTTTCGTCGACGATGCTTCTAATTGGTACGTTCGGCGTAGCCGACGTCGCTTCTGGAAGAGTGAGGATGACGCTGATAAAGCTCAGGCATATCAGACGCTGCATTACGTCCTGGTGCGTCTAAGCCTGGTGCTGGCACCGTTTACACCTTTCTTGGCTGAGGAGCTATATCAGCACTTGACCGGCGGTGAGTCGGTTCACCTGCTGGACTGGCCGACCGACAACCCGGTCGACGAGCGAGTCTTAGCTGACATGCGCCGGACCAGAGAGCTGATCGCCGGCGGGCTGGCTCTGCGGATGGAGCGATCTGACGACTACGGTCAGATCAAGATCCGTCAGCCACTTAGCTATGCCAGCTATACAGGCGAGAGGCTGGGTAGCTACTACGAAAAGATCATGCAGGAAGAGCTCAATGTCAAAAGAGTTAGCTGGGTGGAAGATCTGGCGAAGTATCAGGTGTCGGGTGTGGTCAATGAGGCTGAGACCGAGACGTGGCTAGAGCTAGACAAACATCTCACGCCTGCGCTAGAGGCGGAGGGGCTGTCTCGTGAAGTCATCCGGGTGGTGCAGAAAGCTCGTAAGGACGCCGGGCTAAGTGTGGACGACCGAATCTTACTGACACTATCGACCGATGACACCAAGCTAAACTCGGCGATCGACACCTGGAGCGATAGCATCATGGCGGAGACGCTGACTACCGCTTCACTAGCGGAAGATCAGCCGGCTGATTATACGACGACGGTTAAGGTGGCGGGCTCAGACCTGAGGCTTGAGCTAGCCAAAGCGGAAGTGAGGAAGTAGTAGTGAACGAAGTGGTGGGGCAGCCAGTAACAGGTAATGGGCATCGGCGGCGGGGGCTATCAATCGTGGCGACGCTGATCATCTCACTGGGAGCGGGCTTCGTCGTCTGGCATATCGGCTCAGTGGTGGATTGCAATAAGGCTCTTGGCAGCTATCGCCAGCAGAAGCAGGCACTGGAGCGGGCAGTTAGAGACAGTGCCGACCAGGCCAAGGCGACGGTTGATGATGTGCCGACCGGGCAGAAACAAGCGGTCGAGCGCTTGCAGGCTGATATAAAGAGAGCTCAGACACTGCTAAATAAATCGGTTGACGAGCACCAATGCGCCAGCACTAATCAGACGGTCGCTATCACCGAGGCGGGGGTGAGACTACAGGCCGGCTCGGGTGAGCTGAAAGAGCTGGCCGGTCTGCTGACGACCGAGGCAGAGATAGTCAAGCAAGCTCGCCACGCCAAGCAGCTCAACGACGCTCGGGTGGCACTGCGCTCGACTATTCTGTCGGCGAAGCGGTTAGCCGGTAGTCAATGGATGCGAGCTGAGACTCGGACTAAGCTTAATCAGACTATCGCTAATGCTAGCACCTACCTGGAGAGTACAAACGTGGCTAGCATCGGGCAGGCTCGCCGGCAGATGGATAGCTTGATCGATCAGATCAACCAGCTGATCTCAGCGACTAATGCTGAGCTACTCCAGATAGAAGAGCGTCTGCGAGCGACACCGACGGCGGCAGACGGCAATGGCAACTACACTCAGTCGGCGACTAATATCGTCAATGCGGCGGGGCTAAAAGTAGTCTGGGGGCTGGAGCAAATGCGGGGCTACTGCACTATCACCGAGCAAAATATCGCCAGCTGGATGGCGGCCTTTTGCACCGGCGCTCCGGGCAATGTCTATATCAATAATCGGATGAGCGCTCGGGCTTCTTTCGACCGTTATTTTGCTGATGCTATGCGTCACGAAGTGGGGCATTATCTGATCTTTCGGCGCTGCGGCACGACCGAGCCTGCTTCGATCGGCAGCCAGGCTAACGCCGAGTCGACGGCCAGCTCATATGCGGTGCTCTACCTGGGGGCAAATGCTAATACATTAAACCGAGCCACCGATGCTCGCTACCACATGGACGAGCTGTCTGACCAAGCCGCCGCCCGCATCCACGCCGGACAGTGTGAGTGAGGCAGGAGTCTGGATGGGCGATGTATCCTGCTGTGGCTTTATGTACCATTGCTTATATGCTATAAAGAATGGTAAGGAATGGACGACAGAAGTATGACAAATCAGGTGAAAATTGAGAACTTAATCGGCGAAGCTACTGAATACGATAAAAAGCAAGCAGTGGAGACAAAGAAACCAAAGAGTTGGTGTAAAAGCGTCAGTGCATTTGCTAATACCTCCGGCGGATTCTACAGACCTAAAGAGGCTGGTGATGAGAGGCAAGAATACTAGCTTTGATTCGCTTGTCTCGACTTATGACATAGGTGACTATTCTTTTACCAAGCTGAAAGAGCGGTTCAAGATTTGGACCGGACGTAGCTTTGAAGAAAAGGGCTATGTTTCCATGGGAATGGTGACTGATAATGGCAAGTTGACAAATGCGGGTGCATTACTGGCGGACGAGTCACCAATTCACTGGTCAAGGGTGTTTTGCACTCATTGGAATGGTAAGACGAAGAGCGGTGGGATCGTTGACGCGTTTGATCACGCAGAATACTCAGGCAGCTTGATATCTCTCCTGAATGATGCAGAATCTTTTATCATGAATAACACTAAGACGATTTGGAAGAAGCTGCCAAACTCCAGACTGGAGCTTCCGGAATATGTCCACCGAAGCTACTTTGAGGCTCTGGTAAACGCCTTAATCCACCGAGATTACCTAATAAACGGGAGTGAAGTCCATGTCGACATCTTCGATGATCGCATGGAGATCTATTCTCCCGGGGGTATGCCTGACGGAACTGTGATCCAAGATAGAAATATTCAGGCTATCCCGTCTATGCGTCGAAACCCGGTGATTGCGGATATCTTTGCTCGGCTGGGCTACATGGAGAGGTCGGGCAGTGGACTGGGCAAGATTCGCAGCAGCTATGAAGTATCGGCAAACTTTGAGACAGGAAAAGAACCCGTATTCTATTCGGATAGGTCTCAGTTTCTAGTTACTTTGTGCAACTTGAACTACCGAGATGGTGACATGGTAAAGGACTCATCCGAGAACGCATCGTCCGCTTCAGAGATCAATCTAAGGCAAGATCAGATTTTGCAAACGATGCTCTCGGCGCACAAATATAGCTTGGGCGAGGTGGCGGATAAAGTCGGATTGAAGGAGACTATGGCTAAAATATTGCTAGATGATCTGGTGGAGAAAGGCTACCTCCGCTTTGTGGCAGGAGTAAACAGGGGCAGATATTTAAGGGTTAGATAGAAGGTGAAACCTATCTGTCTTGGGTCTGTGCCATACCCCGTATGCTATAATGAGCCGCATGGAAGATATCATTTCGCTGTGTAAGAGGCGCGGCTTTATTTATCAAGGGTCGGAGGTCTACGGTGGGCTGGCCGGTACTTGGGATTGGGGTCCGCTGGGTGTGGCGCTCAAACGCAACGTGATGCAGCAGTGGTGGCACTTCTTTGTCGACTGTCGCCCGGATATCTACGGTGTCGATGCAGCTATCATCATGAATCCGAAGACCTGGCAGGCGAGCGGTCATGTGGCGACCTTTGCCGACCCGCTGGTGGACGACGTGGTGACCCACCGTCGTTTCCGGGCTGATCATCTGCTGAAAGATAATGGCATCGAGGCGACCGACGGCATGTCTGATGCTGAGATCGACAAGCTGATCGAGGATAACCATGTCAAATCGCCTGACGGTAACCAGCTATCCAAGGTGAAGCGGTTTAATATGATGTTTCGCACCAGCGTTGGGGCGGTCGAGAGCGACGACGCCGTGGCGTACCTGCGCCCCGAGACGGCCCAGGGTATCTTCACGAATTACCGTAATGTGGTCGACTCGTTTTACCCTGATCTGCCTTTCGGCATTGCTCAGCAAGGCAAAGCTTTTCGCAACGAGATCAGCCCGCGTGACTTCGTCTTTCGCTCACGAGAGTTTGAGCAGATGGAGGTAGAGTATTTCATTGACCCGGCTTGCTGGCAGGAGTCATTCGAAGATTGGCTTAAGCTGGAGCACCGGTTCTTAGAGCAAGTGATGGGTTTGCCGGCAGCGATGATTCACGACTTGGAGGTGCCGGCTCAAGATCGGGCGCACTATAGCAAGCGGACGGTCGATATCGAGTTTGACTACCCGATTGGTCGAGGTGAGCTGATGGGGCTGGCCTACCGGACTGACTTTGACCTGATGAATATAGAGCGGGCGAGCGGTAAGTCGATGGAGTATCGCCCGAAAGATGGTAGCAAGCCTTTCGTACCGCATGTGATTGAGCCGTCGAGCGGAGTGGGGCGCCTGGTGATGGCGATCCTGGCGGCGGACTATGCAGAGGACGAGGTCGGTGGGGAGAAGCGGAAGTTGCTCAAGCTACCGAGGCACCTGGCGCCGGTGCTGGTGACGGTCTCGCCTCTGCTCAAGAATAAGCCCGAGCTAGTGACTAAGGCGAGGCAGGTCTATGACATCGTCCAGCAGTATGTACCGGGGCGAGTCAGCTGGGACGATAGTGGCAATATCGGCAAGCGATACCGCAAGGCGGATGAGATCGGCGTACCCTACTGCCTGGTGGTTGATTTCGATAGTCTGACTGATGAGGCGGTGACGGTGCGAGACCGTGACACCACCAAGCAGACTAGAGTCAAGATCGATCAGCTGACTGACTATCTGCGGGTGAGCGAGTAGAAGGCTGAGGCTGCGAGAAATACTGTCGTAGTGACGTTATCCTGCTATGAGCCTGTCCAGCAGATGCTAGTGAAACTAACTAATCAAAATAAATCATGATTGCACAGCTTCCTTGCCTAAGCGAGTATAACGTTAGGCATCGTGCTGGGCTAATGCTTGACTAATCTAAGTATAAGTGCTATCGTATAAGATACAGGTTACATATGGGGAATGCCCATATGGCCTGCGACCCGGAAGGGGGTGCCATTATGGCACAGAAGATTAAGGTTATCCTCAAGGGCGATGCCCTTGAGGACGCACGTAGGGCCCTCAAGGCGGGCCGGAAGATCCGCCTTGAAGGAGTCCAAAACCTGCTCATTGAGCAGGAAGGGGGTGAGGGGAAATATTATGACCTGGGACAATATCATATTGTCCCAGAGAGAATGGAACTGACTTTCGGCAAGTAATCCTTGCCGAAAGCCGCCCACCCCCTAGGCGCTATCTTGCGAGATAGCGCCTTTTTCCTTGTGAACTGGGTAATTGACAATTCGTCATTATATGTTACCATATCATCCGGTATGGATGTGGAGTCGCCATGTTCAACCGGCTGTCGAGAGGAGTCTACTATGAAGGTAGACGACATCAAGATTGCTCTGAAGCGCTCGGACGTCGCTCATCGGAGCGTCGTCCGGGCCCTCGAAGATGGCCGCATGGTCATCTTCAAGAAATCCCTCCTGCTCGTTGAGCGGGAGGACGGGACCCTGGAACAGTTCCATTTGGGGAGGTACTTTACTCCCCAAAATCAGGGGATGGGAGGTGTGAAGCCCTACTACGTCGAGGTCGAGGGATGACCTCGACGTAGCCCTCCCATTAGGCGCTATCTTACGAGATAGCGCCTTTTTTCTTTGCGTTGGAGATTGACGTATTTTCATTTGGCAGCTAGGCGCACAGGTAATAGGGCAAGCATCTGACAGATACTGTTATGTACCTGGATGATAATTCTACTAAGCGGAAGATAATCCTAAAGAGGCGGAAGAAACAGGGCAAAGATAATGATGGTGATAAGACAAAATAAAAAAGCAGGTTCGCCTTAGGTATCTCTCCGTTCGGTACATCCCTGCGTCGGAATACACTATTATTTGTATCATGAATGAGCCTGCTGTGTCAACTTTTGGGCTGGAATGTAGGGCCTGTCCAGCACCCAGTAATAACCTAACCTCAGTATCTGCTGGATACCGGGTTGCTGCGAGCCCATCCAGCAGATGCTGGTGAAGCTAACTAATCACAATGAAGCATGATTACGCAACTTCCTTACCTATGCGAGCATAACGTTATGTATCTTGCTGGGCTTGACAAATGCGGGGTGAGGTGTTATGGTGAATACCATCAGGTTGCATATGGGGAATGCCCATATGGCCTGCGACCCTGGAAGGGGATGGTCATCATGACCAAAAGGGCGGAATCGGCAACATCGTCAAAGAAGCACCGGAAGGAGGGAAGCCTCACACAAGAGGAGCTAGAGGCGTTGTCCGGCATCCTCGCCAAGATGTTCAGAGACATGTCGGCGAGGGGGCAGCGGGACCCATTCTTAGGCGAGGAGGAGATTCTCGCCGAGGAGTGATTTTAAGAGGCGAAGGATTCTCGCCGGTTGGATTAGGGTTTGCCCTTCGTCTCGAGGCGCTATCTTACGAGATAGCGCCTTTTTCCTTAGGTAACTTCGTCATTCATCTATTTTTCCTAGGTGAGTAATAAATGATGTATCATGCGGGAGCCTGTTGAGCTCAATCCCTCAGGCAACCGATTGGCACGACCAGCACCCCGTCAGGGCGTCGGTAGGCATAGCTGGATATACCAGAGAGAATCATCAGGCAGGACGGTTCTTTCATCTGCCCGGTATCGACAATCTCGCTAAACTTGAGCAGGTTCTCAGCAGCTTTATCAATAGTCGTTTGGTCGGCACCCAGCTTGATCTCGACGGCGCCCCACTTGCCATCAGCGAGATGGATGATGGCGTCGCACTCTAGACCATTCTTATCTCGGTAGTAGAATAGGTCGCCGTCCAGGCTCTGAGCGTAGACCTGTAGGTCACGCAGGGTGAGCGACTCAAAGATCAACCCAAAGGTATGAAAGTCGGTCAGTAGATCTTGTTCGGAAGCACGTAAGGCGGCGATGGCTAGGGAAGGGTCGACAAAGTTGCGCTTCTTGCCGGTTCGGATCCGGGTCTTACTGCGGAGCTCGGGGCACCATGCCTCAATATCGTCTGTGATATGAACTTGCTCTAGCGTAGCCAGATACGACGAGATGGAGGCGTCGCTAACTGACGACTCGCTGTTGCTCCTGGTGTCCTCTAGGATGGTGCTGATATTGGCCGGGGTAGAGATGTTGCGGGCTAGGCTACGCAGTAGCACCCTCATCTTAGTCGGGTTGTGCGGCGTGACGTCGCTAGAATTGACGTCGCTACCGAGGATAGTATTCAAGTAGTCTCTGGCTAGCTTATTGGGCTTGTCCGGCTGACGAAGCACGTTCTCCGGCCAGCCGCCTCGGGCGGCAAGATAGGCGATATCCTCCAGTCGAAAGCCGGCAGAGCCTTGAATATCGTCGTGTCCGTCGAATATGTCGCTCAGCGAAACTTCGCCGGTCGAGTCGCCTGATTCATATAGGCTCATCGGGCGCATCATCAGACGGACGATCCTACCGGCTCCGGAATGCTTAGGCTGATTACGACGAGGTGTGGCTGAGCCGGTTAAGATGTACTGATTAGTCAGGCCGGTTCGGTCAACGTCGTAACGTACGGCATCCCAGAGCTCGGGAGCGTCTTGCCACTCGTCGATCAGGCGAGGCTTATCGCCACTGAGCAGTAGGCTAGGCTGATTGGCGGCGATAGATAGGTTATTCTGGCGGGTGTCAGGGTTCTGGAGCTCTAGCTTACTCTTAGCGAAACGGCTAGCAGTGGTAGACTTGCCGCACCATTTCGGTCCTTCGATAGATACGGCGCCGTATAGACGGAGATCCTCCTCAATTAGCTTGTCGACTAGCCTGGGCAGGTACTTGTTCATGTCTGTTTACTCCTCCTGTGGTCATAAGTTTAGCATAGTTTACGCCCAGTGTGCAACAGTAGTCGTTTGGTAGTTTGGCGCATTTTCGTTTGGCAATTTGGCGGAGTCTCACTTGGTAATTTGGCATACGAGTAGTACAGGTGGTCTCCTCAGGCTTGGCACCGTATAAACTACCA
>ERZ773050.870-NODE-870-length-16831-cov-9.963042_pt1 | contig 16831 bp, 19 predicted proteins | sample MGYA00580632_ERZ773050 | MGnify/ENA primary metagenome ERZ773050 (study PRJEB29015, sample SAMEA2738123) | human oral metagenome | biome: human oral; feature: human-associated habitat; material: saliva | place: China | collected 2166 ... | reverse complement strand
CCATATTTCCTCCTGTTTCCAGACCACTTTGGCTGGTTCCACTAACAGATGACGCTTTAAGTCTAACCATTCCCAGCTGATTGCGGGACCCGGAGTCTACTGGTCGGACTGGGGTGATTCTGCTCCTGCTTGCATGCGCTGAGTTGCCGCGTCGAGGATGGAACGGCAACGCGTTGCAAGGGCCTCGCCGCGCTCCCACATGGCAAGAGTGTCTTCAAGGGGAGCCTGTCCGCTTTCAAGCGTCTTGACGATCGCAACGAGTTCATCGCGCGCTGCTTCGTAGGAAAGTGTTTCGGGTGCGGGAAGGGATGTTTCTGCCATGGGAACCTCCGGTAGTGACAAGTATGGGCGGTAGTTGAGTGTGAAGGGGACGTTTACTGTGGGGATTCGGGTGCACGCGTAGCGGGCGTTGAACCGACAACTTGAGCAACCAAGCGACCCTGCGCCAAGATTCCCTCCACTAGAGTTCCCTTAGGAACTTGCGAAGCGTCGCGGACAAGCTCCCCTGAGGGAAGACGCAACATTGAGTAACCGCGTTCCAAAGTCGCCTGGGGGGAGAGGGCCTGAAGCGTTGCCGAGGCCTGAAGGATGCTCTGACGTTCAGAGCTCAAGCGACGCTCAACCTGAGTGCGCAGTGAGGTGAGAACGGAGTCAATGAAAGTCCGATGCGGCTCCAAAGTTGCAGCGGGAGCTAAGAAAATTGGACGAGACACCAGCAAATCGAGGTTGTAGCGCTCCTGATCAAGCCGACGCTGGATTGCACTACGCATTCCTTCGCGTGCTCGAGCAAGGCCATCAAGTTCCTGAACGAGATCGGGGACAATCCGGCGGGCGGCGTCGGTCGGTGTCGAGGCGCGGTAATCCGCAACGTAGTCCAAAAGGGGAGCATCCCCCTCATGACCGATGGCTGACACCAGGGGAGTGGAGGTTTGCGCGGCGGCGCGTACCAAGGCCTCGTCAGAGAAGGGGAGAAGATCCTCAACGGAACCGCCACCGCGGGCAACGACAATTACGTCCACCTGGGGGAGGGAGTCCAGTTCCGCGATTGCCTGGGTGACCTCGCGGACGGCGTATTGTCCCTGGACTGCGACCTCACGGACCTCGAAGCGCGCACCGGGCCAACGGGCGCTCGCGTTGACGATGACATCGTCTTTAGCTTTTGCGTTTCGACCACACACCAGGCCGATCACTCGCGGGAGGAAGGGAAGAGGCTTCTTGCGATCTGCATCGAAGAGCCCTTCGGCGGCCAGGCGCTGGCGCAAGCGCTCTATTTGAGCCAACAGGTCGCCCAAACCCTGAAGATGGACTTCGGCTGCCTGGAGGTTGAGGCTGCCACTACGCTCCCAGAAAACGGGCTTGACGCGGGCGACGACTTTCACGCCCTCCTCAAAACCGGCACCAATCGCAGTGATGACATTGGGGAAGGCCGTCACGGTCATGGACGTGTCAGATTCGGTGTCGCGCAGTGTAAAGAAAGCCATGCGCGAACCCGGACGCGGGTTGTATTGAACGACTTGGCCTTCAACCCAGAGCGCAGACATGCGATCCACGTAGATCTTGATGTTCTGGGTAAGCCTGCTGAGCGGCCACGGGTTGTCACGCGTGGTATCGGCGGCTTTTGCAGCAGGAGGCATCTTTTCTGGCACGAAACAAGCATGACACAGGCACCTAGCATTTGCGTCCAGTGTGAGGAGCATCAGTGGTTTCGGCTGCGCGGATATTAGCGCCTACCTGTACCGTTGAATCATGACTGTTGACGACCAGACGCTGGGCAGCCTTGAACAAAAAAATGCCGGTGGGAAGATCTTGCTGGCAGCGCCACGCGGATATTGCGCGGGCGTTGACCGCGCAGTTGATGTCGTAGAAAAAGCGCTGGATCTGTACGGCGCCCCCGTGTACGTGCGCAAAGAAATCGTTCACAACAAATTCGTTGTGGAATCCTTAAGCAAGCGCGGGGCAATCTTTGTTCAAGAGACCGACCAGGTCCCCGAGGGCGCGCGCGTCGTCTTTTCCGCACACGGAGTTTCCCCTCAGGTTCATGAGGTCGCAGCGCAGCGACACCTGGCAACCATTGATGCGACATGCCCGCTGGTGACCAAAGTTCATCGCGAGGCCGTGCGCTACGCGAAGGACGATTACGACATTATTCTGGTGGGGCACGAAGGCCACGAAGAAGTTGAAGGGACCTTTGGCGAGGCCCCTGAACACATTCAAGTCGTTGGAAGTCCTGAAGAAGTCGACAACTTGGTAGTGCGTGACCCCGAGCGGGTCGTGTGGATTTCGCAGACCACCTTGTCGGTTGATGAGACTCGCCAGACTGTTGATCGCCTGCGCGAGCGTTTCCCGGCTCTTCTTGATCCGCCCTCGGATGATATTTGCTACGCGACACAGAACCGCCAGGGGGCCGTGAAGGTCATTGCGCCGCTGGTCGATGTCATGGTTGTTGTGGGCTCGGCGAATTCCTCGAACTCGGTGCGTCTAGTCGATGTCGCACTCGAATCGGGTGTGCCCGCTGCGTATCGCATCGACAAGGCCGAGGAACTCCAAGAAGAATGGTTTGAGGGGGCCTCGACGGTTGGCCTGACTTCGGGTGCGTCGGTGCCCGAGATTCTTGTACGCGATGTTGTCGCTTGGCTGCAAGAACGCGGTTTCCCAACAGTTGAAGAGGTGCGAACAGAGACGGAGACGACGACTTTCGCACTTCCTCGCGATCTGCGTTCAGACCTGAAGAATGCTGGACAGATTGATGTGCGCCCTCACGCTCGCCGCACTGCGGGGCCTGATCACACCAGCTGAGCGCAAGTTCACCCGCTTTTTCACGCACTTTCTATGCGTGCGGGCAAACGGGAGTGCGGCCTCGTCGGATAGGATAGGGGCGTGTCTTTAACTATTGGTATCGCTGGCCTGCCCAACGTTGGCAAGTCCACCCTGTTTAATGCTCTGACCCGCGCGACCGTTCTGGCTGCGAACTACCCCTTCGCGACCATTGAACCGAACGTCGGTGTGGTCCCTCTTCCTGACCCGCGCTTGAACAAGCTTGCCGAGATTTTCGGCTCCCAGCGCATCGTCCCCGCGACCGTGTCTTTCGTTGATATTGCGGGTATTGTGCGTGGTGCGTCTGAGGGTGAGGGCTTGGGTAACCAGTTCCTTGCGAACATTCGCGAGGCCGACGCCATTTGCCAGGTGACGCGTGCCTTCTCCGACCCCGACGTTGTGCACGTTGATGGCAAGGTCGATCCTGAATCGGATATTGAAACCATTAAGACTGAGCTGATTCTGGCTGACATGCAGACGCTTGAAAAGCAGATCCCGCGTCTGGAAAAGGAAGTTCGCGGCAAGAAGACCGAGGCAATTGTCCTAGAAACCGCGCGCGAGGCCCTGGAACTGCTCGAACGCGGCGAGCTGCTCAGCGGCCCCGCGGGGGCAAAGCTCGACCAGGATGCATTGAAGTCTTTCCAGCTGATGACCTCCAAGCCCTTCATCTTCGTGTTCAACATGGACGCCGCCGAGATGGATAACGAGGAGATGAAGGACGAACTGCGCGCCCTCGTCGCCCCTGCCGAAGCCATCTTCCTGGACGCCCAGTTCGAGGCCGAGCTGGTCGAACTGGACGACGAGGACGCCCGCGAGATGCTCGCCGAATCCGGCCAGGACGAGTCCGGCCTGGACAAGCTGGCCCGCGTCGGCTTCGACACCCTGGGCCTGCAGACCTACCTCACCGCAGGCGAGAAGGAAGCGCGCGCCTGGACGATCCACAAGGGCGACACCGCCCCCAAGGCCGCCGGCGTCATCCACACGGACTTCGAGAAGGGCTTCATCAAGGCCGAGGTCGTCTCCTTCGATGACCTGGTCGAGGCCGGCTCCATGGCCGCCGCCAAAGCCGCCGGCAAGGTCCGCATGGAAGGCAAGGACTACATCATGGAAGACGGAGACGTGGTGGAGTTCCGTTCCGGACTAACGTCTGGCGGGAAGAAGTGAACTTCGGACTCCTGGCGGCTATAGCCGAGGTTCTTCGAGCGATCATCGATGGTGTACTGTGGCTAGCGAAGCTTCCTCGCTGGTTCAGAGAGCGGCGCGACGCGCTGCCGGAGGAGCCGTTTGTTGACTTCACGGAAGAGTACAAGGTTTATTCCGATGGTGTCCGCTGGATAAAGGGTAGGGTGCAGAGCGCGAGCGCGAGAGCGTATGTACATGACGTTCGCTGTGAACAGTGCAACCCCTCGCGTGTACCTCCCGAGAAATTCCCGAAGGTAGCGAAGGCTAGTGAACTCAAATCGCTACCCCGTGAGATGAGATCGTTCAGTAAGCGGAAGATTCGGGACGAGGAATTCGTATTTAAACCACAGTATCTTACTCCCAATGAACCTGTGGAATTTTGGGTTTCCTGTCCACTGTGGATCAAACAGGTAGAGTTGGCCGTCATGATGAGCGTTGGGCGGTTCGGTTACAAACAGTGCACGATTCCTGTGTGGCTTATTGTTCCGGATCTTTATGACCCTTTCGACCTCGAGCTTGGTTCCCACCTCCCGTGGTGAGGACCTAGTGCATCGTCGCAACGGTCCGGTTGGCCTTGCTGAACGTGTGGACGACTAGCCAGCCGGGCTACCGGGCTACCAGGGCGCGCCATGCCGCGCGCTCGCGGCACTGCTGCTTGCGGGGCTTCGCTGCCGGGCGATCTGACAATCCTCTTGTTGTACCTCTGTAACGTGCCAGCTTGAAGACGCGTGCTGGTGCGTGGGTGTTGATACAGTTGAGTTCAGCTTTAACGTTTGATCGTCTTTGATTGAAGCGGTGAAAGGGGTGCACGTAAGCATGGCCATACTGGCAATAGTCGTGGTAAGGAGGGGAATCCGGTGAAGGATTTTGTGGGGTGGTTATTTACCGGTCTTTGCATCGCCTATTTGATCTTTATATTGCGGCGATGGATGGCGGCCATTCGACCTCAACTTGCGGAGGGGGAATGTGTAGAGTTTGCAGGGGTGGTGCTCGATGACCTGTTTGAGAAAACCTCTAGAGTGCAAGAGTTTGTTGGAGTTGATTCTTCTTATTGGCAGTCTTTAGGCCTAAGTGTCACTCAGTGGATTTATCTCTGTCGTTGGATGACTCGGCGAGGACTCGTTTCGACGCCACGTGGCTGGGGTTGGAATCAGATCATTATGAATGATCCGCCAAAAGGGTTGGCGCTGATGAAGAATACTTGGAAGTTGCTCAAGGATAGTAAGATCCAACCAAGTATATCCATCGGATCTATTGGTGATGTTAATGGGCCTATCAATGTCGGTGGAGAGCAGATAGTGATTTTCGGGCGGGGGCTGAGTGGAGATAATCTACAAGCTCTCGTTGAAGCTCTTCGTCGGGACGCGGAGGATATGTCTGAACCGCGCGCATCTTCCCTCCATGAAGCGGCGAATACCTTAGAAGATGCTGTTGAAGGGCGCGAGCCGGCGACGTCGCCTGCAGTAACAGGTGCGTTGAAATGGGCGCGTCAGTGTGTGACTGACGCGGTTAGCAATGCAGGTGGAGAAGCGTTGCTAGCGGCTACTGTCGCGGTCGCAAGGACGCTTGGCTGGGTTTAGCGCCCGCGGCCATGTAGGCGTTACGTACACCAAGAGATGAAGGTGAAAGTGGCTCGTTCAATCTCTGCAATCGAGAGGTAGCACGAGATATAGTGGGCTTTCTGACCGTCGATTAAGTAGTTGTCGCAGGAAGAATGATGAGCAACGATCCTCTAAAACTTGACGAGCCTGGAGAATGGGCAGGTCTCTGGTGGCTGCCGGAAGCACCTGACGAGCGACTGCCTGGTGTCATGCGGTATGACGGAAGGGGCGGGCTCTCCCTCTCGCTGATTGGAGCCTTCGAGGAGCGCATCTTCCGTCAGCTGGCCCCTGGGGTTAAGGATGAGCTTGAGGGTGTCAGAGTGTGGGACGTGATTTACGGTGTGGCTCAACAACGCGAGATCACACTCCTCGGCTGCATTCGTATCAAGAGTAGACGGAGAATATGCGCGCGGGTCGAAGGTCCGGATACGCAGACGGTGAGCGCGACGACAGCGATAATCGGAGCGCATGTTAGTGGACGAGAGGACGTGGCTTTTGAAGCGGCTGAGATATCTGTCGAAGACTTGATGCTTTGGGCTGCATCGTCTGTATTTTCGGCTCACCACGGTACTCGTAATGGCATACCGGATGGAACTGGGGCAATCTTGGTGAAACCGGTCGCAGCGCAATCGGCGACGGTCAACAATACTGAGTATCGCCTTGAGCATACTCATACTCTGCCATTCTGGGACTGGAGCAGGGGGAAAACGGTTGGGCGCATGCGTGATGTTGTTTCCATCCGTGTCCGCTGGGCTGAGCCGTCCGCCCTCAAAACTGCGTTGGAAGCTGCAAGCCTGGTGCAAGATCTGATTGCGCTGGCAACGCACCGTGCTGCTGGTGTCATCTGGCTCCAGTTGGAGCTTGCAGGGACTAAGGCACTCCTCCCAGATGGGCGGATGCTACCACCTCGGCGCGCGGATGTTCTGTACTCCCCTGTAGCAGTCGGCAAATCTGATGAGCAGGCTGTTGATCCTGGCAGTGTTCTCTTTACTTGTGAGATGCTCCCGTTCGAAGAACTCATGCCGCACTGGTGTGAGGTGCGGGGAAAATTGCAGGCGGCTATCAATATGATCCTGGGCCTGCGCTACGCCCCCGCACGTTTCGTTGAAAACAATCTCTTGATGGCAGTGGGAGCTGCTGAGGCTCTCCATCGCGGCCTCAGCATTGAGGAAAAACCAATTCCTGAGGCAGAGTTCAAGAAGATTCGTAAAGCCGTGCTTGGGCAGGTGCCTGAGGAATATCGCGGCAGGCTCAAAGAATCGATTCGAAATTCGCCGACGCTTAGGGATAGACTTCTCGCCCTAGCTGCTCGACCTGATCAGCAAGCTATCGGGCAGCTTGTCCCAGACGTCAAGCATTGGGCAAAGCGAACGACGCGAGCTCGCAATGACCTCGCGCATGAGGGAAAGGCGCCAGACCATTCCATCGATGAACTGATTGCCATTGTTGATACCACGAGCGCTGTCGTGATTCTCAATGTTCTCCATGAGCTTGGGTTACCAGTGGAACGACAACGTGAAATCGTGCAAGACCATCCGCGCTTCCGGATGACCTGTAGGAAAGCAAGGGAATGGCTCGTGCCACAAGAAGGTGGCTCCTGAACGAGGCAGTGGCCGGGGTACGCGAGGGCGTGACCCGGCTCTGCTGTTGGTCAGAGGTCGCGTGAGCGTGAGTGAGCATCAATAGTCGAATCAAATGATGACGCTTGGGATGCTATCCTGAATGTGGAGGTACGTATGAGAACCACTGTGACACTCGACGATGACCTGCTTGCGCGCGCTGAGGAACTGACTGGGATCAGCGAACGATCTGCTTTGATCAGGGAAGCGGTCGAACTCCTCGTTCGAATTGAGAGTGGGCGGCAGCTCGCTGCGCTCGGCGGCAGTGATCAGGCAGCGGAGGCCGCGCCGCGGAGCCGAGGGCTTGCATGAGAGTCCTCGTTGACACGAACATCTGGATCGATCACCTGCGGAAAACTGAGCCGATTCTGGTTGATCTGCTTGAGCGCGACCAGGTGTGCGTGCATCAGAGCGTCATCACCGAACTTGCGTTGGGGAATCTCAAGGATCGCTCGGTCTTCCTGAAGGCGCTTGAGCGCTTGCTGATCGTTCGTCACGTCGATGACCGAGGGGTGCGGCATCTCGTCGAGGAGCGGAGGCTGTGGGGTAGGGGCCTCAGTGCTGTCGATGTGGCACTTCTGGCGAGCGCCGTCGTGGCCCCTGGCGTCTCGCTGTGGACGCGTGATAAGCGCCTGCGTCAGGCAGCGCGCGACGTAGGCGTGTTGGCGAACTTCGAGTAATCGATGTGAGCTCTGACGAGGCAGGGGTCGGGTCACGCGAGGGCGTGGTCCGGCCGCGTGCTTCTGGTGAGAGTAGGAGGTCCGTCTGTGTGTCGAAGCGCGGAATACTCTTGGAATACCAAGGGACCCTTACCGTTGCGGTAAGAGTCCCCGTGGTAGACTGCGCCGGTCCAAGCCCGGCGCGATTAGCATAATGCTATCATTGAGCCGTGGGAGAGCACAATGTGATTTTGGACCTAGCGGGCTCGGCTAGGTTCGCGCCTTACCTCCGTGAAACTCATGGGGATGTCGAGCACGCCCGTGAACTCTACTTGTGGGCTGCCGATCTCGCGGGAGCATTGTTTTCAACGATTGCGTTTGTTGAGGTCGGTCTACGTAATTCAATGGATCGGAAGCTTCGGGCGTGGAATGATCAGCAGGGGGTTGATTATGGGGAAGATTGGGCACTCCGTAAGGGGGCAGCACCCCTGCTCTATGATCTTGTAACACATAAGAGCTTGGCGAGTGCGCAGAACTTTGCAAGCGAGCAATCGCGCTTGCGTCCAAAGACCCATCCGCGTCGTTTGGCAACCGTCACGCACGATGATGTTGTGTCGCATTTTATGTTCGGGACCTGGGTCTATCTGATCAAGCCGAGGGTTTGGAATCAGCCTCAGCAATGTCAACAGTTGTGGCAAGAATGTTTGTCGCACGCATTTCCATATGCTGACCCTTCCGACGCGGGGCGTCAGAGGCTGGCTGATCAGCTCGATCGAGTGAGGAAGCTGAGGAATCGTGTAGCGCATCATGAGAACTTGTTGTACGTCGACGTCCGTAAGCGTCTGCGGGATATGCTCGGCATCCTCGCGTTGGTAGATCCGCAACTGCCTGATCTTGCGATGCAGAGCAATCGCGTGCGTTCGCTTGTGCGAGCAGACCCACGCCGTTCGTGGTGAGGGCAGTCGTGATGTGTGACAACCTGCGCAGTAGTGGTCCAGAAGGGGTTGAGGTTGTTGACGACCACTAAACTTGCTCCGATTCACCCGGGCGAAGTCCTCGTGGAAGACTTCATCAAGGGGTACGGAATTACGCAGCACAAGCTTGCCGTCGCGATCGGTGTTCCACCTCGCCGTATCAATGAAATTGTCCACGGGAAGCGGGGAATTACGGCTGACACGGCGATGCGGCTGTCCCGTTACTTCGGTACGACCGCAGGATTCTGGATGAACCTGCAGATGCGCTATGAGCTCGATCGTGCTGAAGACACAATGGGTGAAACGCTGAGCGGAATCGTTCCACTTGCGGCGGTGGAAGTCGCCTGAATTGCTTCAGTCTGGCTAGGCTGTGGCCGGGTCGCGCGAGGGTGACCCGGCTTTGCTGTTGGGTGAGCGCGAGTGTGAATCGTGTCGCCGATCACCTGGATGGTAGGGTGTGGTCATGATGACGGATAGTCAGTACTCATGGCTAGGCTTCCCAAGGAGGCAATGATGCAGGCGATGGCTCTTGGCGATGACGGCGTGCAGACCGTGCGGTACTGGCTCTACGCCCCCGGCCGGGGAGCCTGCATGTGGGACGAGTTCTACGCGCGTGGCGTTATGGGGCTGGGGTGGTATCAGCTCGGTGATCTGAGGGAGTATGCCACCAAGGAGGAGATGCGCCAACGGCTGCTCGAAACTCGCGACGATAATACGTCACAGACGAATTCGGCCCGAGCCGTCTGGCAGTTCGCCAACGAGATCAAGCCGGGCGATGTCGTCTTCGTCAAACGAGGCCTCAAGGAGATTATCGGCCGCGGCGTCGTCACGGGGAACTACGTCTATGATCCGGATGGCGGGGAGTATCCGCACCTGCGTGAGGTCTCGTGGGAGCGTCAGGGAAGTTGGCGAAGCGATCAACAGTTCGCCATGAAGACTCTCACCGAAATTACTGACTATCCCGATCTGCTTGCGCGTCTTGAGGCCTATTTTGAGGACGATGAGGACGTGCTCGATTGCGAGGAAATGCCGATGCCCTTGACGGAGTATTCCGCCCGGCAATTCCTCGACGAGGTCTACATGAACGAGGAGCGCTACGACGCGATCGTGGGGCTGCTGCGCGCTAAGAAGAACATCATCATGCAGGGCGCGCCTGGCGTGGGTAAGACCTACGCCGCCAAGCGCCTCGCCTACTCGATGATGGGCGTTAAGGATGCCGCGCGCGTCATGCTGGTGCAGTTCCATCAGAGCTATTCCTACGAGGACTTTATCGAGGGGTATAGGCCGTCCGGCGCGGGATTCGAGCTTGTCAAGGGAGCCTTCTACTCCTTCTGTAAGAAGGCCGCAGACGATGAGGACAACGAGTACTTCTTCATCATCGACGAGATCAACCGCGGCAACCTCTCCAAGATTTTCGGCGAACTGTTCATGCTCATCGAGAGCGATAAGCGAGGGGACAAGCTCCAACTCCTCTACTCCCGCGAACTGTTCTGCGTTCCCGCTAACGTCCATATCATCGGCATGATGAACACGGCGGACCGCAGCCTCGCCATGCTTGACTACGCGCTGCGTCGGCGCTTCGCCTTCGTGGAGCTGCGCCCCGCCTTCGACTCCGTGGGCTTTCGCGACTACCTCGCCGGGCTCGATAATCCGAGGTCCGAGGCGCTTGTGCGCGAGGTGGAATCCCTCAACCGTGCGATCGCCGAGGACGAGTCGCTCGGCGAGGGATTCTGCATCGGACACAGCTACTTCTGCAACATGGAAGCCGACTCCTGCACTGACGCGGCTCTGGCCTCGATCGTGGACTACGAGCTCATCCCGATGCTCAAGGAATACTGGTTCGATGAACCCGGCAAGGTCCGCGAGTGGACCGACAGGCTCCGCAGGTCGCTACGGTGATTCGCGTCCGCAACGTCTTCCACATGCTCGCCTACGCCTTCTCGGTGCTGCGCGAGCAAGGCTACCGTGCTGTGGCCACGGAGGACTTCGACAACGCGGCCGAGCTGTGCGCCGCCATCCTCGAGCGAGGCGTGTCCCTGCAACTCAAACGAGGCCTCGGGCAGGAGTACGTGAACCGGATCGAGGCCCGCTCCTCACTGCGCGGCAAAATCGAGGTCACAGAGTCCGTGAAATCGCAGGCGATCTGGCGCCGACAGCTGGTGTGCTCCTACGACGAGTTCAGCGTCGACACGACGATGAACCGAGTCATCAAGGCGACGGTTGCGCTGCTCGTGCGCTCGGACATCTCGAAGGCGCGAAAGAAGAGCCTGAAGAAGCTCATGGTCTTCTTCGCGGACGTACGCGAGATCAACCTGCACACGGTCGACTGGAACATGCGCTTTGAGCGCAACAATCGCACGTACCGCATGCTGATGGCGGTGTGTTGGCTCGTCGTCAAAGGGCTGCTTCAAACCCAGAGCGACGGCACCGTGCGCATGATGGATTTCTTCGACGAGCAGCGCATGAGCCGCCTCTACGAGAAGTTCATCCTCGCGTACTACCGCAGGGAACAACCACGTGTGAACGCCAGCGCGTCCGTCATTGACTGGGTGCTCGATGATGGGGTGTCGGACGGCCTGCCCGCCATGCGCAGCGACATCACGCTGAGCGCTCGCGGCCGCGTCCTCATTATTGACGCGAAGTACTACGCGTCCACGATGCAGAGCAACTTCGACAAGAGGACCGTGCATTCGGGGAACCTGTACCAGATTTTCGCGTACGTGAAGAACAAGCAGGTGGCCCTTGAGCGCGCGGAGGAGAGCGTCGAGGTCTCGGGCATGCTCCTCTACGCCGCCACCGACGAGGACGTCCAACCCGACGCCACCTACCGCATGAGTGGCAACCGCGTCAGCGCGACGACGCTCGACCTGGACCGTCCCTTCGAGGAGATTCGCGCGCAGCTGGATGGGATCATCGAGGAGTACTTCCCTGGGGAATGACTCGTGACCGTACGTTCAATGGACGAGGTCGGGGCCGGGCATGCACATCCGTGCGGTTACGGGGATGTGGGTGGGAGGATGTGCGTGATGGTTGCGCGGCATTGTTGTTGTTTCGTGTCGGTTCTGCGCGTACTCTGATGGGGAAGGGCGTGCCTCCGATGGTGGGGGAGCGCCGGTAGTCCATCACCGTGGAGGGCATACGCCATGGAGATCTCACCCCTGTCTGAGCGATCCGTCGCCGAGGAAGAAGCGCAAGCCGTCCTCGCGCCGCCGGCAGGCCGCAAGAAGCGCTCCTTGGCAGATAGGCGCGCAGCGCTGCGCCCGTGGGCAATGGGTATCGGGCTCACTGTGCTGGTGGCTGTGGCGGCTGTTGGTACCTACACTCTGGCCGCGGGCATCGACTGGGGGAACGAACGCCCCAGCGTCGGGGCGACACCCACCGTGCACCCCGCGCCCATGTCGTCGGCGTCGAGCGAGGCCGCCATGTCGGGCGGATACGCAATCGGCCCCGACGGAGTCCTCGTGCGCCCAGCCGAGTTCGCAGCAGACACATATACGAAGCCCGAACTACCGGAGGCAGCCAAGGAAAACAGCGAGCGCGGTGCAGAACTGGCAGCCGAACACTACGTGGCTACTCTCAGCTATGCGTGGAACACAGGAGACACACAAACTTTGGCAGCTTTGTCTGCAGAGAATGTCCCGTTTGCCGAGGGGCATATCAACGCCATCAATTCGCTTTACTCGAACGGCTGGGCATATGGGAATGCAGCATCCATTACGAGCATCGTGGAAGTTGAACCCGTTACGGCAGAAATGGGTGCACCGCCCAACACTATCGGCGTTCTCTTCCACGTAACAACTACCAATGGAACGTCTTGTCAAGGGCAACGGATCGTCGTCAGCGATAACGAATACACCGTGAGCCTTGCGCTCTTCATGACATGGCAGGGCGATCGCTGGCTTGTAACCGATGGGAACATTCCTCATGGCAACGATAAGTAGAACGCTGTGCGTGATCGGTTTGACCGTGGGATCCATGCTAATGCTTGGACACGCATCTGCTTCATTCGCCGATGGTATACCGACATCCTGTGATACTGAATCGGGTGCTCCATCTGGATTTTGTGCATCTTCTACACCTGGTGGAATACAGGCCGGAGTCTGGCGTAAAGACCGTGACCAGGCTTCTTCTCAGCAAGACGATAACAACTCGACTGTTGGCGATCAGCGGCCCCTCAAGACAGCGGAAGGGGCGTTTGATCCCGCTGCTACCCCTTACAAGGAGCCTGCGCGTTGCAAGAAACTTTATGTCAACAAGGCTCCCAACAGCCCAACAGTCTCCGACGACGACACCGTCGACAACTGCCCGCTCCCGTCAGACCCTGAGGGAGGATCCGATCAGGATCCGGGCCGGATCCCCACGACGCGCGACATCCTCTACATGGCAGCCACCACCATTCACCCAGACGGCGCGGGCCTGCACAAGCGGCCTGAGGGGGTGTCGTACACGAACAAGCACATTCCCACGATCGTCGCCGCCACCCATCCCACGCAAACACACACCGTCACTCTGTTGGGCCACGACATCACCATTACTCTAACGGCCACGTCCTACACGTGGAGCTGGGGAGACGGAACCCCGGACGTGACCACGACCTCGCCTGGGATGCCCTGGCAAGAAGGCATGGACCCCAACACTGACCCCGCGCTGATCCGTCACTACTACAAGGCGCCCAACGGGTGGAAGTCTTTCCTGGACGGACCCTACCCCTCCGCCACGCGCACCATCACGCTGACCACCACCTGGGCGGGCACAGCCACCAACCCCTTCACCGGTGACACCCAAACCATCAACGGCCTGGTTACCACCACCGAGACGACCGGCCCGTTCCAGCTCAGTCACCTCATCGTCAACAACACCGACACCGCAGAAGAAAAACAAGGCCACTAAGCGAGTGATGCACCATGATCGCGAAACTCTCCACCATCGGCAAGTGGATCGGCGCTGCCATCGCCGCCAGTGTTAGCGTCGCTGCGTCATTCCTGGGCTTACACGCATTCAACGCTCGAGCCCACGCGAACGCTGAGCCTCAGTCCGGAGCACAGTCGCCCCAGTCTGACAGCACCGAACAATCTGGCCACCAGTCAGGAGACACTCCCCAATCCGCAGAACCGACGCCCGTTGATGTACCGAAGCCCACTCCCCCACCACACCTCCACAGGGAAGGGCAGATCGGCACCCAGGCCACCGCTCAGTATTAAGTCGAGTTAAGGGCATACGCGATCAACATGGGCGATACCGATGATTACATGAAGATTTGCGACGAGGGAGAATCCTGCTCTGCCTTTGATACCGACGTGCACACCTTGCACGCAGATCGCACCGTAACCCAGCCAATTTCGACGAAGTACCTCATGACAAAGCAAGTCTGCGAATGCACTGACAAGTATGACGGCACAAGTGGCACATGTATTAAGTTTGATTATTCTACAGTGACCGGGCATGCAGTTCGAAAAGACAATACCACTAACAATCCCGAGTATTCCACAATCGAACTATCCAACGATAAAACAGAAAGCACCCGTCACTATGAAGGAATCATGCTACTCGCATATGAAGGAGATACGTGGGTAGTAAAACGAGTCTGGAGCCAGAAGGAATAGAGCACTACAGAAGCGCCTGTCACCCCTCATAGGTAGTGAGCCGATAGCGATGATCCACTGATACTGCTGCCCTCCCGCAGTCAGCGAACTGCACGCCACCTCTCCAGCACTGCCAGCATTCTCATCAGACCAGGTTCGATACGCTGAGGCCCCAGCCCACCATCGTGGGCTGGGGCCTCAGTATCGATGTTTCACGTGCAATTGCTGCCGGGACAGCGCCACATAATGATCAACGTTTCCGTGCGAGCTCGTAACGCACCCAACGGCGCTCACCCGAGGACGTGACCAGACCTCGTGACACAAGGTCACGCAAATCTGCTCGCGCTTCTTCAGCGGTCACACCAAAGCGCTCTCTATACTCCCCATTGCTCCACGTCCGGCCGTGACGCATGTCGACCAACGCCTCCTTTTGGCGCAGATTCAGACTTGCCGCCTGTTCCAGGCCGAGACTGCCAATCCACGCCAGATCTCCGTCAGGAATGAGTGCCGAGTTCGGGAAACGTACCGTAAACGACACCCCGTTATCGTAGAAACGCGGCTCCACCATTCCAGCATCCTGCAACGCCCGACGAGCCTGTCGAATGCCCGTCCCCATCGCCTCAATCACGCGCCCGCTACGCCCTTCGACGTTGCGGCAGATCTGATAGAGCCGCTCATTCACCGCAGGATGATCACCGGTACCCAGCCGATCAACCGTAATCCCCCACAAGCCACCTGGATTCGTCAGGCGGAATCCGTCACGGGTAATTCTCAAGTCGATCCCCTTTCCCCGCGAGGCCTCGGACAGATCACGGTGAACCAGCGCGTTCGCTATTACCTCACGCGCCGCCAGCAGAGGCACCGTGTAATCCGTCAGCCCATTCCCGTCCCGTGTTACGACCTGGCGCGATTCCACGTTCTGCGCGACCCAGTCCAAGACATCGTCCAGCATGACCGGTAACGCACCCGTGAAATCACGGCGATTCACCGCTCTCACATCTCCACTCCCCTCGACCGCTGCGGTGAGCGTCAGATGAGGAAGAAGCCGCTGCGGATACTCACCCAGCGCATAGAGACCGGCGACCGATAACTCTTCACTCTCGCGGTCCGCAACGACGCCGGTAAAGAAGAGGACTGCCTCGTCACTGTCATTGACGAGGCGTGGGGTCGTCTCGCGAACAGAAGAGAGGTATCGGGTGACTAAGTTCGGGTCAAGGTCCCGAAGGGAACTACCAGGCACAGCCTGCGCGTCAGCGTTCGGGCGGTGATGGCGCAGGACAAGCATCTGCTCCTCCGATGGCGACATCTGATAGTCCCCGTCGTACTGGCGCAGATACGCTTTCTTATCTTTCAACCAACGCACAGGCTTTTCGTTGACGTCAGCGCCCTCAACGTTGACGACCCCGATTGTTTTTCCATCCAGATCGATGGCACGCACATCTACTCTAATCGGCGGTCTGAAGCAATTTCGCGCCTGATTAGCCGCCCTCTTCAACAGATCATCGACGTCATCGACGCCGACGACGCTAATCCCATCCCGCTCCGAGACGCCCAGTAGGATCGTGCCTCCACCCGGCTTGTTCGCAAACGCACTCAGCGTCGGACCCAGCTGCTCCGGCGAGTACTCCGAAAAGGTCTTTGCCTCAATCGAAGTAGTATCACCACCACGCAGCTCAAGGACGGCCAGAGCACCCAGCAGGTCATCGAGATCGTTGATCATAGACTCAATTCTATCTCATAGAACCTCACTTCTATGTCATAGAAGCCCATTTCTATCTCATATAACCCTCAACAGATTCCATAGAAGCTCATTGACGAGGCGGAAAGCGGTATAGAGGGACTTCAGGGAGTGTGAGGCCGGAACCGAAGCGCGCGACGTAGCACGATACCGACACCTCAGAAGAAAACAAGGCCACTAAACGCTGAGGGCCCCAGCCCACGATGGTGGGCTGGGGCCTCAGCGTCAATGTTTCACGTGAAACAATCGCGGACGATCGGCGTGATCAGAAGCGAAAGAGGATCAGATAGAAGACCCCGCGGGCACCCCACGCCCAGACAGTCACCCCCGCCTCTCGCGCAGGCTCCGCGCGAGGAGGCCGTGCCTCGGCGCGAAGAGCCAGGCGAGCACGAAGCACGCGGTGAGCACCAGGACGATCGTGGCGCCCGTGGGCACGTCCAGCGCCCACGACAGGTACAGGCCCACCAGGCCTCCGGCAGCACCCAGCACGGGCGACAGGATCATCATGGTCCCCAGGCGGTCGCACAGGAGCCGCGCGGTGGCCGCGGGGGTCACCAACAAAGCAAGCACCAGCACGTTGCCGATCGTCTGCACGGAAATGACCACAGCCAAAGCCACGGCGACATACAAAGACAGATCGGCAGCGAGCACGTGCACGCCCG
>ERZ773050.856-NODE-856-length-16940-cov-6.142020_pt1 | contig 16940 bp, 14 predicted proteins | sample MGYA00580632_ERZ773050 | MGnify/ENA primary metagenome ERZ773050 (study PRJEB29015, sample SAMEA2738123) | human oral metagenome | biome: human oral; feature: human-associated habitat; material: saliva | place: China | collected 2166 ... | reverse complement strand
AGAGAAGATGATACCGCGCGCAAGCTAGACATTATTCAAAAGTGGACTTGACATTGACGTGTAGTAGAGGAGACAGATAGTCCACTGTATGCGAGTGCCATAGCGTCACCCTACATCGCTCACTCACACAGTCTTCTATCTTGGGGCGTCATCTTCCGAGGTAGTTATTTCGATGACTTGCCGTCAGCAATATCCTTACTCCACTAATTATTACGGTTTCATCACACTTCACGGCCCACGCTGCTACCGACCGTGTGGGCGATATAGCCTGCAAGGTGCAGGCGAGGCAGTCTGCTGGAGTCCACTCCATCGCCCTCACCCCGAGGAGGATCACGATGTGTACAGCGACCAACAGGATCAAGCGGTTCGCACTCTTCGGCTTGGCCACAGCCATGGCAACTGGAGTGACGACGGTGGCACCGCCGGCTCACGCGGATGGGGTTACCGCCACCGTCTACTCCGCACCTGGCTGGAACTACGCAAACGTCCGGCCAAGCCCAGGTACCGACAAGCAACCGATTGCACAAATCCAAGCTGGTCGCGCAGTCGAGCTAGATTGCTATCAGTACGGAGGTGAAGCCAACGGACCTTACGGCAGCAGCACCCTCTGGTACAAGATAAAAGGATATGACGAGGGATGGGTAGCTAACTCGATGTTGTCTACAGGCAGCGACCTACCAGTCACCAGTGAGTGCTCAGCCATACAGGAAGTTCTGCATTCTGCAAAGGGGGTGGCAAAGTCAATGGGTGGTTGGCTAGTCGCTGGCGTATTGGTCGTGTCGGCTGTGTTGGTGCGGCTGCGGCGTAATTCATCCAATGACACTGAGGAAGCCCATTCAATACCGTCGCTAGAGAAGTTACGTCGCTGACGTTAGTGCCTATCGTAATCTTCCCCCTGTCGAGCGTGCGAGCGCTGGAGCTGCCAGAGGGCGACTGCTCTTGACAAAGTGCAGGTTGCTCCTGGACCGGGCTCCGTGCGCCGACTGCGTGCATCGTTACCAGAGTGCGATGCCGAAGATGCGCGGGACCCGAGGGCTGGTGGGGTTTGTCCGCCTACGATTATGGAGCCGCTGCACGAGGCCAGACGAACGTGATGACACCTGGCTGGCCAGCGACAGTGACATTCCCCTATGTAGGCCACCAGTGCCACCGCTGGCCTGCACTCTCCCAAGCGGACAGGACGGTCATGCTGAATACAGTTGCCAGTTGGGCCACGATCATCAGCGCCGTTCCCGTCGCGATTGCTGCCAGCGTCTTCCTCTTCCGGACGGTACCCACCGCCATCCGCCAGCCCAAGGGACTCCGGCTTGGCCTTGAGCCGGCCATCGGCGACCCGGGCTGCTGTGTCCACATCACCAACTACGGCCCCGTTGAGCACTACATCAGCCGAGTCGGTGCCATGCCCGCACACCTGCGGCCACGCTGGTCTGTCTGCACCAGACGCATCAATCCCAAGGGCGATCTCCGAAAGTCGCTTGCCGTCTTCACTGTGTGGGCGACAATTGACCAAACTATCGAGCCGGGCCGTCGCCTGGCACTGCACGTGCCGCAGCCACTTCCTCTCTATAGAGAACTCCCTGACTATGAACTCGAGAGCCAGCGAGTTGTCATTGAGCGTTACTACGGCTGGCTTAAGCAGGATCAGCCAGGCGGACCACTCCCCCTGGTGCCGTACGTCCTCCTCGGCGACGGCAGCGTCGTGCTTGGCAAGAAGACACGAGTCCAGCCGCCACCACAGTGCCTGGCCCAAGTGCCACTGTGCACCTGCGGGCATGCCATCACGCAGCATGCTCTGCGCCAACGCACGCGACTCGCTCCGAGCATGACGGTGTACGGGCGGTGTGAGGAGTGCGGGTGCAGAAGATATGCCGCGCGTGAATAGACCGGCTGGACGTTGGAGGTGTTGCACCAACATCGTCGTGCCGTTCTGGATACTCACATCTGCGTCGCCAGATGCTTTTTGACCGTATCCCGCCCGAAGCCGAGCTCCAGCCCGATCTCGATGTAGGTACGCCCCTGGGCGTGGAGCTGCCGAGCACGCTGGAGGTCGTCGGTGGTGAAGCGTCTCCTGCGACGGGGCGGCTGCGTGGCCTGGCGGCAGGTAGCACGGACGGTGGTCTCTGCGACACCGACCTCCGCAGCGATCTGACTGACAGACATGCCCGTGCAGGCCAGATCGAGGATCTGCTGCTTCTTGGCTGCGCTGATCGGACGGCAGGCCGCGTTGCGGACGCTGCGGGCTGTCGGGGTCTCGCTCGCCTGCCCAGTAGGCGCTACGCTAGTCGTGCTCGGTTCCGGAGCCACCTCGCCCGCGATGAGACGCTTGCGGAAGGCGAGCAGGGGCTTCCAGTTGTTTGTGTCGAGCTTGCTGAAGCGCACCACAGCATCGCTATACAAACCCTCACCACTGGCTCGGAAACGCGTCACAGAGTTCCTCTCACATCGGTTCAGTCTCTGGACTGGTTGCGGGCCTGGAGCCTGGACGAACCAGGTGAGGCTACTGAGCTCAACGGCACACTCACCCTGCTCATAACGGGTAAGCGGCACTGAAGGCGCGCACGCGCGGTCCCAGACCATTCATGAAGGCCTCCAGGTGCAACGGCAGGTCGGGGTTGACCACCCCCACCACATCCCAGTCGGGGAAGAGCGTGCCAAGCTTCTTTCCATTGGCGTAGAAGACAATGTCCTGCCCCGGCATCACTGACACCGTGAACCTCACCTGCTCCCAGGGGATCGGGGTGAAGACTCGGCGCAGTGCCTTTCGGGAGACCAGGAAGCAGGCATCCTCCGTCATCACGGCGGTAAGCCGAGCCCCGTCACTTGTACGCAGGAACGGCACGCCGCTCCAGTGCTCCTGATCAAGACTCGAGTCGGTCCAGAACGTCGCCGCCGCAGCGCCGTCACCGCGAGCAGGCAAATCCCACAGAGGTATACGGGCAGCTCTCAGATCTTCGAAGACGCCCCCGATGCCAGCTGCATCGACAGGACGCCAGAAGCCCTCCTGCGCCAGAGCGCGTGCACGCAGAAACGTCCCCGCATCCGTGTCCGCATTTTCAAGCACCTTGGCGGTAGTCGAGTCCAGAGGATGCTCAGCCGTCGCCAGCCACCCCCTGGCCCCGAGACGGACAGCACGCACACGCTCGACAGGGATGAGTGCCTCGATCGCGCCGATCAAGGCACTGAGATCCTCCGCAGGCCAGATTTCGGTGCGGAACAAGGTGACAGGAGCAGTCAGTGCCATGATGTGGGCGCCTTCAAGGATGATCGTCGCATCAACATGGCGAGTCTCAGGTGTTGCGTACATGACCTGGAACGCCACCTTTCCCACGATGACCGAGGCCAGGTACTGCCCCCACCCGGAGCAGCGGTCAACGAAACCCTGCACGTAGCGCTCAAGGAGGACCGCCAACGTGCGCTCGTCTATATAGCCCGCCGCCCGGGCCGAGGTGAGGATGTTGATAACGCGGCAGCAGTCGAAGCCGGCAGCCGCTGCGGAGCCGGCGAGCATCGACACGGCGGGTACGTGCTCAGCCACGAGACTCGAATCCGGCCATAAGCCGGCCTCGGCCTCCAACGAGTCACACCACTCGATCGCAGAGGCGGCGTCCACAACCGCGAAGGACTCCTCCAGGAGAGTCGCCGCCACCTCTTGACTCAACCCCGCCAGACCAGCACCCTCCGTGTCCCAGAGCTCAGGAGCGGCCTCGTGATACGGCCTGGCCAAGAACTCGTAGTCAGCGTGAAAGGGAGAGACAAGCATCATGGCGTCAGTGAGCACGATCGGACTCCGTCCTAGGCACGAATGTTGCTCTCAGAGCCTTTCAGACACGGTACGGGAGGACAAGGTATCAACCGGGAAAATACGGGATCAGGAGGTCTTCTCCGCTCCTCTTCTCCCGGGTCCCGGGGACCTTTGCCCTCCCGCTACCGGAAGGGGGACACTGGTCCTGTTCTGCCCCCGCGTCAAGGAGTCGTCATGAAGATCGCCGCCCGGGCCACAGCCGCTCAGCCCTTCTATGCGATGAGCATCGGCGAACGCGCCGGAATCCTCCAGGCGGAGGGTCACTCGATCGCCAAGCTCAGCCTGGGTGAGCCTGATTTCGGCGCTCCTCCCGCGGTTCGCGAGGAGATGTGCCGCATCATGGACGGCCGGCCACTGCCCTACTCCCCCGCCCTGGGCCTGCTCGCACTGCGTGAGGCCATTGCGGGTTTCTACCGGGACAGGCACGGCGTCGAGGTCGATCCCGCTCGGATCGTCGTCACCACCGGTGCGTCGTCGGCACTCCTGCTGGTGGCCGCCGCCACCACGCAGGCCGGTGACGACGTCGTCATCGCTGATCCGTCCTACCCCTGCAACCGGCAGCTGGTGGAGACCTACGGCGGCCGGATCGTTCTGGCGCCCACCAGTCCTGCCAGCCGATACCAGATGGACCGGGCCGCAGCCGAGGCGGCATGGACTCCCCAGACGAGCGCGGTGATGCTGGCGACCCCGTCCAACCCCACAGGCACATCCATCCCCTTCGAGGAGTTGGCATCGATCTGCGAGCTGGCGCGCGAACGCAGCGCCTGGCGGATCGTCGACGAGATCTACCTGGGCCTGGCTGATCCAGGCGAGGATGGCAGGCCTGCGCGCACCGTCCTGGAAGCCGATCCTGATGCGATCGTCATCAACTCCTTCTCCAAGTACTTCGGGATGACGGGATGGCGCCTGGGCTGGGCGATTCTTCCCGAGGAGCTGTTAGCCCCCGCCGAGAACCTGGCGGTGAACTACTTCCTGTGCGCCTCGACGCCTATTCAGCAGGCCGCGCTGGCGGCCTTCTCCCCCGAATCCATCTCCGTGTGCGAGCAGCGCCGCCAAGAGCTCCTCGCCCGCAGGAGCATTGTGCTCGACGGGCTGCAACGCATCGGCCTTCCGGTCCCGGTCCTGCCCGACGGCGCCTTCTACGTCTACTTCGACGTCTCCTCCACAGGGCTCGACGCCCAGACCTTCTGCCACCGTGCCCTGGAGGAGGCGCATGTGGCCCTCACTCCGGGACAGGACTTCTCCACGACCACGGCCAACTCCCATGTGCGACTGTCCTACGCCGCCTCCCGCGACGAGCTGCACGAGGGAATGAAGCGCCTCGAAACTTTCATCAACAACCTGTAAATAAACAGGCATTCAACTCAATAATCTGGTGTCGAGCCATGTGCATCAATGTGGCACTCACCTGTTCACATGTTGCACAATTCTCGTCATGTCCGTGCAGACCCTGCTTCTCTCCGCCGCGCTGGCGGTTTTTGGAGTGATCGCCACCATCGAGATCTCCAAAACAATCCATCAGAAAATACGCTTGCGCCGCGACAAGGCATCCTCCGCCCCGCACCGGGGCGAGGAGTCCACATGGAATGAGCTCACGGAGCACCATCGACCTGTCAGGGACTCCGCGCCCGATGAGTTCACGGCCGGCCCACATGAGCGACTCCTGGCGATCTGCGCACCGTACTCCCTGTGCCGCCGCGACCCGTGGGACCGTCTCACCTGCTCTGATCTTGACGGCACGCGCACCATGCTCTCCCTCGATTGGGGAGTGTGTTCCCGCACCGACCTCCTCTCCCGGGTCCACTGGCTCATCACCTCCGGCCACCGCACCGGCTTCGAGGCGGAGCGCGCCCGCTGGGTCGACACCTCCCTGGCGGAGGCCGAGCGCCACGAGCTGCGAGAGTCTGCCGGGTCATCCTCAGACGCTGCCGAGACGCTGTGGCGCCTTGAGCGCATGCTCGACAACGATCGGGACATCCGCAACGTGGACTTCTCCGCCTGGGACCTGGTCCGTGCCGCCATGTTGACGCGCTGCGGATTCGCGTTGGGCTGGTTGACCGAGGAGGAGACCTGGGACACGCTCGCGATCCTGGATCGCGGGCTGCGGGAGCGTTATCGGAGCTGGACACAGGTGTCGGAGTCGTTCCGGTTGGCCCGCTGGTACTGGAACTCCACGAGCGGCAAGGACGAGCACTTCAACGACCTGCACGACCTCAACCGCTCGCTGGTTCTCCTCAGCCCCGACGGGCCGTGGGGGCTTATCGACTGGGACGTTGAGACTCCCTCGCCCTCATTCCTGATCCTCGACGACATCCTCGATGCCGGCGTGGCCGCACCATTGAGTGCGGGTGATCGGAAGCGCGCCACGCACTGGGAGCGATGGGTTGACGATCAGGTCATTGCCCGTGGGCAGCACCGCCCCCAGCACTTCGGCACCCACACCGACCAGCATCACCGGTTCGCCAAGCACGCCTGAGGGTCGCGTCAACGGCGGCACTGCACCGAGACGCCGGACCGCGCCCGCCCGTCGCCATGACGACGGCTCGGCGCGGGCAATCAGGTCGGGGCCTGGACTATCCGTGCTTGCCCACCATCATCTCTACTGCTTTGGCGGCCCGACGACGACGGGTCTCGGCGCGCTTCGCCTCACCGATCCATCGCAGGTACTCGTTGCGGTGCGATGAAGGCAGCGCTGCGAATATTCTCTCCGCCGCCTCGTTCTCCGACAGCGCCTCGGACAGCTCCACCGGGATGCCCACCTGCTCGTCACTCATTGCCTCTCCTCTGGCCGATTAACAAAACTATCGCACGGAAAAGGGAGGCAAGGTAGGGAGTTCGTAGTGGCCCTCCTTACCTCTGTCACCAAGAACTGGCAGACACTACTGAAGTTCGCCAGGACGCTGCCGCCCGACGACGAAACCACTACGACCGCCATAGCCACTCCCCCGCCTCAGCGCCTGCGCCAGCATCACACCCGCCTTACGCCAGCGCAGAAGGATGAGGTGATCACCCTGTACCAGCAGGGCGTGCCGGTGCGCGAGATCTGCCAGCGCTATGGCATCAGCAAGCAGCAGGTCAGCAACCTCCGCGCCGCTCGGGGCATCCCCTGCCGACCGCGTGGCCTGACCGATGAGCAGCAGCGCCAGGCCGAGCAGCACTATCTCGCCGGCCAGTCCTGCGCCACCATCGGCCGCCAGTTCGGCGTGCATGCTGAGACCGTCCGCCGCTATATCCGCACCACCGGCATCGCCCTGCGTCCCAGACCCGGTGCTGCATGAGCGGCACACAGCAGATGTGTAGCACCAGGCCGAACGCCACCAGCAGACGGCGCGCTCATTGTCAGCAACGACGTCGCTCAGCCAGCCGCAACCCACTCACCCCTCATCCTCCACATACCGAGCCAGCGCCCGCATCAGCCGCTGGGCACTCTCTAGGGTGATGTCGAGGCAGTGGGAGCGAGAGCCGTCGCCGATGTAGAGCCAGGTGTCCCTGTCGTGTGGGTATTGGTAGCGCACCAGGCTGAGCTCGACGGCGGCAGGATAATGCTGGATGGCGCCAGCGTCATCGGTGCTGCGCTCCAGGACAATGCAGCGCACGAGGGCCGGCGTGGCTTCGTGGAGGTGGTCGTCTGCCTCATCTGGTCCATCAGCGTCGTGGTCGATGCACCAGGCTGGGCAGTCGGCAGTCGGTGAGATGTAGTCCTCGCTACGATCTTCTGGAGTGGCCATAGGCTTCCCCTCCTCCATCTTCGGTATGCGATGGGGCTGTCAGGGGGAGAGTGAAGCGGAGGACGAGGTGAAGCGGGAGGACGGATGGCTGAAGGAGAACGAGTAGGTGAGATGGTTATGTAAAGGGCGACGACAAACTCCACAACCCGTCCAATACAAGTAACATCAACTTCCGCCACCATCTCTTACCTTTAATGAGCCATGATCATTCGAAAAGTATAGTTCTCCTAAAGCCACCAAAATTGGAAAGCCCCACGGTAGACCCAATGCACTGACGAGGGTGCCCCCCAGCATAAAGAGTACTCTATTAAGCCTAATGAAATGTTCTTTAGTCCTCTTAAGTAACCACCCTTTCAGCACATACAGCGCACACCACTGAATCCCAACAAATAATGTTGCAGCCGAGTTGGCGTCATATTTCTCGACAAACCAAACAGGCCATGGCATCTTATTTTCAGAAGACTTTAACTTATCGATATCAACAATCCATTGAATAAAGCAGTGATTTACCTTCCACAAAATAAACATAGAAAGAAGGGAGACTGGAATCACGACACAAAGTAATTTTATATCAGAAACTTGCGTATTTTTCGTGTAGATAATCGTAAACACTATTGGCATAAAGATACTACATACCCCACCAACAACGGCCAGGACGTCCTTATAGTAGAAATTAAAGCACCCCATAAATGCCAGCGCCCCTAAACAGAGCGACGCGATTTTCCAAAAATCCCAGTCTAAGCTATCCAGGCGATTTGACGCACTCACTAACTATACTCCTCATGTCGTGAGCAAATACGAATCTAATTATCTGGTGCTGTCCACTAACGAAACTTCATGAACTTATTTCGATGATTGTCAATGGCGAAAACGGTTTGCGACAACAGGCAAGTAGGTGATGTAGTTTCCCTATCGCCATCAAACTCCAGAACCCATACGAGCACATTCCGCTGCAGATCAGGCAACTGAACGCCGACGTTGCCGACTCTAGACATTTAATTTAAGTATCCATCAGCCCTCAGTTTCGTCATCTTGTTCGCACTCTTCGGCGTCAACGACTTCACGCAACTCGGCCCGAACAGCCTCTTGAGCCGCGACATTCGCTTGCTTCTTCCGTTGATAATACTTATACGCAAAACCAACGGCACTCGCCCCGAGCGCGCCGAGAATTATGCCCTGCGCGCGTAGCCCCACCGCAGCCCGAGATACGGCAGTTGACTCGAGACTAGCGATCAACTTCTCCACACCTCCAGCCGCCTTCGCCGCCTTCGTCAACTGCCCATATGCGCCAAGGTTTTCGATCCCAGCCATTGCCATGCTCCGTTCAGTCTTGTGGGCTTGATTGTAACCCACGAAGAGAACCTTGCCAGTGGAAGAGGTTGTGCCAGTCGCTACTGGTATTGACGCTTTCTGGTGTGGGGAGGTATTCAGATCGAGGGTAGGCAGACTGGAAACCTTATTCAGGGTCTTCTACATTATTTTGCGAAAGCGAGGTGTGCAACCAGCAATGAGAACATATCTTTAATTTCGGCACCCATAAAATGCCAAGTGTCAGAAATACCCCAAAGAAGTTCGTCGTGTAGGCGGAAATAGAATCCGCACCACACTCCGATAAATGACAGAAAAATAATGGAGGTTGCTACACGTCTTACCCACACTTTAAGCTTGTGCTTCCATAATGATATTCTCACAATATCGAACAGAAACAAAAGTAGGGCAGACAGGTTAAGTAATGCTGTCCACGTTATAGCAGTGCGAGTTCCATAACCAACCCCCGAAAATGACAAATCTATATTTGCGAGAAGCGCCGCAAAGACAGATAGTAGAGAAACAAATACAAGTAATCCACGTCGAAACCCCAGCAGCGATGCGACATAATCATGTTCATCACGTAAGGCCACGTAAGAGGCTACCAGAGCAGGCAGCACAGCCAACGTCGATACTACGCCCCCAACTGAGTCCGCAGCTTGAGCAATTTGATCAGCTGCACTTGCCGGTCTGGGAGACCACAGAAACAAAGCGACGTTACTTTGCTCAGACAGTTTCGCTGCCTGAAATGCCGCAGCCTTTAAAGAATGATACAAAAAGAGCATCGTCATGAATGACATGATCGTTGAAACGAACGCAGGTGCAACAAAGACCCGTCGACGAGGACTCACCCTGATGCGTACGTCTATTCCTTCGATATCCTCATTTGAGCCACCATACAAAGTGACTTGTTGACCGCTGCGTCGTATACGAACCTGTTTGGATAGCGCGCGCTCTAAATCTCTCCTCTCCTTCCTTTTAAACTTCCTTTCTAACATTGGAGCAACGGAAGCATCTTCAACGCGAATATCAGGAGGAATCATGATCTTTGCATGAAGACTGAAACCCGGATCTACCGATACTGACACGACAGAAAGTGTTGCTGCCGATAGTCCCAGGCGACCCCATAATGACAACACTATCGACATAATCCGACTGTAAAGCGATGCTAGGTTTCTGGTGGCTACGGTATTGAGTACATCATTCCATGAAATTTTAACTATTTCACGACCTGAGAGATTGCGAAGATTTAGGCTTACTCCGAGAACATAGTCATTATACAGGGAAACGAACAATCGGCGAAACTCTTTTGACTGTACCCATTCTGCCCATGAGCAACTCGATTCAGATATAGTCATATTCGCTCGGCTCTGTGATGCGTCACGAAGTTCAACTAGCATTTTTCGTGCCATGTCGTCAGTCGAATGATTCTGAAAAATACGAAACAGGCTTGTAAGTTCGATCTGCTTGATTTTTTCGATAGGCACTTCGCTGCTGATTAGAAAGCCCACAATTATATAACATGACACTCGGGCGTTTTCGCTTCGAGTTGCAAGGCACAACGCCGACGCTGTCGAGTTGGTTAGGTCGACTGATAGCAACGGCTGTTTAACCAGAGTGTCGAGTGGTAGGACAACCTGATTGTCATGGACTTCAAGCCCGTATGAAGCGACCGAAGTCAAATCAAGGTCATAGGAGAGTTTGTGCTGTACGGACGTCTCATCTAGAATCTCGTACTGCACTACCTTGCGAACCAACCATTCTTTCCGGTTCCGCCATAGTTCGTAGTAGGCGGTCGCATGCTTACGCGATTCTATGACACTGGGATAGGTTCTATGGACGGCAGCAGGATTCGGCTCTTCAGTATTTTGGCTAGAAATGAATAACTTCGCTAGCTTTTTCCGCACATTAAACACGTTGTATCTGACTCTCCAGGAGCACGCAGATTATCGTCAATGACAATAGGTTGAATTGCGGTGTTTTACCAATTGATACACAAGGGACTTCGTCGCGTTACTTGAGACGCACTGTGCTTAGTAAAAATTACAGCAGTTGGGCGTCCTCTATAAAGAAGGTTGGTGACCATAGTAACTCACTGGGAATTATTCATACAGCGTGACATCAGTTCCATTATCCGGCCTGCCGGCAGTCACGCGACCGTGTGATTGGTCTTCCCCTTGTGGCCCACTATTATAACAAAGTAGTTATGCGGTAACTCAACTTCGCGATCGTTTCGTGGGCTTCGGTCGGCGTTGGTCCACAACATGGAGGCCTACCGGCCCTTCAATAACCCGCCAATTGACGTAACTTTTCGGTCGAGGGGCAAACTCTCTGCCAAGAATTGTTTTTGTCGACTCGATAAGCTCGTCTTCGGGCATTACGAGAGCTTCTTCTTTACTTATATCTGGATAGTTCCGATCATAACCGTACGTAAAGCGCCCATCAAATTTGTCCGCAATTTCAGAAAAGTAATCAAGTATCCGCTGAATCGGCTTGACTTCAGCTGAAGCTACTGCTGTCAATTTATATTCACCCTCAAGATTCTCTGCTGTAACATCGACATTTTGACCTTGTTGGTTTTCTGCGGTATTCTGCTTCGGTTTTTTCCTAACTACAGGGTCGACTAGCCTGTATGCAGTATTACCAATTTGCTTCGCACATTCAAGAAATGTGCTTAAAACCAACTCTCGTTTTGACCCACTTTTTTCGCCAGCGGAGCCAAACTGGCCTGATTGTTGAGGAAATCGTTCACACATAACACATGTATCATACCATAGATTGGCTATGTTTGCCGAACGATTAATCAACTCAGGCGATAAATTAAGGGATGGGCAACACCTTCATTCCCCAACGCCGTGGCGCTGTGTTTATGTCATCCTGCCGAATCATTCCGGAGTCGATGCGTTTGCAGCCATAGTCGAATAGTGATGACTGTCGTCTTATGCTGCAAGCTGGCGTGTTTACAGCAGGCATTCGGCGGTAGTGAAGTATGGCGGTCAAGAGCTTCCAGCAGGCAAACAATGCTCTTGTCTGGTGTGTGATGGCCTTGGTACTCATGTCCTTCCGCCTTCGCGCCGCTACTGATGGATGGTGCCCCAAGTACAGCGTGGCGTTCAACGCCGTTCCGCCGCGGTTATGTGTGAACCTTGGGGCTGATGCAGCCAATATACTGCTGTGGCCCGGTAGAAACAGTAGGCCACGCAGAGTCTGTGACATTACCAGGCGGAAGGGGGTGGTGATGTCGCAACTTCGCAGGTCACGGGCGATTTTGAAACGCTTTGCGTTGTAGGAGTACACAACTGATTGTCACGCGATGGTAACGGTGGAGGCGGGCAAGCCAGCTTGGACTGGTGAGTATTGAGGCGGGCACCGCAGACGTGGTCAGCCAGCGAACCATCGAACCGCGGCGACGCCCCGCCAGACGTCCCGCCCGACGCATCGCTGCACTCAACCATTCACACCTTTCGGCGCTGTCTGGCGGTTTGCTGCTGCTTTGTGGCGGCGACTGGGAGCCCCCCTTGGGCTCCCCTTCTCTGTTGGCTGCGCGGCCAGGCGGGGCCAGTGCTGCCCGATGGCGTTGCCTCTGCTGGGCCATTAGCTGCCCTGGCTGGGTCGTTCGTGGTGTCGGTCGGTAGCGTATGGACAGGTATCGGTACTATTCATGACGTCACTCGGTACCTCCGCTACTACGGAACTCAACAGTCTCCTGCTCTTCAGTCACCTAGTGCCGCTTCGCTCTCCCTGCTGTTTGCCGCCTCAGACGTCGCTCTCACCCCATGATCTGACCAGGTAGAGCCACGGGTGGTTCCCCTGCATGCTGCCGTCGCCAGTGCTGGGTGTGCGGTGGGTAACGGGCCGCTCCAGCCGGCGGTGCGCCACGCTCATTCCTTACTTCGCTGCGCTCTCCTGCCCCGTCCATTGTCCCCCTCATCCCTGGTCGGCTCCGTCTCGCCCAACTTCGCACTGGACTTTGCGGGCATTCTGAGCGTCAATGGAAAGAGACAGTCGGCTAGGCGTGGCTGGTATGTCTGGACAAATGGGTAAGCGAAAGGAGGATGCGTCTATGGAAGCAGGATCAACACAAGGCGGTGCAGCGGCAGTTGGAGCTGACCCGTTTGCGGCTATGGCGGCACAACTGACTCCCAAGCGTGCCGTCTCATACATCCGCGTCTCCACCCGCGAGCAGGCTCAGCGTGGTGGCAGTGAGGAGGGCTTCTCCCTACCGGCCCAGCGTGAAGCGAATAAGCGCAAGGCCCAGTCCATGGGCGCGCTGGTGGTCAAGGAGTTCGCTGACCGGGGCGAGTCCGCCAGGTCTGCGAACCGGCCTGAGCTGCAGAAGATGCTGGCCTACCTCAAAGAGGACGGCGGGATCGACTACGTTATCGTCCACAAGCTCGACCGGTTAGCAAGAAATCGAGCCGATGACGTGGAGATAAACCGGGCGTTTGAGGAGGCTGGCGTCCGGCTGGTCTCGACGTCGGAGAACATCGACCAGACCCCCGGCGGCATGCTGCTGCACGGCATCATGAGCTCCATCGCTGAGTTCTACTCCCGGAATCTCGCCAATGAGGTCATCAAGGGGATGGGCGAGAAAGCCAGAAACGGCGGAACACTGGGTAAGGCGCCACTCGGGTATGTGAACGTCCGCGCCAGGGACGAGAACGGGCGGGAGGTCCGCACTATCGCTTTGGATGAGGAGCGGGCGCCGCTGGTGCGGCTGGCTTTCACGGAGTATGCGACCGGTAACTGGACGGTGCGGCAGCTGGCCGACCACCTCAACAACCGCGGCCTGACCATCCCGCCAACTGCCCGCAAACCGACCAACCCTGTCTCGGTCAGACTTTTGCAGACGCTGCTGCGAAACCCTTACTACAAGGGCGTTATCTCCTTCCAAGGGGTGGAGTACGCCGGGGCGCACGAGCCTCTCGTGGACGCCGCCACCTGGCAGACGGTGCAAGACATCCTGACCGCTCATACCAACGGTGAGCGGCAGCGTACGCACAATCATCACCTCAAGAGCACCATCGTCTGCGGCCTGTGTGGTGCCCGCCTGCTGGTGCAGCACGCCACCTCGCGCGCCAGCGGCACCTACCACTACTTCGTCTGCGCCCGCCGCCATCGGGTACACGACTGCACCTTCAAGGCGGTGCTCATCGACGAGGTGGAAGCCCGCGTGGCCGAGCTCTACCAGCAGATACGGCTCAGTAGCGATGACCGCCGCGAAATCGAGCGCTACCTGCGTGCGGAGTTCGCACACATCCAGGCCAACCGCCAGCAAGACATCCAGCGCCTGACCACGCGGCAGCAACAGCTAGAAGACCAGCGCCACAAGCTGCTCGAAGCCCACTACGCCGGAGCTATCCCCCTGGATCTTCTCAAGAAGGAACAAGGCCAGCTAACCAGCGGCATCCTTGCGATCCAGCGCGAACTGGACGGCTACACGGCCGACGCTGCTCTGGTGGACCAGCACCTCACCCAGGCGCTCGACCTGCTGGAGGACTGCCACCGGCTGTACCTGGCAGCGCCAGATCGCCTGAAGAAGCTGCTCAACCAGGTGTTCTTCGAACGCATCCTCGTCAATCCAGCAGTGGATGAAGATGGCCGCCCCATCATCCCACCACCGGCACTGCAGACGAGTCTGAAGGCGGAACGACGAAGGGGCGCTCGTGGAGCTGGTAGTCAGGCGGCTGGCTCGGCATCTGAGGGTGGCCACGATGACGTGCAGCCAGGCTCGATGCATACGGTGCACCGCAGCACCATCTCTATCATCGACCCCGCCAGCCACACCGCCGTCACTGGAGAGCTGGCCTCACCCTTCGACCAGCTCTGCAGCCAGCAACTACGGCGGGCAGCGATGGGAGTCGCGAGCCAGCAGAACGCTACATCTGACCAGGCAACAGAGAGGCGCGAGGTGGACAACCCGCGCGGCACAGCAGCCGGCCAGACGGCAGACTGCGACGCACCCATAACAAGAACGCCCGTCCACGATGTGGACGGGAGTCGTCGATGCAATTCAGGTAATGATTCAGCCTCTGCCCCTGTTACTCAGGCCAAGGGTTCGTATACGGAGCTTGTGGTGGACCCGGCCGGACTCGAACCGACGACCGACGCGGTGTAAACGCGTTGCTCTGCCAACTGAGCTACAGGTCCAGGTGCAGACATCCCCCAGGCTACCGGTGCCCGCACATGTGACTGACGGCGCAAGCCGCCTCAGCCGGAGGAGACTTTACCGCCTCCGCCGGGGAAGCCACCAATCATCTCCGCCTCCGGCGGCACAATACGCAGGTCGACCACTGGAGCGACTCAGCGCCCTCGGCTGGAGACCCTGATACCGCTCCAGTGCTGCCCCATGGAGGCGGCGGAGGTCGCGTGCATGCCGGCTGTCGCAGCAGCCTCCTCCACCTCGGCGGCCTGGACGGCGCCAGTGGTACGCGCCTTGGGCGTCAGCACCCAGATGAGCCCTGCGCCGTCGAGGTTGGCCTGGGCGTCCATGAGGAGGTCGGTGAGGTCGTCAACGTCGCCGTCGTCGTCACGCCACCACACGATGGCCGAGTCGGCCACGTCCTCATAGTCCTCGTCCACCAGAGTGGTTCCGGTCTCCGCCTCAACGGCCTGCCGCAAGGTCTCGTCGACGTCGTCGTCGTAGCCGAACTCCTGAATGATGAGACCGGAGGCGAAGCCGAAAGCCCCACCCGCTGTACTCGCCACGTCCTTACACCGTCCTTCTGGGCCCAGCCCGTCTACCGCTCGCCCGCTGCTGGGCGATGGGTACTAGCCCACCGCACCCGGCACCAGCCGCGCAAGTGAACACGCACGTCAGGTTACCTTGGACTTTCCTTTGAAGGTCGGTTCCAGCGCGGCCGCGATCTCGAGGTTCCGTTGCCACTGCCCCGGGCACCGAAATCAACCCACTACTTTGTGAGCCACACCATACGTGAGGTAGGACTTTCCTCCCGTTGGGTGCAGCGTTCGCGCCGTTGCAGGTCGTAGATTAGGGCCGTCATCCACAGTGGCCTGACTTCAGGCGCACGCCGACGCCGCCTTCGGCGCCACGGCACGCAATGAGGCTCGGGCCGACCGCACAGACGCGAGGAAAGAGGATTCCGTGAGCCCCACCAGTGACTCCACGCCGCTCATTGACGGCCTCCTGACGAAGGTGACCGACAACGACCCAGAGGAGACCAAGGAGTGGCACGAGTCCCTCGATGCCCTCATCGCGGACAAGGGCGCCAAGCGTGCGCGCTACATCCTGCTGAGCATGCTGGCCCAGGCCCGGCAGAAGAACGTCACGGTCCCCACCGAGACGACGACGCCGTACATCAACACCATCGACGTCGCCAACGAGCCCTACTTCCCAGGTGACGAGAGCGCCGAGCGCACCTACCGGCGCTGGCTGCGCTGGAACGCCGCCGTCATGGTCACCCGCGCCCAGCGCCCCGGGGTCGGGGTCGGCGGACACATCTCCTCCTACGCCTCGACCGCGACCCTCTACGAGGTCGGCTTCAACCACTTCTTCCGCGGCAAGGACCACCCCGGCGGCGGCGACCACGTCTTCTTCCAGGGACACGCCTCCCCCGGCCCCTACGCCCGCGCCTTCCTCGAAGGACGCCTCTCCGAAGAGGAGATGGACGGCTTCCGCCAGCAGGTCTCCACCGCTCACGGCCTGCCCTCCTACCCGCACCCGCGCCAGCTCGACCACTTCTGGGAGTTCCCCACCGTGTCGCTGGGCCTAGGCCCCGCCGAAGCCATCTACCAGGCGTGGTTCGACCGCTACCTGCACATGAACGGCATCAAGGACACCTCCCAGCAGCACACGTGGGCCTTCATCGGCGACGGCGAAATGGACGAGCCCGAATCCCGCGGCATGCTCCAGCTCGCCGCCCAGCAGCGCCTCGACAACCTGACCTTCGTCATCAACTGCAACCTCCAGCGCCTCGACGGCCCGGTGCGCGGCAACGGCAAGATCATCCAGGAACTCGAAGCCTTCTTCAAGGGCGCCGGCTGGAACGTTATCAAGGTCATCTGGGGACGAGGCTGGGACCAGCTCCTCGCCGCCGACAAGGACGACGCCCTCGTCCACGTCATGAACGAAACCCTGGACG
>ERZ773050.855-NODE-855-length-16942-cov-3.133416_pt1 | contig 16942 bp, 25 predicted proteins | sample MGYA00580632_ERZ773050 | MGnify/ENA primary metagenome ERZ773050 (study PRJEB29015, sample SAMEA2738123) | human oral metagenome | biome: human oral; feature: human-associated habitat; material: saliva | place: China | collected 2166 ... | reverse complement strand
AGGTACGCTTTAATAATGGCTTCTTTTGTATCTGGGATATTCCAAAGTAAATTGTTAAAACGGTTACCAGCTCGGTGCAGTGTCTCACGATCTACCCCAAGTCTCTTATACATTGCTTCAAAATCTAGTACCATTCCAACCCCTCCCCAGCCACAATATCAGCAATCTCATTCTTCCCTTCGCCATGCAAGGTAACATAGCGAATACTTTCTGCTACAAGTTCTGATATAGCATCTTTCCCCAAGTAATTATACTCTTCCATGTACTCTGATATAGAGTTCAATACAGGCATTTCTTTTTGTCCAAAAACAAGCAATCCCTTGTGCTCGTCATATTTAACATTAATACCAGCCTTGGTAAATGCTTTCTGAATAGCATCGACAGATTTACTCTTAGGCAACTTATCTGCTTGTCCAGTAATGAATTCATACTCGCGCTTAGACTGCTTATTCCATTCGTCCATTGTGGTATAACGCCATTCAGCGATATGAGCGACCTCGTGAAAAATAACTTGGATGCGTTGGTCCCTATCTCTTTGGGATAATTTCTCCAAATCAAAATCAATCGTAATATTATTGCCTTTATGTCTGATTACACGCGCTATTTCATCCTGCAGTTTTTCTGAACGAATTACATAATTTGCAAGTAAGTAATCTTTGTCCATAAAACTTACGGCGCACTCAATACCAGTTGCAATATCAACTTTTATATCTTTTGGGATATCAAATTCATTGAAATAAATAGTTGCATCTTTGACTCGTTTTGCAAAAAGGTCTACTAAATTAGCGTCTTTAGCTGAATATGCGTTAACGGCAGATTTTTGCCACGAGAATCTACCGCCAAGATACATTCCAGAATCAAGCACGTTGTTTGCTTTGGTAATGGTCTTCAACGCTCTAGGCTGCTTGCTAACTGCCCAGGCACGCTCACTCTCATAATCACGACGCAGGTGATTGTCATGCGTGAACTGACGCAGCTTGTCTTGAAGCTCACCAAGTCTAATGCGCTGCTTTACTGTGTCTGCTCTCACCTCTTGAAGATAAGAGATCTCTCTTTTCTGACTTCTAATAAGACGCTCATATCTGCGCTGTTTCTGTGTGGCTGCGTAGTACTCGTCACTGGTCATGCCTGTGATGCGCTCTTGCTCTGAGTAGTCCATATCTGGAAGCTGTGAATATCCAGGAACATAAGGAGTCATGTAGTGATAGCAGTTTGCTCCACAGAGACCTGTAACGGTGCCGTATCCGGTTGACTCAACGAGCGGTGGATACTCAGTGCTCCTACCGCTCCTGGAATACACTTTGCCTTGCCATTCAGCATGGCTTGGACGTGCTCCAAAGTGAGCATCGACAAAGACCAAGTCCCACTCCCACTCGTCCATACGCTGCATAAGAAGACGGTTTCTCGCCTGGTTAGCCTGGGAGACGATATGGCGTCTTAGAGCTGCGTCAATCGTTGTCTTTGTACCGCTGATGTAGTCAATCGTCTCTAGTCCAGAGTTGGCAAGTCGTGTAACGCCACGCTCCATAACAGCTCGTGTTGGCTCTCCCGCTTGATGGCGAGCGATTGCTTCAGCGGTCACGTCATACCAAAGTGCTGCTTGGTCTTTAGCGAGTGCGATATTCTGACGCTCTAGGACCTCATTCATACCCTGCGCTGTTTGAGCAGCGATGATAGTTGCGAGGTTAGTCATGTGACGGCGTGAGCCCATTGCTCGTACGAACTGCCCCACGAGCGCGTCATCAGTCTTTTTGAGTGCAGTCTTTAGGACCTCACGTGTCTGCTTGTCAATTGCAGGGCGGTACTTGTAGTAGATTGCGAGAGCTTCCTCACGAGAGAGCCTAGAGAGACGCTCAAAGTCTGCAATCTCTCTACCTCTAATTATTGCGCCATTTGTGCGCACTACCTCATCAAGCAGGTTGAGGAAGAAGTATGAGAGTTCCTGTACATAAGCAGACTGTGCGCCCCCTACGAGACGCACAGCGATTTCTTCAGTCGGTTTCACAGCTACTCACCAAGGTCTGCGTCAAGCGATACTCCACCAGTCTCGCTAGTAAATGCCCTTGCGTCTTCCTCACTCATGCCTTGGTACTTGACGAGGTACTTCCATTTGGGACAGAGACCACGCGCAATGTCATCCTTCATCATGTCTCGGTCTGCCTTGTCATCTGAGATGACTGAGTCATCCCACAGAATGTCAACCGGCACAGGCTCGTCTACCTTGTAGCCATTCATTGCGCACTCAGCAGCAAACGCGCCCTGGACAAGATCTCTTACAGAGTTCTCAATAGAGTGCTCATGCTTTCTGATGGTTCTGATAAGCGTTGCATTGGTACTTACAACCTCTGTTGCCGTCTTGAGTCCTTGTCCGAGTGTGAATGACCAATACCCTGCACCAAAGCCAGTTCTAAAGCCCAGAACAGCAAGAGCATTGTTGAATGCAGTAACCATGTCATCAATGTGCGTATCAGGGTTGTAGACCGTCATAGGAGACTCCGCACTAATACCAGCAGAGATTGGTGCAAACATGATTTGGTCCATAGTGTTGACAAACTTTGCATTACCCTTGCTATCACGCACAATGGCTTGCTCGTCTACAACCATCTTTGGCAGTGAAACTCTTACCTGCCAATACATCTGGTTAAACGCTTCATCTACCAGTCTGCAAGAGTCGCAGATATCCTCGATGACAGATGCGCCTAGCGGTGTGAGCTCGTCATGAGCGTTGTACTTGGCTGGCTTAACAAGCGCATAGGTTGGCAGTGGCTGCTTGGTATCGACAAAGCCAGTAATTCCTTCAACCTCAACAGGGTTAATGCGGTTCTGCGAGTTAAAGAGCAGCGTCTCGATTACATGGGACTGTGTCTCTTGATTGAAATATCTGAGTTGCAGCTGGTCATACATCTTGGAGTTAACAGTTACCTTGGAGATGAATGCGCAGCCATCACCCAGAAGTGGGATAATCTGCCATGCTTTCATAGAATCAATGCTGGTTGAGACGTTGCCTTCATAACCGTGGAAGTTAGCTACCCATGCACCAACACCCAGAGCAAAAACGGTACTGATGAACTCTGCTTGCTCGTCTACAAAGTTAGGGATAGTGCGCTCTAACCAGTCATTCACTACGTCTTCAGAGCTTGAGAGGATTGTGCCTTCGTTCATGATCAGACTTGGAATCTCGCTTGCAACCATAGAAGCTGGACTAATGGAGAGCCTGTCATATGAGTCAGCACCATTGTTGATGATGTAAGGCTGCTTGTAGTACTCATTATCATGCGTGAACCAGCCCCACCAGAGCTGCTGGAACTTGTCCATTGAGGTGTCCGGCGTAAACTTACGCTTCTTCAGATATCTGAGTGCCCATTCTGGCTTTTGAATAGTAATCTTTGACAAGATGAGACCCCTTCTCTTACGTCAAGCTTCTGTCATTGATAAGCGTCATACACGCATAACGCACAGCGTCGATAGTGTGGTTATCAGCGTCTGGCAACTGTCCTGTGAGCTGGTTATCCTTTGTCATCACATATGAGTAATTGCTGAACTCACGTGCTGCGGTTGTACAGCTAGACTCAATCACAATCTTTGAGCGGTACTGCAGCCACTTGATTGAGTTATGGATGTTGTGCGCTCCTGTCTTGAGCGCACCGCGAGCGTTAATGCCATTAGCCTTAAAGTCAGCAATACTTTTTGGCTCTGCTGAGTCGCACCACACCGTGGCGTAGGGCTCAGCGTCTTCAATAACGTCTTCACCATCTTTGAGAGCGTTGCCCAGCTTCTCGCTTACAAGCTCAGCGGTGTCTTGGTTAGAAAGTCCACACTTCACAAACTCGTCCAGGATGTAGAGTGTGCGCGTCTTTACATCGTAGGCAATCTTCACCCATGCAAATGGATCTTGTGAGAAGCCCCAGTCAACACCGTAATAGTGATACTCAAGCTTTTTGCGCTCCTCGTGCGTGATGTCTCTTACCTCAACACGGGTGAAGACCTCGGAACCAAAGCCAACTTGCTCGCCCAGCCACTCATGGCGATATGCTTCCTCATCAAGTTCCTTGAGTGCTTCAGCATCTTTTCGTACCTGCTCCGGTATCCACTCATGAGGAACATCCAAGTAGCTTGACTCAATGACGCGCTCAGGGTGTGTTGAGAGCATGGTAGAGACATGCTCATTCACCCAAGCATCACGGGAGCGTGGGGGATTGTGGTCAAAGAAGCGGAAGTATACAGAGCCTTCTGGCGCATCACGAGTGACAGACTGCATAACCGTTCTGAGTTCACCCCAGCCATTGAACTGGTCTACCTCAGAGAACCACTGATACGCGTAATACGTGCCATTAGGTGCCTTGATTGCCTTGGTCTTCTGTGTATGGTCACCACCACGAAAGGTAATGACTTGACCAGTTGCTGGGCGTGTAAGCTTGTACGGGCTCTTAGACGCTCTCCACTCGTCGCGGATGTTCAGCTTGTCAATCGCCCAAAGCATTTGCTCAAAGACACCGTCTCCGATATCCTTGCCAATTTTTGGCATGATGAACGCTGAGCGGTCTTTGTGCTCCATAAGTCCTTGCATGATCTCTAAAGAGACTGTGGAGCTTTTCAAAGAAAAACGCCCTCCCCTTAGCCACCATTCACCTCCTGCGTCTTGAGCAATAGCTCTATGCAGTGAGAGAAACGGTGGTGCTAAGAGAAGGGCGAAGTCTGCCACGAATGGCTTCTCTTCTTCTTCCACATCTTCTGGAATTGCGTCTAAGAGAGTCCTGCCAATGCTTGAGATGGCAGTGACTGCAGTTTGGTTCACGCCTGAGTCTGCAATAGACTCCTGCGCCATTGCAAACGTCTTACCCATGCCGTTTAAGACTTGAGCACGGGTGATAGTTACTTTCTTTGAAGCGCGTTCCTGGAGGTCTTGAAGCCTTTGTTTAACCTTTGTATCGCTCTCAAGCTTGCAAGCAGCAATATCAACACTTGCTTCTTTCCACTTTGAGCGGTGAGGATAAGCTTCCAGCATTGCCTGTCGCTGGCTCTTGCCAGCAACTCTAGCGAGCACATACTTCTCATGGTTTGCGTTTGTGAGTGGTTGCGTCTTCAATGCGTTTGACCTTTGCTTTTCGCTCCTTCTTCCTCTTCATCTTAAAGGCAAGCTGACGCTCCAAATTCTGCTTGCGCTCAAGCTCTTGCGTGTGCTTTCTCAAGTACTCACGCTCATCAAGCGCACACTCCTTGCAGAGCCCCCAACGCTTCGCATCCTCTGCATCAACCCACACAGGATGCTGTCCGCACTTCTGACATAAAGGCACAATGCCCTCTGTTCGATACCTTCCGTAGCGATGGCGCACCATAGTAATTGCTTGCACAGAATGCGTAGGAATAAGCTCATGGAGTTCCTTGGCAGTCATGGAAGGGTTTCGCCAAAGCGTCTCAAGCTCTGACCAAGTCCAGGACTGGTACGTTCGTCTCCCTCTTTTCTTAAATGATGAAAGAGATGAAACATTTATTTCATCTCTGTTTTTACGCTTGCTCATTGAGCTTCTCCCTCTGTGTAAAGAGCCTATAGGCATGGTTGCAGACCATCTGTGGTTCACGTTGAAGCTTCTTGGACAATGTCTCTAGAATTGCAACAATGAGTGCGTCTTCTTTCTTGCTCCAGATTCTGTGAGAGCGAGTGAGACTTGTCTTGCTTTGAAGTCCTCTGCTTCTTGCAAACACTTTGATGTCAGTGATTGAGCGGTTAGGCATAAGACGCTTGAAGCCTGACCATGTAGGTCCATGCTTCGGTACTTCGCGCTCAATGATTGCAATCTCCTTTTCTGTAAAGGGTGAGTGATCTAGTTCTTCATAGCTGCGTCTGAATCCGTTCACTTCAGCTCTCCTTTCTCATAAAGAAAGCGAGTCATCTCAACTCGCTCTCTTAGTTCCTCTTTCTGTAGTTCTCGCTCCGATACGTTTGGAGCGTGTGCGTTTCGCTTAAATATCGCTTTATCGCTATCTGAGAGACACGCTAAGGCGCAAACTCTCTTATCGTCAATAACTCCAGCCAAGGCACATGTAGAAGCGCACTCAGAGCCTGTGAATGGGCATAGAAGATATTTAACCTGCTTAGGCAATAGAAACACCTCCATTCTGAATAAATGTTGAATAAGCTCCTTTGAGCTTTGCAGGCACTAAAATGCCTGTTCTACCTGCTTTGTTCTTAACTGTATGCAGTGTTACCTCTTTGAATTGAGGAGTATCAATCTCACCTTTTGTGAGGATGAGTGCTGCCCAGGATGCATAACCCACAACTCCTGAACCTCTGAACCAATCCAAGGACGGTTCATCTTTTGCGTCTAACTTCTTCAGACTTGAAAGCACAAGGAAAGGAATTTGTGTATCAAAGGCAAGCATTTGCAAATTGGTAGCAACTTGAGACACTCGTGTGTACTCTTGCTTGTCAATGTCTGGAGTGCCAGTTTGGTACTGTTGAATGTAGTCAATGATGACAAGGTCTGGCTTATCGCCATCTGCCATAATGGTGCGCACGATCTCTTCAATCCCTGTAGTAGTGCTTACGTTGTCAATGATTGCGAGATTCGGTGCAACCATATCCTCATAGATTGCAGCGTCAGCAAGCACGGTATTGGAGTGTCTAGCATTGAATGCATACGCTGAGAGGTTTTGTAGTCCTTCTGGCAGCTGTAACTCATTGCCTGGACCTTTAATGACTGTTGACCACTCAAAGGGAACAACCGTGAGCCCTTGACGCTTTAGCCCTTGATTCTTCATTGACCAGCAACTCATGGAACGGGCTGTGATATTGCCCCACGTGTCATCCAGGGTGAAGTAGATAACGCGCTTACCGCTTTCTGCTACTTCCGTTGCAATGTGTACCGCAAGTGAAGATTTACCCGCAGAAGCCACACCACCTAGAATTGTGAGTCCTGGCATTAAGCCACCACTTAGCGCGTCATCTGCGATAGTGTGCGTCTTGAGTGGTTCTTTGGCTGCAAGATAGCACTCAACACCCCAGCCATACTTTGGGCGATTGAGGTTGCGCAAATATTCAAACGTCATGCGCCATCACCTGCTACAGGCTTATGTGACTCTCTATACAAATGCCATTCCCAGTCAATACTTCTTGCCTTTGACTGCTCGATATTGTCGAGTGCTTCTTGAATGCCTTGCCTAAAGATTTCCTCTTGAGCGTCAAACTCAGCTTGCGTGACTTCTATTGCGTCCTCTCTTGGTTGCACATCTTCAGTACGCAAGTAATGAGCTTCTGTTGTCATCTGACCCGCTTCCGTCGTAGCGTCAGCGAAGACATAGGAAGCGGGTGAGGAAAGGTCGCTTTTAGAGCTTTCCTCCCTCTGATACTCTGTATCTTTATGTGCCCCAATTGCCCCCTGTTTTTTAACGCACCCGTGAGTGGTTTTATGGGGGTTATTTGGTGCAGGGTGAGTGGTTAGAACAACGCACCTCTCATCGTTTGGATCAAGCCAATAGAAAGCACGCTTAGGCGTTTTGCCTTTTTGGCTCTCAACGATGTTGAAGATGTACTCTTTTTCACAGAAGTTAAAAAAGGCTCTTGCTGTGTTTTCTGATACACCGCACTCTTTAGCAAGTTGTCTGTAGCCAACTTGGAATGAAGGACCAGTCTTGTACTCCCTCATACGAGAGAAGCAGTAGAGCAACATCTTTGTTCTACCGCTTCTTGATTTCCCCGTAAAAGTTGAGATTATGTCTGCTAGATGGCACGCAGCTGTTGTGTCCAGCTTCGCCCATCCGAGACCATCTGTGTAATCAGCCACGTGCCACCTCCTCTCTTACCTCATGGCTGCTCTTATTTCTTAACTCCATAAGGCGTCTTCCCCTCTTGGATACGCCTTCTAGCGTCCATTCGCCTGTGGCATGGGGTGCAGAGCCAAATAACATCCAGTGGTTTTGAATAATCATGGTGATGTGCTTCTATACGATGTTCTTGATCACTACATCCACATCCAAAGCATTCGTGAGGTCTCTCAATGATTCCTGCATTCAAAGCTGCTTCAATAACTCTGCATGCTCTCATGCGAGAAGGATTTTTTGAGCAGGTTTTTAATCGCGTATTAAAAAGAGCCATTGGATTCTCTTCACGATACTTTTTGACATCTGACTTGAATTTTTCCCGTCTTGCTGCATACCTCTTTTTGTTGTATTCAGAAAAGCAATGACGGCATTTATCTTGTAAGCCGTCATTGCTGTTTTTGTTTTTATTAAATTCTGAAAGGGGTAGTACTCTATGGCAGCAAGAGCACTTTTTGCTGTCCATTAGAACGGCAAATCCTCGTCTGCAAGCTCAACGGCAGGCGCAGGAGCGTCAATGACTGCATTAGCTACATTGTCACGTGCATCTTTGACTTCATCAGTTTCGTATGGCTCAGCGTATTTCTGGTCAAAGTTGCCTTCTGCAGCGTCCTTGCCTGGGATGAATGCGTTGACATCAACGGCTGTCTTGACCTTGCCCTCACTGTTGACGTAAGAGCGATGACGGATGACAACGCCCAGAAGCTTGCCAACGAGCGTCTGCTCTGCTCCGTCCTTGTCCTCATAGACAAATGCCTTTGCACCCTTGCCCTGAGCAGTATTCTCAACTGCTTCAGTGAGAGCCTTGTAGCGTTGCTTGCCAAAGTCGGTTGTGCCAGTGAAGTAGATACGGAAAGAGTGTCTCCAGTCGTTTGTGGTGTCTGCAAGATCCTGTGCGAAGAGAAATGACTTGGCTTCTCCATTCCAGATGTCGTAGACGAACTCAAGGTATGGCTTTTTCTCGTCTGTGTGGTCCTTAACACGTACAATTTTTGCGACATATCCGCCTGGCTCAAGCATGGAAGAGCTACCGCCGTTGGATGCAACTACCTTGTCAAAATTGCCGAATGCTTTCATGATTTTCTCCTTAAAATAGTGAATTAAATAAATAGGGAATTAAGCAAGCTGCTTCATATCCCAATACGTACGGATGGTGCTGTCAACCTCTTTGAGGTCATTGTCGATTACCAGGTCATCAAACATCCCCATTGGGGATTTAGCGGGCGTAGAGCCGTCTGTCTGTGTGATGAAGTGATAGCCTGTGTCATCACGCTCAGTGATGAGCACGATTGGGAACATTCCCTCAATGCAAAGCTGATTGTCGAGCATCTTGCCAATGGTTTTTGGCTTGAGTCTTCCTGCATCGTCATAGTCAGGATGCATAAAGAAGTAAACGATTGTGTCATCGTTTGTGTTGTTTGCAGCTTCCAATAGTTGCTCGAAGTCAACTGCCATAGACGTGAACTTGTCATAACCTTTCTCATTAGCCTTTGCAAAGCTCTGGAATGCCATAAGATAGTTCGCATCATCGACTACATACGCTTTAAGCTTGTTAGCCTTGAGCGATTGCTTCATCTGAGTATATGTTGGATGGTCTACTTTGCTCATCTTTCCACGGAAGGGGAGTGGCTTGCCAGCCACGTTAAAGATGCCAATCTCGCCAGGCTTAAAGTTTCTGAGACTGGTTGACTTACCTGTGCCAGAGTGTCCCAGCACAAGAACTGATACTCCCATGATCTACTCCTTTCTTAAAACTTGTATTCCTTCTCCGGGTGACCTGCTTCGTGGTATTTGCCATGCAGCCCATTAGCTCTAACGCATTCCATGAACGCTGGCATGCGTGACTCATAGACGCAGACATATTCGTGATAGAACTCAATGTATTCTGTGCCAGGAGCCGTTGTGTGCTTCATGGTTGGCTTGCGTTGATAGAAGTCCCATGCGGTCGAGTGGACCGCATGGAATTGAGCAGGTGTGTACGTGTAAAGCCCAAAGCAAACCGAGTCAAAGTCAATGCGCCATATTCTTATGAGACGCACATCTTCTGCGTTGGGCTCAACGTACTTAGTCGGCTCTATTGGCTTCATGTGACTCAGCTTCTTCATCTAACGTAAAGCCAATGTTTGCTTCTTCCTTGGTTGGGTAGTAGCGAGAAGCATGGTTGCAGTAAGGGCATCTGATGCGCCAACCATACTCATCGTGCTCAAGGTAAAAGGCAGTGCTGCCCCAGCCTTCATTGAGACATCGAGGGCAAATCATTAGTACCGCTCCATGTAGTCGCCTTTAAAGCGTCTCCACTCAAGGATTAAGCCAATCGCATTAGCCTTTCTTGAGCCGTCGTATCCAAGAGTGATGCCCTCGTCCTTTGCGACTGCCTTGATCTCCTTCATCGTCATCTTTTCGAGACGCTCTCTGTCTTCTGCTTCTGTTAGCATTAGTGTTTATCTCCCCACTTCAACATTGCGCCCAAATAGGTCGCAAGACATATAAATGCAGCAATGAGCACTGTATATACAAGCGCAGGTGTCTTGTTAAAGTCACCAGTTGCAGGAAGTGCAGCCTTCTTCTTTGCCTTCTTCGCTGGCTTAGTTGGCTCTGTCTGTGGCTCCGGGTCAGACTCCTCTGGAGTAGGCTGTGGCTGTGGTCCTGGAGTTGGTTCTGGAGTCGGTGTTGGCTCTGGAGTAGGTGGAGTCTCCGGCTCAGTTGGCTGTGGTCGGTTATCACCGTTGCCATTACCGCCAGAATCTGCTGCCACATAGGTCCACACACTAGAAGCTTGCTTCTCAGCTGAGTACAGCGTGATGGAGTTCTTAATGCGTGGATTCTTAGTTGTGCGGTAGATGAGGAAGTACTGCTCACCGTTAGCCATTGCATTGTGAAGGTTCAGCGTGAACGTAGAGCCGTTAATGGTTGGCTCATCGATTTGAACTGGATTCCAGCCATAAGAGTCATCGATTGCTCCATACTCGTCCATGTGGACGCGGTAGAGCTTGAATGAACCAGGTACATAAGAGCCAGCTTCAATGTTGTCTTCCAGGATGACATTGGTAAGGTTCATCTGATTGACGTTCAGACGCACCTTCCATTCAATGGTGTCAGCGTCTGTGTCAGCAACGCCCCATTTAGCAATGACCTCACCCGTGAGGACGTTTGGACGCTCAGTGTGAATTGTGAAGCTTGCAACTTGACCAGTAGAGGTCTGAACAATTCTCAACTCTTCATGATCTAGTCCGTTATCTTCACCAATCCATGTTGCTAGCCATATTGAACCCTTGATGTTGTCTTTACCCTCAACGTAGTTTGTGAAGGTGACGTGACATGTCTGAGTGAGTGGGTTAATCTCAGCAACTGCGCAAACCTCGCCATCTGGCGTGTATAAGTTGAAGCTCGAAGCTGCGTCATCTGGGAAGCGTAGGAAAGTTGGAAGCTCGATGTCGAATGAATCGCCGTTATGCAGCTCTTGTCCTGTTGCGTCCCAGTTAATGTTCATGTAGAACTTCGAGTGCAAGCCTACTGAGTTTACTGGTTGCTTCTCTAGGTTGGTTACTTGGAAGCTTGTGAGCTGGACTGGCACGGTCTGAGCCTGTGCGAGTGCCGGAACACATACCAGCACCGCAAACACGCAAACAGCCAGCCATTGAAGAATCTTCTTCATGGTTAAAGCCTTTCTATTCGATTGTGAAAAATAGGGAATTAAATAAATAGGTATTTATTGCAGTAGATCATGACTTCCTGCAATCATTGCTGCGAGCGTTTCAAGCGTCATTGTGACGTATGTATCACCGAACGATTTCTCGCCAACACCCTTGCGCTTATGCGCTACCACGCCAAACTCTGCGTCTGCGTTGCCACGCTCTGTCTCAGCTTCTTGAAGCCACTTTGGTAGCTCCATGCGAGTACAGTTTTTACACTCCACAACTACTGGAAGACCACGAAAGAACACCCCTGCGATGTCTCCGCGATCATGTATGCCAGCTGTGGTTCTGCGCTCAATGCCAGCTCCTAGACGTGAGCTAAGGTACTCTGCGACTTGACGCTCAAAGGCTGTGCCTTTCTGTTTTTGTTTGCTCATAGCAACCTCTTAAGAGCTTCTTCAACAGCGTTAAATGAGTAAGTAATAATTGCGTTATTAGACAACGTGACAACATCTAACCCGCAGGAAATAGCTACCTCTTTCTCGAGTCTTGCTCCTTTTGATTCGTAAGCATTTGGCAGTATGACAATAGTGTCACACTTAACAAGTTCAGTGATACAACGATTCATTGTGGACTTATAGTCAACGTTATCCGGAATGCGTGCTGCAGGATTATAGACCTCTGAAGCGTCCCCAAGAGTAATGAGCGTGTAAGCAAACCCAAACAAGCCTTTGTAATTAGCATTGCCTGTAATTTGTCCTGATAGATAAACCTTCTTCCCTTTGATTTTGTTGCCAAGGTCTTCACCGCTGCTCAAGTACGCAAGTTGTGCATACTCTTCGATAATGCGAAGCATTTTCTCTGTGCTATTCATCACGCACCACCCTTGCACCGCATGCGGGGCAGTAATTAGGAATAATGCCACGGTCGTATCTGAACACCTCGTCGCACGTATGACAATGACAAGCTACTGTGTCCTCTGGTGTAAATGCGATGTTATCCATATATTCATCTGTGTCATCGTCGCCGTTCCCGTATTCACAACTCATGTGACATGTAGGGTCAATAAGATCTGCCAGTGTTTCTAGTGGATCTTCCGCATATTTTTCTGCTAGACCGCATTGAATTATGGAAAATGCAATACTGTCATATATCCAAGCTTCACTATGTTCCTTTTCACCAAACTTGCCGATACGCAACCAATATGCAAATTGAGCGCATACATTTTGTTGATTAGTCATCGTTATCACCTAGACTATTGAACACTTCGGCTAGCTTTTTCATTGCCTCAACGCATTTATTCATTGACGCTTCGACATATTGAGCGGTTGCTTTGACAGCTTTATTGAACTCTTCAATATTCTCTTCAATAGTTGTAACTTTGTGAGTGAGTTCGTCTGGGCGAAACGTGGAATAGTCATTGTCGGTACGAGCATAAATACAAGCACCATCGAACGGGAATCTGAATTCGCTAACTTCCCATTCCATTCCAGTATTGTCATACACAACATCGTGAATATGGATAATCTCGCCGTCTTTGTCACGAGGTAGTTCAAGCATATTTGACGTGTCGCATAGGTCGATTAGTCGGTCTAGGATATTTTTATCATCCTCTTTGATTGTTGTATCACTTGGAACGTCTTCACCAAACAAACATCTATAGATATCCGTATAGTGAAGAGAATCTCCGTTAAAAGACGCTGCTCTCTCAGCGATTGCTGCGCGTTCTTCTTTAGTTAGCATCTTTATCAGCTCCGTTAACCTTAATACCTGTGCAAATGAAGAATTTTTCTGCGTCAAAATATGGCATTGAGGTAATCGCTGCCTTGCTTTCGTCGCTTAGGCTCTCCCACCATGCTTGGCGATCGGATTTCTCTAGGTACAAGAACCCGCCGGCAGTCTCATGCTCCGGGTGTGCTGCCTTTTCGTCGTCTGTCATATACTCGCTATATTTCCAGGTAAGACAGTCTGACGGTATATGGCAGAGCAAGCTATAAGCTCTTGAGTTGCGGAAATCGCTAAAAGTGATGTCCGTTTGGTGGTCAAAAAGACGAATTGTAGGTTCGGTTGTATTACAGTAGCCGGAGTTGCAGTCGCCGGAGTTCCAGTCGCCGGAGTTACGGTCGCCGGAGTTACGGTTGCCGGAGTTGCAGTCGCCGGAGTTCCAGAGACTACTTATTTTATCGGTAGTTAATTCACGCAAAATCTTAAGTTTGCGACCGACACTCTTATTTCCTTGCGTCTGTACTGCGCCAGTGACGCTAACTTCACAAATACGGCAAGGCTTACTGTAATAATCGTAAACGTCAACGCACTTCTTGCAGAAATGGTAGCCGTTCTCACATATCTTGATTTCGCCCTCGACTGTGTAGGTCTTTCCAACCTCATAAACGGTATCGTCGCCGTGTTGTGTCGTCATATTCGGCAGAAATGCTTTATAGCCTTTCATTACTCACCATCTCCAAGAAGTCCATAGATACGCTGTGGCAGCTGTCCTTGGTAAGCGTCTGCTACCTTGTCAGCATCAACTCTGAGCGTGGTACCAAGCCAAGACTCAGCAACTTCACGCTTTACCATCTCGCAACCGCCTGGAAGCTCTCCGTCTTTAGTTGCACACTCAAGCACCTTGTCTGGGTAGAGTGTGACTAGGCGTGTGAGTGTGTCAATGCCAGAATCACTCGCCATGATCCAGTCAACGAACTCAGCCACACTCTTAACCTGTGGTACAACCTCAACCTTTGGCTTTGAGAGCCTTGCAGACACGGTACCAACCTTCTTGCCATTAACTTTAAGGTCAAGCTTGGACACTCCCATTTGCACATAGAGGTTTCGTAGCTCGTCATCAAGCTGTGTGCGCAGGTTATCTGCTGCGTGTGCGTCAAGGTGCTCCTTGACCTTCTTCTGGAGTGCCGTCAAGAATGCAACTCTCTCAACTAACAACTCACGTTCTTCTTTGTTCATAATCAATCCTTTCTTAGCTGACTGAGTCAGCAAGCCATCTATCCATCTCATCGCAGGTAATCATGTAGCCACGCTCTTGACCAGCTGGCTTGATAAACTTGAGTGCTCCTGCCTTATGCTCGGCTCTGAGCATTGAGCCTGGAATACCTGAGTATTTAGAGGTCTGAGCAATCGTGTAAGCAAGCTGTGGTGGAAGTCCTGCAAGTACTGCTGCATTGAGTGAGCGAGAGCCGTTGACGGTTCCTGTTTTCTCTGCAAGCTCTCTTTGCGCTTCAGCGGAAGCGATCATGAACTTCTCAAATAGCTTTGCGAGAACGCTCACGTCTGCGGTAATCTCCAACGGCAATCTTCTTGATTTGAAGCGGTATACTCTTCATATGTTCACCTCCGAGGAGAACAGAGCCCTTGCATTGGTCGGACAATGTGAGGGCAAACTTTTAATTACGATTTATTGCTACTAGATAGCGGGCACTGCCAGCTCCCCTGGTTTGTGTCATATCTAGCTATTCGGTTTGCAAGGTACGTGGATAGTTAGTAATGAAAATGTTTGTTTAACTAACCTTTTGAGCTAAAAAAATATCGCTAATATCACAGTTCAAAAAATGGCACACAGCTTTTGCTTGTGCGAGACTCATTTCCTCTTGGTTTTCCTCATATCGCGCATAAGTTTGACGAGTTACACCCAGTGCTTTAGCGATTGCGTTCTGTTTAACGCCTTTCTTGATGCGATATTCTTTTAGGGTATTCATTTGACCTCCTCTCTGTTTGTTTACAAAACATATGTTAAATAGACAAACCTTGTCTGTCAATAAAAAACTACTAAAATATTAAGAAAATCAAACATAGTGAAAGGCAGAATGACATGTCTTTAGCACAAAATATCAAGAAACTACGCCTAAATATGGGCTTAACGCAGGGAGAACTTGCTGAGAAAATCAATGTTACTAGGTCAACTGTTACTCAATGGGAGACAGGTTGGACACAGCCTAGAATGGGTGCTATTGAGAGAATGGCATCTGTATTTAATGTTTCTGTAAGTGACATTGTTAGTGAAGACGCATCAGTCATTTCTGGAGCGATGAAAGCAATCTCTAATGGCGAATCATATCTACCTCTTGTATCTCTAGGCAGAGTACATGCTGGAGTACTTGTAGATGAAGAAGTGTGTGAGAAGACTGTAAATGTTCCTTCTAATATTGCTAAAAACCATCCCAGTGCAATGGTGTTAGAGGTAGAAGGCAATTGCATGAATCGCGTTATCCCAGAAGGTTCTCATGTTCTCTTAGACCCAACAATCACGCCTTCCAATGGATCTATTGTTGTAGTGGAAACCGAAGGCTACCAAGCAATCATGAGACGTTGGTATAAAGGCAATAACTCTCTTATGCTCACTGCTGACAGCTATGAGGAGTTTGAGGACATTATCTTTACTGATGATGAGCACTCAATCAAGGTTGTTGGTGTTGTTGTGTGGTACCAGGCATCCAGTGAGATGGGATAGGAGACTACAATGAAACTGTTTGATTTCCTTCATAACAGAAGAGACAAAAAAGATGCCTTATACAGCAAGAAGGATAATCCTTTGCAATCTCAAGCCGAAACAAACGAAATAATGGATGAGATTAGAAAAGAGTATTTTCCAAGATTTGATGAACCTCTTACTAATTATGTGGTAGATCCTAGACTTCTTCCTGTTTACGAATTAGTTCAAGAAGCTTTTGAAGTTGATCCTGCTATTCCCATGCCAAATGCAGCTCTTCTTGAAGCTACGAGACGTCCAGAAATTCCAAATGTTATTAAGACATTTGCTTGTGAACCAACTAAAAGCGGGAAAGAGCCAAAATATGTAGCGAAGCTTGTTTTCGGACTCTACGGGACGATGAGAAAGAATCAACTTGGTACGTGGTATGGAGGTGAAAATGGGTCTCACGGAGAAATTTGGTATTTGAAAAATCTTGTTCCAGGAAAAGTAAGAGTTGATATATGGGAAGATAAAACCCACTGGTCAATTCGTGGAAAAATAATAGACGGGTCTTTGCATCTTGCGTATGTAGAAAGATGCTATCCAAACGAGCTTTCAAAAAGAATTTACGACTACAAAAAATCTATCTTTCCTAAAGCTTAGTAAGCAGCAAGAAAAAGATTGCTGACAGCTCAACGATGATGATAGAAAGATGAATCTCGTACTTATCCATAGTAGGTCTCCTCTCTTATTTAGCAAAAGCATAAGAGGAGAGTAACGGAATAAAAAAGCTCCCCGCGTCCGCCAAGACAATACAGGGAGCAACCTTCATCTCGTTAGGAAGGTATATATATTATGCCACGTAAACGTTCTTCATGGGGTTCAAACCAGCCAATGGGTCCTGGGAAACGTAGAATCCGCTATATGGCTGATACAGGAGACGGTAGAGGGTTCACAAGACACTCTGAGACCGTCTATGGCACACGCAAACAAGCTGATGAAGTATTAGCGCAAAGACGCATAGAACACAGCCAAGATAAGCCTATTTTACTACCTGGGAGATCGTACG
>ERZ773050.853-NODE-853-length-16984-cov-3.223817_pt1 | contig 16984 bp, 16 predicted proteins | sample MGYA00580632_ERZ773050 | MGnify/ENA primary metagenome ERZ773050 (study PRJEB29015, sample SAMEA2738123) | human oral metagenome | biome: human oral; feature: human-associated habitat; material: saliva | place: China | collected 2166 ... | reverse complement strand
TTTTTGTCTAGGGGCCCTTATTTTACTTCTGGTGGAAGTTCCCTATCATTGGGGAACTGAGCTAATATTGATAGATGTTGGGCAAGGGGATTCGATTTTAGTAATGGCTCCAGGATGGAATCAAGCTACATTAATCGATACGGGTGGATTGAGCGATTTTTCCTCCAAGGAAGAATGGAAAAGGCGCAAGAGAAAACCTCAAGGAGACACAACCGTCATTCCTGCTCTTCAAGCAGAAGGACTTTCAGAATTGTCGCAAGTAATGCTTTCTCATGGAGACGAAGATCATGTCGGGAATCTTCAAGCAATTGCAAAACAGATTGAAATTAAAGAAATAGTGATCGGAAAAGGGATGGAGAATCTTCCATTGATGCAACAGTTGAAAAGGGACTATCCGTCCATACGGTGGAAGTTGGTTTCTTCAGGAAACGAGTGGAAATGGAACCAAATGAAGTGGCAAATTCTCTGGCCAAAAGACACTTCCAAAGGAGAAAATGATGATTCAATTGTAGCTCTTCTAACGATTCAAAAGCATACCGTGTTACTCACTGGCGATGCTTCTGAAAAAGTAGAAGACAATATTTATGCGCTTGAATTATTTCATGGTCCAACTTTAGCATTTAAAGACTTTGGTGGTCGTTTTATGGCGCAGGCGCTCGCTGCAGTGCGTGGTGATGGCAAAATCACCATTTTAACAGCAACGTCAGGCGATACCGGCGCGGCAGTTGCCCACGCGTTTTACGGGCTAGAAAACATCAATGTTGTGATTTTATATCCGAAAGGCAAAATCAGCCCATTACAAGAAAAACTATTCTGTACTTTAGGTGGGAATATCCGCACTGTTGCGATTAATGGCGATTTTGATGCCTGCCAAGCGTTAGTCAAACAAGCGTTTGATGATGCCGAACTACGTCAAGCAATTGGTTTAAACTCAGCAAACTCCATCAACATTAGCCGTTTATTAGCGCAAGTTTGTTATTACTTTGAAGCGGTCGCGCAGTTACCAAAAGAAAAGCGTGATAATGTCGTGGTTTCTGTACCAAGTGGTAACTTTGGTAACTTAACAGCAGGGTTAATCGCGAAAACATTAGGTTTGCCAATTAAACGTTTTATTGCTTCAACCAATGCGAACGATACCGTGCCGCGTTATTTAGAATCAGGTAACTGGGCACCTAAAGCGACTGTAGCCACGCTTTCTAATGCGATGGATGTCAGTCGTCCGAACAACTGGCCACGTGTAGAAGAACTATTCAAACGTAATGGCTGGAATTTAAGTGATTTAGGTTCAGGCATGTTAAGCGATGGCGAAACAGAGGAAACCTTAAAAGCGATGTACGCAAAAGGTTATTTATGTGAACCACATGGTGCGATCGCATATCAGGTATTGAAAGATCAACTTAAAGCGGATGAAACCGGTATTTTCTTATGTACGGCACATCCGGCGAAATTTAAAGAGTCTGTAGAGCGTATTCTGTCGCTCGATCTTCCATTGCCGGAAGCGTTGGATAAACACAATAAATTGCCATTACTTTCTGATGAAATGGATGACGATTTTGCACAATTACGTGCATATTTGTTGAAATAATAAAAAAGTGCGGTTGATTTTGACCGCACTTTTATTTTGTCACTCAAAAGGGCGGGATAAACGCCCTTTATTTTTGGGGAGGGCGTTGGTGCGTGGCGAATTTCCTTTTATAATGCAATCAAACTTGCATGTTTATTCATTATTTTTATGACAACTTTTATTGCCTACGCCAATATTCAACAACCTTTTCCTTTTGATGAAATTCCTAGGGAACTCGTCCCTGAGAATTTGCATACGGAACCGAAGGGAAATTCTCGGATAACGCAACGACATCAATGTCGTCGATTGGCGCATTTTTTACTTTGGCAGTTGCTAAAAACAGCGGAAAAATCAACCGCACTTTTAGGGCGAATTTATCGTACACAAAGTGACAGACCACAATTTCCCGTCGAGAATATTGATTTTAATATTAGTCACTCTGGTGATTGGGTTGCTGTATTGCTGCATATTAATGAATCAGAAAAAAGTGCGGTCGGTATTGATATCGATCCGCAAGCGATTTTAGCCAGCCGCAACAATGCAGAACAAAATGGTGTGGCGGATCGCTTGCAACTGTTTTTATCTGATGCAAAACCGTCGGACTTGAAAGCCGATGTGGTGGTGGCGAATATTCTGGCGGGACCGTTAAAAGAGCTTTACCCGGTGATTAGCCAGTTGGTCAAACCCAACGGAGATTTAGGCTTATCGGGCATTTTAGCCACACAAGCGCAATCCGTGTGTGATGCCTACGCCGAGCGCTTTGTGTTGGCGCCGGTGGCTGAACGCGAAGAATGGTGCCGAATTACCGGTAAGCTAAAAGCGTAACGCGACATAAACATCAAAGCATGATAAAGCTAAAAAGTGCGGTGGAAAAAGATAACGTTTTTTCACCGCACTTTTTGTTTGCCTTTAGCTTTTCCCTTGAAATAAAAAAGCGGCTTTAACGCCGCTTTTGTTTTTGTGTGGAATGACTTACTTCGCGCCAATAAACCCAATGGCGTCATACACTTTCGCTAACGTTTCTTGTGCACGTGCTTTGGCTTTTTCCGCACCGTCTTTAGCAATTTGGAGGAGTAATTCCTCGTTATTGCGGAAATGATGGTAGCGTTCTTGCAACGTAGTCAACATGGCAGAAACTTCGTCAGCAACAGCACCTTTCAAGTGACCATACATTTTGCCTTCAAATTCGGCTTCTATCGTTTCTTCAAACATTTTTGGGTCCATAATTTCTTGTTCTTTTGCTTTCGAAGCTAAAAGTCCCGCAAATTTCCCATTTGGAACAGTATTATTTTTAACTAATGCGTCAATTTTATAGGCAAAATAGCGAGGCGATACAAATGTAAGTCCTGCCCAACATATAGTACGGATAATGTCTTTTAAGACACTATCTTTATAGACAATATTTTCATGTTTACTAAACGATAATAATTTAAAACTTTCCAAGTCATACGTCTTCTTTACCAATGAGAAATCATCGAATCGGTCATATGGGAAGATATCGATAAAGATTCCTGTTTCATAAGTCTTACGATTTCTTGTATCTTCCACGACTGTTTTCGTGTCTACGACTTTAATAAAGTTATTGTAATATTTCTCGTCAGTTTCTAGTGATAGAACCTTAAAACGAGGATGTGTAAATTCTTTTACGAAACGATCATAATTATCTCTCGACATCATCAAATCAATATCATCATCCCAGGGAATAAACCCTTTATGACGGATAGCCCCAATTAACGTTCCATAGTTTAAAAAGTATTCAATGTTATGTTCTTTACAAAACTCGTCTACCGCATCGAGCAGTTCGAGTTCAATTTGTTTAATTTCTAATTCGGTTAAAGTTGTCAACATACTCTCTCCTTCCACAATCACCCCATTATACCATGAAATCGACCTCTCATCTATTTAAATCAAAAAAACAGAAGGCCCGAAAGCCTTCTGTTTAAAGATATTCTCTATTATTTAACCGCAACTACACCGACAAGTTCCTTATCGAAGTTTTGAGCTACTTGTAATTCTTTTTCAAATTTCTTATAACGAGAAATTCCTAATTCTTCTACGAATACCACCTTTTGATCTTTCGCATCGATTAAACCGTTATTATCAACAACTGTAATTCCGTCAAGGTTTACTTCTTTTCTTAATTTTTCAAGTAATCCTTTGTCTGATGAAGTAACTGCAACATTCCCGTTTTTATTTTGAATAAATGAAAGAACTTTTACAACTTCTGCAACAGCTGCTACTTCGAATACTTTTTCGACACCATATTGGTTGAAGTCACCTACACGATTTAATGTTGGATAGAAGAAGTATAATGCAAAGTTGATAAATAAGACAATCGCAATTGCAAGAATGAATAACGCTACTAATTGTGTCACTAAACGTTTAGAACTGAAGTTTGAAACTGTTTTTGATTCACCAACAAATTCTTGTGAATGTACTGTATCGAGTTTTGTAATAGTTACATTTGGAAATGTATTTTTATACGAATTTACTAATTGATCAATTTTCTTCTCAATTAATTGGTTTAACTCTAAGCTCTTTGTCAATACTTTAACAGAAATACCTGTTGAATCTCCAAGTGAGTTATACGTAATTTTTTGTTCCCAGAAGTTTGCATCTGAATTACGTAATTGCGTTTCATTACTTGAGATTTCGCTTGCAATTTTAGCTACTGTCTTATTGTCCACATCGTTAAATAAATACGGACCAGTCATATTTGAGCTAATCAATTTCATATAAAATTGACTGTATTGATTTTCGCTCGCAAAGTTTTCTGAACGAACCGTTCTTTCTGGAGCATCAATTTTATAAACAATATAAGAAGAATAACTTCCTTCTCCACTGACAACTGCAGTAGAGTTGATTGTTTTAAGTGATAGTGGCACTGCCATTGCTAAGAAAAGAACGATGACGCCAATCAAGTTCCATTTCTTATTTTTTAATGTATTTGCAATAAGATCAGCAAACGAATATTTTTCAAACATTAATATAACCATCCTTTGTATGTGAATAATAACCGACTCTCTTTACTAGCAACCCTGATACGATAAACAGAACTGCAATAAAGAACCAAAACTGCATTGTAAATAGACTGTAGAAACTTTCTGTAAAGCTACTTCTTGGCATAAAGAAAAGATTCCCTAAGATTACAAGTGAAAGAATCACTCTTAATGTTTTATCAGTATACATCGAATTTACCAGAGAAACAAATAACATTCCTAGTAGAAGATTTGCAATAATTAAACCGATAAAACCATAATCTGTAAAAACCTCAATGATGTAACTACTTCCGATTCCATGTCCGCCAAGATAATCTTTGTTCATCGCGATATAGGAAATATTATGTGCAAAACTATTACTTTCTAGCGCTAACTCTAGGCTGTTTGATGTATTCGCAAACGGTGTTGTCCCAAGTAACGTATTGCCAAGAGAACCTCGCGTAAAGTACTCGATAATCGGACCGAATGTAAAGTTTCTAAACTCCCTAGTTGGCAGCGCTGAGTGATAAAGGAATCCTTTTGATAAGGCCCCAAAACTCGTAGACTGCTTATACAAGAAGTCAACTAACAGACCAGAAATACTAGTTCCTTTTACAGAAGCCCCATCACGAATATAGTTCAGTGCCCCCATCGCTAACATTAACACAGGTGTCCCTACTCCAAGTAAGAACTTCTCGAAACGTCCAATCCATTTCTCATTCTTATCTGTATAGTGTCTCATAAAGAAATAAACAAATGAGAATACAATCGCAAGAATGAATGGGTTACGTGTTCCAATCAGTAAATGAATGGCATTCGCACCGATATACAATAGTAGTACGAATAACGACTTTTTCTTGCTTGGCTTTGTCGCTAAATACGTACAAAGGGCGAAAAACATAAACGCTGATAATAGGTACGTAAAATATGGTAATTTACTTTGGAAATTCGCGTAATAACCATAATACGTTGTTTGTCGTCTAAACATATATCGTTCTACTAAACGCAACACATAGAATGGATACGTAAAAAGAAATGCGATAAATGAGACTCGTTGTAATTTATCGATGAAACGTTGATTTACTGGTTTGGCTACTGTTTTTGGATTTCTCGTAGCTATCCATCTTCCAATCATTCCACCGATAATAATTGCCACAATACTAATAGCAATCGCTGTGAAAGAAAACTGATACGTATCTTTCGAGTATTCTTGAAGAATTCCATTATTCATATAATAAATGATTGGTCGGTTAAACAAGAATATACCAATCATTAATAGAAACATAAAATGGATAATGTAGTATTTCAAATCTAGCAAACAATAGATAATCGCGGTTACATATAAGAGCGTCACAGCGCCTAATTGAAGTACTAGATTTGACTGAACACTCGCTACGATAAAAATAATCCCGGAGATAAGGGCACTCAGTACGACAGCGAAAAATAATAAACCTTTTAAACTAATTGTCGATTTTTTCATTTTCTTCCCTTTCTAATATCTCCAATATCTGTTTCATCTGTGCTTCAACTGTGAAGCGTTCAATATAAGCATCTATCGCCTCTGTATCAACAGATGCATTCATTCGTTCATTTAAAGCCGCCACAGCTTCCTCGTTCGTTTGGATAATGGTTCCAAATTGTCCATTCCCGCTTAACTCCTCTGCTCCACCAACATCAGTAGAGACAAATGCTTTCCCAAGCGTCAACGCTTCAACAAATGCTCCTGAAAATCCTTCTTGTTGGGACATTGAAAGGAGTACTTTTGCTCGTTTCAACACGGGATATGGATTTTTTTGATAGCCTAGGAAATGAACTCTTTCTTGCAATCCTAATTCGGCTGTTCTTTCTTTTAACTGTGCCTCCTGATCGCCGCTCCCAATAAAATAAATATGGGCAGTTGGTCTTACATCGAGTAATTGATGAAATACTTCTAGGGCTCTATCCGTCCCTTTTTTAGCCTCTAAGCGACCGATGACTGCAATACTATCTTCCTCAACGATAGCTTCATAGGGCTCATTAGACTTTTGAATGATTTCATCAAAGTTATATCCATTATAAATCGTCACAATCTTCTCTTTAAACTCTGGATAGACGGTTTCAATCGACTCTCTTGTTTTCTTAGAGATTGCAACGATATTATTGGCAGTTTTTAAATGTTGACGATGATTTTCTCGGTATGCTGCATTCTCTGGCTTTAAGAATTCCTCGATGCTTCCGTGAATCCATGCAATCTTCTTCACTTCTGGTCGTTTAGAAAAAGGAAATGCCGGATTCATAATTGTGAACGAGATTTCAATATCATATTCATCTTTAATCAGATAATTGCGCACAAGGTCTGGAAACCAAATTCTTGCTCTCCATAGTAACGCTTCAACAAGACGTGAATGTTTTTTAGCCTTATAAGGTTTTAGAATTCGAACGCCTTCTGGAACGGGTTCATATCCCTTATCAAAGTGTTCGATTTCTAAAATGTCAACGTCATATTTTTCTAAATCTAAATGATTAACGATTGTTGAGAGGATTTTTTCGGCTCCTCCACCTAGAGAAAAGGACCATAAATAAACGAGAACTTTTTTCTTACTTCCCATAATACTCCCCTTTATACTTCTCGTATCCATTTTCAAGATCGACAAATAATGCATCATGATGCGCTACCTGCTTATCTGCTGGAGGTGGTGTCATATAATCACCAAATGCTGTTTTTAAGTAAGCATCGTATCCAACTGGAATTGGCATTTCCGTTTGTTCAAATGGTACAAATAACGCTGATTCAAAGCTTTCAATTGGATATTTATTCTTCATATATCCAGGACCTGCACAAAGTTCAGTAATCCCATCACTTTCTTCACGCGTGTACTTTGTCATCTCACGCTGCGCCTTGCTCCAAATCTTATAACGTAATGAACGTGTTGGGAATAATCCTAATAAGAATAAGCTTCCCCATTTCATCAATCCACCATGTTTTTCAGGAATTGTTTGTGCACGGAACAATGAGTAAATCAATGCCCAACGAACTTGTTTCTTACGTGCTGATTCTGATTTTGGATAATAATCTAGCGGAAGGATATCAATTGCTAAACCATGCGGTACGTCTAAGTCCGCTTGATAAGGTTTCACGCAAGTCGTTTCTTTATCACGAATCGTCACAAACAAATTACGGTCTAAGTAATGTTCGTCACTATTTGACATCACATAACGTCCATCTGCTTCTTTTGGCCACAGCTCGATTAATTTTTCATAATCTTTACGTGGCATAAAGAAATCTAAATCATCATCCCAAGGGATAAATCCTTTATGGCGAAGTGCTCCAATGGCCCCACCACCGCATAAATAACATAATAATTCATGTTGCTTACAAAATGACACAAAGTATTCAGCCATTTCTAAGCATTTCTCTTGTAATGGTTCCATGTTTTCCTCACTTTCTAAATATCCCATTTAGCCACTGTTTTAAATGGCGTTAATTTATCTTCCTCGAAGAAATGATAAATATCTTTCATCTCTTGGATTGGATTTGATTCAAAAATAATTAAATTCAAACGTGCATGTACTTTTGGATCTGCCATGAATTGAACAGCCTCTTCAAAGTCCTTACGACCTGATCGAGAGCTTCCGACCCATGTTAATCCTTTTTCAAGAATGTCACGTGTGTTTAATGGTACTTCAAACTCGCTAACTCCCATCATGACAACGGTACCTTGAGGTTGAATATGACGGATAATTTCACGGTATGCATCTTGAGTTCCGCTGCCTCCAACACATTCAATGGCGTGGTCGAATGTAAAGTCTTCTGGAAGATTGCTCACATCATATACTTCATCTACAAATGAAAATAGACGTAACTTCTCAGGATCTTTACCCACAATGATAATCGTAGAGTCTGGGAATTTTGCTTTCGCAATCGTTGCTACAACATAAGCTAAACTTCCTGAACCCCATACGACGATACGGTTACGACGTCTATGCGCTACTTTGTCAAAACGGCGAAGTCCATGAACGCCAACTGACACAAATTCAGAAATGGCAGCGACTTTATCTGGCACATCTTCGTATTTCACTACACGGTCGATTGGAATCGTCACAAATTCGCGCATGAATCCATCATGACCACTTGAACGGAAGTATGTTCCATTCACGTAGTTTTCGTAAAATTCAGTGTTATGGTCAAAGTCACGTGGTGGTTGGTTCGGAATCATCACCACATGATCTCCTGGCTTATACGTTCCTGTTGGGTCCGCAACAACAATCCCACAACATTCATGAATCAATGCCATTGGTAATTTCTTCTGCAAAATTTTAGCAGGACGTGTTCCTTGGAAATAACGTTGGTCAGCGTGACACAAAGCTAAATAGTTTGGTCGTACCACTACAGTATCTTCTTCATAGAAAGACACATCTTCATATTTAATTGAGAAAAACGATGGACGAATGAGTTGATACACTCGATTAATCATTTTAAATCTCTCCTAACATCGCTTGCGCAATTTTCAAATCTGTTACTGTTGTGATTTTAATGTTTGAGTATTCACCCTCGACAAGAGCTACTTTCACATCGTTAACCACGAATACTTTACAAGCATCGGTCAAAATTTCTTTGACATCATCTGTAAGGCTATCATACAAGTCAGTAAAGGCTTGAATTTTGAATGTTTGAGGTGTTTGTCCTTGATACATATGTGTTCTGTTTGGAATAGAAGAAATGACTTTGCCATCAATCGATTCCACAATTGTATCATTGGCCATCACTACAGTATCCGCTACATCATAGTGTTTCATCGCTTCGATATTATCAACAATCATGCGATATGAAACGAACGGACGCACCGCATCATGTGTAATCAATACATCTTCAGGTGAAAACGATCCGCTATTTTTGATGTCCGCAATAATACTTAAGATGCTATCATTACGATTTCCACCACCGCTAACGACACGGATTTTGTCCTTGTTCGTCAAAATGTGTTTATCTAATAAATCATTGAAGTAGCTCACCCAGTTTGGATGAACAGCCACATAGACAACATCTACATCTGGAACAAACAAGAATTTTTCGACTGTGTGAATAATAATTGGTTTGTTTCCTAATGGTAAAAATTGTTTTGGCATTTCTTGGATTCCCATACGAGTTCCGGTTCCACCGGCTAAAATCCCAGCATAAATCATTTTATACACCTCTTATTCTCCAATTAAGGAGTCGTTAAATAATATAAATCTTCTCTTTCTTGTAGAAATGGATATGTTTGAACAGTTGGTTGTCCCATTAATTTACGGATTGAATTACTTACTCCTAATAACACCTCATCCGTTGCATATGAGTAATAGATTTGCTCTCCTGCATTGTTTGTTAATAACAACTGTCTTTCTTCGATAAATGTTTGTGTTAAATTATTTCCTGTGATAGCAGGACCATAAGTGTTTTTAAGGGCCATCACTTGTCCAATTGGCAAGTCCGTTTTCACGTTCTTACTTACCGCATTCATTAATTGCTCGAAGTTTGTAACAGAATTAAAAGTCATCAATTTCTTAACGAGTTCCTCGATAACAATACGTTGACGTTTTTGACGTCCTGTATCTCCTTCTGGATCATCGTAACGCATACGTGCAAAACGTAAGGCACTTTCACCATCAAGTAGTTCTGTCTTTCCTTCCACAAAAGAACGTCCTTCATAAGTGAACGTTAACGGACTTGTCACTTCGATGCCACCCACAGCATCCACGAATTCCATTAATCCTCCCATGTTAATTTGCACATAGAAGTCAATCGTTGTATCTAACATCTTCTCAACTGAATTAATAACCATTGGGGCCTTCCCATAAGCAAAGGCGTGATTTAATTTATCATATCCACCCGTACCTACAATTTCTGTATACGTATCACGAGGTAAACTTAGTAATTGTGACTTCTTCGTGGATGGATTAACTGTCAGCAATAGCATTGTATCTGAACGTCCATCTTCTTCTGTACGTCCATATGCACCATTGTCAATTCCTAGCAGCAAAATGTTAATGGGTTTTGCATTTTTAATAATTTCATTTGCTTCTTCTTCCGTACGATTCCCAACACTTTGAGTAATAGAATTAATCGTCGTATTAATCTTACTTGCATAATAAGTTCCCGCTACTGTAATGATTGCTAGTAAAAGAATCAAAATAAAACCAATACGGCCTTTTTTCTTTTTCTTTTCTTGACGTCTCCCTTGTCTCGTCCATTCATTTGATTCGTTCATCTTCTCACTCCAATGCTATTAAGGGTTTTGTTTTTGAGTAGGTTGTACCGGTTTAACTGGCTCTTGAGTTGTAGGAGCAGTTCGTGTTGGTTGTACCGGTTGCGGTTGCTCTGGAGCAGCCGTCACTTGTGGCGCCTGTATCGCTGCACTCGTATCGACTGCATTGCTTTCAGGATTACTTGGTGCAACATAATCATCATTATTACTGTTGTTATTATTGTAATTATAGTCATAATTTGGAGTCACATTAGGCTCTACATAAGTATCGCCTTGCTCTTCAACTCCTGGATTATTTTGAGGAACATGTTGTTCAATATTTACGGATGATTGAGATTCTTTTGTCTCAATATGTTTTAATTCCGTGATTTCTTCTAAATCAAGAGATTTTCTGATAACATTCGAAACACGAATTTTTTCAGCTTCTGGAATAACGAAATAGTATACGCCACCAATCATCGCTCCATCACCATTAATCGTATCTGATTCAAAATGTTGTAAAGCTTCCTTATGCGTTTGAGCAATTTGGAATAGTTTTTCAACAGTGAAATTTGTTTTTACTGAATTCTCTAATGTTTTAAGGATTTCTTCATACTTCGTAACTGAACCTAAAGATAATAGTTTCTCAACTAATTTTTGAATCACATACTGTTGACGTTTTTGACGACCTGTATCTCCTTCAGGATCATCATAACGCATACGTGCATAACGAAGAGCTGCTTCACCATCCACATGGCGTGTCACCCCTTCAGTGAATGACTCTTCTTCATACGTAAATGTGAGCGCTGGAGTAATTTCTAACCCTCCAACAGCATCTACAAGACCCATTAATCCTTGCATATCTACGGTTACATAGTAGTCAATTGGAACATTGAGCATATTTTGTACACTATTAATTGAAAACTGTTCTTTTCCAAAGGCATATGCATGATTAATTTTATCAAAAGTACCATACCCGATAATTTCTGTATAAGAATCACGAGGAATACTAATCATCGTTGTTTTCTTTTTCTTTGGATTTACCGTAACAAGGAGCATCGTATCTGAACGACCGACTTCGGTATCACGACCATAAGCACCATTGTCAATCCCTAATAGTAGTACCGAAAAACTGCTATCATCTGTTAATTCTTTATCACGTAGCTGCACAGTTTCCACTTTTTGATGAATCGCATCTTCTGCTTTAGAAATTCGACTCCATGCATAAGCGGCTACGGCAATAATCACAGATACTATTGCGAGTAGAATTGTGAATACAATCTTTCTTCTTTTTTGATTTTTTCTTTGTTTTCTTCTATTTGATAAATTTTCTTCGTTTACTCTCATTTATTCCACTCCAATAACTATACAATCAGTTCATTATACCACAGATTAAGATTGAACTCATGAGTATTTATAGGAATTTTAAGATTTATCTTCCTCGCTAAAATACTCTTTCTTAAACTCAAATCCAAAAATCCATCCTTTGATAGTTCCAATACCATATGCGAAATGAATCGCAATCATAATTAATGGAATCAACAGTAATGTATGGTTATATTTTTGTTTCGAAATTTCAAAAGCGGATAAGCCAAGAACTGCTAATAAGTAAAGGCCGAATACTGTTAATAATGGTGCAAAACTAAATGGTGTAAGCATCATTAAAAATAGTAAAGTAGCAACAAAAACTCCAGGCCCAAAATGGAATAAAGATAAGCATTCACGACATACATGCGATGTTAATCCAATCCAATACCCATTTGCAAACTTTTGTTGGAGCATCTTTGTAAAGGTTGGTCGAATATATTGGAAAGACTCAATTGAAGTGTCGTACCAAATTTTAAATCCATTTTTACGAATACGATAATGAAACTCATTATCTTCCGTACGAACTAATTTTTCATCAAAATATCCTACTTTTTCAATTACTTCTTTATGATACATACCTTGGAATACAGAATCGACATAACGACTCTCATCACCTTTACGATAATTAGCGATACTACTCCCTAATGCAGATTCTTCTACAATATGTAATGTTTTAGCTAATTCATCATTTGTTTCAACAATCGTTGGTCTTCTTCCCCCACAAACTCTTTCTCCTCTTTCAATCACATCTACATTATTTTCAATGAAATCTTCTGGAATATGAGAATGAGCATCAATTTTTAAATAACAATCTCCATCGGAATGTTTAAACCCTAAATTTAAACCTGTATTCAATGTTTTCTTTGGATTATCAAAAATCTTAATTGCATAAAATTCATGTTGATATTTTTCTTGAAATTCATTCATTAAACTTCTTGTTCGGTCTGTTGACATCGCATTTATTAAAACAATTTCAATTTGTTTATGTGGATATGTTTGATGTACTAAACTTTCAAAGATTGCTGGTAAATAATTTTCTTCGTTATAAGCGCTAATTGATACTGAAACTAACATAATTTCTCCTTAATCTGTGTTTATGAAAAGAAGGCTGGAGCATTGTCCAGCCTTCTCTATTTTATTTCTTTTTATTCGCAATATCAATTAATTCATCGTGTAATTCTTGTTCTGAATAATCTTCAAACTTTTCAATAAAGTCATAAACACGATCAATTTTTGAATTATCTGCAATTCCAATATGAATTTTAGGGAAAATTTGTTTTGGATTAATTTCTCCCTCGTTCAATAACTCTTCATACATTTTTTCACCAGGACGTAAACCAGTAAATTTAATTTCAATATCATCTTCACTGTAACCTGATAAACGGATTAGATTTTTCGCTAAATCAACAATACGTACTGGTTTGCCCATATCTAATACGAAAATTTCTCCTCCACGTGCTAGAGAGCCAGCCTGAATTACTAATTGTGCGGCTTCCGGAATCGTCATAAAGTAACGAACGATATCTGGGTGAGTTACTGTAATTGGCCCACCTTTAGCAATTTGTTTCTTAAATAATGGAATAACAGAACCTCTTGATCCTAATACATTCCCGAAACGTACAGCTACATATTTCGTTGAATCGCTCTTTGTTGCCATATCTTGAACAATCATTTCACATAGGCGTTTTGTTGCTCCCATAATATTCGGCGGGTTAACAGCCTTATCCGTTGAAATCATTACAAAAGTTTTTACTTTAGCATGATTCGCAGCTTCTGCAACATTACGAGTTCCTAAAATATTATTTTTTACTGCTTCTCTTGGATTAATTTCCATTAAAGGCACATGTTTATGTGCAGCAGCATGATATACAACATCTGGACGGTATTTTTCCATCACTTCAAAAATACGTTTTCTATCTTGAACATCCGCAATGACAGGCGTAATTCTAAAATGTTCTGCATATTTTCCAAGTAATTCCATACATTTTGGTTTTAGTTACCGCCCTTATAGGTCTGAATGTATTCATCGTGCTTATCGGCGGCATCGCTTTTTCTGTAATAGTCGGTATCGCAACCGGAGCTATGAAGGTTTCCCAGATATTCACATCTATGGGGCAAGGTGCTACGGGAATGTACGATATCACGGTTATCTCGATTCTCGTTGCCTGCATAAGTGCACTTGTCAAATACAACGGGGGGTTTGCTTTTATTCTCGAAAGCATACATAAACACATTCACTCTTACAGAGGTGCGGAATTCGGTGTTGCTGCCCTTGTTGGTCTCATCGACTGCGCCACTGCAAACAACACCGTTGCAATAGTTATTGCAGGTCCTATCGCAAAGGAAATTTCTGGGGACTACGGCATAGAGGCTGACAGATCAGCTTCGCTTCTGGATATGTTCGCCTCGGTATTTCAGGGAATTATCCCTTACGGAGCACAGCTGCTTTCGGCAGCTAGTCTCACAGGTCTATCGAGTTTTGATATAATGCCATATCTATTCTATCCATATCTGATGGCGGTTTGTGGTATTGTAAGCATTTTGATTTCAAAGAAGAAGTTAGGAAAAGCATAGATGCTTAATTTCAAAGATTATCCACAGGAAAAATATGATATTGCAGTTGTCGGTGCCGGACCTGCCGGTGCCACCTTTGCACGCGAAGTTGCCGGAAGCGGATATTCGGTTCTGCTAATCGACGGTCAGGATTTGATAGGTAACAAGCCATGCGGTGGTCTCCTCGCTCCTGATGCCCAAAAGTTAATGGCTCACAAGGATTTTGTTCTCCCAAAGGATATTCTGGTCGATCCGCAGATTTTCTCTGTAAAAACTATAGATTTATGCTCCGGGCTGATATGCAACTACCAAAGATACTACCTGAATATGGATAGGCGTGCATTTGACAACTTCCTGCTCACGCTCATTCCCAATGAAGTAACAAGGATAAATGCAAAGCTCGTCAAAGCCGAAAGAAGTGGTAATGGCTTTAAACTCAGTGTCTCGGATTCGGATAAAGCAAGGCACGAGATAGAATGTGGATTCCTCGTCGGTGCCGACGGAGCATCTTCGATCATCCGACGCAGTTTTTTTGATAGAAAGATATACAAGTATACAGCCATACAACAGTGGTTTAAGTCCGAAGATATAGGAAGTCCTTATTATTCCTGCATATTTGATAAGAAGACTAGTAGCGGCTGCTCCTGGACCATTCATAAGGACGGCTATGTGATATTCGGCGGTTCTTTTGAACTTCACAACTGCAGAAAGGCTTTTGAAGAACAGAAGATAAGGTTTGAAAAATTTATGGGAATAAGCCTGGGGGAGCCACTAAAGACCGAAGCATGCCTCGTTTGTTGCCCTAAACACCTATCGGATTTCGTCACTGGTGCGGACAATGTCTTCCTCATAGGTGAAGCGGCCGGTTTCATCAGTGCAAGTTCACTTGAGGGTTTCAGTTCAGCCTTTACAAGCGGAACTATGCTGGCAAAGGCCTTCCTAAGAAGCGACGAAAAGAAGATTGCCAAAACGTATAAGAAGCTTACCCTCTCGCTCAGATTCAAGCTGAGACGCAAAGTTTTTAAGCACGATGTTATATTCAACCCATTCCTTCGTAAACTCATTATGAAAAGTAAAATTACAGCAATAAAAGAAGACTGAAGTTAGCTTAAATGAACTCCTTTTACTATCAATCCAGTAAAAGTGTCATCTCAATGTAACTTCAGTCTTTTTAGTTCTAATCAAAGTTCCGTTATGTGTTGGAATAAAGACCTGGCTTTATTCCCAAATATCACTTTCATTATCTCGTATAGAGTATTTCCTGTGTTTCATAATGCCCATGACAAAGAATATGGTACCGGAGATAATCAATGCTATCTCTACTGCTACAGTAAATATAAACGGTACACCTCTCTGCTGCACATTGCAAATAGTCAAAATCAACATGACTAATCCAAACACAAACTGCTGCACTCCTATTAAAAAGAAATGCATATATTTCTTCCTAACTTGCTTACTGATTTCATTTTTGTCACTATACAGCTCAAGTGGACCTTCATCCATGTTTTTTCTCAAATATACCCTTCCTGCATATTTTGATACAACTGATATTCCACTTTCCTCAAGAAAATCAAGGTAAGCCTTCTTCTTATCCCCCGTGTAATTCGGCAAATCTATCTTATATTGATATTTCGCCGGTGTGACATTTTCGAACTCGTACTCACCGTTATTGTAGTTTATCAACATAAGTCCATTCTTACCCTGTTCGTTTAACCATTCTTCCTCTTTCTGTATATCCAGAAAAGCCTTCTTAACGATCGTTTTCATTTTCTGTCTCCTTCACTTTCTCAGCATTTTGTAATAATTCCCTAAGGCGCAGTATCTCCTTTTCAAAATATTGCTTTCCTATATCTGTAATAACATATTCGATTTTTCTGTCTTGAGGGAACTCCTCTAATGCACTTATCCATCCTTTTTTCTGCAAGGTATCCAAGGCACCATAGAGAGACCCCGCTCCCAGATTTACCCTACCATCTGTCATCTGTGCAATATCTTTCATCAATGCATATCCATGTGCCGGTCTATGAAGTCTCAACAGAATGTAGAATATAGATTCCGTGAGTGCTCCGCTGCTTGCTGTTCTCCCCATCGTTCCTCCTTCTTACTCTGTTTTACGTTATATCGAAATTCGTAATATATCTTTATCTGTAATATATCATAATACGTAATATCTTGTCAATAGATATTTCTAAAAAAATATATAAAAAGAATAAACCGATACAACTGTTGAAATATCAACTGTCATATCGGTTTTCATCAACACTTTTTGTCATATAGCCCATCTTTTCCTATAAGCCTCCTATACCCCCCATATACCC
>ERZ773050.851-NODE-851-length-17026-cov-5.230275_pt1 | contig 17026 bp, 16 predicted proteins | sample MGYA00580632_ERZ773050 | MGnify/ENA primary metagenome ERZ773050 (study PRJEB29015, sample SAMEA2738123) | human oral metagenome | biome: human oral; feature: human-associated habitat; material: saliva | place: China | collected 2166 ... | reverse complement strand
CCTCGCGGAACAGGGCGGTGGCCTGGGCGATCCCCTCAGCATCGCTGAGGGCGGGGGAGAAGGCGGGGGGCTGGGGGAGGACAGGGTCGGGCGCTCCAGCGCCGGTGGTGAGGTCGCTCATACCGCTCATCGTGCCACGCTGGTGGTGTCTCGTGTGGGCTGATGCGGGTTAGGCTTGGTCGGCCCGCAGTGGACCCCGCCGCCGCGGACGCCCGATGAGACCGCCGAGTGCGCCCTAACGCACGGAGAGGAGGGTCATGGAGGTCCCTGAGCCTGCCGACCGTGAGAGCGTGGTCGGTATTACCGTGCCCGTTCCCGAGCCCTTCGCCGCCGCCATCCGCGATATCCGACGCGACGCCGGAGACCCGCTCGCCGCCCGGATCGCCCCCCACATCACCCTCCTGCCGCCCACGGCGGTGCCCACCGACCGGCTTGACTCCATCAAGGAGCACCTGGCCGCCGTCGCCCGCGCCCACGCGCCCATCGACCTGCGCCTGTCCGGCGCCTCCACCTTCCTGCCCATCAGCGCCGTCGCCTACCTCAAGGTGATCGTCGGCGGCGACGCGCTGCGCTCCCTCCAGCAGGACATCCGCGACGCCTCCGGGCCTCTGAGCGCCCCCCTGCGCTTCCCCTTCCACCCCCACGTCACCCTCGCCCACGAGGTCGGCCAGGCCGCGCTCGACGCCGCCATGCGGGCCGGCGCCGCCCTCGACGCCGCGTTCACCGCCGGGCAGGTGCTCCTGCACTCCCTGCGCCGCGATGACTGCGCGCTCCTGGCGCGCATCCCCCTGGGCGGAGCCTCGCCAGCGTGAGCCGTCGGAGCGGCAGCGGCGGCAAGGGAAGGACGATCATCCCCTCGATCGTCCCCGCCATTGTCTCCGCGCTCGCCTCCCTGCGCGCCGACGCCGCCGCGCTCCTCGACCGCTTCAAGTCCAGCCGGCTCGGGCGGGCGCTCGCCCGCTACTCCATGGCGCGCGGCGCCCTCCTGGCCGGGGGCATCGCCTACACCGGCCTGTTCTCCGTGTTCTCCGCCCTGGCCATCGGCGTCACGATCCTCATGGGCCTGCTCGGCAGCCACCCCGCCCTGCGCGACCGCGTCCTCGAGCAGATTGGCCAGGCCCTGCCCGGCGTCATCGACACCGGCTCGGGCGGCCTGGTGACCATCGACCAGCTCACCCTCGGCTCGGCCCTCAACGTCGGCTCGCTGGCCGCGGGAGGATTCCTCCTCTACTCCGCCGTCGCCCTCATGGGGGTCCTCAAGACCGCGCTGCGCGCCATGTTCGGCATCGCCCGCCTCCCGGAGAACCCCGTGCGGGCCTGGGCGTGGAACCTCGTGGCGCTCCTCGTCATGATGGCGGGGGTCCTGGCCACCGCCATCGCCTCCGCCCTGACGGCCGCGCTCACCGGCTCCACGGCCCGGTACATCGGACTGCCCTCCTGGCTCAGTGGTGCCGGGACCCACATGGTGGCGATCGCCGTGTCCTTCCTCGTCGACGCCGCCGTGCTGGCACTGCTCCTGACCGCCTTCGGCATCCGCGTCCCCCGCAAGGACCTCCTCGAAGGGGTGTGCCTGGGGGCGCTGGCCTTCGGCGCCCTGCGAGAGATCGGCTCGCGCGCTGTCGGGTCGAACTGGCACAACCCGCTCCTGGCCTCCTTCACCGCGATCATCATCCTCATCCTCTGGCTCCACCTGGCCAGCCGCATCCTGCTCATCGTCGCCGCCTGGATCGCCAACCCTCCCCGCCCCAGCCTCATCGAGCACCCCGACGAGGTCCACGGCAAGGGGCGCCCCAACTACGTCACCCTCTCCGTCCCCGAGACCCTCTCCTGGCCCCGGCAGTCCCTCACCGGCACCGTCGAGGTCGACCCCACGGAGCACCCCGACTACCTGCCAGCCGCGCCAGCCGGAGCCCGAGCCCCCGCCGGCGGCAAGCACGAGGCGCGCCCGCCAGGCCGCGAGCTCCCTCCCAAGGGCTGAGCACCCGCTAACCTGGGCCAATGACCGATTCCCCCGCCACTCCCGCGGCCCAGATCCCCGCCGCGCGCGCACCCCAGGGCAAGCCCATCCACGCGATCATCCCCGCCGGCGGCGCGGGCACGAGGCTCTGGCCGCTCAGCCGCCGCGAGCGTCCGAAGTTCCTCCTCGACCTCACCGGCGCCGGGCGCACCCTCCTGCAGGGCACCGTCGCCCGCCTGGAGCCCGTCGCCGCCACGACGACGATCGTCACCGGCACCGCCCACGTCGAGGCCGTCGCCGCCCAACTGCCGGGGGTGCCCGCCGAGTCGATCCTCGCCGAGCCCTCCCCCCGCGACTCCATGGCCGCCATCGGCCTGGCTGCCGCCGTTATCGCCCACCGCCACGGTCCAGGCGCCGTCGTCGGCTCCTTCGCCGCGGACCAGACCATCGCCGACGAGGCCGCCTTCACCGGCGCCGTCCGCCAGGCCGCCGCCCTGGCCGAGGAGGGGTGGCTCGTCACCATCGGCATCGAGGCCACGCACCCCTCCACCGCCTTCGGCTACATCCACGCCGGCGGCCCCACCTCCGTGACCGGCGCCCCCGACGGCCGGGTGGTCCTCGGCTTCACCGAGAAGCCCGACGCCGCCACCGCCGCCGAGTACCTCGCCACCGGCGAGTACCGCTGGAACGCCGGCATGTTCGTCGTGCGCGCCGGGGTGCTCCTCGACCACCTCGCCGACCAGCGCCCCGCCCTCGCCGCCGGGGTCAAGGAGATCGCCGCCGCCTGGGACACCCCGCGGCGCGCGGAGGTCCTGGAGCGCGTGTGGCCCGGCTTGGAGAGGATCGCCATCGACCACGCCATCGCCGAGCCGGTGGCCGCGGCCGGGGGAGTGACCACTGTTCCTGCCGCCATGGGCTGGGACGACGTCGGCGGCTTCGACGCGCTGTCAACGCTCGTCCCCGTGCGCGCCGAGGGGCCCGCCGCGGGCCTCGCCGTGCTCGACGACGCGGGCCAGGGAGGCCTCGGACTTGGCGACGACCATGAGGCCGCTCGTGCCGACGTCGAGGCGGTGGACTCCCCGGGCGCGCTCGTCGCCTCGACGACCGGGCGGCGGGTCGTGCTGATCGGGGTCCCCGGGCTCGTCGTCGTCGACACCCCGGACGCCCTCCTCGTGACGACGCCGGAGCGGGCCCAGGACGTCAAGGGCGCCGTCGACCGCCTCAAGGAGAGCGGCCGGACGGATCTGCTGTAGCCCTGGAGGGGGAACAATGGCGGAGGAGGCTGGGCGCGAGGCGCGATTCGAGACTGCGATCTCGGTGGCTTCGGTGACCTCGATGACCCAGATGGACCCCACCACCTGCGGGGCCACCTGTCTGCTCGCGGCCCGCGTCCTCGCGGGGCACGAGCCCGCCAGCTGGGCGGCCGGCGCCAGTGGGGCGGGCGGCGCAACGGACAGCGGGGCTGGGGCGCCGTCGCCGGAGGAGCTGGCGCAGGCGCAGCGCGGCATCCAGCGCTCCCTCAACCACCGTGCCATCGCGCGCCTGGCCCCCTGGCCGAGCGCTCTCGGCTCGACCCCCTGGTCCCTCGCCCGCGAGCTGGCCCGCCTCACCGGACGCCGCTACCGGGTGCGCTGGACGCGCGATACGGGCCGCGCCTTCCCCGAGGCGCTTGAGGACGCCCGGGCCCACCTCGCCGACGGCCTGCCGGTCCTCCTGCTCACAGGCGGGCCGCTCCTGCGGCCCCCGGCCGAACCCGCTGGATGGCGGGGCCGGGCGAGAGCGGTAGTTGCTGCCGGGCCAGCGATCCCGCGCCACTACGTGCTCGTCCTTCCCTGGGGCGGGGCCGCCCCCGCCACCGCTGACCCGGCAGCTGGCCCGAGTGCTGGCCCCACTGCTGGCCCCGGCTGGCTGCGCCTCTACGAGCCCAGTGGCGGGCGCGTCCACGAGATCGACCTCCTCGCTGCGCGCGGAGTGGGCGCGCGCCGGGGGAGCGGCCCGGAGGCCCTCGGCCACTGGCCCACAGTCCTTGCCCTCATCCTTCCCCGCTGATCCCTCATCGTCACTGGCAGCTGCCCGGATGGGCGCGAGCCATCGCGCCCCAGCGCCACCGCCAAACACAGCGTGAAAAGTTTCGGGTTTGCGAAGTTCGGAAGCCCGAAACTATGCTCCGCCTTATGAGAACCATCCCCACTCCGGGGCGCAGGGCCGCCGTCGCCCTGGCCTCCCTCGCGCTCGCCGTCCCCGCCGTCGCCGCCTGCTCCACTCCCGCCACCCAAAGCTCGGCCAACGCCGTCAAGGTCGTCGCCTCGACCACCCAGATCTGCGACTACGTCACCCAGATCGCCACCGGTGGCAAGCCCGACGGCTCGGAAACCCTGGCCCTGGACCGCACCGGCGCCGACGGCTCCACCACCCACCTGGGCCCCGAGGCCGCGAAGGCCAGCGCCAGCATCAACCTCACCTGCCTCCTCGCCCCCAATGCCTCCGCCCACGAGCACGACATGACCGCCGCGCAGGCGCGCGCCCTGTCCGAGGCCGACCTCTTCCTCATCTCCGGAGTGGACCTCGAGCACTTCCTCGACGACGCCGTCACCTCCACCGGCTTCAAGGGGACGATGGTCGTCACCTCCGGCGTCTACGGCGCCGCCGACGTCGACGACCTCGACGCCCAGAAGGCCAAGGAGGCAGCCCTGCCCTACACCGTCGAGCGCGGCAGCCAGAAGGTCGACGTCGCCCCCTGGCCCTTCGCCCCGGAGGAGGGCGAGTCCGAGCCCGAGTTCCGCTTCGACCCCCACGTATGGACTGCTCCCGCCGGAGCCATGGTCCAGGTGCGCAACATCGGCGAGGCCCTGGCGAAGGCCTCGCCGGCCGGCGCCGCCACCATCAACGAGCACACCGAGGCCTACGCCGGCCTCCTCTCCGAGCTCGACACCTGGGCCCGCACCAGCCTCGAGTCCGTCCCGGCGGACAAGCGCGTCCTGTTCACCAGCCACGACGCCTTCGGCTACCTCTCGAAGGCCTACGGCCTGAAGTTCGAGGGCGCGGCCCTGTCCGACTTCAACGCCCAGCAGGACGCCACCGCCCAGCAGATCCAGACCACCGCCGACGCCGTCACAGCCTCCGGTGCCGTGGCGATCTTCGCCGAGAACTCCAACAACCCCGCCTCCGTGCGCAAGGTGGCCGAGACCGCCGGCGTCAAGGCGATCATCGGCGATGAGGCGCTCTACGGCGACTCCCTGGGCGAGCCCGGCTCCGACGGCGAGACCTACATCGGCTCCATCCTCCACAACGTCACTGGGCTCACCAACGCCTGGGGCGGCACCGTGGCGCCCATCCCCGCCTCGCTGACCACCTGGACCCCCAAGGCGGCGGCGCAGTGAGCAGTGCGATGGGCGGCGCGATGGGCCCGGAGCAACCCGGGGGCGGGGGCGCCGTCGTCCGCTGCGACGGCGCCGCCCTCGCCTACGGGCGCTCCACCGTGCTCACCGGCGTCACCGGCCAGGTGGCGCCGGGCACCGCGCTCGCCCTCATCGGCCCCAACGGCTCGGGGAAGACCACCCTGCTGCGCGGACTGCTCGGCATGGTCGACGTCGTCGCCGGGCGCATCGAGGTCTGCGGGCGGGCGCCCGGGAGGGCCCAGCGCGGCTCGATCGGCTACGTCCCCCAGGTCGCCGACCTCGACCCCACCTTCCCGGTCACCGTCCTCGACGTCGTCCTCATGGGGATCACCGCCTCCATGGCCCGCCTCGGCGCGCTCCCGCTGCTCGGAGCGCGCCGCCGCGAGGCCCTCCAGCGCGCCCTGGACGCCCTGGAGGCCGTGGGCCTGGGCGAGGCCGCCGGACGGCGCTTCGGCACCCTGTCCGGTGGCCAGCAGCAGCGCGTCCTCGTCGCCCGCTGCATCGCCGCCCGCCCCCGCCTCATCGCCCTCGACGAGCCCTTCAACGGCCTCGACCAGCCCAACCGCGACGCCCTCCTGCGCATCATCGCCACTCTCAAGGACGACGGCGTCGCCCTGGTCATCTCCACCCACGACCTCGTCATCGCCCGGGAGTGCTGCGAGCAGGTGGCCCTCCTGGCCGGGCGCCAGATCGCCTTCGGGCCCCGCCAGGACGTCCTCATACCCGAACTCATCGAGCAGGCCTACGGTGCCGGGGCGAGTGGCAGCGACGAGCTCCTCCCCCTGGCAGGGGCGGCATGATGAGCGGCGCCGACCCACTGACCACGCTGGTGGCGGGCGCCGTCGAGCAGCTGCGACTCGCCCTCGTCGACGTCCCCGGGCTCATCCCCCTGGCCAGCGCCCCCTTCTTCTTCCGACCCCTGGTCATGGTGGTCCTGCTGGGGATCGTCTCGGGCGTCGTCGGAGTCCTCGTCAACCTCCGGGGCGCGGAGTTCAGCGCCGAGGCCCTCGTCCACGCCGTCTTCCCCGGGATCGTCGCCGGCGCCGCCTTCTGGGGGATCGACGCGATCATCCCGGCGGCCTCGATCGTGGCCATGATCGCCGCGGCCGGGCTGACACTCCTGTCCCACCACTCGGGGCGCGCCGTCGGGGCCCGCCGCTCCGCCGGGGGAGGGGGCGCCGAGGCCGGGACCGCCGTCCTGCTCACCGGCTTCTTCTCCGTGGGCATCATCCTGTCCCTGGCCACGGGGGACATGTCCGGGCAGTTGGAGGCCCTCATGTTCGGCCGCCTCCTGGAGATCACCGACGCCGGGCTCGCCCGCGCGCTCGTGGCCTGCCTCGTCGCCGTCATCCTCGTGGCCGCCACCTGGCGCGGGCAGGTCGCCTACGCCTTCGACCCCGTGGGCGCGCGCGCCGCCGGCCATCGCCTCCTCGCACTCGACCTCGCCCTCAACGCGGCCACCGCGGCCGTCGTCGTCTCGGCCTCCACGGCCGTGGGCACGCTGCTCGTCATCGGGGCGCTCATTGTCCCCGGAGCCACCGGACGGGTCCTCGCCCACCGGGTGCGCCCCATGGTCATCATCGCTGTGGCCACCGGCGTGCTCGGCGGCTACCTCGGCATGCTCGCCGCCGTCATGCCCAGCCCCCGGCCGGTCTCCCCGCAGGCCGTCGTCAGCCTGGCGACGACGGCGCTGCTCCTGGGCGCGATCATCGCCGCCTCCGCGCGGCGCCGACTGCGCGGGCGGGAGGGAGCATGAGCGCTGTCTCCGCTGGTCTGCTGGCCCTGCCCGCCCTCGAGGCCCTCCTCATGGGGCTCCTCGCGGGCCTCGTCGGCGCCCTGGCGCTGCTGTCCCGGCGGGTCTTCTTCACCGAGTCACTCACCCATGCGACCTTCCCCGGGGCGATCCTCGGCGTCGTCGCCGCCACCTGGATCGCGGGGGCCCTGGGGCACGGGCGCCCAGGATTCGAGCTGCTGAGCACGATGCTGCTCATCGGCGCGGCCCTCATGTGCCTGCCCATGGCCGCCCTCATGCGGGTGCTGGCCCGCGTCGAGGGGCTGGGGCCGCAGTCGGCGGCGGGCATCGTGCTCACCATCGGCTTCGCGCTCGGCTACTTCCTGGCCAGTTGGTTCAAGCCCCTGCCGCTCAAGATCGACTCCTTCCTCACCGGCTCGGTGCTCAACGTGGGGAGGGTCGACGTCGTCGCCGTGGCCACGGTGCTGGCGGTGGCGGTGGCCGTGGTGGCCTTGACCGGGCGGGCGCTCGTCTTCCACGCCTTCGACCCGGTGGGCCATCGCGCCGCGGGCCTGAGGGCGCTCTGGGCCGAGGGGGCCGTGCTCGTCCTCATCACCGCCACGATCGTCGTGCTCGTGCCCGCCGTCGGCACGATCCTGCCCATCGCGCTCATCGCCGCCCCGGCAGCCGCGCTGGCGCCCTCGGCGCGCTCCGCCCGCGGGCTGCTCCTCACCGCGCCGCTGCTCGGAGCGGCCTGCGCGCTGGGGGGACTCGCCCTCGGTGTGGCCCTGCGGCTCTCCGTGGGCGGCATGATCGCCGCCGTCGCCGCCGTTGTCTACCTGGTGGCGGCCTGCTGCCGGGGGCTCAGGCGCAGATCCCCAGCACCCCGCGCAGGTCGTCCTTGATGAGGGCGAGGCGATCCGCGGCGGCGGTGCGCACGGCCGAGACCTCCTCGGTCTCGGGGACGTCCATGACGACCTCGCAGTAGCACTTGAGCTTGCGCTCGGTGCCCGAGGGGCGCACGACGACGCGGTCGTCCGCGGCCGTCTTGATGATGATCCCGTCCGCCGGCGGGAGCTGCGCGCCGTTGCCGTCGCTCGCCCCATCGAGGAGGTCGAAGACATCCACCACGGGGGAGCCCGCCAGCTTCGCGGGGGCCCCTCCCTCGCGAAGGCGCCGCATGATGCCGCCGATGATCTCCGGGTCCTCCGCGCGCGCGCTCATCTGGCAGGTCAGGTGCAGGCCGTGCCGCTGGGCGAGCTGGTCCAGGAGCGAGAGCAGGGAACGGCCCTGCGCCTTGAGGACCGAGGAGAGCAGCGCGATGCGCACCGCCGCGGCGATGCCGTCCTTGTCCCGCACGGAGGCGGGGTCGACGCAGTAGCCCATGGCCTCCTCGTAGCCGAAGACGAGCCCGGGAACGCGGCTGATCCAGGTGAATCCGGTGGGGGTGATGCGGTGCGCCAGCCCGTGGTCCTGGGCGATCTTGCGCAGCATCCGGCCCGAGGCGATGGAGGAGGCCAGCACGCCCGTGCCGGTGAAGGCGGCGAGCTCGGCCGCCTGCTCGCCCAGGAGGATGCCGACGGCGTCGCCCGTGAGTTGGCGCCATCCGCCGGGCACCGTCTCATCGGGGACGGCCACGGAGCAGCGGTCCGCGTCGGGATCGAGGGCGATGGCCAGATCCGCCCCCTTCTCGCGAGCCAGGTTCAGCAGGAGGTCCATGGCTCCGGCCTCCTCGGGGTTCGGGATGTCCACGGTGGGGAACCCCGGATCGGGATCGAACTGCTCGGGGACGACGATGACGTCGTCGAAGCCCGCCCGGCGCAGTGCCTCGAGGCAGATCTGCCCGCCCACGCCGTGCATCGCGCTGAGGACGATGCGCAGCTCCGCGGCCGCGCGCGTCCGGGCAGAGGTGACCACACGCTCGATGTACTCCTCGCGCAGCCCGGGCCCGACCGGCTCCCAACCGGAGTCCGCGCGAGGGATCGAGTCCAGGGGCCCCAGGGCGGCGATGGCCTCGCTGATGGCCGCGTCCTGCGGGGGCGCGATCTGCGCGCCGCGGTCCCAGTCGCCCGCCATGCGGCCGCCGAGGTAGACCTTGAAACCGGAGTCCTGGGCCGGATTGTGCGAGGCGGTGACCATGATGCCCGCGTCCGCATCCAGCGCCCGCAGGGCGAAGGCCAGCAAAGGGGTGGGGCAGTGGGAGTCCATGAGGAGGGCCCGGCCCCCCGCGCCCGTGACCACGGCCGCGGCGTCGCGGGCGAAGATATCGGAGCAGCGGCGGGCGTCGTAGCCGATGACGACGACGAAGCCGTCCCCGATCTCCTCACACAGATAGGCGCACAGGCCGGCCGTCGCGCGGATGACGACGGCCCGGTTCATCCGGCCCAGACCAGGGCCGAGCCTCCCGCGCAGGCCGGCACTGCCGAAGGTGAGCGGACCGGAGAAGGCCTCGGCGAGGGCCGCCGTGGCGCCGGGGTCCCCCGCCTCGTGGCGGGCGAGCAGTTCGGCGAGCTCCTCGCGGGTTGTCTCATCAGGGTCCTCAGAGATCCACTGCGCGACGGTAGTTCGGACAACCCCGGTGGTCGGGGCAACCTTGGGGGAGTGGGACATGGCTTGACCGTACAGGGCAGGCTCCCCTTCTAGCGGACAAGGTGATGGCATTCATGCGTGGCACCTCCCACAACATCTGATCTTGCTGGTCATGGGCTGTGGCGCACCTGTGACATAGGGCTCGTCGCCTGCGTGAAGACGCGGTGACGACACGGTGATGGCACTGCGATGGCACGGTGATGACAAAATGCGGGCATGACCGACCGCCAGACCTATCGCAAGGGCCCCGTCCTCCTGCGGGGCACGCAGATCCCCCAGCAGACATCCGACGCGAGCCTGCTGTCCGCGCCCGAGGGCGCCGACTGGCTCCACGCCGACCCCTGGCGGGTGCTGCGCATCCAGTCCGAGTTCACCGAGGGATTCGGCGCCCTGGCGGAGATCGGGCCTGCGATCAGCGTCTTCGGCTCGGCGCGCGCGAGGCGGGACGATCCCGCCTACCTCCTGGCCGAGGAGATCGCCGCGGGACTGGTCCGCTCGGGCTACGGCGTCATCACCGGCGGCGGCCCGGGCATGATGGAGGCCGCCAACAAGGGCGCCTACGAGGCCGGCGGCCTGTCCGTGGGGCTCGGCATCGAGCTGCCCATGGAGCAGGCCATGAACGAGTACGTGGACCTCGGCATCAACTTCCGCTACTTCTTCGCCCGCAAGACGATGTTCGTCAAGTACTCCGACGGCTTCGTCGTCATGCCCGGCGGCTTCGGCACCCTCGACGAGCTCTTCGAGTCCATCACGCTGGTCCAGACCCGTAAGGTCGAGTCCTTCCCCGTCGTCCTCGTCGGGCGCGGCTACTGGGGAGGTCTCATCGACTGGATCCGCTCCTCGCTCCTGGCCGAGGGGATGATCGCCCCGCAGGACCTCGATCTGCTGCGCGTCGTCGACACCGCCGCCGAGGCGGTCGACTACGTCGTCGCCGGCGCTCAGAGGATCCGGCCCACCTCGCCCGAGTGAGGCCGGGTCCGGCTGGGGCCGGGTGGTGGGGAATCGCGCGCTCGCGCCATTCGAGGAGGGGGCGCACCCGCCCCTGGGCCCTGCGTTCTACTTATCGTGCTGCGCGAAATCATGCCTTAGAATGAGAGGCAGCACTGCGGGCGGAACCGCGCGAGCACGATGGAAGGGAAGCATATGGCTGCCATGAAGCCCCGTACCGGGGACGGCCCCCTGGAGGTCGTCAAGGAGGGACGCGCCATCATCATGCGCATGCCCCTCGAGGGCGGCGGCCGCCTGGTCGTCGAGATCACCCCTGACGAGATCAAGGCCCTCAGCGAGGCGCTGGCCACCGTCAAGATCTGACCGGCGCACCGCGTCGGAGAAGGACCGTTCCCACAATGGGGCGGTCCTTCCTCTATGTCGGGGCTCTCCGAGCTCTTCGTCGGCGGGCCTCGCCCCGAGGGGCGTGTCGCGGTTCGCGCCGGCCAGCGTCGAGGCCGCGGCTCTCAGCGCGGCTCGCGCCGTCGACGCGCTCAGCTCCGGCGCACGGCCACGAGCAGCCCGTCGCCCACGGGGAGCAGCGAGGCCAGCAGACCATCGGCGTCGCGGAGGGTCTTGCCCAGCTCGCGCGCGGCCACTGTCACGACGTCGCGGCGCGCGGGGTCGGCCACGTGGTCGCGCCACAGGGCGTGGGTGATGACGAGAGAGCCCCCGGCGCGCAGCATCCGCAGCGCGTCCTGGAGCAGGTCCTCGGCGTCCTGCGGGTCGACGTCGAGCACGACCATGTCGTAGGAGCCCGCCGCCATGCGCGGCATGACATCGGAGGCGCGCCCCTGGATGATGCGCGTGCGGTGGCCGGAGTACCCGGCGGCGTCGAAAGCGCGGCGCGCCTCCCGCTGGAACTCGGCCTCGACGTCGATGGTCGTCAGCACGCCATCGGCGCCCATGCCGGCCATGAGCCACAGACCGGAGACCCCCGTGCCCGTGCCGATCTCCGCCACGGACTTCGCGCCCGCGGCGGCGGCGAGCGTGCGCAGGGCGGCGCCGGTGGCGGGGGAGACCGGGGATGTGCCGAGCTCGATACCGCGCAGGCGCGCCTGGGCCGTCATCTCGTCCTCATAGGGGAACTCCTCGGTGTAGGACCAGGTCAGAGTCTTGTCCGCGGTCACAGTGAGTCCCTTCCATGGCGGTGAAGCGTGCGCTCGCCGCGCCCTTAGCGCGGCAATCAACCGCATTGTCCCAGGAGCCTGGGGAAATCCCCGCCCGACTCGCCGTCGTGCCCCGAGTGTGGCGCGCGGCCCGGTGAGCCGGGAGCGGACGCATGAGGGGAACGGGGCCCGCGCTCTCTATACTCGCCTCGTGCTGGGATTCTCCTCATCTGAGTTCGTGGTCTTCCTGCTGGTGGCCGTCGTGGTCATCGGCCCCCAGAGGCTGCCCGAGTACACCCGCAAGCTCACCCAGATGGTCCGCCAGCTGCGCGTCTTCCTGGAGAGCACCAAGACCCAGATCGCCGAGGAGGTCGGCCCCGAGCTCGCCGACCTCGACCTGTCCAGCCTCGACCCGCGCCAGTACGACCCGCGCAAGATCGTGCGCGACGCCCTGGGCGAGGACATCGACGCCATCAAGAAGGACCTCCAGTCGCCCTTCAAGGCGGTCAAGGATGCCGCCAAGGAGACCACCGACGCCATCGACGCCTCCGTCAAGGAGGCGCGGGACAAGGACCGGGCCAACTCCCTGGCCAACAAGATCGAGGAGAAGAAGGCCGAGGCCCTCGCCGCCGCCGAGGCCGCGAAGGAGGCCGAGGCCGCCACCGCCGAGCTCCCGCAGGTGGACGCGTCTGCGGCCGCTCCGGGGGAAGCCTCTGAGGCGGAGGCGGGAGTCGAGGCGGGTGCCGAGGCGGGTTCCGAGGCGGCGAGCGCGGAGGAAGGCTCCGAGAGCGCCGACGGCGTTGCCGCGGACCCCGAGGGCGCTGAGGACGGGCCGAGTGCTGAGCCGGCGCCGATTCCGGGGGTGCCCGAGGCCGAGTCTGCTGTCGAGGACAAGCCCGCGACTCCTGAGCCCGCCGCCGTCGAGCCTGTTGCTGAGCCCACGGCTGCTCCAGTGGACGTTCCGACGTCACTGGTGGAGGAACCCGCAGCGGCGTCAGCGGTGCCGCCCAGCGCTCCGCGTCCGCTCTCCCCACGCGACATCGTGCGCGCCGCGAAGGAGGCCGCCCGCACGCGCGAGGATGCGGCCGCCGTCGCCGTCGACTGAGGGCGCCTGACCGCTCATCCTGTCCACTCGCGGTGCGTCGCCGGGTGCGCTGAGCACCGACGGCGACATCCTCCACCGACAGGTGCGCTGAGCACCGAGAGGTGCGGTGAGAACGCGCCCCTCGGTGCTGCGCGCATCCACCGGTGCTGGCCGCACCCGTCGATGCGAGAAGCACCCGACTGGGGCACGCCGTCGGCCATGCGAGCGTCGTGAACCACGCTCCCGAACCGGTCTCGCCGTGCTGTTCGCCCGGTTTCGCTCCTGTTTTCGCCCGGTCTCGGCGAGAGGCAGGGGACGGCGGGGTCAGGCGGGGGTGACGCCGAGGGGGCGGCCGGCCAGGCCTCGGGAGCGATGGGACAGCTTCTGCGCCACCGCGGCCAGCTCCTGGGCGGCGGGGGCGTCCGCGGGCGCATGACCGGCGTCGCCGATGGTCGCGGGCACGCCGGCGTCCGAGCCCTCGCGCAGCTTGATGTCCAGCGGCAGCTGGGCGAGCAGCGGCACGTCGTAGCCCAGGGTCTCGGTCAGGGAGCCGGCCACGGCCTGCCCGCCGCCGGAGCCGAAGATCTCCAGCCGGGAGCCATCGGGCTGCGTCAGGTAGGACATGTTCTCGATGACGCCCACCACACGCTGCTTGGTCTGGGAGGCGATGAGGCCCGTGCGCTCGGCCACCTCCGCCGCCGCCTGCTGGGGCGTGGTGACCACGAGGATCTCCGCGTTCGGCAGCAGCTGCGCCACGGAGATCGTCACATCCCCGGTGCCGGGGGGAAGGTCGAGGAGGAGGACGTCGAGGTCCCCCCAGAACACATCGGAGAGGAACTGCTGGACCGCCCGGTGCAGCATGGGGCCGCGCCACACCACGGGCTGCTTGTCATCGACGAACATGCCGATGGAGATGAGCTTCACGCCATGCGCGATGGGCGGGACGATCATGCCGTCGAGCTGGGTGGGCACCTGCTCCGAGCCGAGCATCCGGGGGATGGAGAAGCCGTAGATGTCGGCGTCGACGACCCCGACGCTCAGGCCCTGCGCGGCCATCGCGGCGGCGAGGTTGGCCGTCACCGAGGACTTGCCGACGCCGCCCTTGCCGGAGGTGACGGCGTAGACGCGGGTGAGCGAGCCGGGCTGGGTGAAGGGGATGACGGGCTCGGCCGCGCCGCCGCGCAGCTGGGAGCGCAGGGCGGCCCGCTGCTCGTCGGTCATGACGCCCAGGCTCACGCGCACATCGGTGACGCCCTCGACGGCGCCGACCTCCCGCGTGGTGTCCGCCGTGATCGTGTCCTTGAGCGGGCAGCCGGCCACGGTGAGGAGCACGTGGACGCTCACGACGCCGTCGGGCGAGATCTCGAGGGAGTCCACCATTCCGAGCTCGGTGATGGGACGGCGGATCTCCGGGTCGTTGACGCGGGCGAGCGCCTCGCGGACGGCCTCTTCAGTGGGCATCGACATAGCCTCATCCTACGGGCTCGCACCCCAGGCGCCAGTTCGGGGCCAGCGGTGTCAGATCGTGCTCGCCCCGGCGCCTGGCGCTGCGGGCGCGGCTGGCGCTGCGGGCTCATCGCCCTCGGCGTGCTCGTCGTCGCCGAGCTCGGAGATCTCCTCGCGGATGGCGCGCTCCTCGGCGAGGATCTCGGAGAGCATGTCCCGCAGCTCGCCGCGCACGAAGTCACGGGTGGCGACGTCGTTCATCGCCAGGCGCAGCGCCGCGATCTCCCGGGTGAGGTACTCGGTGTCCTCCAGGTTGCGCTCGGCGCGCTGGCGGTCCTGCTCGGCGGTGACGCGGTCGCGGTCGTCCTGGCGGTTCTGGGCCAGCAGGATCAGCGGCGCGGAGTAGGACGCCTGGGTCGAGAAGGCCAGGTTGAGCAGGATGAAGGGGTAGGGGTCCCAGGCGCCGGCGTTGATCCTCACCAGGAGGATGTTCGCCGCGATCCACGCCACCACGAACACCGTCATGTACAGGACGAACTTGGGCGAGCCCATGAACCGGGCGGTCGCCTCGGCGAAGCGCCCGAAGCCGTCGGAGCGGGAGGCGCGCGCCGGGTGGAACCAGCGCATCCACTGCGAACGGGACCGGGACAGCGGCTGGTCGAGCTGCTCAGGCATTGGCGCTCCTCTCAATCATCTCATCGGTGATCTCGTCGTCGGCCTCGCGCCAGTCGTCGGGCATGAGGTGGTCCAGGACGTCGTCGACGGACACGGCGCCCACCAGGCGGCCCGCCTCGTCGAGCACCGGCAGGGCGGTGAGATTGTAGGTGGCCAGCAGGCGCGTGACGGTGCCGATGGAGTCGGCGGGGTGGACCCGGTCCAGGGCGGTGTCCACGATCGAGCCCACCATGCGCTGCGGGCGCTCGCGCAGGGCGCGCTGGAGGTGCACCATCCCCAGGAAGCGGCCCGTGGGGGCCTCCAGGGGCGGGCGGCACACGAAGGCGACGGCCGCCAGGGCCGGGGGGACCTGCGCCTTGCGGGCCTGGGCGAGGAAGGTCGCCACATTCGCCTCCGGCGGCAGGATGATCGGCTCGGTCGTCATGAGCCCGCCGGCCGTGTACTCGGCGTAGGTCATCAGGCGGCGCACGTCCTCGGCCTCGTCGGGCTGCATGAGGTCGAGCAGCTCGGCGGCCTTGGCCTGCGGCAGTTCGCCCACGAGGTCGGCGGCGTCGTCGGGCTCCATGGCGTCGAGCACGTCGGCCGCCCGGGCGGTGCTCAGGGCGGAGATGAGGGAGACGGCCTCGTCGTCGGACAGCTCCTCGACGGCGTCGGCCAGGCGCGCGTCGTCGAGCTCGGCGGCGACCTCGACCTGCCTGGCCAGGGGCAGGTCCGCCAGCACGTCGGCCAGGTCCGCGGGCTTGAGGTCCTCCATGGTGGCCAGCAGCGCCGTGGCGCCCTGCTGGTCGGCGCCGGTGGCCAGTCCGGAGACCTCCTCGGGGCGGACCATGAGCGTCTCCCCGCGGCGCAGGCCCAGGGGGCCGGAGGAGGCGCGCTGGACGAACAGGCGCGTGACCTTCCAGTCCTTGTTGCGGTCGGGCTCAATGGCGACGTCGCGGATGGTGACCCGGCCCGAGCCGTCGCGCAGGGTGACGACCCGGTCGAGCAGTTCGCCGACGACGAGGGTCTCGGCCTTGCGCTGCTCGAAGCGGCGGATATTGACCAGGCCCGTGGTGATGACCTGGCCGGGGTTGATGGCGGTGACCCGCGACAGGGGCAGGAAGACGCGCCGGCGCCCCGAGACGTCGATGACGAAGCCGACGGCGCGCGGGTCGCCGCGCATGCGGATGAGGACGATGACGTCGTGGACCTTGCCCACGGGGTCGCCGATGGGGTCGAAGACCGTCGTGTCGACCAGGCGGGCGACGAAGACCCTCGACGATGCGGGCCGGGCCCCTGCTCGCGTCACATTGTTCTCCACGGGCACAGCCTATGCGCCCTGAGCGTCATGACCGCGGTACCGGGGCGTGGGTGGGGAGTCGGCGTGCGACCATGGGTCCATGAGCTACCAACTGAGCCCCTCCGCGGACCGGGGCGCCGGATTCCTCTCCGGCCGCGTCATGCCCCAGGGCGAGGAGGTCGCCTCCTTCGCCACCTACGCCGAGGCGCAGCACGCCGTCGACTCCCTGAGCGACGAGGGCTTCCCCGTCCAGTACCTGGCGATCGTGGGCACCGACCTGCGCCAGGTGGAGAACATCACCGGGCGGATGAGCTGGGGGCGGGCCGTGGCCTCGGGGGTCGGCTCGGGGCTGTGGATAGGGCTCTTCTTCGGGGCGATGCTCAGCTTCCTGGGCCCCTCGAGCAACGGCGGCGCCGTCTCCTTCGCGGCGGCGGTCATCATGGGCGTGGTGTGGGGGGTCCTGTTCCAGGTCATCGCCTACGCCCTGACGCGCGGCCGGCGGGACTTCACCTCCACCAGCTCCGTGGTCGCCTCCCGGTACTCCATCATCGCCGCGCGCGAGGCGCGGGCGGCCGCCCAGTCGCTCGCCGCGACGCCCGGCAACCTCAGCCGCGGGGGCGAGGCCGCCCGCCGGGCCGAGGAGCGGCGCCGGGCCCGCCTGGAGGCGTCCGACGGGCCGACCGCCTTCGGCTCGCGCCCCGACGAGCAGCCGCGCTTCGGGGTGCGCGTGCCCGAGGGCGAGGATCCCGCCGCCTACGCGCGCGGCGGGG
>ERZ773050.850-NODE-850-length-17026-cov-8.302280_pt1 | contig 17026 bp, 14 predicted proteins | sample MGYA00580632_ERZ773050 | MGnify/ENA primary metagenome ERZ773050 (study PRJEB29015, sample SAMEA2738123) | human oral metagenome | biome: human oral; feature: human-associated habitat; material: saliva | place: China | collected 2166 ... | reverse complement strand
TCGAGTCCCACGACTGGCAGGCCGAGCTCTACTCCGACGTCGCCCGCTTCAACCGCATCGCCCACAACCTGGCCACCGACGTGTGGACCTACATCTCGCTGGGCTACTTCCGCCAGCGCCTGAGCGCGCAGGGCTCCACGGGCTCGTCGACGATGCCGCACAAGGTCAACCCGATCCGCTTCGAGAACGCCGAGGCGAACCTGGAGGTCTCGGGGGCGCTACTGGACACGCTGTCCGCCACGCTCGTCACCTCCCGCCTCCAGCGCGACCTCACCGATTCGACGACGCAGCGCAACATCGGGGTCGCCCTGGGGCACTCCCTGCTCGCCATCGACAACATCCGCCGGGGCCTGGCCGGCCTCGACGTCGACGCGGCGCGCCTGGCCGAGGATCTGGACGCCACGTGGGAGGTGCTGGGCGAGCCGGTGCAGCAGGCCATGCGGGCGGCGTCGGTGGCCGGGGCCACGGGCATGGCCGACCCCTACGAGCGCCTCAAGGAGCTCACCCGCGGGCGCGCGGTGACCCCCGAGGGGATGCGCGACTTCATCGCCGGCCTGGGCATGCCCGCGGAGGTGGAGGCGCGCCTCATGGCCCTCACCCCCGGGACGTACACGGGCCTGGCCGCCTCCCTCGTCGCCCACCTCGGCGACGAGCCCGCCTGAGGGCCCCGGGCGCGCCGGCTCATCAACAACCTCATCGACAATCATCTACAATTTTGTCCATGATTGTCGATGACGAGGGGTTGACTGGGGCTCTCACCCGCCTTAAGCGTGATGGAGGGGACTGCCTCGACATCGAGGCCAAGACCTTCAGCTCATACTCGCCCAAGGCGCTCGGGCCGACCCTCAGCGCCTTCGCCAACCTCCCCGGTGGGGGGACCATCCTGCTGGGCGTCAGCGAGAGCCCACTGCGTGTCGTCGGCGTGGACGATCCCGCCGCCATGATGAAGTCTCTCGTGGCACAGGCTCGTCAGGGCTTCTCAACGGCGATCACCGTCGATACCAGGTCGATCCGAGTCGATGGGCACGAGGTTGTCGTCGCCAACGTGTTCGAGGTGCCCACGAACGCCAAGCCCTGCCGCTGGAACGAGACGAAGGCCGCCTACCTGCGCCAGTACGACGGCGATTACCGCCTATCGCCTCAAGAGGAGCAGCAGTTCCTGCTACGCCATACCCGGCCGCGCAATGATTCAGTCGAGGTGGCCGGGACGAGCCAGGCCGACCTCGCCCCCGATCTTGTGCCGCAGTTCCTCAGGGCAGCGCGCTCGGGCTCCACCGCGCTTCGAGGCGAGAGCGACGATGGAATCCTTTCGAGGCTCAACATCCTCACCGAGCACGGCACACTCACACTCGCTGGGCTCTACGCGCTGGGAAGCTACCCTCAGAAGCAGTTCCCAAGCCTGGCGATCACCGCCGCCGTTCTACCCGACGACGGTGATCGGGCCCAGGACCGACTGTCCATCACAGGACCGGTCCCCCAGATGCTTCGTGAGGCGGTTGAATGGGTGGAGCGAGTGACGACTTCGCGCATCGTGTTCTCCGCCGATGGTCATGGGCGGGATGCTCATGAATACCCGATGGTGGCTGTCCGCGAGCTCATCGCGAATGCCCTCATCCACCGGGATCTATCGGAGCCCGCGCTGTCGAAGTCCATCGAGCTTCGCCTTCTGCCCGACCGCCTCGTCATCTCCAGCCCTGGCGGGCTGTGGGGCTTGAGCGTGGATCAGCTGGGTACTCGAGACGGAAAATCGGCGGTCAACGAGTATCTGTACACGATCGCGACTTTCACCTCCGACGACGAGGGCCATCGGGTGATCGAGGGACTGGGAACCGGGATTCGGGCGGCGCAGCAGGCAGTGCGCGACGCACATCTCGCGCCCCTGAGATTCCTCGACACGGGAGTCCGATTCACTTCCCTCCTCCCCCGCACCACCCTCACAGATGCCGCGCTCAATCCACAGGCACCTGAGCGAGCCGCAGAACCAGCACCCTCGAGCCCAGTGACCGATGGGATCGGCGACGAGGAAGTACCCGCAGAGGTCGGCGCGCTGACCCACAACGCCTCGGCTGTGTGGCGAGCGCTCGGGGGTGGCGCGGTCACGCGGTCCACCATCGCCGGGGTCACAGGCTTGAACAACCGGCAGGTGTCCTACGCGCTGAGGCTCCTCGTTGAGCATGGATTCGTCGAGATCATCGGCGGTCGAGGAGATACGTTCACGACCTATCGACGTCGCTGAGTAGCCCAGTGTCCGTTCAGGCCCCGGCGAGGAGGTAGCGGGCGGCCAGTCCCGCCACCGCCTCCTCAGCCGGGTTGAGGCCGAGGCGGTTGACGTCGATGTGGAGCAGGTCGATCGCGCGGCGCCACTCGTCCCCCGCGCCCATGCGGCCGACGGCGAGGGCGGCGTCCTCGGCCAGCGCGTCCAGGGAGGCCACCATGTCGGGGGTCAGGGGCCCACTCGGGCTGGCGGCGCCGAGGACACCGCCGACCATCTCCTCCAGGCCCGCCCCGCCGCGCAACTCGGCGGGCAGGCGGGACCCCCAGGCGCGCAGGTGGGCGGCGAGCAGGCCCGACGCCGTAGTGGCTTCCCCGGCACCCCCCTCCCCCGCCGGGGCTGCCCCGAGCGCGTGCCAGCCCGCAGCACCGGGCGCGCGATCGCCGTCGCCGCCCGGGCGAGGTAGTGGGCCGCGAGCGCGGCGCGTGCCTCGGACCGGGGCACCTCCCAGACCCGCTGCTCCAGGCACCACCGGCTGGCGGCGTCGAAATGCGCCTCGGCGGCCTCCACGCCGCCAGGCCCCCCGTATTTCGCGTACTCGGGGCCGTAGACCGCGAGGGCCACGCCCGCGCGCCCCGCCTCCGCGCTGGTGAGCGGGTCGGGGACGAGCCGGGGCAGCACGCGCGCCTCCGACTCCCGGCAGGCCCGGTCGAGGGGGGCGAGCCCGGCCGCGAGCTGGTCGAGGACGTCGGGCGCGGCCTTGACGCGCAGCCGCAGGTGGTGGCCGCGCAGGTCGACGAAGCGCAGGAGATGCGCCGAGTCGATCTCCCATCGCTCCCGCGCCGCCCCCAGCCACGCGGCGACGGCGGGCAGGAGGGCGTCGGTGTCATCCCCGCCGGGGCAGTAGAGGCAGGCGTAGAGCCAATCGCGGTCCTCGCTCATCGCGCGCTCCTTCCCCCGGGGGCCAGCGCGCCCGCCGGCCCGCTCCCGGCCCCGCCCTTGGGCCACTGGAACCCCACCAGGTACTCGAGCGTCGTCGACTCCCCGCTCCCCGTGGCCCCGGCGAGCTCGTCGCGGGCGGGCAGGGCCTCCACGAGGGAGAGGTGCTCGGCGTCGGGGCTGATCCACCCGCGCAGCGCCATGAGGGAGACCGGCGAGCGCAGGTCCACGTAGCGCGGCTTGTGCTCGTCGAAAGTGGCGCCCTGGTTGGGCATGAGCTGGTGGGCGTAGACCTCGGCGGGCAGCCCCCAGGCCTCGCGCAGGCGGGCGATACTCACCAGGGTGGCCGTCATGTCGCGCTCCAGCAGGTCGGTGAGCTCATGGGCGGGGAAGGTCCAGGACTCCCGCCGCGTGACGAGGCGCCCGTCGACGGCGCGCGGCTCGTGGGTGAGCTCGTCCGCGGGCGGGCCCGCGGTTCCCCGGCGCCGGCTGATCCAGTGATCGGCCATCGGGGGCAGGCGGGACCACGGATCGGCCAGGAGCGCCAGCCAGGCGAGGTAGCCGCCGAGGCGGTGCTGCGGGGTGAGGCCCAGGTAGGAGATACCCACCGGCCCGCCCCGATCGGCGAGGAAGAGCGTGGCGGTGGCGGGGTCGTGGACGAGGCGCAGCTCGTCGAGGCCGACGGCGCCCGGCGAGCCGGGGTCGCCCGGCAGGCGCAGCGCGGGGAGCATCCCGCAGGAGACGGCCTGACCGGTGTTGCACTCGGTGGCGGCCTGGATCTCCAGGAGCCGCTCGGTCCCCCAGGCGTCGCGCAGGGCGCGGGCCAGGTGCTCGCGGTAGTCCTCGCCGAGGAGGCGGTGGAAGCGGGCCTGGAGGGCGCCGTTGCCGTTGGTGAAGGCGTTGACGACGGTGAGGCCGCCGCCGCTGCCCCACGCAGTGGGTCCCGTGGCGACTGGCTGGAGGAAGGCCCCGAGGTGGCGGGGGGAGGCGGAAGCGCCGCCGGGCAGGCCGGCCCGCTCCGGGCTGGGGCCGCTCGTGAAGTCCTGGGCGGCGGTGGCCAGCATCTCGGCGTCGCCGTCGGGGGCGTGGGCGAGGGTGAGGAGGAAGGCGAGGGGGTCCTCGCAGATCCCGCCGCTGCCGAAGACGGCGACGAAGCGCTCGACGAGAAGCTCGTAGAGGTGGGAGCGCGTCACCCAGGGGTCGGCAAGGTGGGCCAGGCGCGCGCAGTCGGCCCCGAAGGCCTCGTCGCGCGACGGATCGGGCCAGGCGAGCGGGGACTCGCGGTCCTCGTAGAGGAAGCCGCTGGGGCGCTCGCCGAGCTCGCCGTCGTCGAAGACGCGCTGGGCGATGGCGGCGGCCCGGCCCAGGAGCTCGGCGCGCTCAGGGCCCGCGGCCCTCCCGACGGCGTCGCCCAGGCCCGCCAGCCACGCCAGGTCCTCCCCCCAGGCCTCACGCTGGGAGGGGGACAGCGCCGCCAGGAGCGCGGGGAAGGGGTTCTCGCCGCGCTGCCAGGGGACGTGGACGCGCACCGCCCCGGAGTCGAGGAGGCGGGTCAGGCGCAGCCCGGCGTCGCGGGCCTCCAGCCGGGCGGCGGCCTCGCGGATGGTCATGGGCGCTCGTGGGGCTGGGCGGGCGGCACCCTCCGTAGGCCCCTCCTCTGCCACCCCGGGCGCTGGGGCGCCGAGGGCCGCTGGGACCCAGGTGGCGGGGGCGACCTGCTCGCGGCGGAAGACCATGCCGTTGGCGTAGTCGTACTCGGGCAGGGCGGTCAGGGGGATGGAGGCAGACGCGGTCGCCTTCCCAGCGGCATCACCTCCCCCGGTCCGCCCAGCGCCCGGGCCGATGGGCGCCACGGCCTCGCGCACCGGCAGGGGCTCCAGCTCGATGCCGCTGGCGGGGTCGAGCTCGCGCGCCAGGGCCATGAGGATCCCGTGGGCGAGGTGGACGGCGAGCATCCGGTACCCGCGCCCGGTGGGAAGGCCCGGCCCTCCCCCGGCCGCGCTCCCCTGCGCCCTCGGCCCCGCGCCTAGCGAGACGGTGGTCAGCCCGGAGAAGGGGCTGGTCTTGAGGGCCGCGCGCGTGGCGAGGGTGTAGAGGCTGCGGGCCACGCGATCGTCGCCCAGCCGCGCCCCCCGCTGCGCCAGGGTGGACACGAGCCCGGGGGCGGCCACGGCGAGGGACTCCAGGTAGCCCGGCTCGTCCAGGCCCTCGGCGAGCACCGACCTGCTGGCCTCGAGGTCCGCGGCCACGGCCTCCTCGAGCCGGGCATAGGCGCCGTCGCGCTGGGCGAGCATCGCGTCCCACTCATCGACGCCGTCGGCCAGCTCCGGGGGTATCGCGGCGCGCGCCCGGTCGTTCAGTGCGCTCGGCCGGCCCTGGAAGATGCGGCGCTTGGCGGCCAGGACGGCGCGCCTCTCGGGGCGCTCGAGGGCGGGGATGAGCTCGTAGAGCGGGTCGAGCAGGGCCTCGCCCACCGGCTCCAGCGCGGCGCGGCGGCGCAGGTACTCCTCCAGGGCCGTCATCAGCGCGGGGGTGGGGCGGGGGATGGCGCGCTCGGGCAGGCCGCCGACGCGAACGAGGGTCGGCAGCAGGAGGACACCGGGCTGGGGCGCCCGGGCCGCAGCAGGGCCGTGGGCGGCCGGCGCCGCTGGGGGGATCGGGGCAGCACTCATGTGATCAGGCCTCTCACCAGGTTGAACAGGAGGACACCCATCCAGGTCAGGCTCATCACCATGATGGTGATGCCGAGCAGGGAGGACAGCAGCCCGTAGAGAAAGTAGCCCCAGCGGGCGGACCGGCGCATGACCGCCAGGGCCGGGGGCAGCGGGACGCGCCTGAGGGCGCAGCGCAGCACGAGCATCGAGCGGCCGCGGAGGTTGACCGAGCCGGTGAGGGCCTCGATGGCGGCCACGCCGTCGGACTGGGTGAGCGGGTTGGAGTTGGTGAAGAGCATGGTGAGCTGGAAGGCGCACAGGGTGAGCGCGACCTGCCGGGCCTGGCCCGCGCTCGATGCCGCGACGGCCGCCTCGATGCCGCACACGACGCCGTCGGAGCACATGCCCGCGATGGCGAGCATGGCCAGCCCCAGGCGGGAGCGCACCCGGTAGGAGTCGGTACGGTCGACGTAGGCGATGGGGATCGCCCAGAACATGAGCGCCACCCCCAGTCCGCGGATGGGGGTGCCCAGGTAGCCGGCGACGATGGCGTGCCAGGACTCGTGCAGCAGGATGCTCACCAGCTGGATCGCCACCGCCGTGACGAAGACCAGGACCCCCGGGCGGGGTCCCCCGGCCAGGGAGCTGAGCGCCATGGCCCCGGCCGCGTACCCGCAGGCGGCCAGCGCCAGGAAGACCCAGCTGAGCGCGGGGGCCGGCAGGCGCTGGAGCAGGGTGACAACGGGAGCGACGATCCGGTGGTACTTGCGGGCGATGATGATGCGGGGCAGCCACCAGCCCCCGCTGCGGCGGGGCCTCTCGACCTTGAGGTGGCGGGCCCGGCGGGGCTGGGCGGTGTGGCGTCCGCGGCTGCGCCTGGTGCGCACCGGGGCCGCCGAAGCGTCGGGGGCGGCGGGGTCGGCGGAGGCGGCGGAGGCGGGCTCGCCGCCCGCCAGGAGGCCCTTGTCGCGCAGGTTGTCGACCAGGCCCGTGATGCGCTGGGCGCCCGCCTCGTCGATGTCCTGGGGCAGCTCCTCGATGATGGTCGGCAGGGGGCGCACCCCGTCGAACTGGCCCACGATGAAGGCGGCGGCCGCGCCGAGCCGGTGGTACTTGCCCGAGTCGGAGTCGAACAGCATCGGCTGGTTGTCCATCCCGACGATGAGGCTCACCCCGCGGCGCAGGCGCGGGATCGGACTCGTCGGGCGGCTACCAGGGATCGTCGGCGTTGTCCTCGCCGTACTCATCACCGTGCTCATCGTGGGCTCTTGGCTCCCTCAGGTCGGTTCACGGGGCTCCGGGGTACCACCAGTGGCGGGCAGGAGACCCCGGTCCCCTACCCGCCACCATGGGGTCGTCAGCAGGACGTCGTCGACGCGCTGGCAGCGCAGGCCGGGCACGAGGCCGAGGCCGCGCTGGCCGGGCACGAGGCCGAGGCGGCGCTGGCCGGGCAGGACGCGCTGGCGTGGCTGAAGGCACAACCCAGGGCGTTGCCCTCGGGCAGCTCCTCGACGCCGAAGTCACTGTCGGCGAGGGTGAGATCAATCGAGCTGTTCGTCATATGCTGTTCACCTCCTTCTCTCAGGTGTCTGGTGGGCAGGAGCGGGGCCCCTTTCGGGCCCCGGGGGTCCGGTCTGCCGGGACCGGGCCCCAACCCCGCGAACGGGGTGGTCCGTGGAACACTGGGGAACTCTGTGACGCGGTATGCAGTTCTGGGTCCGTCTGGCCGGCAGTGGACCAGCGGGTGGGCCGACGGCGCTCGCGGCGGGCGGGCCGGGACTAGCCGGCCGCCTGACCTGGCGGTTCTGTCTGCGGTCTGGCGATGGTGACGGCGAACATCTGGTGGCGGCTGACGCCGTCGGAGTCCAGCAGGTGGCGCACCGCCGAGGTGGCGAAGCCGGCGAAGACCGTCCCCACCAGTCCCCGAGCGGCGGCGCGCAGGTGCAGCGAGTAGATGAGGGCGGCGCTGCGGCTCATGGTGAAGCGGTAGCCGGCGGCCCCGCCCCAGGCGTCGGCCTCATCGAGGTTGGCGGCCACCGAGACGATGGCGCCGGCGCGGGCGAACTCCTTCTGCACCGCCATGCCCTCGATCTCCTCGGCCGGCGGCAGGGGGCGGACGAGGTCGACGCCGTCGGGCCGCACCCGGTAGATGCCGGGCTCGGCGCCGCGCGGGCGCAGCAGGAGCACGAAGGGCTCCAGGGGGCAGGCCGCCGCGTCCACCCCCCAGGTGCGTGCGTCATCGACCAGGGCGTCGCGGACCATGCCCAGGAGGGCCTCGGCCTCGAGCGGCTCGGTGCCGTAGGTGGTCGACGACGAGCGGCGCTCGAAGGTCTCGTGCAGGCTGTGGGGGTAGGGCCCCTGGGGGCCGGGGACGAGCGCGTCCGGCACCCGGCAGTCCAGCGGCGGGCGCGGGCGGCGCGCGGCCAGGCCGTCGGAGGTCGGCTCGGCGGGGCGAGTGTCCGTTCCGGCGGAGAAGCCGGCGATGAGCTCGCGCAGCGTCTCGAAGTCAGTGCGCACGGCGGCCTCCCAGGTCGACGACGATGCAGGCCGGCTCCCGGGCCGGGTCGGTGCCCAGTGCCCGGGCGATGCGCTGCTCGTCCCAGCGGGCCCGGGCGCGCAGCGGCACTCCCAGTGCCTCGGCGACCAGGCGGAGCACCTCGAAGGAGCAGCCGCAGTCCTGGACCGCGATGCGCAGGGCGAAGGAGAAGTACTTGCGGGCCACCTTGTCCACGTTGCCGGTCAGGACGATCCGGGCGCCGACGCCGTCGGGCGGGAGATCCGGCCCGGCCTCCGTCGCGGCATCCGTCCCTGCGTCCGTCCCGGTGTCAGCCGCCGAGGGGGCGGGGCCGATGAGGGCCAGGGCGTGGTCGCGCTCGATGTAGACGTAGGTGCCGGGGGCGAGCCGCTGCCCGGCCGCCGCCTCCTTGCCCTCCGGACCTCTCTGCTCGTGCTCGGGCACGAGGACGTAGGCGGTCACCGAGCCGATGTTGCCGCCGGCGGCCGTCCAGCGGCGCAGCTTGGCGCTGGGCGGGGCCTGGGGGGCCTCGGCCTGCTCCTGGCCGGTGGGTTCGGCGCCGAGCGGCTCGCGCACACCCACCGACAGCGCCAGGATCGTGGCGAGCTCGCCCAGGGTGGGGCGGGTGACGACGTCGGGCTCGGCGCCGTCGTCGGTGAGCGGGTGCGCGATCGGCCAGGGCTGGTCGAGGCGCTCGAGGTCGGCCGGCGGCAGGGGCGTGCGCGGGCAGACCGGCCAGTCGCGGAACTCGCGCTGGAGGCGCAGGTTGGAGGGCTTGTAGTGCTGCTGGTGGCCCTTGGAGTCGACGAAGGCGGCCGGCGGGATGGCCACGGACTGCTCGTAGCGGGCCCCCACGGGGGCCGAGGGCGCCACCGGCACCGGCTCCTCGCCCTGCCCGGCCACCGAGCAGACGGGGCAGCCGGGGCGGGAGACGACCGGGCGGTCGGAGTAGGTGAAGGTGGCCAGGTCGGTGCGCCGCGCGTCCCCGGGCAGGTGGGTGACGGTGGCGCGGGCGATGAGGGCGGCCACGGCCCGGGCGGCCAGGCCGACGATGATGTCGTGGCGGACAGGCTCCGGTCGCGGGCCGATCTCGGGCTCGTCGGCGCAGGCGCAGGCCAGGCAGGGTGAGAAGGCCTCATCGACGTAGGGGCCGACCGTCACCGCCTCCTGCTCGGCGCGCACCCGCAGCAGCGCGATGCCCTCCTCGCGGCAGCGACGCGCCACCTCCGGGGAGCGGGCCGCGGACTCGGCGGTCTCGACCAGGACAGTGAGGGTGTCCCCGCGACGGGGGGCGCCATCGAGCCGGACCTCGGGCAGGGTGGGCTCCAGGGCGGCGACCATCTCCCCGGCCAGCTCGGCGTCCCCCACGACGGCGACCCGGGCGGCGGCCAGGCGGCGGGCGGCATCCTGCCAGGAGTCGTTGACGCCGGTGGAGTCGCCCAGGCGGGAGAGCAGCCGCGCCAGCTCGGGCGCCGGGTCCCCGGGGGCGGGCTCGGTGTCGCCCTCCTCGACGATGCCGCCGGTCCACAGCAGGGAGACGGCCTCGAAGGCGGCCTGGGGGCCGATGCCGGTGACCTCGCCGATCTCGTCGAGGGTGCGGGTGCCGTCGCAGGCCTGGAGCAGGGGGCCCATGTGCTCGCGGGCGAAAGCCCCACCCAGGACCTGGCTCTTACGGGCGCCGTCGATGATCCAGCCGGTCTCCTCGGGCCGGGCGCGCAGCCCCAGGCGGACCACAGGCCGGCGGGGGATGCGGAACTGCAGGTCACGGCGGGCGGCGCGGCCGACGTCGCCGGCGCGCATGACGGAGCCTGTGGCGTCCCCGGCCATCTCAGGCCACCTCCTCACGTCGCTCGGGCAGGAGGGCCGCGAGCGCGGGCAGGCCGTCGCGGCGCCCCTCGTAGCGGCCCGAGCAGGTCTCGCAGCGGTCCACGGCCACGGTCGGCGAGCAGGTGGTGATGCCGGAGACGAGGTCGATGGTCCACACCTGGCCGCCGATCGGGGCGACGTCGTCGGAGTCTGTCGTGGCCGGGTCCTGAGTGGCGGGGGCGTCGAGGGTCTGCAGGGCCAGGGAGATGAGGCCGGCGCCCAGGAGCACGTGGTGGTGGGCGTAGGCCTGCTCCAGCGGGCCGTGCTCGGAGACGACCTCCGGGGGCAGGGGGCGGTAGCCGTGCTGGCGGCGGCGCCGGTCGTAGCAGCGGTAGCAGGCACTGCGGCCGGGGACCACGAGCGGCCCGCAGCGCAGCTCGGTGGGGAAGAGCTCCAGGCCCAGGGAGGGCATGGACCGGGTGAAGGACAGGGTGTCGAGGTCCTCGCGCAGGCCGGTCTGGTCGGGGTCGGCGATGAGGACCGCGCGGTCGGCGTAGGGGATGTAGGCGCTGACCAGCCCGTGGTCGACCGGGATGATGACGTCGCCGGTCCCGGCCAGGCGCGTGGCGACGGCGCGCGCGAACCCGCCCTGGGGCAGGTAGGCCGTCACCGGCCCCGTGGGGGCCTGCGGCGCCGGGTGCTGTGCCGGCTGCGCGTCCGGTGCGGGCGGCGTCGTGCTCATGTCGGGTCGGGGCTCCTGGGTGTCGGTCGGCGAGGCGGTCGCTGACGTGGACGGTGGTGCGGACATCGGGCTCAGGCGAAGGGCTGGCGGACGGGGTTGATCCCCGCCTCGTCGTGGACGGTCAGGCCCATCGCCCGGGGCGCCTGGTAGAGACGGGGCGTGGCCAGGTAGCGGGCGTGGTGGCTGAAGGACAGGGGCATGGCCTCGGGGATGAGGGCCTTGATGACGTGCATGCCGACCTGGCGGGCCTCGTCGGTGGTGATGTCGACGACGATGGCCTCGGCGCCGGCCCGCTCCAGGTTGGTGACGACATGCTCGAGCGGGTCGGGGCCGGCACTGCCGGCACTATCGGCACTGCCGCCAGGGCTGTCGCTGCCGTCTGCCCCGGGCCTGGACGCCGGGAGGGTGCCGATCTCATCGAGGGCGTGGACGGGCCGCTCCCCCTCCAGGAGGAAGTCGAAGACGTGGCGCATGGACAGCTCGGCGTCGGCCAGGGCGCCACCGACGACGGTGAGGTCCTGCCCCTTGATCTCCTGGGCGCGCGGGCCGCGGGCGTGGCTGCGCAGGGCGATGCGCAGGGAGGCGAGCTCGCGGTAGATCTTGGCCAGCGCCCGCTGCGGGTCGATGTCGCAGGTGGCGGCCACCACCTGGGCCAGCTCGGGGTCGACCTGGGAGGTCTGGACGGCGTAGAGGGTGGGGACGCCGTAGTCGGTGGTGGCGTCGAACAGGTGGGTCTCCAGCTCGGTGGAGGTGCCGACCCGGTGGTACTCGGCGGCGGCCTCCCCCAGGGTGGAGGGGTCGACGGCGACCGCGGGCAGGCGCAGGCGCTGGAGCCAGGTCAGGGCGATGGAGTCGCGCTCGATGACCTCGAGCAGGCCACCCAGGACCGCCTCGCGCAGGTCGGAGTGCGCGGCGGTGCCGGTGGAGATGGGGTTGACGAACTGCTCGGAGGGGGTGCGCACCGGGAAGTTGAGGTATGTCAGCACCGCTGGGACGAAGACCTCACGGCCGCGGGTCAGGGACCAGCCGCGCACCCATCGCAGGGGGACGCGGGGGTCTGAGGCGATGAGCCCGCAGTCGGGGTCCGCCAGCTCGGTGGCCGAGCACGCCGGCCAGCGCTCCGGTCCGATCGCGGCCTCGCCGAGACCGGCGGGGGTGTCCCACACCAGCTCCTCCTCCGTCCATGAGCAGCTGGAGTAGCGCTCCATCGTCTCCACAATCGCGATGTGTCTGGCGCGATCGGCGTCGATGGCCCCGCCGGCCCCGTCGAAGTTGCCCGCCTCGGCACGGTGATTCCAGGTGCGCTGTGACCTCAGCGCCTCAGAGGGATCACCCAGAAGACCGGTCCAGATCGCGAAGACCGGCTCTCCGGCCGCTTGGGGCAGCTCGGTGGAACGGGAAACCAGGCCGAAGGGAGACTCGAGTGACGCAGCGCGAGCCAGTGATGGCGCGACGCCCTCAACGAGCGCAGAGCGATACACGGACCCTCCTTCCTGGGAACGACAGAGGAGGCACACTTGGGGAAGTGCCGTTGGCCATGAGCCTGCCGGAATCCGACGGGGCCTCGCATCGCCCTTTGATCTATTGCTTTCCTCGCCGTTTGGATGGCTCCCTCCACCTTTCGTCGGGGCGCGTCTGAGGGTGTTTACACGGCGATCATCTTTTTTCAGGTAGTTTGTTCACTGTTCCCAGCAGACCGCGCCCCCCACTGATCGCGGACTGCACACATCTGCCCAAGGAGACTCATGTCTTCCCAGATTTCTCCCGATTGTGTCGGCCTGGCCCTGGTCGACGACGACGCGATGGCCCTGGCCCATCTGGAGTCCTATTTCTCCGACGTCGAGGACTTCACGATCCTCACCGCAACACGCTCACCTCACGCCGTCCTGCGATTTGTGCAGTCGCACCAGGTCGACGTCCTCATCACCGACGTCCACATGGAGCACATGGACGGCGTGGAGATGACCCGGGAGGTGCTCCGCCTCTCGCCGTCGACCCGGGTCATTCTGCTGACCACGGTGGACACCGACGAGGACCTCCTGCAGGGCCTGGGAGCCGGGGCCAGCGGCTTCCTGCTCAAGAGCGCGCCGGCTGAGGAGATCATCGCGGCGGTGCGCACGGTCCACTCCGGGGCGAAGGTCGTGGCCCCGACGCCGACGACGCGCCTGATCGACTACGCCCTGGCCTCCGTGCGCGGCGCGGACGGCAGCGTCCACCTCTCGCAGCGGGAGCGCGACGTGCTCCGCCTCCTGTGCGAGGGGGCCTCGAACCGCAAGATCGCCTCCCTGCTGGCGATCGCCGAGGCGACGGTCAAGTCCCACATCACCGGCCTGTTCCACAAGACCGGGACGGTCTCACGCCTGGAGATCGTGGTGTGGGCCTTCAAGCACGGCTACGCCTCCAACAGCCCCATCACCATCCCGGCCGCCAGCGCCCCGAGCGGCTCAACCCCGGGCTCCGCCGCACCCTGAGGCGCGACCACTCCCTGGGGCCGCGCCCCCGCCCCCTTGCGTCTCAGCCGTTGAGGGCCCGGATAACGATGAACAGCAGGGCGAAGAGGATCCAGCCGATGATCTTGGCCGGACTCGTGCTGGACGGCGAGGACGACGCCGACCTCCTGGCGCTGCGCGAGGAGGCCGGGGCGTTGTAGCGCCCCATCCCGAAGGAGGCGCCGGGGATCCCCGGTGCACCGGAGGGCGGCGTAGGTGCGGACGGCAGGCCACCACCGGCCGGCGCCCCTCTCACGGCCCAGGGGTCGGCCTGCACCCGGCCCGGGGCGGCTCCGACGGGCCCGGCGATCCCCGGCACCGGGTAGGGCGCCGCGGGCGCGAAGCGTCCGGGCGGCATCGGGGCCGGGTGCGCAGGCATCGTCACCGCCGGCCGCTGCGGAGGCGGGGCGGGGGCCTGCGTGACCCGGGCCGCGGCTGTGCGCGAGGCGGTGCGGGCCGGAGCGGTATGGGCGGAGGCGGTGTGCGGCCTGGCCGTACGCCGGCTCGACGGCGCCCGCCGCCCGCCCTTGCCGTTGCGAGCGGCCGCACCGGTGGGCTCAGTGGGATCGGCGTCGGCGGGTTGGTGGCCCGAGCCGTCGTCCTCGAAGAGCGGTGAGCCCATGAGCGGGTCACCCAGGACGGAGCCGAAGGGCTCATCGCCCAGGCCGATGTCGGAGGGCTCCCAGCCCGTGGGCGCCAGCGACACCGCATCATCCGCGTCGTCGACGCCGTCAGAGCCGCCTGTCCGGGCCGCCGCGGCCTCAGGTCCGCCACGCCCACCGTGCTCGCCGCCAGGGCCGGCGGAGGCTCCCCCCATGCGGCTCACCCAGGCGCGCAGCTCCGGGGAGCAGCCCGGGTTGTCCACAATGACACCGCGCAGGTCGGGTCGGTTGCCGGCCAGCACCATGAGGCGCCCAGCGCCCGCCCTGGGGTCCCGGGCGAGCTGGAGATCGGGGTCATCTGGCATCTGGGGCGCCGCGTCGGAGTCGGCGGGGCCGGGGGAGGCATGGGCAACAGCGGTCATGGCACGAGCATCCCACGTCCCCTGACGCCATGTCCCGGATCCGCGCCCATCCGGCCGAGCACCAACAACCACATACCCCTCAGGGGTATTTGACACCCCTACCCCCTAGGGGTATGGTTCATACCGACCGAGACAACGGAGGAGATATGGCCGGCTACACCGGATCCAAGGAGGACTACCTCAAGCGCCTGCGCCGCATCGAGGGGCAGGTTCGGGGTATCTCCCGCATGGTTGAGGAGGACATCTACTGCATCGACGTCCTCACCCAGATCTCCGCCGCCACCAAGGCCCTCCAGGCCGTCAGCCTCGGCCTGCTGGAGGACCACATGAGCCACTGCGTCCTGCACGCCGCCCAGGCCGGCGACGAGGAGGGCACCGCCAAGATCCGCGAGGCCTCCGACGCCATCGCCCGGCTCGTGCGGTCCTGAGCGTCACGGCCCGCTTCGCGGCGAACCACCTGGTTCCCGTTCCGATCCAACCGTTTTCCGCACACACTTCCCAAGGAGTGAGAGATGACTGAGTTCACCGCCGACGGTATCGACCGCACCACCACCCTCAAGGTCTCCGGACTCACCTGCGGCCACTGCGTCGCCCACGTCACCGAGGAGCTCGAGGCGCTCTCGGGCGTCAAGGACGTCTCCGTCGTCCTCAACAAGGGCGGGCAGTCCGTCGTCACGGTCGTCTCCGACGTCGTGCTCGACGACGCCGCCCTGGCCGAGGCGATCGACGAGGCCGGCGACTACACACTCGACGCCGTCGAGCGCGACGTCCGCATCTCTTGAGCACGCGGACGGTCGACCTCGCCGTCGGCGGCATGACCTGCGCGTCCTGCGTGGCGCGCGTGGAGAAGAAGCTGCGCAAGATCGACGGCGTCGAGGCCAGCGTCAACCTGGCCACCGAGTCCGCGCACCTCACTGTCCCCGAGTCCGTGACGGATGACGAGCTCATCGCCACCGTCACCCGGGCCGGGTACTCAGCGACCCTCGCCTCCCCCACCGCCGCGGGCGCCCCTGAGGCTGCCCCAGGGCGGGCGGCCCCCGATGCCCAGACGGGCCAGGAGGCGCCGTCGGCCAAGCCCGCGGGCGCTCCCCCCGCCGCGGGCGAGGCGCCCGCGGCCACTGGATCAGCCGAGCCAGCCGCGCCAGCCGCGGTGGGGAGCACCCGCGGCTCGCTGGGAGCCTCGCATCTCGCGCGCGCAGAGGATCTGAGGCGCCGCTTGATCCTCAGCCTGGTGCTCTCGGTCCCTGTCATGGCGATCTCGATGAGCTCGGCCCTCCAGTTCACCGGCTGGCAGTGGGTTCTCGCCGCGCTCACGCTGCCGGTGGTCACCTGGGGCGCCTGGCCCTTCCACCGCACGGCGCTGGCCGGGCTGCGGCATGGGGCCTTCACGATGGACACGCTCGTCTCGCTCGGCGTGGCCGCCTCCACGCTGTGGAGCCTATGGGCGCTCATCTGGGGCGGCGCGGGCGAGATCGGTATGACAATGCCCATGGACCTCGCGGGCATGCTCACTGGCAGTTCCGGCGCGGGCGAGCACCACGCCCATATGTACTTCGAGTCAGCCGCTTGGGTGACCACCTTCCTCCTGGCCGGGCGCTACGCGGAGGCCCGCGCCAAGTACCGCTCCGGGGACGCCCTGCGCGCCCTCCTCGAGCTAGGCGCCAAGGAGGCCAGCCGCGTCCGCCTGGCCGCGCCGGACAGCTCCACCGCCGCCATCGACGTCCTCGACGACGACGGCGCCCCCCGCCCCGAGGCTCAGCGCCGCGAGGAGCGGGTCGCCGTCGACGACCTCGCCGCGGGCGACCTCATCGCCGTGCGCCCCGGGGAGAAGATCGCCGTCGACGGCGTCGTCGTCGAGGGCGCCAGCGCCGTGGACGAGGCCCTGCTCACCGGGGAATCCGTGCCGGTGGAGGTCGGCGTCGGCGACGAGGTCACCGGCGGGACGATCAACACCTCCGGGGCCCTGCTCGTGCGCGCCACGCGCGTGGGCGAGGGCACGACGCTCGCGCGGATCGGCGCGATGGTCACGGCAGCGCAGGCGGGCAAGGCCCCCGTGCAGCGCCTCGCCGACCGCATCTCCGGGGTGTTCGTGCCCGCCGTCCTCGGGATCGCCGCCCTCACGCTCGTCGGCTGGCTCGTCGCCGGCGCCTCGGTCCAGAACGCGCTGACAGCATCGGTCGCGGTGCTCGTCATCGCCTGCCCCTGCGCCCTGGGCCTGGCCACGCCGACCGCGATCCTCGTGGGCTCGGGCCGCGCCGCCCAGCTCGGCGTGGTCATCCGGGGCCCGGAGGTCCTGGAGTCCACGCGCTCGCTCGACACGATCGTCCTGGACAAGACCGGCACCGTGACGACGGCGCGCATGAGCCTCGACGCCGCCGCCAGCGCCGGGATCGGCACCGATGGGGCTGAGTCGGGGCAGTGGGGTCGATCCGCGGGCCAGTCCCCCGCGCCATCGGGCGCTGGGGCGCCCTCAGGCGCTCCCCTGCCACGCGCAACTGAGGCGAGCGGCGCCGAGCTTGCTCGAGTGTCCGAGCCGATGGCAGCGCGTAAGAGGGGCGAAGCCCCGAATAGACCCGATGCCAGCCCCGCGGATCGACCCCACCACCCCTCCCTCCCCGCACTCGACCCCCTCGTGCTGGCGGGGG
>ERZ773050.839-NODE-839-length-17131-cov-6.244612_pt1 | contig 17131 bp, 13 predicted proteins | sample MGYA00580632_ERZ773050 | MGnify/ENA primary metagenome ERZ773050 (study PRJEB29015, sample SAMEA2738123) | human oral metagenome | biome: human oral; feature: human-associated habitat; material: saliva | place: China | collected 2166 ... | reverse complement strand
CGGAGCCGGCCACGTCGTCGAAGTCGATCTGCTCGAGCTCCTTCATGCGGTCCAGGCGGGCGCGCACGGTGGAGAAGTTGGTGAGCATGCCGCCCAGCCAGCGCTGGTTGACGTAGGGCATGCCGACGCGCTGGGCCTGCTCGGCCACGGCGGCCTGGGCCTGCTTCTTGGTTCCGACGAACAGGATGTTGCCGCCGCGAGCGACGATCTCCTTGACGAAGTCGTAGGCGGTGTTGATGCCCTCAATGGACTGCTGGAGGTCGATGATGTAGATGCCGTTGCGCTCGGTGAGGATGAAGCGCTTCATCTTGGGGTTCCAGCGACGAGTCTGGTGCCCGAAGTGGACACCGCTGTCAAGGAGCTGGCGCATGGTAACGACGGCCATGACGGTCCTTCCGTGTGTGCCGAGAGGTTGCTCGACGCACGATCATTCGGGGGACGGCCGAGCTGCGCCCGGACGCGTCCCAGGGTTCTTCTTCTGGGTTCTTCCCCGTGGTTCCGCACGCTTGCGAACGCGCACCGGAGCCGGTGACCGGCTGGGAGCCGGCGCGGATGGGGCCTGGTGCCTGCGACGCACGGCCACCCGTTCACCGTGGCGAACCGTGATGACCGGGACCGCGACCGTGTCGCCCGGAGGGACGTCCCGAGATGCTCGGGTGCAGGCACGCGAAGTCAGCATTCCGGGCCCGTCTCCCGCTGACGCCGGAGCGATCCGCAGAATGCTGCGGAGGCGAGGCTACCACAGGACTGGACCAGCCGCCGAGGCCGAATCAGCGGTATTCGGAGTCATTCCGGTCACCACAGGCAGCCTTCCTCACGGGGCTTTCCACAGGGCCGACGACGCCCCCGGCGCCGAGGGCCGTTCGGCACGCACTCTGAGGGCATGCAGCCACAGCAGCCTCGGCAAAGCCGCCACCTCGGAGATCCTCGCACGTCCCGTCGTCTCGCCGCGCTGGCAACGGCCCTGATCGCCTGCGGCTCACTGGCTGCGCTGCCCGGTGCACCACCGGCTCAGGGCATGAGCACTCTCCCCGGCCCAGCCACCAGCACGGCCGTGACCACGGTTCCGCCTCCGCGGGTCCAGGATCCGTTACTTCCCGATCTCACGGACAGTGCACCAGGGCCGGCCGGGGCCGCCCACTGGTTGACCTCGTCGACCTCGCTCGTGACACGCCTGAGCCCCTCCTCCCCGCTCATCAACGGCACGGGGACGGCAGGCCTGGCGCTGACGGACCGGTCTGCGGGTCCCCGGCGCCCGCGGGGTCGCTATCAGTGGCCGACCGGTGCGCCGGCCACCGTGGTGGAGGACTTCGACCCGCCCGCCGTCGTGTGGGGACGCGGGCACCGGGGAGTGGATCTTGCGGCCGCTGAGGGCACGCAGATCCGCAGCGCCGCCGCGGGGACGGTCGCCTTCGCCGGCATGGTGGCCGGGCGCCCCGTGGTGTCCATCGACCACGCCGACGGGATCCGCACCACCTATGAGCCGGTAGAACCGGCCGTCAGCGCGGGTGACGCGGTGGCTGCGGGGCAGGTCATCGGCACCCTGCTGCCGGGGCACCGCTCGGACGGGGTCTGCGCCCTGCACTGGGGGGCGCGCACCGGCCCCAAGACGTACATCAACCCGCTGCGGCTGCTGCAACCGGCCGTCATCCGTCTCAAGCCCCTTCACTGAGAACGCGGCCCCACGCGGGCTCCGTTCAGGCCCGGGGGAAGGCCTGCTCGTAGACACTGCGCAGGCGCTCAGCCGAGACGTGGGTGTAGCGCTGGGTGGTGGCCAGCGAGGAGTGGCCGAGGAGCTCTTGGACGCTGCGCAGGTCCGCTCCCCCGCCCAGGACGTGGGTGGCGGTGCTGTGCCGCAGTCCGTGCGGGCCCAGGTCGGGTACCTGGGCGGCCGCGCACAGGCGGTGGACGACGTCGCGCACCGCCCGGGGATCGATGCGTCGCCCCCGCGCCCCGAGGAAGAGGGCGCCTCCCGCATCGACGGCGCAGATCTCACCGCGCCGATGCAGCCATGCCTCCAGCGCCTTGGCGGCGGGCAGCCCGTAGGGGACGGTCCGTTCCTTACGGCCCTTCCCCAGGACTCGCAGGGTCCGTTGGGAGTGGTCGAGGTCGGCGACATCCAGGCCGACGAGCTCGGAGACCCGCACTCCGGTCGCGTAGAGCGTCTCGATGATGGCCAGGTCACGCACGGCCAGGACGTGCCCGTCCGAGGCGAGGTCCGAGGCGGTCGTGAGCAGCTGCGAGGCCTGCTGGGGCGTCAGCACCCCGGGCAGGCGGTTGTCGACGCGGGGGGCACGCAGGCGCGCGGCGACGTCGGAGGTGAGCAGTCCCGTCTCGAAGGCCCAGGAGGAGAAGGTCCTCACCGAGGCCGAGCGCCGGGCCAGGGTGGCGCGCGAGTGACCGCTCGCGGCCATCGCGGCGAGCCAGTCCCGCAGGTCCGCCAGGTCGAGGGTGGCCAGGGCGGTATCGACGGGCTCAGCGTCGCCCTCACCGACGCCGAGGAAGCTCAGCAGGTCGCTAATGTCGACGAGATAGGCACGCACAGTGTGCGCGGACAGGTCCCGCTGCAGGGCCAGGTAGCTGCGGTAGGAGTCGAGCAGATCGGCACGTGTCCTCGACATGGACTCCCTCCTCCCTGCTGGCGACAAGAACACCTGAAGACTACGGCGCCGGGACGGGCCCTCCACGGAATACGCGCCGCAGGCATCGGCAGCGCACGGCCCGGTGACGCCGCTCTGACGGGCCCCGGCTCTGCCCGAGCACGAGGGTCTCGGCGACGCCCTCGCCACTAACCACCTCCGCCTCAGATCACTATCTCCGCCGGACAGACAATCGCCACCTTGATTCAACGCACAATCTCACCACTCGAATCACAAATTCATAACAACCATCCAGGTGGCACTACGGATACCAACCTCCCCTTCTCCTTGATCCCAACGAAAAACCCATCTTTCCTCTGTGTTTCCCCACATTCGGAGCATTTGTTGCCGTCCAACGAGGAAGTTAAAATCTTGGTCGTTCTGACGAACTCCATCCCTTCCTGGCTCATCCCTATTTCCTGCTGGAGCGCAGCACTGTGAAACGGTTCTCCAGGCGCGGCGTCCACGTCGGCGTCATCGCGGTCCTGACCGCTGCTGCTCTGGTCGCCGTCGTCCTGCACCCGGGGATGGTCACCCATGTTGTCGATCTTCATGACGGTGGAGTGCGGGCGACCAACGGGAAGATGGCGATGGTCGCCCACCTCAGCTACCGCTCGCAGACGCTCAACAGGGGCCTGCGCACCTCCTCGACGAGCTTCGACGTCGACCAGTCCAGCTCCCAGGTCGTCATGTCCGACGCCTCCTCGGACACCTATACGCAGATTGACGACATCACGCCGCCCCGGGCCACCGGCTCCGGCTCCACCGTCCCCACCCTCGTCTCCAGGAGGTTTCGTCCATGAACATGCTGACACGCTGGGTACCCGGCGACATCCTGGTCGCCGTCGGGGACGGCGGCGTTCTCGCCCTCGACGGGAGCGCGCAGGCGATGGAAGCGATGTGGACCGAGCTCGGTGAGCACCGCTGCCTCGGCGACCTGCTCAAAAGCCTGAGCCGGCTGCACGACAACGAGGTCTTCACCCTCCCCGACTTCCTCATGATGGCCATCGACGGCCAGGAGCTGCGAGTGGCCGCCCGAGGCCGCTTCTGCCTCCACCTGGACACTGCCGACGGCGAGCGCAGCTTCAGTGCCTCCGAGGTCGTCGTGTGGGAGGAGTCCCGCTATGAGCGGGTCAACCAGTGCATCCTCGAGCTCACCCCAGCCACTGGACGTGCAGCCGGCCCCGAACAGTTCGAGGAACTCCTCCCCCTGCGGTCGGGGATCGTCCGCGCCTCACAGCTGCACATCGGGTTCGGATCCCACCAGTTCCCACTGCCCTCACCAGCTCAGAGCAGCGCTCACGGGGGTGAGGAGACACCGCTGCCGTCGGCAGTCCAGGAGATCCTCCAGCAGGCCCAGGCCGAAGGCGTCCCGGAACCGGTCGCCCCACCGGCACCATCGCCCCGACCTGCGACGCAGGGCCAGAAGGGGATCGGTCACCCGGACTCCCCCGATCCAGGACGGACGCTGGGACCGGAGTCCTTGGACCTGTTGGCCGGCGCGGGTTCCCTGCAAGGGACCGGCTCCGAGGACCCGGCCACGGTGCTGGGTCACGACGACGTTCCTGCGGCCGCTGGTACCGCAGACTCACAGATACGTGAGCAGCAAGCCGAGGACGAGTACTTCGGTCATCTCTTCGAGCACACGATGATGAGGGGGGTTGAGGCTGCGGCCATCCGCTCGGTCCACTGCGAGGACGTTGATCCGTTGGCCCAGGTCGCCGGCGGGCTTGGAGACCACCGCGCGCAGCCCCACAACGAGGACGCCTCCGGTCATCCTCTCGAGGCGCACTCAGCACAAGCGGATGATCCGCTCCCGGCTCACGGACAGGCACCGCACGGCGGCGGTACGGACGAGGCCTCCCCGAATGGTTCCGCCCCTTCGAGTGAGCACTGGCGGCACGACGGGCACACGGTCTCGGCCGCCGGGCTTCATGCCGCCAGGGACGCGCTGAGCGGGCAGGCCAGGACGGCCGGGATCGATGAGCCCTCCGGCACCGGCCCCAGTGTGCTGGCCGTCTTCTGCGAGACGGGGCACCCCAACCCGGTGCATGCCTCCTCGTGCCGCGATTGCGGCGGCGCCATCTCCTCCAGGACCGGCCAGGTCCAGCGACCGGTCCTGGGCATTCTGCGTGTCTCCTCCGGTGCCACGGCGGTTCTGGACGCTGACGTCATCATCGGCCGAGTGCCCCAAGGCACGAGCACCACCGCCGCTCAGAGTCCTCATCTGCTCGCGGTCCCCAGCCCGGGCAAGGCGATCTCGAAGACGCACTGCGCGGTGCGGGTCGAGGGCTGGGACATGAGTGTGGAGGACCTGGGGTCCACCAACGGCACCTTCCTGCTGCGTGCCGGCGAGGAGCCCCGCCGAGTGCCCGAGCACCAGCAGATCTTCCTCCGCCTCGGCGACATCATCGACATCGGTGACGGCACCACCCTGACAGTGGAGCGTGAGGCGTGATGTCCTCCGAGCGAAACGCTCCGCCGCAGGGCCCACCAATCCCCGGAGCCAGACCAAAGCGCTTCCTGGGCGCCGGGGGCTTCGCCGATGTCTTCCTGTACGAACAGCAGGTTCCGCACCGCGACGTAGCGGTCAAGATCCTGCGGCAAGGAGGCAGCCAGCGCGACCACCACCGGTTCACCACTGAGGCGGACCTCATGGCCCGGCTGTCGTCGCACCCCTCCATCGTGTCGGTCTACGGGGCAGGGACAGTGGAGGAGGAACGCAGCTACCTCATCATGGAGTACTGTCCACCGCCGCACCTGGGCAAACTGGCCGCATCCCAGCCTTTGACGCTCACACGCACCCTGGAGATCGGAATCCAGGTGGCGGGCGCCGTGGAGACCATTCACCGGGTCGGTTACCTCCACCGCGATATCAAGCCGGCCAACATCCTCCTCACCTCCTTCGGACGTCCGGTGCTCGGCGACTTCGGGATCGCCGCTCCTATCGGTCTGAGCATCGAACAGGATGAGTTCGGTGGGGCCTCCCCACCGTGGGCCTCACCCGAGCAGCAGCTCGACCAGGAGAGTCTGACGCCAGCCTCGGACGTCTATGCCCTGGCGGCAACCATCTACACGCTGCTGGCGGGACGCTCGCCCCACGTTGACGTCTCCGGCGCCGACCGCAACGACCAGCTCTCGATGCTGGACCGAGTGCTCCACCGACCGATCCCCCCAATCGGACGACGCGACGTGCCCGAGCAGCTCGAACGGGTCCTGGTCACGGCGATGGCCAAGTCGCCCAGCGGCCGGTACACCAGCGCCGTCGCCCTGGCTCGCGCGCTGCAACAAGTGCAGACCGACCTGCAGCTGGCCACCACCCAGCTCGATGTCATGGAGGAGACACCCGGAGGGCAGCCGGATGGGGCCGGGGACCAGGACTCCACGATGCTGCGACCGGTCCTCACCGTGGACCCCGATGGGCCGACCGGCACCGTACCCATTACCCATAAGCACGACGACGCCGCCACAACCTTCGCGCCCCGTCGTGTCGAGGCCCAGTCCACAAACGGCACCCTGCTGCGCAATCGCTCCCGCCTCCGGTTCTCAGCGCCTCAGGCGCCCGCAGGACCACTCATGCCCGAGATGCCCGGCACCCACCCTGGGCGCAGGGACGACGACGCCGACGCAGCCCTGGAGGCGACGGTCCTGCCGGGACAGCGGGCACGTGCCTCATCGGCCACGACCTCATCATCTCCGCGGTGCGGGACTGCTACCCATTCCGTTGACGATGCGGCCGATGGCACCGCCAACACTGCGGGGTCGGACGAGGCCGAGGTGCACCGGAGGCGCCAGCGGGAGCATCTGTCGGGGCGAGCCGTGGCCGTCACTGTTCTGGGCGCCGCCGTCGTCGTCTGCCTGAGCGTGATCGGAGTGTGGTCTGTGCTGCGAGAAGAGGGTGGGACACAGCAGGCCACCCCCCATCCAGCCACCACCGCACCGCCCGGGGCCGTTCCCGGAGCCGGGCTACTGCCCGCCGTCACGGACCTCAAGGTCTCCCAGGCGGAGGGGCGCGTCGCAGCCACCTGGTCTTATGACTCCAGCGGCGGCGACGTGGTCTTCCTGTACCGCATCTCCGACCCGGGCCAGCTGCTCCCGGTCCAGGAGACCAGGCAGACCAGTGCCACCGTCACCCCGATCAGTGCACGCACCTGCATTGAGGTCATCGCCCGGGACTCCAGCGGGGCATCGTCGGAGGCCTCCGTCGCCTGCATCGACACACCCGGGGCGGGCAGCTCGGGGTGAGCCGGCGCTCCTGCCCGAGGTCCTGCAGGCAACCTCACGAACACCGCCGTTCAAGGAATAACCACCCATTGAGGAATCAAAGGAAGAAGGAGGGATCATGACGAATTCTCCTGCCGAGCCCCTGCTCGTGGACTTCGTCGGCGAGCTGTACAGCGTCGAGCCCGGTACGCGCTTCAGCATCGGGCGCGAAGGGGATCTCGTGCTTGACGACGACAACCTGTTCCTGCACCGCACATTCCTCATCCTGGAGCATGACACGGGCCTGTGGTGGGTTGCCAACGTCGGCTCTCATATCGGGGCGACTCTGACCGAGAAGTCCGGTACCTCCCGTTCCTGGATCGCGCCCGGGGCCCGGGTACCTTTGGTCTTTCCGGAGATGGCCATCGTGTTCACCGCAGGGTCGACCACCTACGAGATCCTGCTGACCGTGCCCCTTCCCGGCTATGAGACCGCCCAGCCTCGCCCCATGAGCCCCCAGACCGGTGAGTCGACCGTGGGTATGGTGACCCTGACGCCAAGTCAGCACCTGGCGATCCTGGCACTGGCCGAGCCCTGGCTCAGGCGCACCGGCAGCGGCCCGGTGGACCTGCCGCGCAACGCCGACGCGGCCGCCCGGTTGGGTTGGACCCTGACCCGTTTCAGCCGCAAGCTGGACAACGTCTGCGACAAGCTCGACCGCATCGGTGTCAAGGGCATGCGCGGAGGACCTCGCGCCCACGCCTCCTATCGGCGCACCGCCCTGGTCGACTACGCCCTGACCGCACGGATCGTCACTGTCGAGGATCTCCCCCTGCTGGACAGCACGACGCAGCCGGCGGGCACCGAACATCCAGCGCCTGTCCTTCCACTCCGGGCGCGACACGGAGCTGAGGCGCAGCGATGAAGATCCAGCTCTCCGTGGTCGGGCGCAGCGGCCACCCCACGAACCTGCGCATCACCGCTGACGCCACCGCCACCGTGGGAGACGTCGCTGCGGCACTGGCCAGCGCCAGTCCCGTCAAGGCCACAGGCGCCGTCGATCCCGCCGCGGTGACACTGCGGGTGCTCGACCCGGCGGGCGTCACCGCCCCGATGACCCTGACCAGCCACACGCCACTGGACGAGTCGGGGCTGCGCTCAGGCGACCTGGTCAACGTGAGCGCAGTCGTCTCCGAGCACTCGCCGTCCCAGCAGGTGGCCATCGCCCAGGTCGTGTCCGGGCCCGATAAGGGGCGGAGCTTCCCCCTGCCTCCCGGCTCGACCGAGCTGGGACGCTCCGGCCGCTGCGACATCGTGCTCAGCGACCCGCTCGTGTCCAAGCGGCACATGCGGATTACGGTGGGGCACGGCATCGAGGTGCATGACCTCAACTCGGCCAACGGCGTCATCGTGGCTGACCAACGCGTTCAACGCCTGTCGCTAGGACCGGATGACCTGGTCACCGTCGGGGACACGACGCTGCGCCTGTCCATGCTGACGACCGTCTCGTCGATCCCCGGTATCCGTCAGGGAGGCGACAACGGCGACATCGCCTTCACCCGCTCCCCACGGGTGGTCCCGCGCACGCCCGCGGTCAAGATCAAGCTTCCCGAGGTGCCGCGTTCCCGCAACGCCGCCCGGTTCCCGCTGCTGGCGATGGTCATGCCGCTGCTCATGGGGGCGACCATGCTCCTGATGACCCGCAACATGCTCAGTCTCATCTTCATCCTCCTCAGCCCGCTCATCATGATCGGCAACTGGGTGGATCAGCGCATCCGGCGCAAGCGTGAGCTCAAGCACGACATCAAGGTGTTCATCCAGGGAGTGGAGGACGCAGACCGGCGCCTGACCCGCACGCACGCCGCGGAGCGCCGGGCGCGCAAGGCCCAGTACCCGGCTGTCAACGAGGTGGTCGACCAGGCTCTCGCACTGGGGCCGATGCTCTGGTCACGGCGCCCGGAACATCCTGAGTTCCTCCAGCTGCGTCTGGGGCTGGGGACGGATCTGCCACGCACCGAGATCGAGGCGAACACGCACCGAGACGGCCTGGCGGTCCATCACCAGTCCCTGGACAAGCTGCGGGAGCGCTACGCCACGATCAGCGACGTCCCCATCATCGTCAACCTGCGTGAGGACGGGGCACTAGGCGTGTGCGGAACCGGCCCGGACCTGGAGGCGGTGGGGCGGGCCATCGTGGCCCAGCTCATCTGCCTGCACTCCCCCGCGGAGGTCACGGTGGTCTGCCTGACCGACCCGACCGGCCGAGAGCGGTGGGACTGGTTGGAGTGGGCGCCTCACACCTCCTCCCCCCACTCCCCACTGGGTGACCTGCAGCTGGCCTGCGACGGCGCTACCGGCACTATTCTCCTGGCCCGTCTGGAGGAGCTCATCGTCCAGCGCGGCGCCACCACCCCGGCGCGTCGTGGACCGTCGGAGGATGTCAGTGACGACGAGGGGGATGAGGCCATCGTCCCCGACGTCGTCGTCATCGTCGACAACCCTGGGGTCAACCGCTCCCGGCTCATCCGGGTCGTCGAGCAGGGTCCGGATGTCGGGGTCCACGTCCTGTGGTTCGCCAGCGACGTCGCCGACCTTCCCGCCGCCTGCCGCACCTTCCTTCATCTGGGCGAGGAGAAGACGGTCGTCGGCTACGTGCGACGCTCGCGCAATGCGACCGACGTCGTCCCCGAGTCGCTCAGCCACTCCCAGGCCCGGGCGCTGGGTCGCCACCTGGCTCCAGTGATCGATGCCGGTGTGCCCGTCGACGACGAGTCCGACCTGCCTGCGGCCATCTCCTTCGTCGGCCTGACCGGCGAGGAGCTGGCGGACTCCGTGGAGGCCCAGATCTCCAGGTGGAGTGCCAACCACTCGATCATCGACCGAGGAGGTGCGGCCGTCCCCCTCAAGCAGCCCTTGAGCCTGAGCGCCCTGGTGGGGCAGGGAGCGGAGGCACCCCTGGCACTGGACCTGCGCGCCCACGGGCCTCACGCCCTGGTCGGGGGGACAACGGGTGCCGGAAAGTCGGAGTTCCTCCAGTCCTGGGTGCTGGGGATGGCCCAGTCCCTGTCCCCGGATCGCATCACCTTCCTCTTCGTGGACTACAAAGGGGGCTCGGCCTTCGCCCGCTGCACCGAGCTGCCGCACTGCGTCGGTCTGGTGACGGACCTATCCCCCTACCTGGTGAGGCGGGCGCTGACCAGTCTGAGAGCCGAGCTGCGCCACCGAGAGCACCTGCTCAATGAGAAAGGCGCCAAGGACCTGGTCACGCTGGAGAAGACCGGGGATCCCGATTGCCCGCCCAGCCTCGTCATCGTCGTCGACGAGTTCGCCGCCCTGGTCGGTGAGGTTCCAGAGTTCGTCGACGGCGTCGTCGACGTCGCTCAGAGAGGCCGGTCCCTGGGGCTGCACCTGGTCCTGGCCACCCAGCGGCCCGCCGGCGTCATCAAGGACAATCTGCGGGCCAACACCAACCTGCGCGTGGCACTGCGCATGGCAGACGAGTCCGACTCCCAGGATGTCCTGGGAGAGAAGACCGCCGCCCATTTCCCTCCGGAGTTCCCGGGGCGCGCCGCCGCCAAGACCGGGCCGGGCCGGGTGACCCGCTTCCAGTCCGCCTACCCCGGGGCCCGCACCTCCGCCAAGCTGCAGGTGGCCCGTGTCTCGGTGGACGAGATGACCTTCGGGGTCCCCCGCCCCTGGCAGGTGGCCCATATCGAGACCGCGTCCGATGACGTCCCCCAGGACATCGAGAGGGTCGTGGACACGGTCAAGCGGGCCGCCCAGGAGGCGGGTATCACCGCTCCGCGCAAGCCGTGGCTGGAGGAGCTCGCAACCACCTACGACCTGAACTACCTGCCCCAGCGCCGGGACACCGAGCTGATCCTGGGCGTCGTCGACGACCCGGACAGCCAGGACCAGTACGCGGAGTACTTCCGTCCAGACGATGACGGCAACATCTGCTTCTACGGTTCGTCGGGCTCAGGGAAGTCGACAGCGCTGCGGACTCTGGCGATCGCCGCCGGGATCACGCCCCGATCGGGGCCAGTGGACGTCTACGCCCTGGACTTCGCGGGTGGCGGACTGCGGATGCTGGAGTCACTGCCGCACGTGGGCGCCGTCGTCGACGGTGACGACGAAGAACGCGTCAGCCGGTTACTGAGCCACGTGGTGAGCATCATCGACGAGCGCTCCGAGCGCTACTCACAGAGCCGTGCGGGCACCATCACCGACTACCGGCGCATCGCCCACCGCAATGAGGAGCCCAGACTGCTGCTCCTGCTCGACGGCGTGGGCTCCATGCGCGCCGAACTGGAGAAGACCTCCGACGGCGTGGCACTGCTGGACCTGCTCCAGCGGATCCTCGTCGACGGCCGCGGAGTGGGGGTTCACGTGGCCGCGACCGCCGAGCGCCCCAATGCTGTGCCCACCTCGATGAGCAACTCCTTCCAACGCAAGATCGTCCTACGGCAGACCGATGAGGACGGGTACATGTACTTCAGCCTGCCCAAGGACGTGCTCACCCCCTCCAGTCCTCCGGGAAGGGCCATGCAGGTCGGACGCAAGGACGAGGAGCTCCAGCTGGCGATCCTGGGGGACAACGTCAACATCCTGTCCCAGTCACGTCTGGTGGACTCCCTGGGGCACTACCTCACCCGTCAGGGCCGGCAGCGGCCGGCCGCCATCGGAAAGCTGCCCGTAGAGCTGCCCGCGGCGGGGCTGCCACGAACAGTCGCGGGCGCCCCGGCGCTGGGCATGTCCTCGGACACGCTGGCCATGATGGGCTTTGAGCCTGTCGGCGCGATCCTGCTGGGCGGCCAGCCCCAGTCGGGCACCTCCAACGCGATCCGCTGGATGAGTACAGCGCTGTGCGAGTGGGAGCCGCAGATCGTCCGGGTGCATCTGGCCTCGCGGCGCTCACCGCTGGCAGCCATGGAGGGACTGTGGGATCTGTCCGTCTCCGGTGAGGAGAGGATCCGCGAGGCACTCGAACGGCTCTCACCGACCCTGGATGTGGAGGCCGACCCAGGCCATCCCCACGTCGCCCTGTTCATCGAGGGCTATCCCGAGTTCCTCCAGGCCCCACTGGAGATGGCCCTCATCGACGCGGTCAAGAAGGCCAAACGCAACGGGCACCTCGTTGTGGCTGAGGGCGACACCTCCCAGTGGAACTCATCCTGGCCCCTGCTCCAGGAGGTGCGCTCCGCCCGCACCGGTCTCATCCTCCAACCCGACTCCATGGATGGCGAGCTCATCCTGCGCACCCCGACACCGAAGGTGCGCCGCGGTGAGATGCCGGTGGGGCGGGGCTACTGGGTCAGTGCCGGTCGTGCCGTCAAAGTCCAGGTCCCGCTCATGGAGTGAGAGGAGTCGACGCTCGACCGTCACCGGAACAGAGCCTGTCCTGTGAGGCCTACGTCGACAGCGCTCCACGGTGGGGGTTGACCCCCATCGCCTCCCGAGTTCTTCACCCGTACCGTCTTTATCAGCAATCATCCCGTCTCCGGAAGGACAACCCGTGAGCTGCCACGACATCAAGATCGTCGACAAGGACTTCTCGGAGGCATTGCTCTCCCTGGGAAAGATCGAGCACGCCTTCACCTCAATGAGTGACCGCAGTAATCAGTACGCCACGATCGTCGGACACGACCAACTCGCCTCAAGCCTCGAAAAATTCGAGAACTCATGGAAGAAGAAACGCGCTGATCTGACCAGCTCCATCCAAAGCTACCGCAAAGACCTGGAGGGTGTCCGCGACGCATTCACCGCCTGGGACAACGGCGTGGGCAAGAGCCTCAGTAACGAGCAGCAACCGTCACAGAAGGCCGATACCGGAAGCCAGCAGCAACCGCAGACCAGTTCAACACAATCCAGCACACCGCACAGTGGCGAACCCCGACAGCCACTCTCAGCTGGGGACACTCCAACAAACTCGACGGAGAGTGCAGGAACGAGAGCCACGCCCGAATCGAGCGCCAATCGCGGCACCTCCGGCCCCCTTACCCCTTCCTTCAGCGCTTCAGCACAGACGGAACCGACAGACTCTTTTCAAAGCGGTTCGCCACTTTCCTCCCCACTCAACGAGTCAGGTCACCCCGAAGTTGAGCAGATGCGCCAGCTGCTCGGCCCCGCGGTTGATATCGGCCTTGCAGCCTCACCCGACGGCTCTCTGACCATGAGAATCGGCTCATTGACCGGGATCAGTCTTGCAGCCATCAGCAGCGTTCTGTCACACCGGAAGACATCTCCCCCTACCATAGACACATTGGGATCCGACACTCGCCAAGGCGACTCCTCCAACGACCTGCGCCAAGCCCTTGCCGAAATCAGCAATAACGACATCCCCACCTCACTACACTCCGACCGGGAGAGCACGCTGGCTAGCCTCCAAGGCATTGATGAGCAGCCACCGAAGGCTCCTCTCACAACGTCAACACCCCCGGACATGACGAGCGGCTCGAGCGCACCCCCATTACCTCAGGACCACCTTCCCTCAGAAGTCGACACGTCAGCCTCCCCCATATCGCCGACACCCCCAGCACCTCAGGCAGGAGAATCGACACCCCCCTCGCTCACACCTCCGCAGCCCAGCCCCTCCCCCTCCACTAGTGCCACATCCTCATCCACGTCAGCAGGCCACAAGGCAGAACCCTCATCCTCTTCAAGCACCCCCCTCATGAGCGGAATGGGGATGGCCGCAGGTCTGGGGACAGGAAGTGCCATACAGTCAGCAAACGACGATAAGCGAAATGAAGAAGCCCGTCGCCTGCGGGACCAACTGCAATCTCTTAAGGAGAAGAACTGATGAGTGCACGTCCCTCTGACTGGAGCCCACTCGGACAACAAAAGGATCCCATCCCCGGAGATCCGCTGGGAGTTCAAGCCGCAGCCCGCCAATACACCGAGACTGTTGAGGCCATAAAAACCGCCCAGAGCAGCCTCCAGAGCATTTCCTACGAGTCTCACGGCGAAGCTGTGGCCAAGCTGCAGAGTAAAGCCAAGCATCTGGTGGAACAGATTGGCCAAGCCCAGTCGCGCTGCGAAGGAGCAGCAGCAGCATTGAACACCTACGCACCACACCTGGAGAACGCCCAGAAGATCTCCCTCGAGGCACTCAAAGAGGCGGAAGGGCACGCAGGTCAGCTTAAGCAGGTAGAAAACCAGAAGAAAAACATCGAGAACGCCTATAATTCCAGCCGAAACCCCGAGGAAATGAAGTCCCTGAGATCAAGCTATGCCAACCTGCTTGGACAGCAGAGCGAGATCCAGGGGAACATCAACGCATCCAAGAAAAAGTTGAAGCAAGCGATCGAAGAGCGCGACTCTGCAGCAAGCAACGCCATCTCCCAACTTGATAAGACCGACGAGAACAGCCCCATGAAAGACGATTTCTGGGACACCGTCAAAGAGGTCCTCAGAGTCATGGCCAAAGTGGCTGAGCTCATCGAGCCAGTCTTTGACGCATTCAGCGAGTTCGTTGAGGGCATCCTTCCTGCAGTCACCGAAATCGCCTATGCAATTAATCCGGAACTTGGAGTCGCTGTGAGCATAGCAGTTCCGGTCACCCTGACCCAAATGAAGGGATGGATTCAGCGCATCCAGGACATCTCTAAGGTCGCGGACGGCAAGATGAGACCAGGAGAGTTTATTAAGAGAGAACTTAATCGAACCGGCGAACTATTCAAGTCACTAGCCAGCGGAGTCACAGAAATCTTCAACAAAGGAAAAGGGGGAGGAAAAAACAAGAAGACCCCTAAAACAAAACCGAAGAACAAGCCCAACCATCAAACCCACAATCCTCAATACCCCCACCGCAAGAACAAAAATAGATCCCCAGAACCCAATCGTTCCCCCAAAAAACAGCCACACCCCATACCGGGGCGAAAAACCCCCAAGTCAATCCCCCTGACCAGACTCGCTTGACGCCTCCGAAAATACAGGCTCCCACGCACTACATACGACACTTAGACAGCCAAGGCGAGAAACATCGTGAGACCCTTCAACTACATCATTCCCCCAGAATGGAGAACAGTCCACCTCAGCGGAGACCTATCCGCTCAGGCTACCGAACTAGCAGAGGAAATGATTTCTGCAGGCAACAGCGAGACACTACATCACATACGCGGGAAAATTGCAGAGGCATTGGCGAGCCATCTCATATCGCTGGCCGACCTTGAGGCATTCTTGCTGCTCATGGAGGTCGATGCAGTTGCAGGCATCCGCACCGGTACTTTCCTTGCAGCCCTCCCATTTCCTTACCAGGAAGGCGAGGATCCAATGGACACTCTTCTCGCCATCGCGGCTTCGACACCAGGCGCACAAGCATTAGAGGGCGGAGATCTGCTCATCATGCGTACACGAGTCGCGAAGGATTGCACCGATTCCATCAACACGGCCTTGGTTATGGCCAGAGGAGACCTGGGTCTCGATCTGTCAACGCTCACCCCGGGTTCCGCTGTGCGCTCGGAACGACTGACCTACTACCTCGGCCATCCAGATATTCCTGACAGCTGGTTCACCATGGTTGGAAACATCACCACTCACGACGACGCCGACGGACAAGCGTTGGCAGGGTCACTTCGGGATGTATGTGATGCGGTCGTCGAGTCAGTGAGGTTCTCATGAACTCATACTCTCTTCCCGAGTCTCCACAATGGACCGAGGTCCCTCGTGCCGACCAGCCAGAAGGGACAGTTCAGCCCTTTGCCCGGCTGGGTCTGAACAACGCAGACGGGGACATCATCGGCATCGTCGACCTCATCGCCTTCCCCGCTGAGGGAGAGGAGTCTGAGAGCCTCCCTACCCTCATCACGGCGCCAGAAGAGGCACCTGGTCCCCATGTGTGGGACACGGTGCTGCTACCTGGCGGAACCACGGCCTACCGCTCTCTGGGGCCGACTCTCGAACCATTGAACGAGCGAAGCACCCCTATCGAGTTTGTGTGCTACCACGCGCTGCGCCGCGGCAGCATCGATGTCGTCGCAGCCACCTGGCTGGGACCCGACCCAGGCATTCTAACGGAGGTGATCACCCCGCTCGAGACCATGCTTGACTCGCTCCAGATTGAATCGTGAGCGGGCCGATGGGGGTTGAGCCCCATCGCCGCAGATCCTGATGACCGCAATACTTACGTTCAACAGCAACACCACATGAAAGGACTACTTCCATGGCCAACATCTCCGCTTCCTACGAGGACATGCGCTCGCAGGCCAACGCCCTGATCACCACCCGCGACAACATCCAGCAGCAGCTCCAGCAGGCCAAGATGCAGGTGGACAACCTGGTCTCCTCGGGCTTCGTGACCGACGCCGCCTCCGGCGCCTTCCAGACGAGCTATCAGGAGTTCACCACGAGCGCCACCAAGACCATCGATTCCCTGACCAGCATCTCCAACAACCTCAACCAGGTCGTCTCGACCCTGGAGGAGACCGACACCTCGTTGGCCTCCCAGCTGCGTGCCTGACCGTACACCGACTCAACGAGGCGCCTTGGGTGCGCTCGCGACATCATGCGGGTCCCCCAAGGCGCCTCGGTCGTTGTGCTCCGGTCTCAGCCACGACAGGAGCCCCCGGTCCAGTCACGTGGCTGGGGCCGGGTGCGTCGCCTCCAGCCGGAGGCGGTGCGCTCCACCTTCCCTGAGAGCTCCAGGATCCCCAGTGCCGAGGTGGTCTCCTTCGGGGACAGCCCGGAGGAGCGGACGATGGAGTCGGTACTCGCCGCGGCCCGGGCCGGCATGGCGTCCAGGACGAGGGAGGAGGCCGGGTCCAGGCCGTCGAGGAGCCCACCACCGGCCAGTTCGGGGTCCTGCTCCTTGGCGGCGTCCGCGTCGACGGTGCCCAGGGGCGTCAGCAGCTCCAGGGCGTCGTCAGTGTCGGTGATGCAGACTGCCCCCTTGCGCAGGAGCCGGTGGCATCCGACCGAAGACATGGAGGTCACGGGGCCGGGAACTGCGCCCAGCTGCCTGCCCAGCTCGAGAGCGCGGTGAGCAGTGGACAAGGCTCCCGATCTCCAGGCCGCCTCCACCACGATCGTCGCCTGGGAGATCGCCGCGATGACGCGGTTGCGTGAGACGAACCGGTGGCGGCCGGGCTGACAGCCCGGCGGTACCTCCGCCACCAGGGCCCCGGAGGCGATGACTGCCTCCAGCACCCCGGTGTTTCCCAGCGGGTAGAGGCGGTCCACTCCCCCGGCTGAGATTGACACCGTTGGTCCCTCGCCCAGTGCCCCGCGGTGCGCACAGGCATCGATGCCGAAGGCTCCCCCGGAGACGATGAGGCCACCTTTGGCCGTCA
>ERZ773050.831-NODE-831-length-17184-cov-2.808979_pt1 | contig 17184 bp, 15 predicted proteins | sample MGYA00580632_ERZ773050 | MGnify/ENA primary metagenome ERZ773050 (study PRJEB29015, sample SAMEA2738123) | human oral metagenome | biome: human oral; feature: human-associated habitat; material: saliva | place: China | collected 2166 ... | reverse complement strand
CTTTCCGATTAAAAAAGTTTCACATGAAACAAAACTACCTAGTCCTTAAATTTCAACAAATCGATGAGCCTATTCAATTCATCTTTACTATAAAACTCCAGTTCAATCGTTCCTTTATTTCCCCTTGAATTTATTGTAACCTTAGTTCCATAAATCTCTTTCAGTTCTCTTTCCACATTCAATGTGTCCGGACTCTTAACCCTTTTTAATGGCTTTTTACGAGTCTTTTTTTCTTCTGAAGCAAGTCGTTCCACATCTCTTACAGATATTCCGTCTTTGATTATTTTCTTACATAGTTCTTCTTGTTTTGTCTTGTTCTTTACCGTTATCAAAGCTCGTGCATGTCCCGTGGAGATTTTACCTTCGCTGACTAATGCTTTTATTTCCTCCGGAAGCTTTAACAGGCGAAGAGTATTTGTTATATAAGGACGACTTTTGCTTACACTTTTTGAAACTTCTTCCTGGGTCATCCCATAGGCACTTATCATCTGTTCCAATCCCATAGCTTCTTCTATGGGATTCAAGTCTTCCCTTTGCATATTCTCTATTATTGCAACCAGCATATTCTCTTCATCGGAAAATTGCCTTACAATACACGGAACCACTGAAAGTTCTGCTTCTCTGGCAGCACGCCATCTTCTTTCACCGGCTACTATTTCATAGTGCTTTCCGCTTTTCCTCACTACCAGTGGCTGAATTATGCCATGCTCTATAATAGATTGAGACAGCTCCGATATTTTTTCTTTATCAAAGGTCTTTCTCGGCTGCTCTGCATTAGGCTTTATATCGTTTATATCTATGTAGAGAACTTTATCTCTGACATGGCTATTGCTTTTTTCCTCAGTTTCTACACGATTGTCAGGCATAATAGGTGCCTGTTCTGCAAATAATGCATCAAGACCTCTGCCCAAACCTCTATTTTTCTTTGCTTTTGCACTCATCTGTTAGAAGCCTCCCTTTCAAGGAATTCCTTGGCAAATTCTTTATACGCTGTTGCTCCCTTTGATTTCGGATCGTATTCAACAATAGGAAGACCGAAGCTGGGTGCTTCTGCTAACCTTATGTTTCTTGGGATTACCGTAGAATAGACCTTTGAACCGAAATATCGCTTAACCTCTTGCACCACTTGAATGGAGAGATTCGTGCGGCCGTCAAACATGCTTAAAACTACTCCTTCAACCTCTAAATTTTTCTTCAGACTTTTTCTCACAAGCTCTATTGTACTCATCAATTGACTAACCCCTTCTAATGCGTAAAATTCACACTGTATAGGAATCAACACACTTTCTACGGCACTAAGTGAATTTATAGTCAAAAGTCCTAGGGATGGAGGACAATCTATGAATATGTAATCATATTCATCCCTTATTTTATTGATTGCATTCTGAAGCCTTTTCTCCCTGCCTTCTAACTGCACAAGTTCGATTTCAGCTCCTGCTAAATCCACATTTGCAGGGATTAAATCCAGATTTTCTACAGATGTATTGATTATGGCATCATGTGGGTCAAAATCACTTTCTATAAGCAATTCATACACGGTATATTCAAGCTTCTTCTTTGAAATGCCAATGCCGCTTGTAGTGTTCCCTTGTGGATCTATGTCCAACATAAGAACTCTCTTTCCTTTCTGTGCCAAGCAAGCCCCTAAATTTATATTCGTGGTGGTTTTCCCCACGCCACCCTTTTGATTAAAAATTGCTATTGCCTTACCCAATTTTGTTCTCCTTTTTTCCATTCATCAATCATGTTCTCATTATATACTACATCCGCTTTCATTTCTACAATTTTGCATAAAAAATAATGTTTCACGTGAAACATTATTTTTTTATTGGCAATCTGCCGGGTTTCCCTGCCTGTCTGGGATAGGATTTTGGAGTTCTTGCAATTTTTTCTATAACAACCAGGGTTCTTGAATTTGCAGCAATCTCAAAGGTTTTTATATGAGATAATTCACCTTTTAATACTTTAATAGCCCTTCGGGACCCTTGTAGTTCTTCCTCAATCTCGCCACTCTTATATGCTATAAAGTATCCTTTTTCCTTTACAAAAGGCAAGCAATATTCACATAAAACGGCAAGGTTTGCAACTGCTCTGGACACACACAAATCGAAATGGTCTCTATATTTAGGATTTCGTCCTAAATCCTCTGCTCTTCCATGTACCACCTTTACATTTTTAAGTCCGATTTTCTTTGCCATTTCTAAAACTGCTTTTAATTTTTTATTCAGGGAATCCACCAATATAAATTCTTTCTCCGGTGAAAGAATAGCCAATGGGACTCCCGGAAATCCCCCTCCCGTACCTAAGTCCAGAACATTTTTCGCCATTCTGTATTCTGCAGAATTATATATTATTGAAGAGTCTACATAATGTTTAAGTATGAATTCTCCAGGCTCTTTAATAGCTGTTAGATTGATATGTTCGTTCATATCTAAAAGTAATTCCATATAATCTTTAAATTGTTTATATTGAACTTCACTACACGATATACCGAATTTATCAAAATAATTCCTTAATAGTTTCATTACTCGCTCCTTCTCATTTTTTCGAGATAAACAAGAAGAACATTTATATCTGCCGGTGAGACTCCGGAAATTCTGGATGCCTGCCCGATTGACATTGGTTTAATCCGATTCAACTTTTGAGCAGCTTCAAGTCTCAATCCTTCAATGCTGTTATAATCCAGATCTTCTGAAAGTTTCTTATTTTCCATTCTCTTGAATTTAGCAACCTGTTGTATTTGTTTTCTGATATAACCTTCATACTTGATATTGACTTCTACACAGTCGATCTCATGTGAGGAAAGGTCAGGTCTTTTTATATCAATTTCTTCCATGCTTTCATAGTCAACCTCAGGTCTTTTCAGCAAATCATACAGGGATGCTGAGCCTTTAAGTCCATGACTTCCCCTTTTTTCCAGATATCTTTCAGCATGTTCTGCTTTTATCATAGTTTTTTCCAGTCTTTTCATTTCCGTCTTGACTGTCTCCTGCTTTGTCAGAAATTTATTATATCGGTCTTTTGAAACTAATCCTATCTCATATCCCTTGGGTGTCAAACGTTCATCTGCATTGTCCTGTCTGAGAACCAGCCTATATTCCGCCCTGCTGGTCATAATTCTGTAAGGTTCATTGGTACCTTTAGTCACCAAATCGTCGATAAGAACGCCGATATAAGCCTCACTTCTGTCCAAAACGAAAGGTTCTTTTCCATTTATTTCCAACGATGCATTAATTCCTGCAATCAAACCCTGTGCAGCCGCTTCTTCGTAGCCTGAGCTTCCGTTAAACTGACCTGCACAATATAGCCCGGTGATTCCCATGTATTCTAAAGTAGGTTTAAGTTCCAGAGGATCTATGCAGTCGTATTCTATGGCATAAGCCGGACGAGTGATTTTAATATTTTCTAAACCTTCTATCGTATGATAAAAATCTCTTTGCACATTCTCCGGCATACTGGATGACATTCCCTGAATGTACATCTCCTCTGTATTCAAACCCTCCGGTTCAACAAACAACTGATGCCTTTTCTTATCTGCGAATCTATTTACTTTGTCCTCAATAGACGGACAATATCTGGGTCCAATTCCTTCTATTTCTCCACCAAACAAAGCAGATTTATGGAAATTATCTCTAATGACTTTATGAGTTTTTTCATTTGTATATGTCAACCAGCAGTCAATCTGATCCTTTTCAAGGTAATCGTTCATGAAGGAAAAGGGAACTATTTTTTCATCTCCTTCTTGCTTTACCATTTTGCTATAATTAAAGGTTGAGGCAAGCGCTCTGGCAGGTGTACCGGTCTTAAAGCGTCTGAACTTCATTCCATGTTTAAGCATGTTCTCGGGAAAAATCTCAGAAGCTGCAAGACCGTTTGGACCACTTGAAAAATTCCCGTCGCCAATAAAAATTTTACCGTGCAGATATGTTCCTGTAGCAATAATAACTGCCTTTGCACTGTATCTGGTGTTTGTGCGAGTTATCACACCTTCCACTTTGTTGTTTTCAACTATTATATCGACAACTTCTCCCTGTATTATATCCAGGTTTTCCTGTGTCTCCAAAGTTTTCTTCATCTCAAGATGATATTGTGTCTTATCAGCCTGAGCACGCAAAGAATGTACTGCCGGACCTTTTGCAGTATTGAGCATCCGACTTTGAATAAAGGTCTTATCTACGTTGATTCCCATTTCACCGCCTAGGGCATCAATTTCTCTAACCAAATGACCCTTTCCTGTACCTCCGATTGAAGGATTACACGGCATCATGGCAATTGCCTCAAGATTAATTGAAAAAATGAGAGTTCTATTTCCCATCCGGGCTGATGCAAGAGCGGCTTCACAGCCTGCGTGACCTGCCCCTATTACAATAACATCATAATTATCCATATAAACATTTTTCATATAACTATCCTATTTACTATTTCCCCAAACAAAACCTTGAAAAAACTTCATTTAATATATCATCTCCTGCTTCTTCTCCCAGAATTTCTCCTAAAGAAATATAGGCACTGTTTACATCAATTTCTATAATCTCAAGAGGTTCATAAAGCCTTGAAATTTCAATGGCGTCGTATAAAGATTTCTCCGTTTTTTCCAGAAGATTTTTCTGTCTGACATTGGTTATTATAATGCTGTCTTTTTGAGAAATACTACCACTATAAACCATATTGAGAATCTCTTCTTCAATCTTCTCTATATAAGAAAAATCCTTCATTGTAACAGGTAAAATTCTGACATCATCTTTAATTGCTTCTATATCTTCTATGGTGATATTTGATTCCAGATCAATTTTATTCAACAAAATAGTAGATTTAGACGGTTCCAGAAGTTTCAGTATTTCTTTATCCTCATCTTCTATTTCACGATTACCGTCCATAACCATTATTACTAAATCAGATTTATTAAAAGAATCTTTAGAACGCTGAATACCTATAGCTTCAATGGCATCCTCCGTTTCTCTTATACCTGCCGTGTCCGTTAAGAGAATAGGCACTCCCTTTATATTTATATTTTCTTCAATGGTGTCTCTGGTGGTTCCCGGAATATCAGTTACTATGGCTCTGGACTGTCTCAAAAGTCCATTCATAAGAGATGATTTTCCTACGTTTGTACGTCCAACAAGCGCTAATTTTATCCCTTCTCTTGCAAGCTTTCCAAATTCAGCAGATTTAATAAGCTTGCCTAACCTCTCTTGTTGTTTCATAAGTTCAGCTAAGAACTCATCATACGAAACTTGCTCTATGTCTTCATCAGGAAAATCTATATTCACAGTCATCTGAGCTAACACATCTTTAATATGATTACGAATATCAACAATTTCCTGACCCAAACTACCATTAAGCTGATCAGATGCTATGCTAAGTGGCTTTTCACTTCTCGCTTTTATAAGATCAATCACAGCTTCTGCTTGAGATAGGTCTAGCCTACCATTGAGAAAAGCAATTTTAGTAAACTCACCTGGATCTGCAAGTCTTGCCCCAGAAGCGATTACACTTCTTAGGATAAGCTTTAGAGATACATTGCTTCCGTGCGCCTGAAATTCAACAATATCATCACCTGTAAAGGTATGAGGTGCTTTCATGTATATCGATACCATATCATCTAAAACTGTTCCGTGATTATCGACAGCATGACCATAGTAAACGTGACGAGGGATTACCTCATCAGGACATTCACGATATATGCTTTTCATAATGGATAGCGAATTAGGTCCACTCACACGAACTATACCTACTCCACCCTCCCCTAGAGGCGTTGCAATTGCAGCAATAGTATCTGCCATAAATTCTCCTATTGACGAAAAGAGCCCATCATAGATGGGCTCTCAGTGTTATTTCTTCTCGATTATAACTCTTCTATAAGGGTCCTTACCCTCACTCCTAGTCGTTACACTTGGATGATTCTGAAGTGTTGAATGAATAACCTTACGCTCGTAAGGATTCATTGGTTCAAGAGTAATCTTTCTCTCGGAACGCTCCACCTTACCAGCTAGTCTATTTGCAAGACTTACAAGAGTCTGTTCTCTCTTAGCTCTGTAATTCTCAGCGTCCATAACCACTCTTGTGTATCCGCCATTTTCCTTGTTAACAACGAGGCTAGCTAGATACTGAACAGCATCGAGTGTCTGTCCTCTCTTGCCGATGATTGTACCAGTGTCTGCACCAGTAACATTTACATAGATAAGATCCTTGCCTTCCTTAACTTCGAAATCGAGGTCAATGCCCATCTCTTTTGTGATTTCTTTTAGGAATGCTTCAACTGGATGATCCTGCACTGGTGTTAGCTTATCGACATCAAGAAGTAGAGTTGCTTCAAAATTACCATGATTTTTCTTGCTTCTCTCTCTGTTCTTCTTAGGTCTAGAAGATTTTCTCTTCTCGCCTTGTCTAGCACGCTCGCTTGCACGAGCATCCTCAAGCTCTTCCTCTTCGTACTTATCGTAGTCTTTTCTGATCTCATCAGGAACAACAACAGTGTTATTCTCAGGAAGACCAGCGAGGATTCTGTCTATATCATCGAAAGTTGCTTTTTCTTTATGTGCTTTATCAGCACCGTCATTCTTGGGAGTAACTCTCACTTTAGCAAGTTTAGATCCTATACCGAGGAAACCTTTACTTGATTCCTCAAGGATTTCAACGTTGACTTCATCTCTGGTGAGTTTGAGTTCCTGAAGCGCAAGCTCTACGGCTGTGTCGACATCAACTCCCCATTTTTCTGAAGCTTTCATCATTATCCTTTCATCCTTGCTTTCTTCATCTTCTCAAGCTGTTTCTCAGCACGTCTTCTCTTTTCTTCAAGCTCCTGCTCTTCCTTGAGCTTAGCACGGAACTTGTTCATTCTGATGTTCAAGAAAATCTGAATGAACTGTCCACCTGCCCAATATATAGCAAGTCCAGCTGGGTAAGCTCTAGCAAGCCATAAGATACTGAGTGGGAAAAAATACTTCATTATCATGTTCATTGATTTTCCCTGGCCACCCATCATCTCATTCTGGCCTGTAAGCTGTTGTGTCATCGCAAAAGAGATATATGTTGAAACAGCTGCAGCAATTGGAAGAATCCAAAGGTCAGGCTGTCCGAGGTCTTTAATCCATAGGAACGACTGATGAACAGCGAAAATCATATTCTCATCAGCTATATACCTCATAGGATTTCTGAGAAGCGTGAAAAGACCCATGATGATAGGCAACTGGATAAGCATTGGAAGACAACCACCCATCGGATTAAAATTCTCTTCCTTGTAAAACTTAGCCATCTCTTCGTTCATCTTCTCTTTGTCATTCTTATACTTCTCCTGAATAGCCTTCATCTTAGGCTGGAGCGAAGACATCGAAGCTGTCGATTTAATCTGTTTGAAGTAGAGAGGATAGAGGAGCAGCTTAACGAGTACCGTTAGTATTATTAGTGAAATACCGTAGTTACCAACTAATTTGTAGATAAACGTTAGTAGATAACCCAAAGGCACCGCAATAATTCCCATATTCCGTCCTTTCTTATCTTAGAGGATCATATCCCCCGGGATTTCCCGGATGACATCTAAGTATTCTCTTTATTCCTAAATAAGTTCCTTTAAAAGGACCGTACTTCTCGAGCGCCTGTATAAAATACGTGCTGCATGTAGGATAGAATCTACACGTTGAAGGGAATAAAGGCGAAATAAATTTCTGATATCCTCTGATGATAATTATCAATATGCGTTTAATAATGTTCTTTAAAAGCTTTATCATTGTAAAAGCCCTTACTTGTCTAGAAGGTGTTCCGAACGAAGAACCCCGTACATTGACCTTCTAACTTCTTCACACTTGTGATCATTGATAGAATTTCTAGCTATAAAAATAACGTCGTACCCGTTCTTAACTTCGCAGCCTAGTAATCTATAAGCCTCTCTCATGAGTCTTCTCGATCTATTGCGTCTAACGCTGTTTCCAACCTTTTTACTAGAAACATAAGCTAATCGCGAATACTTAAGCCCGTTCTTTTTGTAGATAATTACCATGAATCTTGAGACTTTAGATTTGCCTTTGTTATAGACAACCTTAAAGTCAAGCTGATTCCTTAGCGTTGATTCCTTGAGCATGATCACTTTACCTTCTATCAGCTATTAAGCTGTAAGGCTCTTTCTACCTCTAGCTCTTCTTCTCTTGAGAACCTTTCTGCCACTTGCAGTTGCCATTCTCTTTCTGAAGCCGTGCTCCTTAAGTCTCTGCCTCTTCTTAGGCTGGTAAGTTCTTTTCATTGTTAGTTTCTCCTTCCATATCAACGTTTGATATAATCTAATATAGTTGTGTCTTCTAAATTCCAAAGGCACATACATCACGATATTATACTTTCAAACCATAACAAAGTCAATGTATACGCCATTTTGAAGGTGTTCTTTAGGAAAAAAATAATTTAAATTTTTTTAAAATTTTCTCACATACTACATTTAGTGGTAGCTTTAACTTATTAACAAAGTTATCCACAACATGTGTATAACTTTATTTTTGTTAAGTGCTAATACAGTGATTTTATAGGATTCAGCATTATTGCTGTTGTGGATTTATTTGTGTAAAATATGTTTATTCACCTAGGAGGGAGTATTTTGGACACTAACAAGATATGGGATTCGTTCATAGAGGAAATCAAGAAGTCTACGAGCAAGCTAAGCTTCGACATGTTCTTCTCTGATTTATCTCTTTATAAGCTTGATGTCGATAATAAGATAATTTATATCCAACTTGAAGACATCAGCATTATCAAGTTTCTTAGAGAGAAATACATTGTTCAAATCGAAGATATATTCTCGAGAATGCTCGGGGATGATTTTCAAGTAGTCATAAAATCCAAAGACGAATATAAAAACAACAAAATTGATAAGAAGAAAAAAGTAAGAAAGTCGCTTTATAAGGATAATTCTAAGCTTTTTAATCCTAAATTTAATTTTGAAAACTTCGTTGTTGGAGGTAACAACAGATTCGCATATGCCGCATCACTCGCGGTTGCCGAGTCACCTGCGGAAGCATACAATCCTCTTTTCCTATATGGAGGATCTGGACTAGGTAAGACTCACCTCATGCAGGCCATTGGAATTCAGGTTATAAAGAATGATCCTACTTCAAATGTTCTGTACATATCATCCGAGACTTTCACGAATGAACTTATCGAGGCGATAAATACTCAGAATACCAATCAGTTCAAAGAAAAATACAGAAATATAGATATACTTCTCATAGATGATATCCAGTTCCTAGAAGGTAAGGAAGCGACTCAGGAAGAGTTCTTCCATACATTTAACACCCTATACGAGAACAACAAACAGATTGTAATATCTAGTGACAGACCACCGAGCAACCTACAGAAGCTCGATGAAAGACTTACTACTAGATTTGGATTTGGAATAACGGCTGACGTTCAGCCTGCTGATTTTGAAACCAGAGTAGCGATTCTTAAGAAAAAGATAGAACTTGCTGATATAGAACTGGATAGTGATATTGAAGAGGTATGTAATCTAATCGCTGAGAAAATCAAGTATAATATCAGAGAGCTAGAAGGTGCTATGAACCGCATGATAAGCTTTTCCGAGATTATGAACAATAAGATAGATCTTGATTTTGCTAAGATAGTTCTCAAGGATATCTATAGAGATACAGATAAGGCAATCGCTCCAGAGAGAATTAGATCAACAGTAGCTTCTTACTACGATATCAAGGTTTCAGACCTCGACTCTAAGCGTAGAACTGCTGAAATCGCACTTGCTAGGCAGGTTGCTATGTATCTATGTAGAGAGAGTACTGATTTCTCGTTTTCTAAGATAGGTGAGATATTCGGTGGTAGAGACCACTCAACGGTAATGAGTAATTGCAATAAAATACAGAATCTGTACCATGAAGATGAGTTAATCAAATATGATATAGATGAGATTAACAAGAAACTTAAAAAGCATGATTTATAGGTGTGAACAACTAATTTTTCATGAAGTTTAATTATCCATATTTTACTAACTAGTTATCATCAGGGGTTATCAATATACTTTTTGAACTAGATGCGAGATAATATAAGCAAAAAGAAAGTTATCCACATTATCAACAGCCCCTACTATTATTACTAAATATATAATATATAAAGAAAGGGAATTTCTATGAAAATATACTGCACAAGAAATGAACTTAATAGAGCTATTAACAATGTATCTCACTCAATTCCAACAAGAACGCCTTCACCTATATTAGAAGGAATACTTATTGAAACTAAGGGTGATAGAATGTATCTTACAGCAACAGACACTAACATGACTATAGAGTCGAATATTCCTGTTGATAGTGAAGGTGACGTTTCATTTGTTATAGAAGAAAAGAATTTTGCCAACATCGTTAATAAGCTTCCTGAAGAGGAAGTACTGATGGACTACAATCATGAAAAGAATCAGATTAAGATTAACAGTGGCAAATCTTCATCTACATTTAATTGTTTCTCAGCAGATGAATTTCCAAGATTCAATATTGGAGAAGGTCAGAAGATTATTCTCTCCAAGAAAGATATAAAAAACTTAATTCGCAAGACTTCGTTCTCTGCAAGCGCTGACGAGCTTAACGGAGTACTTACGGGTATCCTTATCGAGCTTGGTGATGGAAATCTTCGCATGGTAGCAGTGGATACATTTAGAATGGCTATTTACAATGCAAAGGTAGATACTGATGAGAAACTCAGCATCGTCGTTCCTGCAAAACTTCTAGGTGAAGTGTCAAAGATTATAAGTGACGATGATAATGACGAGCAGCTATTCATGGAGATTGTGGATAACAAGGTAGTAATGCTCTTCGATAACAACAGAGTTATATTAAACACACTCAATGGAAAATATATAGATTACAATAGAATCATCAAGGCTGAGAGCAGCATCAAGATAAGAACTAGCAGAATAGAGCTTATGAAGAGCATCGATAGAGCTGCTATCATCGCTTCTGCTCAGAATAATAATCTCATAAAGATGAAAATCGAGGATGATCAGATTGAAATCACTTCTCTTTCCGAGAAGAGCAGCATAAAAGAAATGGTTGAGATTATGAAAGAGGGAGATAACCTCGAGATTGGATTCAACTCAAGATACATGATGGATGTGCTAAAAGTAATCGACGATGAAGAAATTATCCTAAGCATGAGCGATAGTGTAAAGCCATGCATCATCACTCCTCTAAAGGGAGACACTTATCTATATCTGGTGCTTCCTGTAAGAATTAGCTAGTAATAGGAAACTGTGGATGAGAGTAAATAGTTTAAAGTTAAAAAATTTCAGAAACTATGGCGAGCTTGAGGTAGAGTTCGACCATAAAAGAAATATAATAATAGGTGAAAACGCGCAGGGTAAGACTAACCTCATAGAGGCCATATATCTCTGCGCGTTTGCGCGTTCTTTTCGCACGAGCAATTCTACAGATCTCATCAAGATTGGAGAGGAGAGCTGTAACGTATCCGTCGAAGCAGTTAGCGAAGATATAGATAAGAAAATTAGTATTACCATCAATAATCGTGGTAAGAAGATGATTAAGAAGGATAATAAATTTCTTGGTAGAACTGCAGAGCTATTAAATAACCTCGTAGTCGTTGTATTCTCACCGGACGATCTAAGAATAATAAAAGACAGTCCAGAGAAGCGTAGAAATTTCATAGATAAAGAGATAAGTCAGCTAAGACCTAGCTATTTTGAAGCGCTTCGTAACTATAAAGATGTGCTTAAGCAAAAGAATTCACTGATTAAACAGCTAAGAGCACCTGGTAGCAAATCCAAGATGCGAGATATGCTTGAAATATACGATATGCAGCTTGCAAAATATGGAAGTGAAGTTATCAAAATTCGCCGTGAATTTGTGGAGATGCTATCAGAGAAAGCTTCCAAGATACAGAACAACATCTCAAAAGGTCGAGAAACTTTGGAGATAAAATATGTTGAATCGGTAGCAGCTGAGAATATCCTAGATGAAATCATAAATTCCCGTGAACGAGATATTTACAATGGTCACTGCAGCATAGGACCTCATAGAGATGACCTTGATTTTTATATCAATGGAATAGATGCCAAGAAGTTTGGCTCACAAGGTCAGCAGAGAACCGTTGCTCTATCTCTAAAGCTTGCTGAAATTCAGCTCGCCGAGATGATTCTAGGTGAGAACGCAGTATTGCTGCTAGACGATGTATTATCTGAACTCGACAGAGAGAGACAGGGTTATCTGCTAAATGAGATCGAAGATGTTCAGTTATTTCTTACGTCGACTGAGGTTAATTCGGAACTCCTTCATGGTATGAAAGAAGGAAAGGTATTTAACGTAAAAAGTGGCTCACTTGTATAAATTTGGAACAAAATTTAGAATAAATGAGTTATAAAATATAAAAATATCAAAAAATAAGCGATTTAAGGTAGTTTTATTCTGTAAAAGGGTGAAACTACCTTTATTGATATTTTAAAGCCTCTATGCTAAAATAAATGGGTTAGAAATATAAAAAGGAAGGTCAATATGAGCGCAGAAAATAAGCAAAATAAATATGATGCCTCCCAGATTACCGTACTCGAGGGACTAGAACCTGTAAGGGTTAGACCTGGTATGTATATAGGTAGTACTGGACCTGCAGGACTTCATCATCTCGTATATGAGATTGTTGACAACTCTGTCGATGAAGCACTAGCTGGGTATTGTAAGCACATCACTGTTACGATAAATGAAGACAACTCTATAACCGTTACCGATGATGGACGAGGAATGCCAGTAGATATTCACCCTAAGCTTGGAATTCCTGCAGTTGAAGTTATTCATACTCAGCTACACGCAGGTGGTAAATTCGGAGATGGCGGATATAAGGTTTCTGGAGGTCTTCACGGAGTAGGTGCATCTGTAGTTAATGCACTTTCCACTCATATGATTGTAGAGGTTAAGCGAAACGGTAATCTCTATAAGCAGGAGTATAAGAGAGGAAAGACAGTTACTGAGCTAGAGATTATTGGAACTTCAAAGGAAACAGGATCCAAAACAACTTTCTGGCCAGATGCAGAAATATTTGATGAAACTGTCTTTGATTACGATACACTTCAGAGGCGTATGCGTGAGATGGCCTTTCTTAATAAGGGACTAAGAATTTCCATCGAGGATAAGAGAGAGGGCAAAAAGAAAAAAGAGAGCTTCCACTACGAAGGTGGAATTATTGAATTTGTTCAGTACCTCAACAAAAATAAGGGAGTAATAAACAATAAGATTTTCTACTTCGAATATGAAAAAGAAGGATACGAAGTAGAGGTTGCTATGCAGTATACGGATAGGTATAGTGAGCTAACACTTTCTTATGCAAATAATATAAATACCGTCGAGGGTGGTTTCCACTTGGTTGGTTTAAGGGCTGCTCTCACTAGAACTATTAACGATTATGCTAGAAGAACTAAACTTCTCAAGGATAATGATGACTCACTTCAGGGTGAGGATGTTAGAGAAGGTCTGACAGCAATCGTAAGTGTTAAGCTGACAAATCCTCAGTTTGAAGGACAGACTAAGGCTAAGCTAGGAAATAGCGAGGTTAGAGGATTCGTTGAGAGTAACATGAACGAGAATCTGTCTTTCTTCCTTGATGAGAATCCAAAGGAAGCAAAGCTAATCGTAGATAAGTGCCTCAAGGCTGCTCGTGCGAGAGAGGCTGCTAGAAAGGCTAGAGAGATTACTCGTAAGACTTCGGTACTCGAGACAACTTCTCTACCTGGCAAGCTAGCTGATTGTTCGGAGAAGGATCCAGCGCTGTCAGAGATTTTCCTAGTAGAGGGAGATTCTGCCGGCGGTAGCGCTAAGTCCGGAAGAGATCGTAATCGTCAGGCTGTACTTCCGCTAAGAGGTAAGATTCTCAACGTAGAGAAGGCAAGAGAAGATAAGATTCTTAATTCAGATGAGATCAAGAACATGATAACTGCGTTTGGATGCGGAGTAGGAAGCAACTTTGATATCACTAAGCTTAGATATCACAAGATTATCATCATGACTGATGCCGATGTCGATGGTGCTCATATAAGAACGCTGCTTCTTACATTCTTCTACAGATTCATGACACCTCTTATCGAAGGCGGATATGTGTACGCAGCTCAGCCACCTCTATTTAGAGTTAAGCAGGGAAAAGAAATTCATTACACTTATTCAGATGCTGAACAGGATAAATTACTCGCTGAGCTAAAAGCTAAAAACAAGAACGCAAAGGTTGAGATACAGCGATACAAAGGTCTAGGAGAGATGGACTTCAATCAGCTATGGGAGACTACCATGGATTATAACCATAGAACTCTTGTGCAGATTAAGATTGAGGATGCTACAGCAGCGGATGAAATCTTCACGACATTGATGGGAGATAAGGTTCCGCCAAGAAAGAAGTTCATTGAAGACAATGCAAGATACGCAACACTAGATATTTAATGGACATTAAGGAGATATAATGACTACGCTTTTAGAAGATAGCAAAATCATCACTCATGAAATATATGATGAGATGAAGAATTCTTATATCGACTACGCGATGAGCGTTATTGTCGGACGTGCACTCCCAGATGTTCGTGACGGACTCAAGCCAGTACACAGAAGAATTCTATATGGAATGAGCATCCTAGGTATTACTCCTGATAAGCCGCACAAGAAATCGGCGCGTATTGTCGGAGAAGTAATGGGTAAATATCACCCTCACGGTGACAGCTCAATTTACGATGCCATGGTTAAGATGGCACAGGATTTCTCGACGAGATATCCGCTAGTAGACGGACATGGTAACTTCGGTTCTGTAGACGGAGACGGAGCAGCTGCTATGCGTTATACGGAGGCTAGAATGTCACCGTTTTCGCTGCAGATGGTTCGCGACATAGAGAAAGACACTGTTGACTTTACAGACAACTTCGACGGTGAGGAGAAGGAACCAGTTGTTCTCCCTTCGAGAGTACCTAATCTGCTTATAAATGGATCGAACGGTATCGCCGTAGGTATGGCGACATCAATTCCTCCTCATAACTTAAGCGATACAATCGATGCTTGTATTAAGAGAATCGACGATGAGAATTGTAGTAATGATGAGCTCATTAAGATTATAAAGGCACCAGATTTTCCAACGGGTGCAAGCATTCTCGGAAGGGATGCTGCTAGAGAAGCTTATGAGACTGGAACAGGTAAGATTACAGTAAGATCTAAGAGCGAGATTGAGGAAACTGCTCGCGGTAGGATGAGAATCGTAATCACTGAGATTCCTTTCCAGGTTAACAAGGCGAGACTCATCGAATCTATGGCTGACCTCGTTAGAAACAAGAAAATAGATGGAATTTCCGCTATTAGAGATGAATCTAACAGAGAGGGAATGAGAATCGTAATCGAACTCAAGAAGGATACTAATCCTAATGTGATTCTCAACAGACTATATAAGCACACTCAGCTTCAGAGCACTTATAGCATGATTATGCTAGCTCTAGTTAACGGTGAACCTAAGATTCTCAGATTATGCGAGATTATCGATGAGTATCTAAAGCACCAGAAGATTGTAATCACAAGAAGAACAAAGTTCGACCTCGCTAAAGCTGAGGCAAGAGCACATATCTTAGAAGGTCTTCTGATTGCGCTAGATAATATAGACGAAGTAATCAAGGTAATCCGTTCTAGCTACAATGATGCTAAGGAAAAGCTGATGGTTAGATTTGGACTTAGCGAGATTCAGGCTCAGGCTATCTTAGACATGAGACTAGCTAGGCTGCAGGGTCTGGAACGTGAGAAGATTGAGAACGAGCATAATGAGCTCATGCAGAAGATTGCTTACTATAAGTCAATCCTCGCTGATGAGCATAAGCTAATGGGCGTTATCAAGGATGAACTTACCGAAATCAAGCAGAAGTACGGTGATGGCAGAAGGACTAAAATCGTTGCTGATGATGGTGGAATAGATGAGGAGTATTTGATAGATGAAGAGGATGTCGCAGTTACGCTAACACACCTCGGATACATCAAGAGAGTTCCTGAGAATACTTATAAGGCACAGCGCCGCGGCGGAAAGGGAATTGTAGGACTCACGACCAGAGACTCCGACTTTGTAAAGGATCTCATCATTACGTCGACACACGACTATCTGATGTTCTTTACAGACCTCGGTAAGGTTTATAAAATCAAGGCTTACGAGATTCCTGAAGCATCGAGAACTGCGAAGGGCACTCCGGTTATTAACTTCCTGAACCTTGATCAGGGCGAGCGAGTAACTGCGGTTATACCGGTTAAGGAATTTGCAGATGATAATTACTTAATCATGGTTACTAGAAATGGAACTATCAAGAAGACTCCTATGTCTCAGTTCGATACTAACCGTAAGACCGGACTCATCGCTATCACGCTTAAGGATGATGATAAGCTCATCTCTGTAAGTCAGTCGAGTGGTGAAGAGAGTGTATATGTTGTGACCAAGAAGGGTAAGTCAATAACATTCCACGAGGATGATGTTAGAAGCATGGGCAGAAGTGCTGGCGGTGTAAGAGCTATAACACTAGATAAGGACGATGAAGTCGTATCTATGGAGCTCGATAGCACTGGTGAGCGTGAACTGCTTGTAATGACTAAGAAGGGCTTTGGTAAGAGAACCAGTCTCGATGAGTATAGACTTCAGACCAGAGGTGGAAAAGGAGTTTCGACTTATGATAAGACTAAGTTCTCAAAGACTGGAGAGCTAGTTGGTGCAACGCTTGTAAGCAAGGATGATGAGATTATGCTGATCAACTCGAACGGTGTAATTATCAGAATAAGAGCTAACGAGATATCGAAGTCAGGCAGAACAACCCAGGGTGTTAAGATCATGAAGGTTGAGTCTGGTGACGAAATCGTATCATTTGCAAAAGTCCTCGATGAGGACGATGCTTCTAAGCCTATGACTAAAAAGGAAAAGGCTGATAGCGAGCAGCTTACGATGGTATAAAATAATTTTAATTTGTAGTGGCTGAGAAAGAATCTCAGCCATTTTTTAATGAAAAATTTGCTGCATGTTTAAAAAAACAAAATTTTAAGCCTTGAAATAAACGATATATGGGTATATACCGAACGCGTAAAGAATTATTAGTGATTTAAAACAATTCGAATTGTATCTAATAAACGAATGTATATATAGTTATTAATTAATCGTACAATTTAATTGTATTTACTAAAAATGTAATAATGTAATATAGAATGTTGC
>ERZ773050.808-NODE-808-length-17498-cov-15.826119_pt1 | contig 17498 bp, 17 predicted proteins | sample MGYA00580632_ERZ773050 | MGnify/ENA primary metagenome ERZ773050 (study PRJEB29015, sample SAMEA2738123) | human oral metagenome | biome: human oral; feature: human-associated habitat; material: saliva | place: China | collected 2166 ... | reverse complement strand
CGCGTGAAAACTGATTTACGCAACGAAAAAGTGGGTTTCAAAATTCGTGAACATACTTTACGTCGAGTGCCTTATATGCTTGTTTGCGGTGATAAAGAAATCGCAGAAGGCAAAGTGGCAGTACGTACCCGTAAAGGTGCAGATTTAGGTACTTTCACGATTGAAGAATTTGCTGAAATCTTAAAATCCCAAGTAAGACAACGTGAGTTGAAATTGTTGGGTGAAGAGTAGTTAATTCTTTAAAATCTTAATTAAAAATGACCGCACTTTGATGTGCGGTTTTTTTATATTCACGGTATAAAAATAAACTCAAGTACCTTTTTCTTCTATATAATGGCCTTATCACAAGGAGGCGAATATGACAGCTCAAATTCAACAATTAACACCAGAATTAACTTTAGAACGTATCAATGAAATTCCTGTTTTAATCTTAAATCACTCCGTAGGTTCAGCTCGAATTGCATTACAAGGGGCGCAGTTATTAAATTGGCAGCCTAAAGGTGCAGAGCAGGATATTTTTTGGTTAAGTGAGATTGAACCTTTCACACAAGGTGTGGCAATTCGAGGCGGTGTACCACTTTGTTACCCTTGGTTTGGAGGTGTTAAACAGCCTTCACACGGTACAGCGCGTTTACGTTTGTGGCAATTGAGTGATTATGATCTCCAAGCGAATAAAGTGCGGTTAGAATTTTCGCTCTTTTCTGAATATGGTGTGATTGAAGCCAAAATGAAAATGGAATTTACCGATAAATGCACAATGACTTTAACTCATTTAGGGCAAGAACCGGCTCAAGCCGCATTGCATAGTTATTTTAATATCAGTGATATTTCACAAATTGAAGTTCAAAATTTACCAAGTCGTTGTTTTGACTCATTACAAGGTAAACATACAGACGTTCCTTCAACACGCAGAATTGAACAGGGCGTAGATTGTATTTATTCATTAGAAGAAAATAAAACATTGTTGGTGGATAAAGCATTTAATCGACGTATTCAAATTACCCATCATCATGCTGATTCAATTGTGCTATGGAATCCTTGGGAGAAAACACCAAGTGCAATGAAAGCAGATGGATATAGAAATATGGTGTGTATTGAAACCGCAAGATTAGAGAAATTACTTCAATTTGGTGAAAGTATTTCTGCTGAAATAAGTGCTTTACCCGCTGATATTTAAAGGAATAGAAATCCTTGTTGCATAAACGTGGAAAATACTATAAAATTTTGCCCGTTTTTTGTTTGTTTTTATAGCAAATGATTGAAGAAATCTTCTGTTTTAAATGCAGTGGGTTTTATCTTAAATAAATAGAAGGAATAACATTATTAAAACCGTAAAAAAAGCTCCGGCACCTAACCGCCCGAATCGCATTAACGATGAAATTCGAGTAAAAGAAGTTCGTTTGATTGACCAAGATGGTGAACAAGCGGGGATTGTATCAATTCAACAGGCCTTAGAGATGGCAGAACAAGCAGCGCTTGATTTAGTTGAGATCAGTCCGAATGCCGAACCACCGGTTTGTCGTATTATGAACTACGGCAAGTTCCTCTATGAAAAGAGTAAAACTGCAAAAGAACAGAAGAAAAAGCAAAAAGTTGTACAAGTGAAGGAAATTAAATTTCGTCCAGGTACAGACGAAGGTGATTACCAAGTTAAATTACGTAGCTTAATTCGTTTCTTAGAAGATGGTGATAAAGCGAAAATTACCGTACGTTTCCGTGGTCGTGAAATGGCTCACCAGCAACTCGGTGCGCAACTTTTAGAGCGCGTAAAAGAAGATTTGGCGGAAGTGGCCCAAATCGAATCCTTCCCTAAAATGGAAGGCCGTCAAATGGTGATGATGATTGCACCAAAGAAAAAATAAAGTTATAATTCTCGGCTTACTCCGATTGCCGCTTCGGAGTAAACTTTTGATTGGCGGCAAAAACCGTGGCATTTTGGGTTCAAGTGTTTGAAACCAATGTTTTAAAACCCCCTGATGCCTTATCTAATAACGAATGGAGTTTTCCCATGCCTAAAATGAAAACCAAGTCTAGCGCGAAAAAACGCTTCAAAGTACTGGGTAACGGCGGTGTAAAACGCGCTCATGCGTTCAAACGCCACATCTTGACTAAAAAGACCACTAAAAACAAACGCCAACTGCGCGGTACCTCTATGGTAAACGATCGCGATTTGGCTTCTGTTGCTAAAATGTTACCCTACGCTTAAGGAGTTTAGAATATGCCACGCGTAAAACGCGGTGTAACCGCTCGTGCCCGTCACCAAAAAATCTTCGCGTTAGCCAAAGGCTACCGCGGTCGTCGTAAAAACGTATACCGCGTTGCCAAGCAAGCGGTAATGAAAGCCGGTCAATACGCATACCGTGACCGTCGTCAACGCAAACGCCAATTCCGTCAATTGTGGATTGTCCGTATCAATGCAGGTGCCCGTGAAAACGGTCTGTCTTACAGCAAATTCATGAACGGTTTGAAACGCGCCTCTATCGAAATCGACCGCAAAGTATTGGCTGATCTGGCTGTATTTGATAAAGCCGCTTTTGCACAATTGGTTGAGAAAGCCAAAGCTGCTTTGGCTGCGTAATCCAAAAAAATTTAAAAAAGGAAGCTACGGCTTCCTTTTTTTCTTTGTTTGAAGAAAGTCTATGTGATTGATTTTCTTTCTTTAAAGTCTATTTTTTTGAATTGATTTGCGCTAAAATACGCCGATTCTATCAAACGGATTGGCCGTAAACGATAAAAGGTCGTCTGAAAAGTTTGGCAACACCAAACCATACAGGCGACCTCATTGTTTCAGACGACCCATCATCAACCGACAGACGATAAAACCACTATGGAAAATGTAAACCGTATCGTTGCAGAAGGCATTGCCGCAGTAGAAGCCGCGCAAGACTTCAACGCTCTAGAACAAATCAAAGCCCGTTATCTTGGTAAAACCGGTGAGTTGACCGGACTTCTGAAAACCTTAGGTCAAATGTCGCCTGAGGAGCGCAAAACCATAGGCGCGCATATCAATGAATGCAAAAATCAGTTTCAGATGGCCTTTAACAATAAACGCGATGCGCTCAACGAAGCCAAACTCCAAGCCCAACTTGCCGCCGAAGCACTCGATATTACCCTGCCCGGACGTGCGCAGGAAAACGGCGGTCTGCATCCCGTAACCCTGACTTTGCAGCGCGTGGTCGAACTCTTTCACGGCATGGGCTTTGAAGTGGCGGACGGCCCGGAAATCGAAGACGATTTCCACAACTTTCAAGCCCTAAATATCCCCGCAAACCACCCGGCCCGTGCCATGCAGGATACGTTCTACGTTGAAAACGGCGATGTTTTACGTACGCACACTTCACCGATTCAAATCCGCTACATGCTCGACAAAAAAGAGCCGCCCATCCGCATTATCGCCCCCGGCCGCGTTTACCGTGTGGACAGCGACGCTACGCACTCGCCCATGTTCCATCAAGCTGAAGGACTTTGGGTGGAAGAGGGCGTAACCTTCGCTGATTTGAAAGCCGTATTCACCGATTTTATCCGTCGCTTTTTCGAACGCGATGATTTGCAAGTACGCTTCCGTCCGTCTTTCTTTCCGTTTACCGAACCGTCCGCCGAAATCGACATCATGGGCGAAAACGGCAAATGGCTGGAAGTCGGCGGCTGCGGCATGGTACATCCTAACGTGTTGAAAAATGTGAATATTGATCCTGAGAAATATACCGGTTTCGCTTTCGGTATTGGTCTCGACCGTTTTGCTATGTTGCGCTACAACGTCAATGACCTGCGCTTGTTCTTTGATAACGATTTGAACTTCTTGAAGCAGTTTGCGAAATGATCGTGCAGGTTGTCTAAAAATGAAAAGCAGTCTGCATCGCAGAAAGCTAAATCATGAAACGCTATGTCACTCCATCATCCGCCTGTTATGCGCTTACTATGGTGCTGTGGCCGCTGTCTTTTTACAATGAGGCTTGTACAAAAATTGTTGATACATATTAGGAGTGTTATATGATTAAATCATTTGAGCTCGAAAATTTCGGACCGATTAGCTCATTGAAGGCTGATGATTTAGGGAAAATAAATTTAATTATTGCAGAAAATAGCAAAGGAAAAACTTTTGTTTTAAAAGCATTATATAGTGTTTTAAAAAGTCATGAGGAAGCTCATAAAGGAAAGAATATTCGTGATTTTTCTGAGGAATTGCGAGATAAGCTATATTGGACGTTCCAAGTAGAGGAAATTGGTGATTTAGTTACAAGAGGAAAAGAAAATTCGAATGAACGACCTCTTAAGTTAAGTATGACTCTAGAAGATAATTCTTCAGTTTTATTCTCTTTTGGTAGAAGTACCAAAAAGCTAATTAAGCCGGAACTATACAACCTTTCTCCCAGAATAAACGCTAACTCTATTTTTTTACCACCCAAAGAAGTTCTATCACTATTTGATGTAATTAAAAAATCAGAGGAAGAAAAGAGATTTGGTTTTGATGCTACTTACATTGATTTGGTAAAAGCATTGGATATTAAACCAACAAAAGGGAAGAATTACCCTGAGGCAGCGGGAGCTAGAAAGGATCTAGAAACATTGTTTGGTGGGTATGTTAGTTACAATGATAAAAAGAAGGCATGGGTATATGAAAAAGATAGACAAACTTTCTCTATAAATTCTACAGCAGAGGGGGTAAAAAAGATTGGGATATTAGACACTCTATTAGGAAATCGGTTTTTGAGTCCTGGGTCAATCTTATTTATTGATGAGCCAGAGGCTAATCTACATCCGAAAGCAATTAATCAATTTCTAGAGATTCTGTTTTCCTTATCTAAATCCAAATTGGGAATACAGATTTTTATGAGTACGCATTCATATTTTGTTATTAAGAAGCTGTGTTTATTAGCTAGAAAGTATAGTGAAAGTATTCCTGTTTTTATGCCTAGAAAAGAAAAGGAACAGACTACTTGGGTGCAGGAAAATTTACAAAATAGCATGCCAGATAATGAAATTATTGATGAATCTATTAGATTGTTCAGAGAAGAAATAGGCATTTTATCTCCAGAAACAGCATGGATTGGTTAGGTTTTTATGGGTGAAATAATAAATCTCACTGAATCAGGTATAACTTTTAATCTAGTAAAAAATAACCTGTTTTATATAGAACCATATATCCAGGAGAGAGGGCAAGAAGGTATTAAGACAGTAGAGTTTATCTATCTGCAAGAAGATAATTTGTTATTTGTTGAGGCAAAACAAAGTATTCCAAATCAAGAAAGATCTCCTGAGCGTTTTGATGAATATATTTCAGAGATTTATCAAAAATGGTGTAATGCATTAAATGTTGAAATTTTGGGAATATTAGGCAGAGAAGATATCACAGAAACAATTATGCCTAGTGCTTTTTCAAATTTGCAATGGGGTAGCATAGAAATCAAATTATTACTGGTTATCCCTGATGTGCCTCTTGAATATCTTGGGCAATTGAATGAATTGATAAAGCAAGAATTTGATAAGAAAGATACTTTGCGGTTGATTTCTTTATGGAACATTTCTGTAGAAGTAATTAATAGGGATTTAGCCATTCAAAAAGGTTTAGCTAGCTCTTGAAAATCTAAAGTTAATTAATTGATTGAGAACATAACATGCAATTCTCCTACTCATGGCTGAAAACCCAAGCCGATACCGAACTTTCCGCCGATAAGCTGGAACATCTGTTAACCATGTCCGGCTTGGAAGTGGAAGAAGCCGAGACTGCCGCGCCTGCGTTTACAGGTGTGGTGATTGCCGAAGTGAAATCCGTTGAAAAACATCCTGATGCCGATCGTTTGAACGTTACTCAAGTCGATGCGGGTACGGGTGAGTTGGTGCAGATTGTGTGCGGTGCGCCGAATGTGAAAGCGGGCATCAAAGTGCCGTGTTCGCTGCCGGGCGCGGTGTTGCCGGGCAATTTCAAAATCAAGCCGACCAAGATGCGCGGTGTGGTGTCGAACGGGATGTTGTGTTCTACCGACGAACTCGGTCTGCCCGACGACGGTGTGAACGGCTTGCACGTTCTGCCGCAAGATGCTCCTGTCGGCGTAAACATCCGCGAATATCTGGATTTGGACGATACGGTATTCACGCTGAAAATCACACCGAACCGTGCCGACTGCCTGAGCATTAAAGGTATTGTGCGCGAAGTGTCCGCACTGACCGGCTGCGCGTTCAGGCAGCCTGCAATCCATGCCGCGCCAATCACAGGTAGCCGCAAACAGCCCGTGCAGATTGATGAGCCTGCCGATTGCGGCCGTTTTATCAGCCGCGTGATTGAAGACGTGAATGCGCGCGCCGCCACGCCGGATTGGATGAAGCAGCGTTTGGAGCGCAGCGGTATCCGCAGCCTTTCCGCTCTGGTGGACATTGGCAATTATGTGATGCTGGAAATTGGTCAGCCGATGCATGTTTTCGATGCAGACAAACTTTCAGGCAGCCTGCACATCCGCCGCGCGCGTGAAGGTGAAACGCTGGAATGCCTGAATGAGAAAACCGTCTCTTTGTCTGAAAATACGCTGGTGGTAGCCGATGAAAAAGGCGCGTTGAGTTTGGCGGGACTGATGGGCGGCGCGGCAAGCGCGGTTTCAGACGACACACAAAATATCGTGCTGGAAGCGGCTTGGTTTGCGCCTGAAATCATCGCAGGGAAATCACGCCAATACGGTTTTGGCTCGGATTCGTCGTTCCGCTTTGAGCGCGGTGTGGATTACCGTTTGCAGGCTGATGCCATCGAACGCGCTACCGAATTGGTTTTGCAAATCTGCGGCGGTGCGGCGGGCGAAATGGTGGAAGCGTTGGGCGAATTGCCTGAAGCGAAGCAGGTTGAATTGCGTTTGGGTCGTCTGAAAACCGTGTTGGGCGTGGACATTCCTACCGAACAGGTGGAAACCATTTTGCAGCACTTGGGCTTGCAGCCTGAAAAAACGGCGGAAGGCTTCCGCGTTACCGGGCCTAGCTTCCGTTTCGACATCGAAATCGAAGCCGATTTGATTGAAGAAATCGGCCGCGTTTACGGCTATGAAAATATCCCCGACGATTACACGTCAGGTCGTCTGAAAATGCTGGCGCTGCCCGAAACCCGCCGTCCGCGTTTTGCCGTTTATAACGAAATGGCGGCGCGCGGCTACCGCGAAGTGGTCAGCTATGCCTTTGTTGATGAGCAGTGGGAACTCGATTTTGCCGCCAACGCCAACCCCATCCGCCTGCAAAACCCGCTGGCGGCGCAGTATGCCGTGATGCGTTCCACGCTCATCGGTGGCTTGGTGGAAATTCTGCAAAACAATCTGAACCGCAAGCAAAACCGCGTGCGGGTGTTTGAAATCGCCCGCGTGTTCAGCAAAGGTTCAGACGGCCAGTTTGTGCAAAACGAACGCATCGGCGGCTTGTGGTACGGCGCGGCGATGCCCGAACAATGGGGCGAGAAAACGCGCAACGCGGATTTTTACGACATCAAGGCGGATGTGGAAAATCTGTTGAAAAACAAAGCAGTTGAGTTCGTCAAAACCGAACATCCCGCGCTGCATCCCGGCCGTGCTGCCAATATCGTTTCAGACGGTCAAATCATCGGCTTTGTCGGCGAACTGCATCCGAAATGGCTGCAAAAATACGACTTACCACAAGCGCCACTGGTATTTGAAATCGATATGGCAGCCGTGTTAGAACGCGAAAAAACGCGCTATCAGGCCGTATCGAAATTCCAGCCGGTGCGCAGGGATTTGGCGTTTGTGATGCCTGAAACCATGACTCATGATGATTTGCTGGCAGCCTTGAAAGGCGCGGCAACCAAGTTGGTACAGGAAATCAGCGTATTTGACGTGTATCGCGGTACGGGCCTGCCTGAAGGGATGAAGAGCATGGCGGTCAAAGTGATTTTGCAGGATATGGAAAACACGCTGACGGATGAAACAGTCGAGCCGGTTATCGGAAAACTGATTGACGCGGCAACTGCTGCGGGAGCGCAACTTCGCAGCTAAAAAATAAATATTCGCTTGAATTTTAAATAGAAATTGGTAATAATCTGCACCTGTTACAACAGAAGGTAATAATATGACATTAACTAAAGCCGAATTGGCCGATATTTTGGTAGATAAAGTCAGCAATGTAACCAAAAACGATGCCAAAGAAATCGTCGAACTCTTTTTTGAAGAAATCCGCAGCACTTTGGCACGCGGCGAAGAAATCAAAATTTCCGGTTTCGGTAATTTCCAGTTGCGCGACAAACCGCAACGTCCCGGCCGTAATCCGAAAACCGGCGAAGAAGTACCGATTACCGCCCGTCGCGTAGTAACTTTCCATGCCAGCCAAAAACTCAAAGGCATGGTGGAGCATTACTATGACAAACAACGTTAATCCCGTTATTTCTGCAAAACGTTATTTTTCGCTGGACGAAATGTGCGAACTGGTGCAAATCAGCCCGTCACAATTTGCACAGTGGCAACATGAGAACGGTATCGTTGTCGGTTACGGCGGCGATCGTTACACCCGTTCCGATGTGGTGAAACTGTTGAAGCTGAAAGATACCTTTGCGCCTTATGTTGACCGCTTCAGCCGTGATTCTTTGGATGCAAATGGTAATCCCGCTGCAAAGGCGGAAGAAGTTAAAGCAGGGTTAAATTCTATATTGGCAGATTTGCAAAAAGCACTTGCTTAGTTTATTAGATAAACAGCCGCTTCCTTATCTAAGGGAAGCGGCTGTTTGTTTTTATGGATTTTGGGGGCTTGCTCTGTATTAGAAAATATTTACTTAGTTTATAAGCATCCTTAATAAATATGATAGGTACCTGTTTTTAAATGATGTATTGATGCTGCTTGTATTGAATTGAACCATTTTTCGAAGTTATTGTCTTTTATATCAATAATCTGCACGGATATTGTGTTTAACAATCCATGCTATGAAAGTTATAATAATACAAACACAATGATGTGTCGTCGGAATGCTTCAATCTGCACATTTAATCTAAGGAGCGATATTATTGGCTCCAGTTTCCGGATAATCTGACAATGATTCAATATTGGCAAAAAAGTTTGGCTGCCGTACTGCTTTTAGGCGTATTTTCTCAAACATGGGCGCAATCCCATTCTGTTTATTTTAATCAACATGGCAAAATTACGGCAACGATGTCATCGGTTGCTTATGTCCGACAATATACGGTTCAATCAGGTATTGCCAAGGCGCAGGATTTTTATTACCCGTCCATGAAGAAATATTCTGATCCGTATGAAGTTCCTGCAGAGCAAATTAAAGTGTTTGTTCCCGTGTTAGATAATGGGACGTTGACGCTTTGGCATTTCAACGGACAGAAAAAAATGGTAGGGATTTATAAAAACAGCAAGCCGAACGGTGAATGGACAAACTGGTATCCGAACGGTAAGAAATCTGCTGTGATGCCTTATCAAAACGGTTTGAGCGAAGGAATCGGTTCGCGATATTACCGTAATGGGGTGAAGGAAAGCGAGATCCAGTTCAAACACGATAAAGCCAACGGGTATTGGAAGCAATGGTATCCTGACGGTAGTCCGAAGATGGAAATGAATATGGTCAACGATAAACCGACTGAGATTTTGAGTTGGGACGAAAATGGTCGTATTTTATCGGAAATCAGCATTTCTAATGGTCGTCGCAATGGTATTGTTTTGGAATGGTATGAAGATGGTGCCAAAAAGTCAGAATCGGTTTATTCCAACGATCAGCTGGTGAAAAAAACGCATTGGGATAAAGAAGGTTATGTTGTTGAATAACCGTTGAAATATATGAAAAGGAAGTACGGGTAAGGTTTAATGCCTTATCCGTATTTCTTTTTTATGAAAAGGTATTTGGAGGGAAACTTGCGATATTTTTGAAACAGTGTATAATGTTATATTATAACATTATACTTATGGAGAATTGATTGATGAAACCGAATATTCATCCTGATAATTACCGTACCGTTTTGTTTTTCGACAGCGGTGCAAATGAAGGCTGGCTTATCCGCTCTTGTGCTGAGACGCATGGTAAGACAATGGTTTGGAAAGATGGAAAAGAATACCCGCTTTTCGCGCTGGATACGTCGTCTGCATCTCATCCTGTTTATACCGGCAGACAGCGCAACGTTAACACGGAAGGGCGTGCGAGCAAGTTCAATCAGCGTTTCCAATCGATGATGTCTTCATTTAGAAAGGACAAATAATGCAAGTTTTATCTTCACTGAAAACAGCGAAAAAACGCCACCGCGACTGTCAAATAGTCCGAAGGAAGGGTAAGGTTTACGTTATTTGTAAGAGTAACCCGCGCTTTAAGGCACGTCAGCGTTAAATACCAGTTGGATCGACTGTCCGCACCTGAAAATGGTGCGGATTTTTTTGGCAATCATGTAAACTCATGTTGGTTAATATCATTAAAAATATCTTTTTTTGCCTGCAAACAACCAGTTTTAGGAATATCGGGTAAATTAGCGTAATCCCGCTTGTTTGGAGGTAGAGATGTTTATAACATGGCAGCGCATTTAGCAGACAAATTCCTATTTGGGAGATATTTATGAAATCAAAAGTATTACTGGCTGTTGCCGCCGCATTATCCCTTGGTGCCTGTGTCGCACCGGACATGGATTATGATTTCGAACGTGGTTCCCGCCACGAGCATCGCCATGAACACCGTTACGACAATCGTGATAATAATTACGACCGTAACGAGATGCGCCGTGAAGAGCGTCGTTATGAAGAAAACCGTCGCACATCAGAGTCCCGCCGTTTGCGCACATTCTCTTGTGAGAATGGATTGTCTGTTGATGTCCGCAACTTGAATAACGATCAGTTGGAATTGCGTCTTGACGACAAACGCGCTGTATTGTCATCCGATGTTTCCGGTTCCGGCTCGCGCTACACTTCCAACCGCGGCCTGTTCGGCAAAGGTGCGGAATGGCATGAGAAAAACGGCGAAGCATCCTTCAGCTTTACCGATCCGTACGGCAACCGTGTAGAAACTTCCTGCAGCGTGCGCTAAACATCAAATATCCTGCTAAAGGTCGTCTGAAAATGTCTTCAGACGACCTTTTTTCTATTTGGTGCAGTGTGCCCCTACATTACAGGCAATTTTTTGGATATAACGAAATCATCTTTAAATCGAACAAACCATTCTTTCCCATTTTCAGACGACCTGATTAAAGTAGCTCCAAACTGAGAATAAGGAGCACCCTATGACGACCACCGCCGACCCGCGCGCCAAGCTGCCCGATACCCCGCTTTCCGGCAACGAAGCCCTGAAAGACCGCAGCGACTATTTGCACGGTACCATCAAAGATGATTTGACCGATGACTTTACCGGCGGCTTTACCGCCGACAATTTCCAGCTCATCCGTTTCCACGGCATGTATGAACAGGATAACCGCGACATCCGCGCCGAGCGTACCGACCAAAAACTCGAACCCTTAAAAAACATGATGTTGCGCTGCCGTTTGCCCGGTGGCATCATCACACCGGCGCAGTGGCTGGGCATAGACGAATTTGCCGGCGACCACACCATTTACGGTTCCATCCGCCTGACCAACCGCCAAACCTTCCAATACCACGGCATTTTAAAAACCGATTTGAAACTGGCGCACCAGTCCCTGCACAAACTCGGCCTCGATTCCATCGCCACCGCCAGCGACGTCAACCGCAACGTCCTCTGCACCAGCAATCCCGTTCAAAGCCCGCTGCACCAAGAAGCCTACGAATGGGCGAAACGCATCAGTATGCACCTTCTGCCGCGCACCATGGCATATGCGGATGTCTGGCTGGACGGCGAAAAAGTGTTCACCACCGAACCGACCGAGCCACGCAACAAAGAAATCGCCGACGATGTTGAGCCGATTTTGGGCAAAACCTATCTGCCGCGCAAATTCAAAACCGCCGTCGTCATCCCGCCTGATAATGATGTGGACATCCATTCCAACGATTTAGGCTTCGTCGCCATCGAAGAAAACGGCAAACTTGTCGGCTTCAACGTCCTTGTCGGCGGCGGGCTTTCCAGCGAACACGGCAACACCAAAACTTACCCCAACACCTCCTACGAATTCGGTTTCGTCCCCCTCGAATACACCCTCAACGCCGCCGAAGCCGTCGTCAGCACCCAGCGCGACTGGGGCAACCGCAGCGACCGCAAAGCCGCGCGCACGCGCTACACCCTCCAGCGCGTCGGTGTCGAAGTATTCAAAGAAGAAGTCGAAAAGCGCATGGGCATCAAGTTCCAACCCATCCGCCCCTACGCCTTCTCCCATCGCGGCGACCACATCGGCTGGGTTAAAGGCCTCGAAGGCAACTGGCACCTGACCCTGTTCATCGAAAACGGCCGTCTGCTCGACTACCCCGGCAGACCATTGAAAACCGGCGTGCGCGAAATTGCCAAAATCCATCCTGGTGACTTCCGCCTGACCGCCAACCAAAACCTCGTCGTCGCCAACGTTCCGCCAGAGCTGAAAGACACCATAGACAAAATCGCCAAAGAACACGGCTTAATCAGCAAATCCATCACCATCCAGCGCGAAAACTCGATGGCGTGCGTCGCCCTGCCGACCTGTCCGCTGGCGATGGCGGAAGCCGAACGCTTCCTGCCGTCGTTCTCCGACAAAATTGACGAAATGTTCGCCAAATACGGCTTGGAAGACGAATACATCGTCCTACGCGTCACCGGCTGCCCCAACGGCTGCGGCCGCGCCATGCTCGCCGAAATCGGTTTGGTCGGCAAAGCCGTCGGTCGCTACAACCTCTACGCAGGCGGCAACCGAGAAGGCACCCGCATCCCACGCCTCTTTAAAGAAAACATCACCGAACCCGAAATCCTCGAAATCGTCGACGGCTGGGTCAAAAACTGGGCGCAAAACCGCCTCGACGACGAAGGCTTCGGTGACTTCGCCGTCCGCACCGGCATCGTCAAACCCGTCTTGGACGCGCCGCGCGATTTCTGGGCTTGAGTGCAGGTAAGGAATGATGTATAGGAAGAAAGGTCGTCTGAAAGATTCAGACGACCTTTTGGATTTTGGGGTAACGGTTTTCGCGGGCGAATGTGGGGCGCAATCGTTCACTTTAGGGGTGGGTTTGATGGAACGTTTGAAAAGTTGTCGTGGTGCAGGCTGTGTCTCCAGATTGCAGCAGTCGGACGAACGGCGGGAAGGAAAGTTTTCGTTGGCAAAGCTCATGATGCGACATCCTATTCGAAACGTCGTCCGAATCTAGCAAACATACTTAACTTTAATTCCGGCATATCATTAAATTCCGTCATTCCAGCCCCCGCCTACGCGAGGACAGGCTACGGCGGGAATCCATCGTAAAACTTGAGAAACTTTGATTTGAAAAAGATTTCTGAATTTCAAAAATGGATTCCCGCCTGCACAGGAATAACGGAAAAAGTATTCGGATAAGTGGTATATGTGATACGGCAAACAAGGTTACAGTTACGCAAAGGTCGTCTGAAACCATGTTTCAGGTTTTCAGACGACCTCAATCCATATCGCTTTCGGGCAGTTCTGCCGAACCCATGCGGCGTAAGATGATGTTGGTTTTGTTGCGCAGGCGTTTGCTTTTGGGGTTGTCGGCGTAAAACAGCGGTGCGGGGACGCGGGCGGCGAGTTTGGCGGCTTGCTGTTTGGTTAGGTTGGCGGCGGGTCTTTTGTAGAAATATTGGGACGCGGCTTCTGCGCCGAACACGCCGTAGTGCCATTCGATGGCGTTCAGATACAGCTCGAAAATGCGGTCTTTGTCGGTAACGGCTTCCATCATCGCGGTAATCGCGGCTTCTTCGCCTTTGCGGACGTAGCTGCGGCTTTCGTTCAAAAACAGGTTTTTGGCAAGCTGTTGGCTGATGGTCGAGCCGCCTGCTTTGACTTCGCCGCTTTGTTTGTTGCGCTTGATGGCGTATTGGATGCCGCCCCAGTCGAAGCCGCCGTGTTCGGCGAATTTGGCGTCTTCGGAGGCAATCAGGGCTTTTTTCAGGTTGACTGAAATGCGGTCGTAAGGCACCCAGCGGTAATCGAGTGCGACATCTTTGCCTTCGTTTTGAAACTGCCGCATCCGCATCGCCATGAAGGCGGTTTTGTTCGGCGCGACGGCGCGGTAAGTGATGATGTTGCCGTACACATAAGCGTTGAAAAAGATAAATGCGCCCAAAGGCAGGGCAATCAGCCATTTGATAATGCGGAACATTTTATAACTCTCTCATATATTGGACGACGGGCAGGACATCGGGCGCAAAGCCGCGCCAGAGACGGTAGGAAGCCGCCGCCTGTCCGACCAGCATGCCCAATCCGTCGGCGGTTTGTTTTGCGCCTGATTGGCGGGCGAACGCTAAAAACGGTTCTGCCGCTTCGCCGTAAACCATATCGTAAGCCAAAGTGCAATGTTCAAAAATTTTCGGCGAAACGGCGGGAAGCTGTCCGCTTAAGCCGCCGGATGTGCCGTTGATGATGATGTCGAAGCCGCCTTCCAGTTCATCCAAAGGGACGGCATCTATATCGAAATGCACCGCCATTTCCGCTGCTTTGGCATGGGTTCGGTTGGCGATAACGATGCGAGCGGGGTGGTATTCTTTTAATACGGGAATGACGCCGCGCACCGCGCCGCCCGCGCCGAGCAGCAAGACGGTTTTGTCGGAAATCTCTACGCCCAACCTCTTTGCAATATCGTCCGTCAGTCCGAGTCCGTCGGTATTGTCGCCGCGTATTTTACCGTTTTCCAGCAAAATCAGCGTATTGACCGCACCCGCCGCCAAAGCGCGTTCCGAATGTTCGTCCGACAAGGCAAACGCTTCCTGTTTGAACGGTACGGTAACATTTGCCCCGCGCCCGCCGTTGGCAAAAAACGCTTCAACCGCCTGCGCGAAACCGCCGATGTCGGCGCAAATGCGTTCGTATTCGATTTCGACGCCTTCCTGCAAGGCAAACTGCCGATGGATTTGCGGCGATTTGCTGTGCGCGACGGGGTTGCCGAAAACGGCATAACGGGGAATAGTGTTCATAAAAATCCTATTCGGCAGGACAAATGCAAAGACCGCCCATTATAACCGCCTTTGCCGCCTGATACCGCTGTTTTCCAATAATTTGGAATATGTATCAGATTGTTGACAATCAGGTCGTCTGAAACTATATTCCGCAAGTCAGAAATTTAACGGTTTTGCGGTTTCAGACGACCTTCGCCGTGATAAAATGCAGCAGATTTTCCGCGAGATTCCGTATCCGTTACTTCCCATTAGGAGCCGAAAATGTCTATCAAAGACGCAGTAAAACTGATTGAAGAAAGCGAAGCCCGCTTCGTAGATTTGCGCTTTACCGATACCAAAGGCAAGCAGCACCACTTCACCATCCCCACCCGCATCGTCCTCGACGACCCCGAAGAGTGGTTTGAAAACGGTCAGGCGTTTGACGGCTCGTCCATCGGCGGCTGGAAAGGCATTCAGGCATCCGACATGCAGTTGCGCCCCGACCCTGCGACTGCCTTCATCGACCCCTTCTTCGACGATACCACCGTCGTCCTCACCTGCGACGTGATCGACCCCGCCGACGGTCAAGGCTACGACCGCGACCCGCGTTCCATCGCCCGTCGTGCCGAAGCCTACCTCAAATCCTCCGGCATCGGCGACACGGCATACTTCGGCCCCGAACCCGAATTCTTCGTCTTCGACGGCGTAGAGTTCGAAACCGATATGCACAAAACCCGTTACGAAATCACGTCCGAAAGCGGCGCATGGGCAAGCGGCCTGCACATGGACGGTCAAAACACTGGCCACCGCCCTACCGTCAAAGGCGGCTACGCCCCCGTTGCCCCGATTGATGCCGGACAAGACCTGCGCTCCGCCATGGTGAACATTTTGGAAGAACTCGGCATCGAAGTCGAAGTCCACCACTCCGAAGTCGGCACCGGCAGCCAAATGGAAATCGGCACGCGCTTCGCCACTCTGGTCAAACGCGCCGACCAAACCCAAGACATGAAATACGTCATCCAAAACGTTGCCCACAACTTCGGCAAAACCGCCACCTTCATGCCCAAACCCATCATGGGCGACAACGGCAGCGGCATGCACGTCCACCAATCCATCTGGAAAGACGGTCAAAACCTGTTCGCAGGCGACGGCTATGCCGGCTTGAGCGACACCGCCCTCTACTACATCGGCGGCATCATCAAACACGCCAAAGCCCTGAACGCGATTACCAATCCGTCCACCAACTCCTACAAACGCCTCGTGCCGCACTTCGAAGCGCCGACCAAACTCGCCTACTCTGCCAAAAACCGTTCCGCATCCATCCGCATCCCGTCCGTGAACAGCAGCAAGGCACGCCGCATCGAAGCGCGTTTCCCCGACCCGACCGCCAACCCATACTTGGCGTTCGCCGCCCTGCTGATGGCGGGTTTGGACGGCATTCAAAACAAAATCCACCCGGGCGACCCAGCCGATAAAAACCTCTACGACCTGCCGCCGGAAGAAGACGCACTCGTCCCAACCGTCTGCGCCTCTTTGGAAGAAGCACTCGCCGCGCTCAAAGCCGACCACGAATTCCTGCTGCGCGGCGGTGTGTTCAGCAAAGACTGGATCGACAGCTACATCGCTTTCAAAGAAGAAGACGTACGCCGCATCCGCATGGCGCCGCATCCTTTGGAATTTGAAATGTATTACAGCCTGTAATCCGCATTTCCAATCGGGCTAAACGAAAGGTCGTCTGAAAACCTTGAACTGCACCCCAAAAGTTGGACACCCCCCCCAACTCACAAGGTGCAGTTTTTTTATGAGCAAATATACATTACACTTCAAATACCAAGCCGTACTCCACTACCTGCACATACGCAGCCAACAGCGTACCGCAGACCACTACGGCATTTCCCGAACCCACCTGCGACGATGGATACGCGCCTATCAAGAAGGCGGCATCGGCGCACTCGAACATCCCCAATCCAAAACCATGACCGACCACCGCAAAAACCCCTTCATCGCCGACAAACCCGACCACGAAAAAACACAGGCAGAGCTTATCGAAGAGTTGTGCTATATGCGCGCAAAGGTTGCCTACCTAAAGGAGTTAAAAGCCCTCAGCCAAAAGCAGACCGAAAAGGACAAAGCCAAACCGTCCAAACACTGAGGGCGCAACACCCGCTCAAATACCTGCTGCACATCGCACACCTGCCCAAAAGCAGCTTTTACTACCACCACCAAGACCGGCCCGACCCCGACGCAGCCGACAAAGCCCTTATCGCCGAAATCTACGAACGGCATAAAGGACGCTACGGGCAAAGGCGCATTGCCGCAGCATTGGATTGGAACCGCAAAAAAGTGGCGCGGCTGATGAAGCAGATGGAACTGAAAGCCCTCATACGGGCGAAAAAAGCCTACCGCCATCCCGCCATGGGCGAAATATCGGAACACCTCCTCAAACGTCGGTTCACAGCCAAAAAGCCCAACGAAAAATGGCTGACAGACGTGACCGAACTCAAAGGAAAGGACGGCAAACTGTACCTCTCGCCAATCTTGGACTTGTTCAACCGCGAGATCGTCG
>ERZ773050.807-NODE-807-length-17506-cov-4.782305_pt1 | contig 17506 bp, 13 predicted proteins | sample MGYA00580632_ERZ773050 | MGnify/ENA primary metagenome ERZ773050 (study PRJEB29015, sample SAMEA2738123) | human oral metagenome | biome: human oral; feature: human-associated habitat; material: saliva | place: China | collected 2166 ... | reverse complement strand
GCGGCGAACAGCAGCGCGTGTGCGTGGCCCGCGCCCTCATCAACTACCCCAAGCTCGTCCTCGCCGACGAGCCCACCGGCAACCTCGACGAGACCAACGAGGAGATCGTCCTCGACCTCTTCGCCCAACTCCACAAGGACGGAACCACCCTCATGGTCGTCACCCACGACGCCCTGGTCGCCGAACAGGGGCAGCGCGAGATCCGCCTCGACCACGGCAGGGTCGTGAAGGAGACATGGCACGACCACGGCTTCACCCCCCGCGATTCCGGCCTGGCGGTCCCCGCCCCGTCGGCCGACGGCGGCGCCGGCCAGGGGCCTGCGCGCAGCGGGAAGGACAAGGTCCGATGAGCCCTCGGATGAATGACGGCAGCCGCGCCGACGGAGACCGGCGGCGGGCCGCGGCCGCTCCCGGTTTCCCGCGCGTTGACGCCCCCGGTCCGGCTTCCCCCCGGTGGGCTTCCGCCGCCTCCCGCGCGGTCCTCGGTGCCCTCGGGGCGACGATCCTTGCCGCCTGCCAGCCCTCCACAGGCCTCGACATGTCCAAGCCCCTGCAGGACGGGACGTGGTCGGCGCAGTCCAACGCGGACGACCAGGGCTCGGTCGGTACGATCACCATCACCGTCGAGGGCGGATCCATCACCTCGACCTCGTACACGACGGCCATGTCCGACGGCTCCGACAAGGGCGGTGATTACGGGAAGGACTCGTCCGGGCGGGTATTCAACCAGGACTACTACGACAAGGCGCAGGCCGCCGTCGCCTCCTTCGAGGAGTACTCCGCGAAACTCACCGAGACCGGGGACCCCGCCAAGGTCGACGTCATCTCCGGCGCCACCGTCGCCCACCAGCAGTTCGTGCAGGCGGCGATCCGCGCGATCGCGCAGGCGCAGGGCGTGGACGGCTCCGGGGCCGCCGACGGGGTGGACATCCCCGGCCTGGGCGAGTCCACGAAGGACGGCGGCGACCTGGACAAGGACCTCGGCGGGGGGAACGGCTGAGCGCGCCCGGGCCGGGGGCGCGCCTGTGGCGCTCGTCCTTCCCCGCGATGGGGACCCGCGTCGATATCGTGGGCTGGGGCGGGGACGGCATGGGCGTCGTCGACGCCTGCGTGCGCCTGGTCGCCCGCCACGAGGCCATGTGGAGCGTGTTCCGGCCCGCTTCCGAGATCTCCCGCCTCAACGCGGCCGCCCGCGTAGTGCCGCTCCCCGCGGGGGGAACGGGCGGGGAGGCACCCGGCTGCCCCGGCGCGGTTGGTGACCCGGGGGTTGGCGCCTCTGGAGCGGTTCACTGCCCGGGGGTGTCCGTGAGCGCGGCCACCGACCAGTTGCTGCGCGACGCCTTGGCGCTGTCCGACGCGACGGGGGGAGCGTTCAACCCGTTGATCGGCCCTCTTGTGGGGCTGTGGGACGTGAAGGGGATGCGCGAGGCGTTCCTCGCGGGCGACTCCCTGCCATCCGCGCCCCTCGCGGCGGACATCGAGTCGGCACTGCGCGCGGTCGATGCGCGCTTGCTGCGGCGCGTCGGGCCCTCGCGCTGGGCCCTGGGCGGGCAGGACGCGCCCGCGGGGGGCGGTGGCTGGAGGGCTGATGACTGTTGGACGCTGGGGGAGGGGTCCGCCGGGGGCGGTGGCTGGAGGGCTGATGACTGCTGGACACTGGGGGAGGGGTCCGCCGGGGGCGCTGGGCGCTGCGCGGATGAGGGCGGCCGCGCAGCTTCGGAAGAGCCATCGGGGGCCGGCGCGCTGCCCTCCCTCGACCTCGGCGGCATCGCCAAGGGGCGGACTGCGGATGATTGCCGCGACTTGGCGGTGGACATGGGCGCGCGCGGCGTCCTCGTCTCCATCGGCACATCCTCCATCGCCGCCTACGCGACACGCCCGGATGGGACACCCTGGCGGGTGGGTCTGCGTGACCCCGACGGCCCGCCGACGGCGGTCGCCTCCGTCATCGAACTCCCATGCGAAGGGCTCGCGTCCCTGTCCACATCGGGCGACAACCTGGGGCGGCTCGGCCCGGCGGCGCGGACGGGTCCAGTGGGGCGGCTCGGCCCAGGGGGACGACCGGGGCGTTCGGAGGAATGGGGAGGCGGTGCCCGTGGGACTGACGGCGCCGCCCGTGGGGAGGATGGGGCTGGCGTACCGGGTGCTGGGCGAGACGCCCAGTGGATGCGTGGAACGTATGGCCAGGCGAATGGCGGAGCGCGTGAAACACCGCGTGAAACGGAACTTGGGGCGGAGCGTGGACCGCGTGGCGCACGGCGTGGAGTGTCGGGTGGGGTGGAGCGCGGAGCGTCGGGTGGGGTGGAGCGTGGGGCGTCGGGTGGCGCGCCGTGTCCGGGCGGCCGCCTCGTGGACCGGTTGCTCGCCCACCACATCATCGACCCGCGCACTGGGCGCCCCGCGAGCGGCGGAGCGCGCCAGGTGAGCGTCCTCGCCGGATCCGGAGTGCTCGCCGAGGCCCTTTCTACCGCGATCCTCGTCGATCCGTCCTGCGTGAGGGGGGAAGCCGTGGAGCAGTGGGCCCGTGCGCGCGGCATTGATGGTCGGTGGCGGATCGCGGGGTAGGGAACGACCAGGCCGTCTGGCGTATTGGGGCATGGAGTCGCGCGCGAACCTGCGCCCCCACTCGACCCGCAGGCCGTCCGGCGTATTGGGGCAGGAAACGGTGCATTGGGGCAGGGAACGGCCAGGGCGTTCATCGCATTGGGGTAGGAAACGGTGCATTGGGGTAGGCAAATTGCCTACCCCAATGGGTGGCTGCCTACCCCAGTGCGCTTGATCTGTCTCCGCTGAGGTTTCCCCCGCGCTCCGTCGAGGTGTCATAGCCGCGCCCATCGCACAGCGGATCCGGATCTCGGAGGAGGCGCTCCAACCGTGTGCCGTCACTCCGTCCAATCCGGTGGGTCCGGATCCACCAGTAGAGTGCGTGTTCGCTGTGTGAGGCCGACTGCTGGGGTTCTCCGCTCCGCGGCGTGAGCGCCTCGATCAATCCCGCCTGTTGAGGACGACTGCGGGCTGCCGCCGCCACGATGCTGGGGCGCCTTCCTTCGCGTGTCGGCGGAAACGGGCGCCGACGAGTGGATACGGCGGTCAGGGCCATCGCAGTCCTTTGACGGAACCGCCCAGAGCGGCGCGCATGGGGGTGGCGACAGCGACCGGGTTGAGGAGAACGCCCTGCGTATCCTTTGTCGGAGGGTGTGGAAGTCCTCGAAGTCCGCCCAGCACACCCGGACGACTTTCCAGCCGTCGTCGCGCAGCGCCTCGTCCCGGAGCACCCAGCGCCGTTTCTCCACCTCGATCTCGGCCTTCGAGGAGCCGAGTTTGGCCAACCCGTCGAACTCGAAGATGATTTTCAAATCGACTACGGCGATATCCGCGTAGTACGTGCGGCCACCAAGGCGGATCTCATGCTGGGTGACGACGGGCAGGGGACTGACGGTGAGCACCACCCACAGGAGCGCCGCCTCAGCGGGATTCTCACAGCCCGCGTCAGCGGCGCGGAGGATGCGCGAGCCCCGACGCGTGCCCCGACCGGGCGCGCGGGCGTCCAGGATCTCCGCGAGACGGGCCTTTATCAGCGCCTCCTTCTCCCGGGCGCCCTCCCGGTCCGAAGCGTTGAAGGGCGCCCACGCGCGCATAGCCATGCAGGCGAGTACGAAGGCGGGCAACTGCTCGTCCCCCATGACGACCCGGAGCAGGGCGTCCTGAGGCGACTCCACGAGGAAACCGGAGCCGTGGAGACTCGGTTCTCCAGTCAACGGACGGCTGCGGCGGCACGAGACGCGGACGGGAGGGATCCGGACATCACCGAATAGCACTTCGGGCAGCCATGTGGTCCGGCGCCGTGCGTCGATGTGGATCGTGACATCGGGGTTCTTCACCCATCCGGTGATCCCGTGGAGCAGGAGGGCACTGGACCCCACGAACGTGGGCGTCGATTCCAGGGAACCGTTGACTGCGGCGATGCGGGCGAGGGCAATGGCCTCCCAGATCTCCCACCGGGGCAGATCCGCGTGGGCGTTGGAAATCCAAGCCCGGAAGCCGTACTTGATCCGCACTTCCCGGGGGCCGTCGGCTCCCGGCGGAGCACTGGTGGTGGGGACTCGGTACACGTCGATATCGTTGCTTTCCATTCCAGAAGAATGGCCGTCCCGCAGCTCCGGAGTCCACAAACGGGAGTCGTCCTGTGGATCGCGGCGGTAGCGGTGGGGGCCTGTGGATAATCGGGAGCGACGCTGTCCTGTGGATATTCGGGACCGACGAGGCGGGCGCGGGGAGTTTCAGCGCCAGGAGCGCGAGGGTCCTCTCGGGGTCCAGGGAGCGACGAGGCGGGTGTGGGGAGCTTCAGCGCTGGGAGGGGCTGGCCGATCGAGTGCGGTCCAGGGACTTGACTGTGCGTGCGGAGCGTGCTCTGCTGGTGCTGGTGCTGGTGCTGGTGCTGGTGCTGGTGCTACGGGTCTAGGCGTTTGCGGAGGCCTCCTGGGTATTGGCGGGATAAAGCACTGGATCGTGCCCCTCAGCGATGAGATGGTCGAGGCCTCCTGGGCATTGGGGCAGATAACCACCCATCGGGGTAGGCAAATTGCCTACCCCGATGCTCTGTTGCCTGCCCCGGTGCACTGAATGGTCTGGTCGTTGCCTGCCCCGATGCTCTGTTGCCTGCCCCAATGCGCTGGGCGGTCTGGTCGTTGCCTGCCCCAATGCGCTGGGCGGCCTGGCAGTGCCTGCCCCGATGCTCTGTTGCCTGCCCCAATCGGGTGGAGCGGCGCGTCGGCACAGCGGATGGCGCGCGGTGCTACTGGAGGCCGGCGGGCACGGGCTATACGGGCCGACCTATCCCGGGATGCGGCGCGCCCCCCGAGGCGAGCAGTGTCGCCAAGTGGACACCGCCCCTGCCTGCCAGCTGCTCGGCCTGCGTGCGGCACGAGAAGCCGTCCGCCAGGTACACGGCGCCGGGCTCGTCGTCCAGGGCGGGCAACAGCGACAGCCCCGCGACCCCCACGGACACGTCGTAATGGCCCGCCTCCATGCCGAAGTTCCCGGCCAGGCCGCAACAGCCGTCGATGCGCCGCACGCGCGCGCCCAGCCGCTCCAGCAGGGCCTGGTCGGCCCCCCACCCCATGACGGAGTAGTGGTGGCAGTGCGGTTGCGCGACCACGGTCACGCCCTCCAGCGACGGCAGGTCCAGCTCTGCGGGCGGCACGGTGGACAGCAGCTCCGCCAGAGTCAGCGTCCCGTGGCAGACCAGCGCGGAGCGCGGGTCGTCGGGCAGCAGGTCGAGCAGGTCGTCGCGCAGGACCGCCGTGCACGAGGGCTCGACGCCCACGATGGGGATGCCGTTCGCCGCGAACGGCGCCAGGGCCCCGAGCAGCTTCCTGAGCCGCTTCTTCGCCCCGCCCAGCTGCCCGGTGGTGATCCACGTGAGACCGCAGCACACGTCGGGCGCGACGATGGGCGCGAACCCGTTGCGCTCCAGGACCTCCACCATTGAGCGCGCGCCCCGGTCGTCGAGCGTCTGGCTGAAGGAGTCCGCCCACACGACGACGTAGCGGCGCCCATCGGGGCCGCGCGGCGAGGCGGGGGGCGCTCCGCTCCCCGATCCCGCAGCGCCCCCGTCCCCCGGGCCCGCAGCGCCCGCCTCCGCGGGGACCCCGGTGCCCAGTCCGCGGCGCCTCGCCCACGCGGAGAAGGTCCCGGCCTGCAGCGGGGGCATCCCCCGCCTCGTGTCCAGGCCGATGGCGCGGAACACGAGGCGGCGCAGCCACCCCACCGACAGGGCGGCGTTGCCCGCGCGGGCCAGCAGGGGCACCCGGGCCGTCAGGCGCGTCCAACGGGGCAGCCACCCGAGCGTGTAGTGCGACAGGGGGCGCGCCCGTCCCCGGTAGCGCCGGAAGAACGCCTCCGAACGGTACTTCGCCATGTCCACGCCCGCCGGGCAGTCCGCCGAGCACGCCTTGCACGCCAGGCACAGGTCCAGAGCCTCGAGGACCTCGGGGGAGTCGATGGAGGCCACCAGCTCCCCGTTCGCCGCGTCCTGCAGGATCCGCGCCCGGCCCCGCGTCACGTCCTTCTCGTCGCCAGTGGCCTTGTAGCTGGGGCACATGAAGGCCCCGGGGGCTCCTGCGCGGCACTTGCCGACCCCCGTGCACCGGTGGACCGCCGTCGTGAGGTCCCCGTGGTCCCCGCGGAAGGCGAAGCCCCCGTCGGCGGGGATCGGGCGCGCCCGGGGGCGGCGCAGGAACGCGTCCAGCGGATCGACGCCCGGCTGCGGGTCCTGCCCCTGCGCGGGGGCCGACGAGGCGGGTGCAGCGGCCGCGCGCCCGGCCAGGCGCTCGCGGGCCCGGTCGGGCGTCATCGGCGCCGTCAGCACTCCGGGGTTGAGCAGGTTGTCGGGGTCGAAGAGGGCCTTGACCTGGGCGAAGAGGTCGAGCATGTCGGGCGAGTACATGTAGCGCAGCAGCTCGGAGCGGGCGCGCCCGTCCCCGTGCTCGCCCGACACGGAGCCCCCGTGGCGCGCGCACGCCCGCGCCGCCCGCTCCAGGAAGCGCCGCGAGCGCGCGACGCCCGCCTCGTCGGCCAGGGGAAGGCCCAGGCGCACGTGGACGCACCCGTCCCCGAAGTGCCCGTAGAGCAGGCCGTCGATGGAGAACTCCCGCATGAGGGCCGTGAAGTCGCGCAGGTAGGCGCCCAGGCGGGCGGGGGGCACGGCCGCGTCCTCGAATCCCGGCCACGCCTGCTCGTCGCCCTCCCCGGTGGTGGGGTCCAGCGGGGTGCGCCCGCCCAGTCCCGCCCCGTCCGCTCGGATGCGCCACAGGGCGGCCGCCTCGTCGCCGGGCGGGTAGACGACGACGGCGTCGGTGTGGGCGGCCCCGGCGAGCGCGCGTGCGCGGGCCAGGGAGTCCTCGGCGGTCTCGTCGGCGCCGCCCACCTCGCACAGCAGCCACCCGTCGCCGTCGGGCAGTGCGGGGACCGCGCCGGGGCCCTTGTGGCGGCGCACGGCGTCCACGAGGCGCCTGTCCATGCCCTCGACCGCCAGTGGCGCGTGCTCGAGGACGGTGGGCACGTCGTCGGCCGCCTCGATCATTCCGGGGTAGCCCAGGGCCACGAGGACGGGCGCGGTGGGCAGGGGGACCAGGCGGACCGTGACGGACAGCAGCGTGACCAGCGTCCCCTCGGAGCCCGTGAGCATCGCCGCGAGGTTGCGGCCCCCCTCGGGGGTGAGGTGCTCCAGGGAGTAGCCGGACACCTGGCGTCCGAAGGACCCCAGTTCGCGGCGGATGGGAGCCAGGTTGGCGCCGATCAGGGCGGCCAGCCCCGGGACCTCGGGGATCGCGGATCCGTGGCGGGACGAGGCGGTGAAGCGGCGCCCCCGCCCGTCCACGCACTCCATTGAGACGACGTTGTCGCTGGTGCGGCCCCAGGCGGTGGCGTGGGGGCCGCAGGCGTTGTTGCCGACCATGCCGCCGATGGAGGCGCGGTTCTGACTGGAGGGGTCGGGGCCGAAGCGCAGCCCGTGGGCGCGGGCGGCCTCCTGCAGGGTGGAGCCGATGCAGCCGGGCTCGACGGTGGCCGTCCGCGCGCGGGGGTCGATGCTGAGCACGCGGTTCATGTGGCGGGAGAAGTCGATGACGGCACCGGGGCCGATGGAGTTGCCCGCGCACGAGGTTCCCCCGCCGCGCGTGGTGATGGGGACGCCGAGGCCGCGCGCGATCTCCAGGGCGCGCAGCACCTGGTCGGTGTCGCGGGGGAAGACGACGACCTCGGGCGGTATCCGGTAGAGCCCGGCGTCCGTCGAGTAGCGGGCGCGAGTGCCCGTGGAGGCGTCGGCCTCGATTCCCGCTGCGGCGAGCGCGGCCAGTGCTTTCGACCCGTTCATGGTGCCATTGTGGCACTGCGGGGCGGCCCCGGGCCGGAGCGTCCCACTGCGGCCGACGGGGCGGGCGGCTCAGTGCCTCGGGGAGCGGCGCCTGGGGGTGGGGAAGGCGTTGGTGGCCGTGGAGGGCTCGCGGGGAGGCGGCGGGGCGTCCGGGAACGCGGGCTCGCGGTCGGGGAGCGCGGTGTCGGGGTAGGCGGGGGGCTCGGCGCCGCTGGCGAGCACGTGGTCGCTCAGGCTCTTCCCGGTGACGGGGCGGCGGCGGACGACGGGGATGGGGCCGGTGGGGGTGCTCGTCGAAAGGGGGAACCGGGCGCCGCCGGAGTCCTTGGGGTGCGCCGGCGGAGGCGTCATCGGGGGGGCTTTTTCCACTGGTGGTTGCGTCGGCTCGGCGTGGTCCATGTGCTCCATCCTGTTCTTGAGGTGCCCCAGTATAGCCCTTCGCGTATTCTAACCAGGTGGAAGGGCGGATCGGGACCGGCGTTGCGCGGACATGCCGGGAAGACCGTACGTATGCTTACGTGGTATGCATCGCATATGCCTGTGTCGCCCGGGAAATTTGAGGGCGCTGTGAAACAATGAAAGCGAGCACACTTGTCCGAGGGGAGTAGTTGATGGCTCTGTTCGAGTTCGAGGACGGGCACCTCGTCCCCGCGCAGTTCGGATACCCGGTCGCCTCCGAGCTCGACCCCGAGCTGGTCGATGCGGTCTGCCAGCAGGTGCTCCAGATCGTTTCGCGGCCCCTGTTCCCAGTCACCTGGCGCGATGTCACCAGCGACGGCGAGGACGCGCCCCCGCGCCTGACGGCCCTCGATGTCACAGGGCAGGTGGTCTCCGTCGAGATCCTGCAGACGCTGGACTCGAAGACCCTCATCGCCTCGCTGTCGCGCCTGGCCGAGATCGCGGCGCTGTCGTGGGTGGACCTGGCCAACGAGTACCCCAGCGGCCCCGAGGGCTTCCGCGTCGGCTGGAACAAGTTCCGCGAGTCCATGCCCACGGCCGCCGGACCGGGCCCCCGCCTCATCATGGTCGCCGCCGCCATCGAGCCGTCGGTGCGCCCCGCCCTGGACGTCCTGGCCAGCTCGGGCGTGGAGGTCCACGTCATGAGCCTGCGCCAGATGAGCAACGGGCGCCTCTTCCTGGACGTCGACGCCGTCGGCCCCAGGCTCTACGGCATGCACTCCCCGCACCTGGTCGGAGGGGGCCAGGACCAGATCCCGCAGATCGGCGACCAGGGCCCCGATCCGGCGATCGCAGTGCTCGGGGAGTCGCCCTACTTCGGCATCGAGCCGGCGCTGCCCTCCGCCGTCCCAGTGGGCGCGCAGCGCAGCGGGGCCGACCAGGGGCCGGAGTACGGCGACGGGGCGCTCTCCGCCTACGCCTCGGACGCGGCCGGGGGCGCGGACTACGGCGACTACGCCGACGAGGGCGCCTACCCCGACGGGGACGACTACGAGTACGACGACTACGCCGATGGCGGGGCGGAGGAAGGCGCCTACCCAGACGGCGACGGCTACGATTACGGCGACGGGGCCGCAGGCGGCGACGGGGATCCGGATCCCACCGTTTTCAGCGGGCCCAGGACCAAGCCCACGCCCCGGCTCAGGGCGCACGGCGCGGTCGCCTACTCCACCGACGAGGAGCCCCCGGCCCCCTTCGTCCCCCAGGGCGACGAGGAGGGGCCCCTCACCGACGGGGGCGCTATGGACGCCGCCGTGGCCTCGTCGGCCGATGTGGAGGCCGATCCCCCCGAGGTGGCGGCCGCGCGCGAGGCGGGCCTGCCGGTCCTGGACCGCGACGAGGACGGGCTGCGGGCGCTCGGGCAGATCCTGGGGGAGGACGTCCCCCTGGTCGCCCGCACCGACCTGCGCATGCCGTCCGACTTGGCGTTGACGGGTTCGGGCGCGATCCGATGCGACGGGCTCACCTACCCCAGTATCGAGATCCTCTTCAACGCGCGGGGCATCGGCGACTACGACGGGTGGAACGAGCTCTACCTGGGCGACCGGCTGGGCCCGACCCTGGCCGAGTCCCTGGCGGAGATCAACCGCGAGATCATGCGCGAGTACGCGGACGCCCCCGCTTATCGGGGCCCCGCCCGCCACTGAGGCCCCGCACCAGCGCGCCGGGCGGCTCTGCGAGGAGGGCGGTGGCGCCCTGTCGCGGGCGGCCGCCGGTGCATCAGGCGAAGGCCTCCAGCCAGCCCCTCATGATCGAGTAGGCGCGGGCGCGCACCGCCGGGTCGGACAGGAAGATGTCGTGCTTGCCCGGCAGCCGCGCGATCGTGACCAGATCCGACAGCGACATCGAGCGCAGCGCGATCACGTCGGCGTCGAGGACGACATCGGAGGAGAACACCCGGGGGGACCACGCCTCGCCCGTGTAGGACGACGTCGACATCATCGACAGCACGGGGCACTCCAGGCGCACCTCCTTCTCGACCGTGTCATGGCCGGCCATGATGGCGTCCAGCCACGCGGCCGGGACCGGGTAGGACTCGGGCCGTTTCCATTCGCGCGCGTAGTCCCATCCGCTGACCGCGGGGTCCGACGGGGCCGGGGCGGAGTCGGCGCCCTGGTCGTCCTCCCTGTCGCCGGGCCCGCGCAGCTCCTCGGGGAGTTCGAATCCGGAGGCGGCCCACCCCCCCACGAGGGAGCGGCCGTAGAAGTCGGAGCCCCCCGTGGGCACTTCCCACATGGGCGAGCGCTGGGCGATCTGCCCGATGAAGGGCTGCATCGCCGAGCGCAGCGACGCGAGGGACTGCATCTCCAGCCACGCGGAGTTCAGGACCAGGGCGTGGACCGCGCCCGGGTGGCGGTGCGCCCACAGGGTGGCGATGAGGCCGCCCGTCGAATGGCCCACCAGGACCAGCGGCGCCGAGCCGTGGTCCTCGCGGATGATGTCGAGGGCCTCCCCGATCTCCTCGTCGTAGGTGGTCAGGTCGTCCGTGAAGCCGATGGACTGCCACGGGCGCAGGGACCTGCCGTACTTGCGCAGGTCGAGCGCGTAGAACGCCGCCCCCGACGCGGCCGTGTTCTGGGCGAGCTCCGTCTGGAAGAAGTAGTCGTTGCGGCCGTGGACGTACAGCGCGACGAAGCGGGGGAAGCCGAGGGATCCGGGCAGTGCCCCGGGGTCCTTGCGGGGCCGGTAGCGCACCAGGGTGGCGACGTTGTCGCCCTCCTCGTCGGGGAGCAGCTCGATCGTGCGGGACTGGTACGCCGGGCCCAGCAGATCCTGGCGCCAGCGCCCGACGGGGGCGGGGCCGTCGGCGCCCCACGGCGCCAGTACGTCGTACTCGCTCATAGGCCAAGAGTAGGGCGTCGGAGCCGGTTCGGCCCGCGGTGCGCCAGGGGCAGGGGGCGTCGGCGCCCGGTCCGCACCGGCGGCCCTCTGGTGCGGTGCTCAGCGGGGGCGGGAGGCCCCGGGCGCTGGCGCCGACCCGCGCCCTGCCGGCCGCGGCGGCCCGTGCCCTCCCCGGCCCTACGCCCGGGCGAGGGCCGGGCGGCGCGACGGGGCGCGCTCGTTGAGGAACTCGCCCAGGAGGGCCGCGAGCTGGTCGCACTCGATGAGGAAGCCGTCGTGGCCGTGCGCGGAGTGGATCTCGCGGTACAGGGCGCCGTCGATCCCCTCGGCCATCCGCCACGCCTGGTCGGGGTGGAAGAGCCTGTCCGAGTCGACGGCGACCACCAGGGTCCGCGCCCGCACGCGGCGCAGGGCCTCGCTCTGGCCGCCGCGGTCGCGCCCGATGTCGTGGGAGAGCATCGTGCGGCACAGCGCCACGTAGGAGCCCGCGTCGAAGCGGCGCGCCAGCTTCTCGCCGTGGTGGTCCAGGTACGACTCGACGGCCAGCCTGCCGCCCCGCAGGGGGTCCTCGTCGTTCTGCGGGATGCGGCCGAAGCGCTCGTCCAGCTCGGCGGGGGAGCGGTAGGTGGTGTGGGCGATCTGGCGGGCCAGGGCGAGGCCCCCGGTGGGGCCGACGGGGAGCGCGTGGTAGTCGCCCCCGCGCCAGTTCGGGTCGAGCTCGATGGCGCGGATCTGCGTGTGGGTCCAGGCGGCCTGCTCCGCGGTGGTCCGCGCGCCCGAGGCGACGACCACGAGGCGCTCGACGCGGTCGGGGCGGGAGACCGCCCACTCGATGGCGCGCTGCCCGCCCAGGGAGGCGCCGATGACGAGGGACCAGGCGCCCACTCCGAGCAGGTCGGCCAGCCGGGCCTCGGCGCGCACCTGGTCGCGGGTGGACACGACGGGGAAGCGGGAGCCCCAGGGCGCCCCGTCCGGCGACGGCGAGGACGGGCCCGTGGATCCCTGGCAGCCGCCCAGGACGTTCGCGGCGACCACGAAGCAGTGTTCGGTGTCGATCGCCTTGCCGGGGCCGACGACGGCCTCCCACCAGCCCGGGGTGTCCTGGCCCGGCGCGGTGGGGCCCAGGACGTGGGCGTCGCCGGTGAGCGCGTGCAGGACCAGGACCGCGTTGGACTTCGCCTCGTCGAGCCGGCCCCATGTCTCGTAGGCGATGCGCACTGACGGCAGGGTGTCGCCGTTCTCCAGGCGCAGGGGGCCGATGTCGGCGAAGGACCGGAAGGCGGCAGGGTCGCCGTCGTGCCAGCCGCCCGAGGCGGGGGCGGGGGGAAGGGGGTGCCGGGCCATGGCGTCGTCTCCTCGTGTCGGTGGGAACGGGGAGGCGCGGCCGGGATCGGTCGACTGCCCCCTCTTTTGAGCGGGGACCGCGCGCCAGCGGCTGTTGCCGACGCGGGTCAGCAGGGCATTCGACGAGTCATGGGGCCAGGCTAGCGCAGTCGTCAGCGCGCGCCGGGGCGTATCAGAGTGCGGACTCGTGTGACAGCGCGGCGGCGCTCGATGGGGCCGGTGTTACTGGTGTTGCGATTGGTGTGAGCGGTGAGCTAGTGGTCCTTGTTGCCAAGTGTGGTTGCAGTGGTTAGGCTTCTGGTCTAGAAGCGCCTGCGGGCGCACCCGTATCCGCACGAAGAACAGGTAGCTCAGTGAAGGCACTTCCCCAACAGCGAGGCCGGATCCGCCTCGGACTCGCGGCGCTGGCGGCCATAGCGGCGCTCACGGTCCCCCAGGTGGCCCAGGCGGCCCCATCCGAAGACGACATCGCCAAGGCGCAGGCGGCCGAGGAGGCCGCGAAGCTCTCGGTCGCCGAGATCGAGGTCCGCCTCGCGCAGGTCAGCGCCCAGGCCCAGAGCGCCACGCAGGCCGCCCAGATGGCCGGCGAGGACCTCAACGCCGCGAACATCGCCCTCGGCCAGGCCAGGTTGACGGCCGACCAGGCGCAGGCCGACGCCGACCGGGCGCAGGCGGAATTCGAGGAGGGCAAGAAGCAGATCGCCTCCATCGCCCAGACCGCCTACCGCGACGGCAACGCCTCCCTGGACGCCCTGGCCCCCTACCTCGACTCCGACGGGCTGCGCACGGTCGAGACGAAGAAGAGCTCCATCGACTCCTTCTCCAACTCCGCGGAGACGAAGATGCAGAACGTCGCCGCCCTGGAGCAGGTCGCCAACGTCATGCGGGGGGCCGCCGACCAGGCCCTGGCCGCCCAGCAGAGCGCCACCGACGAGGTCCAGGCCCGCACGGACGCCGCCAACGCGGCCGCCTCCAGTGCCCAGGCGCAGCAGCGCACCGTCGAGGCGCAGCGCAGCGCCTACATCGAGGAGCTCGCCAAGAAGCAGAACACCACCGTCGACCTCATCCAGCAGCGCGAGGCCGCCCTCGAGGCCGAGCGACAGGCCGCGGCCGAGGCGGCCGCCAGGGCCGCTGCGGAGGCGGCCGCCCAAGCCGCGGCCCAGGCTGCGGCCGAGGAGGCCGAGAGGCAGGCTGCCGCGGCCCAGGCCGCGCCCGCCGCACCCGCGGCGCCCGCGCCGTCGTCGTCATCGGACGAGGACGACGACGACGGCTCGGACTCGGGCTACACGCCCCCCAGCTACACCCCCGAGATCGAGGACTCCGCCGACGACGACGATGACGGCGGCTCCTGGTGGGGGTCGGGCGGGGCCGGCACGGCGATCGCCGCCGCGAAGAGCTACCTGGGCGTCCCCTACGTGTGGGGCGGCGAGTCCTACGGCGGCGTCGACTGCTCCGGGCTCACCATGCTCGCGTGGGCGCAGGCGGGGGTCAGCCTGCCGCACCTGTCCCGCGCCCAGTACGGCTACGGCACCCACGTGTCCATCAACTCCATGGAGGCCGGGGACCTCATCTTCTGGTCGTCCAACGGCGCCCAGTCCGGCATCTACCACGTGGCCATGTACCTCGGCGGCGGCGAGATGATCGAGGCGCCCACCTTCGGCGTCCCCGTGCGGATCACCGGCGTCTACAGCTGGGGGTCGATCATGCCCTACGCCGTGAGGCTGTGAGGACGGGCGCCCCGCGGCCGGGCCATCGGTCCGCGGGGCGTGGGCCGTGGGGCCCGCCGCGGCGGTGCCTGGCCGTAGGCACCGCAGTCGCGGGCCCCGCATTGGGGTAGGAAACGGTGCATTGGGGCAGGCAAATTGCCTACCCCAATGGGTGGTTGCCTGCCCCAGTGCGGCCCGCCGCTGGCACGGGGCGCCACCGGACTCGGTGGAGCCGGGCTCAGTGCTGAACCGCCCAGTAGTCGCCCATGGAGTCGAACCGCAGGGCGTGCAGGCGCTCGGGCGCGAGTGCGACGGGAACGCCCGCCACCCGTCCGGTCAGCTGCGCGAGCGCGTCGCGGAACTCGCCGGGGGGCAGCGGCACGGGCATCGCCGGCCGGTAGTAGGCCAAGGTGATGTGGGGCGTGAACGGTCCGGAGGGGACGACCTCGTCGAACAAGCCCCGGGCGGTCAACAGCTTGCGGTGCTCCTCCTCGTCCACGGCCCTGACCCCGATGACGACGCTCGTGTTCATCATGTTGAAGACCGTGGTGGCCACCGTGCGGATCGGGCCGATCCCGCGCGCCCGTGCGACCAGTGCGCTCGCGCGCGCCGAGCTGGCCTCCACCAGGGGCCGGACCTGGTCCCGGTCCGGGGAGGCGTGGAGGTCGTGGAGCGTCACGTGCGCCATTTCCACTGGCAGCGGCAACGACAGCGACTCGCCGAAACGGGCGTGGAGGCTGCTCGCGATCGATCCGACGAGATCCCGGACCCGGTCGTCGAGGAAGTAAGCGACCGTGTTCCCGTGGAAAGGCCGCAGCGAGCCGGAGCGCGGAGCCACCTTCTCCTCCAGTGACGGGGGCAGTGCGAACACCGGCTCGTAGGGGACGGAGTCGGTCTGGAACGATCCGGTGCGCTCGTCGAACTCGTGGAGTGTTTCCAATGCGGATCCCTTCTACGGGTGGGAGGGTGGTGCCCGTGGCGCGCCGAGGGGGCCCGCTGGGGGTTGGTGCCCGTGCGCGGGCAGCGTGGCCCGCCGCGGCGGTGCCGGGCCCTAGTGCCCGGCCTCGTGCTCCGCGAGGCGCTCGTAGGAGCGCCGGATCTCGGCCTCGGCCTGCTCGCGGCCGACCCAGTGGGCGCCCTCGACGCTCTTACCGGGCTCCAGGTCCTTGTAGACCTCGAAGAAGTGCTGGATCTCCAGGCGGTGGAACTCGCTGACGTCCTCGATGTCCGTGCGCCACGAGGCGCGCTGGTCGGCGCTGGGCACGCACAGGACCTTGTCGTCCCCGCCCTTCTCGTCGCGCATGCGGAACATGCCCAGGGCGCGGCAGCGGATGAGGCAGCCGGGGAAGGTGGGCTCCTCCAGGAGCACGAGCGCGTCGAGCGGGTCGCCGTCCGCGCCCAGGGTGCCGTCGATGAAGCCGTAGTCATCGGGGTAGCGGGTGGAGGTGAACAGCATGCGGTCGAGCTTGATCCGGCCCGTGTCGTGGTCCACCTCGTACTTGTTGCGGTTGCCCTTGGGAATCTCAATCGTGACGTCGAACTCCACGGGTTTCTCCTTACTACATCGTCGTCAGTGTCGTCATAGTCGGCTTCAGCCGTCCCAATGGCACTAGTGTGGCCTACGACGGCACCCCGCGGGACATCCTACGGCCCGGTTCCCCATGGCGGGGCCCAGCCGTCCGCCCCGCGGCCGTCCAGCTCGCGGACCGACCCATTGGAGGAGATGTGCGCAAGGCTCAGATCGCGGCGCTTACCGTCGCCACACTCGCCGTCGCGAGTGCCTACTACGGGCTCGCCGACTCCCTCGACCTCGTCCCCGGGCCGCTGAGCGCGGCCTCAACCTCCTACCGGCTGACGCCCTATCCGGAGCTGTCGCCCCCGGACCAGGAGCTGGGCGCGCCGTCGGGGCTCGACGCCGACGCGCCGACGCCCACGACCGCGGCCCTGAGCTCAATGGCCACCACCCTGGCCTCGGACCCCATGGTCGGCAAGGCCACCACCGCCGTCACCGTCATCGACGTCGCCTCCGGCGAGACCCTGCTCGACGTCAACAGCAACAACTCCCTGACACCGGCCTCCTCCAACAAGATCCTCACCGCCTGGGCGGCGCTGTCCTCGCTCGGGCCCGAGCACACCCTGACCACCAAGGCCGTCGTGTCGGGCGGCACCGTCACCCTGGTCGGCGGCGGGGACGTGCTGATGGCGGCCGACGCCGGGAACCCGGACGCCACCGTGGGGCGCGCGGGACTGGGCGACCTCGCCCGCTCCGCCGCCGAGGTCCTGCAGGCCAAGGGTGTCACCAGCGTCAGCGTCGCCCTGGACGACACCCTGTTCGCCGGCCCCACCTGGAACAGCGGCTGGGAGGACGGCAACCAGGCGTGGGTCGCTCCGATCCAGCCGATCATGCTCGACGTGACCGCGCACTCCCACGCCGGGGACTATCCGACCGACCCCGCCATGGAGGCCGCGAAGGCCTTCTCCGACCAGCTGACGGCCGCCGGCGTCACCGTGACGGGGGACGTCGCGCGCGGCGCCGCCCCCTCCGACGCCACCGAGCTGGCCTCCGTCGAGTCCGCTCCGCTGGCCGATGTGCTGTCGGTGTCCCTGAAGGCCTCCGACAACACCATGACCGAGGTCGAGGGGCGCCTTGTCGCCGTCGGCGCGAAGCAGACGGCCAGCTTCGAGGGCGCCACCGCGGCCGTGCTGGCCCAGCTGGGCGCCGACGGCTTCGACACCACGGGCGTCACCATGCTCGACTGCTCCGGCCTGGCCCTGGGCGACAAGGTCCCCAGCCGGCTGCTCGCGCAGATCATCGCCCGGGCCGCGGGCGACGACGGCGGCACCGCCGGCCGGACGCTGCTCACCGACCTGCCCGTGGGCGCGCTGGACGGGACGCTGAAGGAGCGGTTCGCGGGCGTCGGGGGCGCCGGGACCGTGCGCGCCAAGACCGGGTCCCTGGGCACCACCTCCTCTCTGACGGGGACGGTTGTGACCAAGGACGGGCGGCAGCTGGCCTTCGCGGTCATTGTCGACGGCTTCGAGGACGGCGGCCTGGACTCGGCGCGCACGGCGATCGACAACGACTTCGTGACGCCGCTGGCCGACTGCGGCTGCCACGGGTAGGGCGTGGCCGGTGCGGCTCGCGCGGCCGCCCTGAGACAATGGGGACGTGAGCCCCGGACCCGTCCTCGCGCCGACCGCCGCCGACCTCGTCGACTGGGACGTCGCCGTGCGCCTGTCGCGAGCTCTCGTCCCCGCGGGCCCGCGCCATCCTCGACGC
>ERZ773050.803-NODE-803-length-17536-cov-4.383960_pt1 | contig 17536 bp, 10 predicted proteins | sample MGYA00580632_ERZ773050 | MGnify/ENA primary metagenome ERZ773050 (study PRJEB29015, sample SAMEA2738123) | human oral metagenome | biome: human oral; feature: human-associated habitat; material: saliva | place: China | collected 2166 ... | reverse complement strand
CCCCGTCGCGGGGCCCTGAGCGGCGGCCCGCCACCTGCCCGGTGGCGGGCCGCCGTCCGGTATCGGGGGAGCGCCCGGGGCCGCGGCGGCGGACCTGGGAAGAACTGCCCGGATCCGCCCCGCGGGGGCCGCTGTACTCTGGGGGCGGCCGCCACCCGGCGACTCAGCGGGCGGAAGGCCCAGTCCCAACACACCGCACGTTCAGGATCATCATCATGTCATCACCCTCCTACCCGCCCCCGGCCTACCAGCCCGCCTCCGGCGGGGCCCCGGATCCCGGCGCCCCGGTCCCCCCGGCGGAGCCGTACGCGCGAACCGCGGCGCCCGAACGCCGCCGGCGCTACTCCACCGCCGCCCTCGTGGCCGGGCTCCTGACGCTGGGCGCCTGCGGGCTGCTGGGCTGGTCCGCCTACACCCTGCTCGCCTCCGTGAAGGTCTTCAAGGTGATCCTGGGGCAGGGCTCGCTGGTCAGCGGCACCGTCATCGCCGTCTTCGGCCTGGGGGCGGTGGTCGCCCTCATCGCGTTCATCACATCGATCGTCGGCGTGGCGCGCTCGCGGGCCCGGCTCGTGCCGGCGCTGGTGCTCCTGGCCGCCCTGGTCCTGCCGGCCGTGGCGACGGGCTACGGGATCCAGCAGGGCGGCAAGACCCTGTACGACCAGACCCTGGCCGACGCCCAGAACTACATCGGCCAGATCGACACGGGGGACGTCAACGCCCTCTACGACCGGTTCAAGGCCTTCGGCGTCAACCTGCCCGGGCGCCAGGAGATCATTGACGTTCTCAACGGGCTGGGAAGGGGCGAGGACGCCCCCGGCGGGGCCACCCCTGCTCCCGGCGGGGCGAGCGGCGCTCCGGACGGGCCCGACGACGACGCCTCCACGGCCCCGGACGGGCCCGATGACGACGCCTCCGCGGCCCCGCAACAGGACGACGAGCCGCAATGAGCTCCTCCGACCTGCCGCCCATCGGCCCGTGGCGCGACGACGGCCGCGCCACCGGCGCCGGCAACCCCTTCAGCCCGACCACCCCGTCCGCCGTCAACACCGCGACGGGCGGGCGCGACGCCCCCGCGCACGCCCCGATCGGCTTCCTCCTCGCCTCCCTGGCCGCATCCGCGGCGGCCCTGGTCCTGGCTGCCCTGTTCGAGCATCCTGGCGCGGCCATTGCGGCCTGGGCCCTGGCGGGCCTGGGCGGGCTGGGACTGGTCGTCGTGTTCCTGGTGCGCGACGCCCGGCGCCACTCCAACCCCCTGTACCTGACCACCCGCCTGCCCGTGTGGCTGTACCGCGTCTGTGTCCTCGCGGCACTGCTGGGCGTCGCGGCGGCCTCCGTGCGTATCGCCTTCTTCGTGGGAAGGATGTGACCCCGTGCCCGCCGGACCCCGCGTCTTGGCGCCTTTAATCGGGCGTCTCCTGGTCGCCCTGGCCGTCGTCGCCCTGTTGTCCCCGGCCCTGATCGCCCCCGTCGTCAGGGCCGACCCCCCGGCCGCCCCCGCCCCGACCGGGCTGTCCGACTTCGGCGCCTGCCTGACCGGTCGGGGCAGGGGGTCCATGATCATCCTCATTGACCAGTCGGGGTCGCTGCGCAGTAGCGACCCGGACAAGGCGCGGGTGACCGCGGCCCAGTACCTGGTCCGGCGCCTGACCGCCTTCACCCGCTCCACCGGCATCTCCCTGGACGTGCGAGTGGCCGGTTTCTCCGCCGATTACGCCGCGGCGGGGCAGTGGACCGCGCTGAACGACGACGCGCTGGACTCCATCAACGCCTCGATCGCCGCCGTGGGCCAGGACATCAAGGACTACGACACCGACTACTGGACGGCCCTGGAGGGCGCGCGCCAGGACCTGGCCGATCACGACCCCGGCGGGTGCTCCGCCATCGCCTGGCTCTCCGACGGCGCCTTCGACCTGGACGTGCGCGACACCCCCGCCGCCGCCAAGCAGTTCGGGGAGAACAAGCCCTACGCCCGCGGCGCGGACCTGACCGACGAGTCCGGCGTCGGCCGGGCCGAGCAGGCGGGCCAGCAGGACCTGTGCCGCCCCACCGGCCTGGCCGACCAGCTGCGCTCCTCGGGGATCACCCTGCTGGGCATCGGCCTGTCGAAGGGGCAGGCCGACTTCACGCTCATGCGCCGCATCACCCAGGGCGGCGGGGCGGGGGCCGCGGCCGCCGGCCTGGAGCCCTGCGGGGGCGTGAGCGCTCCGGCCGGCGCCTTCTACCCGGTCAGCGACATCGACTCCCTGCTGCTGGCCTTCGACACCATTTCGGCGCCCGGCTCGACCGTCATCTCCCGCTCCTCCCGGATATGCCAGGGCTCGGTGTGTCAGGAGGGCGAGACCTCCTTCGTCCTGGACGGGTCCCTGGAGGAGGTGCACATCCTGGCGTCCTCCGACGTCGACGGGCTGACCGCCTACCTGTACGCGCCCGGCGCGACCGAGCCCGTCGTTCTGCCCGCCTCCCGCTCCGGGGCGCAGACGGACCAGGGTGTGCACTCGGAGTGGATCACTGCTCGTACTCTCCAGATCGACCTGGTCGCCGGGGACCTGAGCGCCTGGGACGGGCACTGGCGCCTGGCCTTCGCCGACACCTCCTCGTCCTCGGCCGACCACGAGGTGCACATCAACCTCCACCTGTCCTCCCCCCTGACCCTGTCGTGGCAGAACCTGGCCGATGCCGAGCTGCGCCAGGGCCAGACGGTGGACGATGCGCGCATTGTGCTGCTGGACCACGCCGGCGGTCACGACGTCGACCCCGCGCGCATCACCGGCTCCATCGCCTACTCCGTGACCCTGACCGACTCGCAGGGCGCGCAGCACACGCTCCTGGACTCCACCGACCCGGCCCGGCTCGCCGGGCCCGTGTCCCTGACGCTGGGCCGGGACATCGCCCCGGGGGCCGCCACCCTGACGACCTCCGTGACGGTGACCACGGCGAGCATACGGGAGGGGGACCGCACCATTGACGGCACGACCCTGGCGCCCACGCTCGCCTCCGTGCCCGTCACCGTGAACCCGCCCGAGGACTTTCCGAGCCTGGGCGACGCCGTCGACTTCGGGCGCGTGGAGGAGTCGACCACCGCGAGCGCCTCCCTGCCGGTCACGGGCCCGGGCTGCGTGTGGGTCGGCGCGGACGCCACCGCGCTCACCGGCGCGCCGGCCGAGGCCGGGACGATCGCCGTGAGTGCCCAGGCCTCGGACGCGGCCTCGTGCCTGACCGCGGCCAAGGGTCAGAGCGCCCAGCTGCCCCTGACCCTGACGGTGGCCGAGCACGCCAACGGCGCCGTCACCGGGACCATCGCCGTCACGGTGGCCCCCCTGGACTCGCCCGACCGCGCCCAGGTCATCGAGGTCCCCTTCAAGGCGGATATGCGCCGTCCCCTGGACGTGGGCACCGCCTGGACGGCCTTCGTCCTGGCGCTCCTGGCGGGCGTGGGAATCCCGGTGGGCCTGCTGTACTTGTCCAGGTTCCTCGCCGCGCGCATCCCCGCCGGCCCGCTCGTCACCGCCGTCAAGGCGGTGGACGTGCCCCGACCGGGGGTCGTCGGATCCTTCTCCGTCGCCCCCCAGGACCTGCGCACGCGCACCGTGTTCAAGCCCGTGCGCGAACTGGACGTGGACAGCTACCGGCTGCGGGTCGCCGTGGGCGTCTCTCCGACGGCGCTCCCGCAGGTCCGCCTCGTCGCCCCCGAGGTGGCCTCCGTGTCCGGGGCGGACCCCGGCTCGCGCGAGGGCCGCGCCGTCCTGCCGCTGGCCGTGCGCGGGAACTGGGTGGCGGTCCTCGACCAGCCCGACTCCCCGCGGCGCGCCACCCTCATTATTCTGGCCGCCTCGGCGGATCAGGACGTCATTAACCGGATCGTCGCCGAGGCCGCCAGAAAGCTCGGAACCGCCGTCGCCTCCGTGGCCGACGACGCCTCCGACTCTCCGGACCGGAAGGACGAGAACGGCACAAAGCCCGACTCCTTCGAACCCCCGGCCAGTCCTTTCGGATCTTCGGCCAGTCCCTTCGGGTCTTCGACTGGTGACAGTCCTTTCGGGTCCTCGGCCAATCCCTTCTCCTCGACCAATCCTTTCAGCAGGCCCGGCGGCCGGGCCGACTGAGCCGACCGCTCCCCCTCCTCGCCATCCCTCGGGCCCCGCCCGCCGCACCGGCACCGCCGGAGAAAAGGACAAGCGCATGTACAAGGTTCTCGTCATCGGATGCGGTGGCTCGGGAGCGAAGACGCTGGCCTACATGATGGACCAGCTGCGCGCCGACCTCGCCGTCTACGGGATCAGCGAGATCCCCGGATGCTGGCAGTTCCTCAACGTCGACACGCCCCTTCAGGAGGAGGAGGGCGAGGCCGTGGGCTCGGTGAGTGGGCAGGGCGGCGCCTACGTCGCCTGCGGCGTGGCCTCCGGGGACTACGCCGTTGTCGACGAGGCCCTGACGATGCGCGTCCAGAAAGAGCCGTCCGGACTGCGCCGGCTCGCCACCTGGATGCCGCGCCGGCCCCGGGACGTCGCCTTCCCCGTCACCGTCGGCGCCGGCCAGTTCCGCGGCATAGGCCGTCTGCTCGTGCTCGGCAAGCTCGGGGAGGTCTCCCGTGCCGTCCAGGCGGCCCTGGCGCGCATGGCCTCCCCCCGGTCGCAGGAGGAGGCCGCGCACGTGGCCGAGGTCGTGCCCGGAGCGGGCTCCGCCCCTAGCGTCAGCGCGCCCCCCATGGTCCTGGTCATCTCCTCCATGGCCGGCGGCTCGGGCGCCTCCATGACCCTCGACGTGTGCCGCCTGGTCGCCGGGGTGCGCTCCACCCCCGCCATTGACCCCCAGAACATCTCAGTCTTTCTGTACACCGCCGAGGTCTTCGAATCGGTGCCCGTCCACCTGCGGGCCGGCATGCCCGGCAACACCCTGGCCATGCTCGGCGAGATCGTCGCCGCCCAGGCGGGCGCCGCGGGGCGGGCCGCCCGCCTGGACGAGGCGCTCTACGCCTCCCTGGGAATCAAGAACTACGCCGCCCGCGCCTTCAAGCGCGCCACACCCATTGGCCTGCGGGCGGGCGGATCGGGGGCCGCCTTCGGCGACGGCACCGCCGAGGGCGTCTTCCGCGGCATGGGCCGGGGCCTGGCCCGCTACATCTCCTCCCCGGCCTTCCAGGACTATGTCCGCTACGACAACGGCAACCCGGTGAACGTGCCCGACCGCGAGCTCGTCGGCTGGGGCGTGGACCCCACGGACACGGCCTGGAGTTCCTTCGGATACGCCTCGCTGTCCACCGGGCGCGACCGCTACGCCGAGTACGCTTCCCAGCGTATCGCCCGCCGCGCCGTCGATCACGCCCTCGACGGCTTCAAACTGCCCGGGGACACCACCGGGGACAGTCAGCGCCTGGCCGATCTGTGGGCCGAGCGTCGCTCCCTCGAGCTCTCCCGGCTGGGCCTGCCCCCGGCCTCAGGGACCAATGTCCTGGCCGGCGACCGGGCCGTCGACCAGGAGACCGCCGACTGGCTCATATCCGCCCAGGTCAGTCCCGCGGTCAACGAGCAGGCCCTGCGTCAGCGGGCCCGCGGGACCGTGGACTCCCTGTTCGCCCGCAAAATGGCTGTCTCGGGCGGCATTGCCCCGGAGGACTGGCTGGAGAACATCCGCCTGTGGCTGCGTCAGCAGGAGTCGCAGGTGAAGGCCGAGCTGACCCGCGAGGCCTCCGCCCTGGCCCTGACGCGGGCGCAGGAGATGGCCGACCGCCTCGTGAGCACCACCCGCACCGCCCTGGCGGAGCTCGGCGCGCCCTACGCCCTGACCGTGCTCGCCCATCTGCGCCGGCCCGGCGGGGTGCTGCTGTCCCTGGCGGACCGCCTCGCCGACCTCGGCGCCTTCTCGAGCGCCGGCCCCCTGACCGTGCCCGACTCCCTGGTGAGCAAGATCCGGACGTTGGGCAAGGGGGCCCTGTCGAGTGAGGCACTGCGCGCCCTGGAGCGCGAGCTCCTGACGCACCTGAACGAGCAGACCTACACCTGGCTCGCCTCCCGGGTCGCCGCCGACCTCGCCCCCGCCGTCAAGGACCTGGCCGCCTCCGCCGTCAGGCCCCTGGAGAACGCCCTCAACGAGACCCGCAAGACCCTGGAGGCGGCTCGGGGCGACAAGCGCAGCGCCTATGGCGTCGCCGATATGGCTACCGACATCTACGCCGCCTGGCCCGAGGAGGCCCCGGCCGGCCAGGACCGGGTCGCTCCCGTGCCCCAGCGCTTCGCCGCCGCCCACAACGAGGTCGTCCTCATGGAGGTGGACGCCTACGCCGCCGGCTTCGATGAGCACATTAGGCAGGCCGCCCCCCTGGACCGGCGCGGTGATGTGCGCGGAGCCTACCAGGCCGTCGTCCACCAGGTCCTCACCGGGTCCTGGGAGCAGGGCGCCGGGGACCCCGCCCCGGACGACCTCCTGACCGTCGTGTCGCCCTGGGTGCCTCGGGGCCTGCGGGACGCCACCCGGGGGACGCTGCCCGCGCCCGCGCGCTACGAGGTGCGGGCACGCCCGGCGGACCTGCTCCGGCGCGCCCGCGCCTTCGTGGCGCGCCGCGGCGAGGCCTTCGAGGCCTTCACCTCCCAGTCCCTGCGCGGCTATCTCAATGACGACGCCGTGGGCGACCACGAGCGCGACCGGCGCTCGAAGGCGGTGCTGACCGGGCTCAAGCGCACCCTGGAGATGGCCCGGCCCCTGGTCGAGATCGACGAGCAGACCTACGCCGAGCTCCACAACGGGGAGCGCCCGCGCCTGTCCTTCACCTTCTCCACGGTGCCCTTCCGCAACCAACGGGTGGCGGACGAGTTCCTCGACTACCTGCGCCGCAACGACTCCTTCGACGCCGATGTCGTCATCGACGCCGTCGAGCGCAGCCTCGGGGACGACGACGTCGCCCGCGTCGACGTCTTCGGCCACTACCCCCGCACCCTGCCGGTGGCCTACTCCGGACTGCTCAAGTCCGTGGCCGAGGTCTGGAACGCCGCCGCCGGCTCCGGCGGTGCGCGCGAGGCCTTCTGGCAGTTCCGCCGCGCCCGGCCCCTGCCCGGCGGCCTGCCCATGGGCGACGATGAGCGCCGCGCGATCGTGCGCGGATGGTGGATCGCCACCCTCGCCGGGGGCGTCTCCCGCGACCCCTGGAAGCGGGCCGACGACCGCCATCCGGTCAGGGTGTGGGACCGCGACGACGGGGAGTGGGTGGAGATCCCCGCTCCCATGCTCACCCCGCCCTCGCGCATGATCGCGCCCAACGCCTGGCTCCCCGCCGTCCTGGAGTCCTGCCTCCTGGCCTACCTGCGCGTGGACCACGAGGGCCTGGACGCCTTCCGCCCCTGGCGGGCGCTGCGCCGCTGGGCCGACGACTCGGACAACCACCCCCGGGAGAGCTTCGGCCGGGCCACGTCGGCCGAGACCGCCCTGGCCGAGCTCCTGGGCGAGGGTTCCCTCGACGGACTCACCCCGGTCATCGACTTGGCGGGCGCCCCGGCCGAGGAGCGCCGCCGGCTCCTCCTCGGCTTCGCCGACGCCGTCCTGACCGATCTCGACCAGAACTACCTGCCGGGCCCCGGCAAGGCCGACGAGCCCGGCCACTGGACCAACTACCGCAGGCGCGAGCTGCTCGCCACCACGCCACTGACCGTGGACCTGGCCGAGGAGATGCACCGCGAGCTGAGCGCCGTGCGCGAGATCCTCGCCGAAGTGGAGCCGACGGGCGCAGCGGGCGGGGCGGACGCGCCGGGGGCCTTCGACGGACTGGAGTACTGATGAGCGCCCCGACCACGACCCCCGCGCCCCCCGCCGGCGCCGTCCGGGACGACGCCGTCGTCTTCATCGCCCCGCCAAGCCAGCGCCCCCTCCTGGCCGCCCTCATGGACCTGTCCAGCGCCGGGCTCCTCGCCCCATTCCACTGGCTGGAGTCCGTGCCCGAGCCGGAGGCGGACCGCGACTTCCGCGACCCCCTCGTGGTGAGGGTGAACGAGGGGCGCACGAGTGTGCTCCCCTACTCGCGCGCCGTCAACCGCTACGGCCTGGCCACGGTGCGCCTCATTGTTGTCGTCCCCGTGGGCCACCCCGCCGCCGACGCCCTGAGCGCCACCGCGGAGCTGCACTACCAGGGGCTGGGCATTACCGCGGGCGCCGTGCGCCGGTGCCTGCGCGTGCTGGTGCCGTGGTCGGAGGATCCGGCGCCGGCCGAGCTGGGCCATCAGGGCTGGAACAATGTCATGCTCTCGCCGGAGTCCACCGCCGACCCGGCCTACAGCGCCAACGGCTGGTGGCAGAGCCCCGAGATCATCCCGGGCGCGGCCGCCGTGGGCCTGGCCGCCCAGGCTGGTATCTGCGGCGCCGTGACCCGGGCGCCCATGGACGAGCGGCCCGCGGCCGGATCGACTTACGTGGAGGTGACCCGCACCTTCGTGCGGGTGACCGACGCCCACGCCGTCGAGGACGGGCTGCGCGACCTGGTCACCGACGTCGGCGTCCGCTACCCCCAGCCGGTCTGGGGCGACACCCGCCAGTGGGTGCACTCCTACCCCGACCCCGGGGAGCGGGTGCTCGGCGCGGCCCGGACCTGGCACCAGCGCCACCAGAGCGCCTTGCGCCGGCCCCTGGCCCGCCCGCCCGGACGGTCAGGACCGTGGGCGCCTGGCAGGCCATCACCATGTTCTTCTCCTTCCTGGGGAGGACGCTGGTGGGCGCCCCGGCGGACTGGCTGCGCTCGCTCACCCGCGCCATCAAGGCTACCGCCGCGCGCTCGGTAGAGAGAACGGTTTTCGGGGAGGGCTCCCAGGTGCGGGTCGTCGTGGGCGGCGTCGACGACACCGGCCGTCCCGCCGGCTGGCGGGAGCTGGCCGCGGCGGCCGCCGGCGCGGGCGCCGCCATGCCCGAGCAGGAATTCGGGGGCGCGAGCGCGGGTGCCGTCCGCGACTTCGGGGCGCTGTGGCAGGACCTGCTCGACGGCTCCTTCGCCCTGCTGGGGGGCTCGGGCTGCGAGAACCTGGGATTGACCCCCTACGAGGGCTACGTGCCCGACCGGGACGCGGTTGCGCCGGCGCTCTCCGGCGGGCAGGGGCGCTTCACCATCGACCAGGACATCGGGGACGTGCCCGCCGGCACCGTCCTGAACGCCTGGGACGCCCTGGAGATCGACCGGGTCGCCCGGATGCTCCAGCAGGCGGCCGCCTCTCAGGACGCCCGGGCGCGGGCGGCGCGCGAGCACCTGGGCCGCCTGGAGCAGTGGAAGCGGTCCCATGAGCGGCGCTTCATCCCCCTCCTGGGGCGCTCCCTGGCCACGACCTTCAACGAGACCCGCGAGAGCATCGTCTCCATCGAAAGGGAGCTGCGGACCCTGGTGGGCCAGAATCCGGGCCCGGCTCTGGAGCGCCAGCAGAGTGCCCTGGCCAGGATCCTGCGCACGGGACTGATCATCCTGCTCCTGGTCATCCTGACGCCCGTCATCCTGGCCCTGCTCAAGGCGATCAGCTGGAAGACGGTCGTCCTCATCGTCACGTTCGCCCTGGTCGTCTGGTTCGTCGTGTCGATCTGGATCTTCGTCCGACGTCAGCAGGAGGTCTTCCAGCTCCTGCAGCGCACCGAGGAGGGCGAGCAGCGCATCCCGCTGCTGACGGCCAACCTCCGCCTGGCCGTGGAGGACCTCGCCGCCCAGGGCGCCGCCTACTCCCAGTTCGACGCGTGGGCCGCCGTCGTCACGGTCTTCCTGGCCGACCCCCTGGGGGAGCGGGACACGGTCCGCACCGCGCGCGAGCATGAGACGGTCCTGCCCGAGTCCCTCCAGCGCGTCGTCGTCGAGGCGGACCCGGGCCACGTCAACGACGTGGCGGCCGAGCTGCGCTCGCGCGTCTTCCAGGTCGGCTGGCTGCGCGAGGCGTGGGGGGTGGTGCGGGCCGCCGTCAAGGACGACCTCACCCCCGACCAGCGCACCCGTCTCAAGAACCGCCAGCTCAGCCTGTTCACCGAGTCCGGCGAGCCCGGCTCGGCGCTGAGGAACTGGGCGGACGCCCTGATGGCCAAGGGTGTGCGCTCCTCCGCCGGCGCCGACCGCTGGGCCCGGTGCTTGGAGCTGCTGGGCGATTCAGACGGGCCGCGCCTCGACCTGCGCGTGCCCATGTCTGACGGCTCCTGGCGCCTCGTCTCCGACTACCGGCGCGACCTGGAGGCCCCCACGAGCCGCTCCGTCGTGACCGATGTCCTGGGGCCCGTGGCGCGCTCGGGCGGATCGGCCCTGACCGCCCCGGCGGGCCACTGGTTCTGCGAGTCGCGCGACGGACTGAGCGAGACCATGCTCCTGGCCGACTCCACCGCCCCGCTGGCGCCCGCGGCCTTCATCTACCCCGAGCCCGAGTGCGCCGGCCCCGCCTTCAGACTGGACGAGCCCGACTACATGGAGGGGATCCGCGCCGCCGGCCCCACTGTCGAGCCGGGGACCGCGCCGTCCGACCCGCCTGCGGGCCCGTCCGGCCTTCTCGAGTACTGAGGCCATCTCCCCGATCATCCCGCACCCCATGTGAGGAACGAACCCGTCATGCCCGTCAACCTTCGCGACTTCATGAATGCGATGAACGAGTGGATCCGCGACGCCCCTCCCGGAGCCCGGGAGGTCCTGCCGGCCTCAATGTGGATGAAGGTGCGTCAGTCCAGCACCGACGTCGACGGCGGTGTCTACTTCGACCCGCGCACGATCGTGGACGCCGCCCTGGACGGCCGCAAGGAACTGCTTGACTCGGTCGCGGCGCCGCTCGCCCTCGCGCTCAATACGCGCTTCGCCCCCAGGGAGGCCGAGCCCCGTCCGCGGCGCGGCGGCCTGGTCATGAACGGCCGATCACCCGCCGCCTCGACTCCCGCCGCCCCCGCCGCCGAGGAGCGCGGCTACTCCTTCCCCGCCTACGACTACTCGCGCGACGACCTGGACTCCGCCGAGGAGGACGGCCACCACGTCCCGGTGAACGTCGATCGCTTCGACATCGGCCTGCGCTACTCGTGGCCCGACCCGGGGGACAATGAGCTCTACCGCGTCGTCGTCTCCGATCTGGAGGACCCCTACAGCCCCGACGAGTTCGAGGAGATCGCCGTCACCGAGGGCACCGAGGCCTGGGACTCCGCGCCGGCGACCACCGCCGTGCGCTTCGTGACCGTCTGGGCCTACGAGCGCTCCTCCGGCGGGTCCCTAGGCCAGTGCCGGCGCGTCGCCAGCAGGGTCATCGTCCACGACCTGAGCGACTGGGCGCTGGAGTTCGACCCCGAGTCCAGGTCCGTCATCGGGTCCTGGACGCCCCCGAAGGCGCCGGAGGGGGCGCAGGTGACCGTCCACTCGGCCCGCCTGCCCGTCGACCGGCCCCCGGGCCAATTGCTCAAGAGCGCGGCCTGGATGAGCTACGAGATGCCCAACAGCGGCTCCGGCTTCCAGGACGCGCAGGTTGTGGGCGGCAAGCGCTACAACTACGTGGTCGCCGTCGAGGTGAGCCTCAACGGGCGGACCCACGCCTCGAAGCCGGTCCTGCGCTCCATCACCCCGAGCATCGTCGTCGAGCGGATCGAGGACCTGGCCGCCGTCGAGGCCCCCGCGCCCGACCCGTCCCGCTCCTCCACCCTCACCATCACCTGGACGCAGTCCCCCCGGACGAGGGTCGTCCTGTACCGGACCCGGGAGCCGGTCGACGAACAGGCCCGCTCCCGCGACGAGATCCTCCAGTCTCAGCTCGCGGACGCGCGCCTGCCCGAGGAGGCGCGCCTCAACAGCCGCCTGGTCGCGATCGACGGGACCGCGGACCCCGCCCGCACCCTCCACACCCTCGCCAACGTCCCCTGGCCCGCCGGCTCCGAGTGGGACACGCTGCACCTGACCCCCGTGACGCTCCACTCCGGGGACCGGGCGAGCATCGGCGAGCCCCTGTGCCTCAAGCGCGCCAGGCAGGTGCGCAATGCGACGCTCACCCGCCGTCTGAACTGGGACCTGGTCACCTTCACCTGGCCCGGCGATGCCGCCGCGGTCGAGCTGAGGTACACGGCCGCCGGGCAGGGGCTCGATCTCCATCAGCCCCCGTTCGCCTCCGTCACCAAGGAGGAGTACCGGGCCGACGGCGGCTGCGTGCTGGAGCCCGGGCTGCCCGCCGCCGGGGGCCGCCTTCACATCAACTCCCTGGCCTACCTCGAAGGCCGCCGGATCCCCTCCCCGGTGGTCGGCCTCGACGTGCCCCCGCGGTGGGTCTACCGGTACACCCTCATCTGGCCCGGCGACGCCGCCCCGATGCGGGGCCTGGGCCATCTGTTCGCCTCGATCCTCAGGCAGACCCTCGTCGAGGTGCGGATCACGCCGGTGCAGGGTTTCACCGATCCCGATGACGGCGTGGGCCTGGTGCTCCTGTACCACCCCTCCAGGCTGCCGCTGAGCCCCGACGACGGCCAGGCCGTCCCGCTGTACCGGCGGCGTCCCACCGGGGGGGACGATCAGGAGGGCTCCCTGGTCGTGCCGCTGCCCCCGCACGGCCAGGAGCTGTCCCTGTGGTTCAAGTGCTCCGGGCTGGCCGGCGGCTACCTGCGCCTGGCCGTCAATTCCAGTGTCTCGTCCCAGATCGATCAGGAGTACAGCCGCCGGGCCCTGGAGCACTACGCCCTCATCGACCCCGAGCTGTCCCTCCTCTTCAGACAGCCGTGACGCCATGACCGCCGCCCCGCCGCCCGCACCCCGGCCCAACGGGCCGCGCGCCGCCGCGCAGCTGCTGTACACCAATGTCGATCGCGTGGCCGGCGGCCGGGCCGTCTCCGGCTGGCAGACCATGGAGGTCAGTGCTGGCCTGGACGAGGCCGGCGCCACGCTTATGCGCGGCCTCATTGAGCCCAGCCTCAACCCGCTGCGCCCCCTGCCCGGCTTCCCCACCCCTGAGGAGATCGGGGCCGCCGAACGGCGCTTCGCGCAGGTGCCCACCGGGATTGGGACCGTCCTGGTCCACACCGCCCCCGCGGGCGTGGACACCACCGGACGGCCCAACACCATGAGCCATCTCGTCCTCCTCCCCGATGAGCCGGCCCCCGCCCTCATGACGGCGGATCTGTGGCGTTCGCCCGGCTGGGTCGCGCCCTTCGGCCCCGATCGGGTCCGCGGCTCGTCGCTGCCCGATCCCGCCGCCCTCGTGGCGGGATCGGCCGTCGACGACGACGCCGTGGCCGATTTCGTCGCGGCCGCGCCCCGCGGCCCCGTCCTGGGCGCCATGGCCGACGCCCTCCAGCCCCGCGTCCTGGCCCGCGTGGACGGGCGCGCGCCCGACGAGGCCGCGGACCTCGTCGTGGTCGCCTGCGCCTCGACCGACGAGGCCGCGCTGTGGGTGGGGGCCCTCCAGCGCACCTGCGCGCCGGCCACGGGCCGACTGCTGGGCTTCTCCACCCTGGAACGGCTCACCGGATCGGGGGACCTGGAGCGCCTCTCCGGCATCGGCCTCGATCTTGTCTTCGTTCCGCCCCCGGACCTGGAGGCGGTGTGGCGCCGGACCGGGGCGCTCGTGGTGGACCCGGACCGGCCGCCGTCCACCGCCCCGATCACCGGTTGGGGCCGCCTGGTCGCGGCGGTCTGCCAGGACCGGGGGGCGTGGATGGCTGGCACCGTGGCCCAGCGGGAGGTCATGGGGCTGCTGGCGGACCACCGGGACCTGTCGCCCGCCTGGCCGCTGGCCGTGGCGGAGGCCTGCGACCCGGGCCTGCTCGCCGACGAGCTGGACGACGTCGTCGAGTGCGAGCTCGTGGACTGCCAGCCGTCCGCCTTGATCGATCAGCCCTATCTGTCGAGCATTATCTCCGAGCGGGTCCTGGGCTCGGACTGCCGAGAGCCGGCCGACTGGTGGCGGCGCCTGGCCGCCGTGCCGGCGAATGCCCCGGTCACGGGCCTGGTGGACGGGCTGGTGAGCCGCTACCTCCGGGCCGCGTCCCAGTCGGCGTCTTGGCTGCTGGACGAGCGCCGCGAGCCCCCGCCCGCGGCGCGCCGGGCCCTGAACCTCTGGAGCGCGCAACCGCAGTGCGCGAAGGCGGTGGAGCGCGCGGTGGAGGACATGATCTGCGCCGTCGAGGCCGACGGCCCCGACGGCGCGGCCCGGCTGCGTCTGGCGGACGGGCTCGTGCGCGACGGGCTGGTCCTGCCGCCGATGGCGGCCAAGCGGCTGTTCGCCCCCGCCTGCCGGGCGCTGCTGAGCCCGAATGCGGCCGAATGCGCCCGCATGACCGGCGTGCGTGCCGGCCAGGCCACGCGCGCGCACGTCCTGGACCGCGTCGAGCAGCTCCTGCGCGCGCCCGCGCCGGCGGAGCCGCGACGACTGCCGTCCGTCGGCGCCCCGGCCCTGGAGTGGCTCACCCGGGGCCTGTCCACCGCGACCGCGCCCCTGGTGGAGGCCGAGCTGTGCGCCTGCGCCCTGCTCGGGACCACGGCGCCGCTCGAGAGCGCGACCGAGCGGCTCCTGAGGGCGCTGGAGGCGGCCGCGGCAATGGCGCCGCGGCCCGGCCCCCTGCGCCTGGCTGGCGCGCTGGCGGCTGCGCTGGGCGCGACCCTCGCCCCCGCCCAGGCCGTCCGGCTGCCGGCGCTGGTGACCAACCGCGAGGACGTCCTGGCCGCCGTCATGCTGACCCGCCCCGACGATCCCTTCTGCCTGCGGACGGCGGCGCAGGATCTGCGACAACGGGGGCACGACGACGCCGATCTCGTCTCCACGCGCTACCCCGGCTTCTCCCTGTGGACTTCGGTGCGCCTCCTCGTGCACTCCCAGGAGCTGGCCGGTCTGACCGCGCCGGCCCCGGACGCCTGCACCCGGGCCCTCAACGTCCTGGCCGCCGTCGCCGTCGTGAGCCGGGATCCGGCCCTGAGCGGACTCCCCGCGGTCGCGCCCGCCCGGGACAAGGCGCTGGCCACCCTCCTAGTGGGCCTGTGGGCGGGCGTCCGGATCGACCCGCTGCCCCCGGCGTGCGCCGACGGGCCCCTGCTCGACACCCTTCCCGGGCGCCTGGCCGCCCGGCCCCAGATCCTGGCCGGGCCCGGCGGGACGCGGCTGGGTCCGAACCTGCCCCGGGTCATTGACCACCTGTTCTGGAACGCCAGGGGCCGGCGCGTCCCCGAGGACTGGCTGGAGTCGGTCGAGCGGAATCGGCGGGCCCTGGCGGAGGCCGAGGCCGCCGGGGACCCGCTGCTGTCCGGGCGCTACGAGGCCGTGCTGGCGGTCTGCCGCGCGTGGGCGAGCCTGCTCGGACCGGAGGACGCCGACCCGGTCGCCGAGGAGCTCGCCGCCTTCAGCGGCCGGCCACCCGGCTTCGACAGGTGGCTGGCCCGGACCATCCTGTCCGCCATGAGCCGCCCCACCGGCCTGCGCTGGCTCTTCGGCGCCCGCTGAGCGTCATTCCCGCCTCGAACCAAGGAGGACCCCATGCCCGACATCCTCAATAGCAGCGAGTGGGAGCGCGTCGCCCTGCCCGACACCGGGGCGATCAAGCTCAACCTCGTCTCCCGGCGTACCCCGGCCCGCCTCGTGGTCCTGGGCGGTGCGACCACGCCCAAGTACCTCGGCGCGGACCACACGGCGGCGGCCTTCCCGGCCCGCTCGGTCTTGTCGGACCGCCCGGTGAGCGTGCGCGCGACCACCGCCACCGGAGAGGCCTTCAGCGGGGACGAGCGGGTCGACCTCATCGTCGACGCGAACGGTCAGGAGCGCTCCTTCCTCCTGCGCGACCTCGACGTCGCCGGACAGGTCGATGCCGCGCTCATCCGCCTGGAGCGCGCCGAAGGCGGCCTCCTCATGAGACCGGGGGAGGGGGGCGCGGCCACCCTCGGCCTGGGCGGCTGGTGCGTGCGCCGGCGCCAGGAGTCCGGCGAGCCCTGCGCCCCCGCGGTGAGGCGCCTGGTGGTGGACACCTCGGCCTCGATGCGCGCCCACGCCGGGCGCGTGCGCGCCCTGGAGCGGTTCCTGTCCGATATGGCCGCCACGACGGGGGCGGACGAGCCCCGGATCGAGCGCCCCCCGGCGGGGGGCGCGCCGCGCCACGGCGTGGGCGCCGTCGACGTCCCGGACCCGCGGGCCGACGGCACGGTCCTGCTCACCGACGTCCCGCCCGCCCCCGGCGGCGCCCGCTGTCTCATTATCGGTCCGGCCCAACTCGCCCGGGCCCTGCCCTCGCCCGGATCCTTCGTGGCCGACGACGCCGTGTGGGCCGAGCTGGAGCGCACGGACAGGGCCTTCTCCGCCTCCACCCTCGCCACCCTCACCCCCCTGCTCGACTGGCTCACGGCGGGGGAGAAAGGAGATGCCCGATGAATTCCGCCTGCCCCTACTGCTTCACCCGTCTGGGACGCGAGGAGGTCGTCTACCGGTGCACCAGCGGCCGGTGCCAGCCGGCCCCCGACCCGCAGGCGACCGCCCTGGCCGGCTACGAGGTGGTCACGACCCGGATGTACCGGCAGGTGCTCTCCGAGACGGTCAAGACCCTGCCCGCGGACCTGCCGTGCGGCCTGTGCGGGGGCACGTGCACCCAGGAGGTCTGCCCCGCCTGCCACCGGGACCTGCCCGAGCAGTGGCGGAACCGGCGGGTCTTCACCATGGCCATGGCGGGCGCCCGCGGCTCGGGCAAGTCCGTCTACATCGCCGTCGCCGTCGAGACGCTCATCCGCTACGCCCAGGCCCGGGGCCGCACCGTCGGCCCCGAGACGACGGGCACACAGGAGGTCTACTCCTCGCGCTACTACAAGCCCCTCTACCAGGAGAACAAAGTCGTGGAGGGCACGCCGCCGATCGCGGCCGGCGGCGCCTACCAGAGGGACCCGCTCATCTGGTCCGTGGTAGGCGGGCCCGAGCGGCTGTCCATTGTCATGCGGGACCTGTCCGGCGAGGACGTCGAGAAGCTGGCCGGGGTCCGTCCGAACTTCTCCTTCATCGACCGGGCCGACCTGGTCGTCTTCCTCTTCGACCCGCTCATGCTGGAGTCGGTGCGCCAGGTCCTGGCGGGCGTCATCCCCGACGTCGACGCCCACCGCCTGGGCGCCCGCCCCGGGGAGGTCCTGCCCCGAATCCTGGCCCAGACCGGCTCGGGGACGGCGCGCCTGGCCCTGGTCATCTCCAAATTCGACTCCCTGCACCAGCTGCCGCGGGTCAGCGACTCTAGGGCGGCGATCCTGGCCAACCCGGCGGCGCACTTCAACCAGGACGCCACCATGCGGCGCACCGCCCTGGCGCCGGACCTCGCCGCCGCGCAATTCGAGGCGGACTCCCGCTTCCTGGACGCGGAGGTGCGCGCGCTCTTCGACCGCATTAACGAGGAGAGCGTCACCTTAGTGGCGGACCAGGCTGCCCGGGACGGGCGCATCGCCGCCGTGCGCCACTTCGCGGTCTCCGCCGTGGGGGAGAGCCCCCTCCACGCCAATCAGCTCACGCAGCGGGGCATCTCCCCCTTCCGGGTCCTGGACCCGATCCTGTGGGGCTTGAGTGCCAAGGGCGTCGAACTGTGAGACCCCCGTGGCCCGCGGGCGCCCGCCGGGGTGTTCAGGACCACGTGCGCG
>ERZ773050.793-NODE-793-length-17625-cov-16.772112_pt1 | contig 17625 bp, 10 predicted proteins | sample MGYA00580632_ERZ773050 | MGnify/ENA primary metagenome ERZ773050 (study PRJEB29015, sample SAMEA2738123) | human oral metagenome | biome: human oral; feature: human-associated habitat; material: saliva | place: China | collected 2166 ... | reverse complement strand
GGTAAGGCCATTAATCCGACCCCCGTGGTCGCGATGATGGGCGTAATGGACGACGTTACCCGGCGCACCCCCTCGGGTTGGGCGCCGGAACACGATGGTCAGGCTATCTACCTGCTGGGTACTACGCGTGACGAGCTAGACGGTTCAGAATGGGCGCGTTTCAAGGGGCACTTGGGTGGTCTGCCCCCGAAGGTTGATCTGGCGGTTGAACGTCAGCTTGGCGATATGCTCGTAAATATGTCGCGTGACGGCATGATCGATGCGGCACATGACGTTGCCGCCGGTGGCCTTGCCGCAGCACTCGCGGAAGCCTGCCTGCGTTTCAACACCGGGGCGCGCATCGGGCTGGGCGAAGTTGCCGAACGCGACGGGCTCGACCTGTTCACCCTGCTGTTCTCGGAATCCTTAGGTCGCGTGGTGGTTTCCGTACCGCGTTCTGAGGAGGTGCGTTTCAAGGATATGTGCACCGCCCGACAGTTCCCGTTCGCGCGCATCGGCGTAGTGGATGCGCTCTCGAACGCGCTGGACTTCCAAAACGAAGTCTCCATCAACCTTGATGAGCTGCGTGCCGCTCACGAAGGCACTATGACAGCTCACTTTGGTGAGGTGGCGCAAGGCTAGATCCCCCTATCGGCATAGCCTGCCCTATACAAAGGCTCTTGATGTGAATAAAGCGGAGTTTCCAACGCTTTCTTCACATCAAGAGCCTTTTTCTGTCTCAAGGCACTCCCCACCTGCGCTTTCACACGCTAGACTGGAGGATGGGTTACATAAACCGTTCACACCGATAACACATTCGCCCCGCCGAACCGCATCTAAAAAAATGCACAGACACAACAGAAAGATCACCATGACCGCAGCACCATCCGTGCAGGTCTTTACGCCAGACATACCTAAAGCGGGCAGAATAACGCTCGCGGCATTTGCTCTCTTTGTTATCGGTTGGCTTATCTATATCGAGTTCACGAACGGACTAGACTTCAATGTCTACCGTTTCGGTGCCATGACTATCTTCGATAACGACGGCATGCACAAAGATCTCTACGCCCGTAATCTCCTGGAGTACGGCGACTTTAGGTTGCCCTTCACCTACCCGCCCTTTGCCGCGCTCGTGTTCTTACCGTTCGCTTTTCTGCCCGCATGGGTGGGTATCGCCATCATGTATGCGATCAGCATCGGTGTTGCATGGTGGCTGGCAACCCTTATCTATAACTACGCCACCGACCGCGGCTACAGCATCCCTTTCCAGGAAAGACTCGGCACATACGGCATCATCGCCGCTCTCACGTTCATCATTATTATGACCGGGCCATGGCGGCGCGGGCTCTCGCTGATACAAATCAACCCCATCATCCTTACGCTGGTGCTTGCCGATTTTATACGACCGGCAACCCGCATTCCCCGGGGTGCGCTTATCGGCATCGCGGGCGGTATTAAGCTCACCCCGCTTGCCTTCGGCCTTATTCTGCTCATGCGCAAAGACTGGCGCGGCATCCTTACCCTAGGCGCTTCTTTCGGCACGACCATTCTTCTTGGGTTTATCTTCCTTCCGCAGCAGGCTGTTACGTTCTGGACGAGCGCCGTTTCGGATTCCGGCCGTGTTGGAGGTATTAACTTCGCCGATAATATTTCGATTCAAGGCTGGCTGATGCACCTGGGTCTGCGTGAACCTACCCTGAGGCCCGTATATTACGCCCTTGTTCTTGCTACGATCGGTCTCTGTGCGGTGCTTCTGCGCCAGCTTATTCGCCGTAATCTTGTGCTATCTCAGGTGGCGGTCGGCGGGTTTTTGATGGTGAGCATCTCCCCCATCAGCTGGTCGCATCATAACGTCATGTTCCCGCTGATTATCATGACGCTTGTTCTTGATGCTTTCCCCCTGTTTTTCACGCACCTGCCCGCCTGGTTATCCGGTACCGCACGTGTTTTGACGTGGGTGGCGTTTATCGGTCTATATATTTCGCCTATGTGGCTGGGAGCTGCTATCGGCGGTGGATTCAACAGTCTCAATCATCTTGCGCAGTATGCCTTGTTGTTTTCGACCGTGCCGATCCTGTGTCTCTATGCGGTCATGGCTCTTTGGGCAGGCTCGGCACTCACCCCGGCCGTGCGCATAACGCAGAATCGCGATCGCGCGGTCACGGCGGGACCCAAACCCGAGCCTCAGGCCGCGTAGCAGCAGGTAGTGTCATGTGCAGTTGAGTTAAAACGCGCATACGGCGGTAACAAAGGATGCGGTGGTTTTCTCTCTGGGGAGCCGCCGCATCCGTGTTATGGGTATCAGGGAGCCTGAGAATCGGAAATATTCTGCCGAAAAGCACGATTTTTTCCTCCCTCTGCCCCCTAAAACTACGTAGATCGGTAAAATATTGCCGAAATATAGTGTTTTCACCAACTTTCATGCCATAATGGCATAAATTCGGAATTATTTTGCCGATTTATAGGGTTTCAGACTCATGGAAAGGATGTGTTCGTGCCACGGGACTTAAAGGGCTCGCTCGCCCAGATCGTTCGCGAGCATCGCCGCGAACTTCGGATTACGCAGGAGTATTTGGGGCTTCTTGCCGGAGTCTCGGAGCGCACGATCCGCGATCTCGAAAAAGGGCGCGAGTCTATCGCCTTTGACAAAGTAACCGCCGTACTCGACACCCTCGGCATCGATCTCATCCCCCGGGAGCGCTAACTTTTTATAAAGGGTGCGGTGGTTCCCCCTCTCTGAGGAGCCATCGCATCCTTATATGTCCGCGTCACAGGATGAATGCCTAAGCGCGTGTCTAAATCTGCCCTATAAGTGTCATATAACGGTTATTTACGTATATTTTTCAGTGATAATAAACACTCTGAGGCACTGTCTACACAGGTGTAACAATCTGTCACAAATGGTCCCGATATACCTCAAACGCGAACTTTGAACATCTATCGAGATGCTTACAGACGGCCACTCTGCTCGCCTAGCTGAGCAAAGAGCGCGGCATTAATACGGAATCCTTCCATAGCCTCGTCAATCAGGGCTTCACGCTGCTCTTCGCTCAAAGGAGCGCGATCAAGAAGCTCCCGATATTCATCCTTGAAGACCTTCGGCTTGGGAAGCTGCGGGAACGAGTACATGGTCAATGCATCCCGCGCAATACCGTAATGGCGCGCCACCAGAGCCGCCACCGCCTGCCCGCCCGAGAGATCTCCCAGATAGCGCAGATAATGATGCGCCAAGAACCGCTCGGGAGCCTGGGCAGTTGCCTTGATACGCGCCACGTATTCGATAGTTGCTGGCAGCGGGGCGTCAATCTCGGTCTGCCCTAGAGCACGAATATCATGGTGAATCGCGGCGGCACGATCCAGCCCTTCCAGAGTGAAAGGATCGGTCAGTGGGTTACCGGATTCACGCAGATTCCGAGAGATTTCCTCCAGTGCTTCATAGATATAGGTGTACTGGTTGATGAGGCGTAAATACGCGGAAGTATCGAGTTTCCCGCCCATCAAATCTTCCATAAAGGTAGAGTGCTCGGCATTATCATGCACACGCTTGGTGCTAGCTTTTAGCCGGGCCGAAAACCGCTGTTCGACAGCATCGGGAGAGGTGGTTTCGGGGGTAATAATGGCGGTCATGGAACGCCTCCTGATTGAGTTGAGAGTCATGAATATTTTTGATGACACAGTGTCACCAAATCAATAAATGACATAGTGTCACTAAATTTTTGGTTTTGCAACACCGCTGCCAAAAAATTTTATTAAGGGGAACCTCATCATTAAGCAAAGTACTACAATTAAGCTACACAAGTCTTAGCTAATAGGTCTAGACTAAGACTGCTCATTACTAAAACCACGAATAGAGGACACACATGTCTATGTCGCATAACGCGAAGCGCTCATGGGCGTTTCTAGCGTCTGCCGCCGTTGGCCTCAGTGGCATCGCCGCCACTCCCGCCCTAGCGAACCACCCCGCACCGACCGCACAGATCGTCTCTGAGCAGGCGCCAGCTGCCGCATCACAAAGCCTGCAGGATGCATCCGTAGATTGGGGCGTCAAATCCTCATTCCGCAGATACATCACCGGTCCTGTAGCCGGCGGTTCGCAGGAACTAACCGGTGCTACCTCCAATGCGGATGGTTCTTATCACTTCACCGCCGCTGAAGGTACCGTCGAGGCAGACGGTTCGTACCACGTTAAATTCACCGGCTCCAGTGTGAAGTACACCGGGCACCACGGCGTGCTCGAAGTAACTATCAGCGACTTGGAACTTGTCATCAAAGACGGGCAGGGCAGCCTATACGCAAATATCAGCGAACGCCCCTATAACGGCAACACCACCCCGAACCCGCCCGTACAGCACGATCACACGCTGATTGGTACTTTCGATGCTTCCTCCCTGAAAAACGAGGGCGGGCAGCTGACCTTGGCAGCATCTGATGCCACCAAGGTGAAACTCAGCGCAGAAGCAACCTCGGTGTTTGCCGGGTTCTACCAGGCAGGTCAAGAGCTGGATGCGCTGGCATTCTCCGCAAAGCTCGTTACCAAGCAGGCACCAGCGCCGGAGAAGCCTGCTGATCCGACCCCGGAGCCGACTCAGCCTGCGCCCGAGCCTACTCAACCCGCGCAGCCTGCACCAGAACCGAGCAAGCCTGCCGATCCAGCTCCTGAGCCAGCCCAGCCTGCGCCAGAGCAGAGTAAACCCGCTGAAACACCGGCACCGCAGCCCTCACAGAGTTCCGAAGCTCCGGCACCGCAGCCCTCTCAGACTTCTGAGGCACCTGCTTCAAACCCTTCAAAGCCTAGCGAAGCACCCAGCTCTCAACCGGCACCGCAGCCCTCACAAAGCTCGGAAGCCGCTAAGCCCGCACCGGCTCAGCCTCCGGCTACCGATGCAGCGCCGAGAACCGACGTGCCGAAAGGTCAAGGGCACATTATTGAATCCGGCAACCTGACCTGGAATATTCGTGATTCCTTCCTGCACTACCTCAACACCATTGCGCGCGGTAACATCACCGTCGAGGGTCTGTCGAAGAATGCGGCGGGCGGGCTGGACTTTACCAGCGCATCCGGCTCGTACGATGAGGCAACGAAGACCGGTCAGATCAACTTCGCGGGCAAGGTGCATATTAGCGGGCATCACGGCCAGCTCAACAGCAGCTTCGAGAACACTCGCCTAGTCATCAAAGAGGGCAGGGGCTACCTGGTTGTCGACGCCGAAGCGCTCAACATGCAGGGCGAAAACCGCACCTTCAAAGATCTTGTACTCGCCGAGGTCGATTTGAGCGGTGCAACCTTAGAAAATAACGTGCTCTCGGCTAAGAATGCAGCCGTTACCGTTACCGTCGAGGGGTCCGAGGCGATCTTCGCCGGGCAGTACAATGACGCCGACAAGCGCATTATGGCTCCGCTCTCCTTCAGCGCAAAACTCGGTTCTCAGCTGGTGGAAAACAAGGTTACCGACACCACGGTTAAGGGTTCTAACACCGGCAGCGGTTCGGCGAACCTGGGCAATAACGCAAACGCGGGTATTGGTGGCACGAACTTTGGCGGTTCCGTGAACAATGGCGGCGACAATGCCTCCCATTCCCATAACGGCTCCACCCCGGCTGCACACCCGAATGGCGGTAAGAGTGGCTCCTTCAGCAGCGTCTCGAAGAACCCCGCCCAGCCCGTCTGCACCCCGGTGACCGTGACCAAGCAGGTTCCCGTTAAGGCTGCAAAGAATGCACCGGCCGCATCCGCAGACGGTAAGGTCGCCAGCGCAGACCTCGGATGGGGCGTACGCGATTCCTTCCGCAACTACATTCGCGGCGGCATCGCTAACGGCAACTGGGATCTGAACGGCACCACCTATTCCAATAACGCCTTCCAGTGGGCGAAGGGCACAGGTTCCTTCAAGGATGGTAAGGGCTCGATTTCCTTCACCGGTTCGGTGCATTTCACCGGACACCACGGAATTCTGGACACCACCATCTCAAACCCGCGTCTGGAGATCAACGGCAAGACCGCGGTTCTCTACGCAACGGTGGTCGGCAACAATATGGACGGCAAATCACAGAATTACGGTGAAGTTGCTCTGCTCAACGTTGATGTGAGCGGTTTGCAGGTCTCTGGCGATAAAATTTCCATCAGCGGTGCGGGCACCACCATTACCGCTGAGGGTGCTAAAGCGTTTGCAGGTTTCTACGAGGCGGGTAAGGATATGGCTCCGCTGAGCTTCTCGGCATCGCTTTCGGGTGCACAGCCCGCGGGCAACACCGCCAAAACCCAGGCCACCCAGACTGTGACCGAAACCGTATATCAGGGTCAGGGATGCGAATCTCTCAACGCACGCGGCTCTCATGGTCGTCTGGCGCATACCGGTGCCAGCGGTGTAGAGGCTGGGGTTACTAGTGGTCTGGCCTCTCTGGTCGCCGGTATCGGTGCCGTACTGTACACGCGCCGTCGCAAGTCCTCCAGGATGTCTGAGCGCTCCGAATAAACCTAAGATCAGCCTATAAATCACCGGCATATGCGGCGATTCTTAGGCTCGGGTTTATTCCTCGGTGCAGCATCCGCACCTCATAACTCACCGGATGCGCCAGGGTGCGGGTAGTATCGACTGCCCGCACCCTCACCCTAAGCACACGCTCTCATCACGAATACATACACTCACAGTTTTAGCCGATAGGAACTCTTCATATGGCTTTTCGTCTCTCACACCCCGGCGCAACAACACGCCCCAGACACCGGCACGGCAGAGCGAGCGCATCGCAGAAGGTTACCGCCGCGCTATTAGCGGCATCCATATTTTTTATCTCCGGATGCGGCATCGGCACCCAAAATCCGGGCAGCACGAGCGCATCCTCGCATTCCGTGGTTGATGAACAGACCACCAAGTCTGAGCTTGAGAACCTTACGCAGGAGCTCAAGAGCAATGTTTCTTCCGATCCGAAATCGCTGACGGGTCCCAGCAGCGCGAAGAACACCCCCGAAGTTCAGCCGATGGTTGAGACTCCCACCCCGCAGCTTCCCGTGACTTTCAAGGATTTCAAGGGCGATGAGGTGACTGTTAAGTCGGCGAACCGCATACTGGCTCTTGACCTGTATGGCACTCTCGCGCAAGAGGTTATCTCGCTGGGTTTGGGTGATCGTCTGGTCGGCCGTGTGACGTCTTCAACTGAGTCTTCGTTAGCGAAACTGCCGCTCGTCACTCAGAACGGCCACGATCTGAACGCGGATGCGATTCTCGCGACCAACCCCGACCTTGTGCTCTGGGATAAGAGCAATGGCCCCGAAGAAGTTGTTGAACAACTGCGCGATGCGGGCGTGACTGTGGTGGTGTTTGACCATGAGAGGCGCATGGATAAGATCATTCCCCAGCTCAAGGCTGTGGCACAGGCTTTAGGTGTGCAGGAGGCGGGCGATAAGGTTGCCGAGCGCGTGCAGAAAGACCTTGATTATACCCTGAATACCATCAAAGAAGTTGCCCCTGAAGGCGATAAGAAACTGTCGATGGCATTCCTGTACGTGCGTGGTAATGCCGGGGTGTTCTTCATTCTCGGCAAGGGTTCCGGCGCGGATGATCTGATTGCCGCGCTTGAGGGCAGAGATGTGGCTTCCGAGCAGGGCGCGCGCAACATTGTTCCCGCGAATAGCGAGGCGCTGGTCAAGGTGAACCCGGATGTCATTTTGACCATGACTCACGGCGTGGAATCCACCGGCGGCTTGGATGGATTCTTGGCACGCCCGGGCGTTGCCGAAACGAACGCGGGAAAGAGCAGGCGCGTGGTTGATATGAACGACGGGCAGATTCTATCCTACGGTCCGAACACCCCCGCCGTTCTGCTTTCCCTAGCCCGCGCTATCTACGCACCCCAGCATTAAGAGGCTCCACCTGTGAATTCGTCCAACCGCACTGATGCGGCGACTCCCGGCAGCGCGGATTATCGCAGCAAACGCCGCATCCGTATTCTCGCAACTTTTGGCTTTCTGAGTATTGCCCTGATCGTCATAACCGTGGTGTCGGCGGGGTTGGGTCAGTACAATATTCCGACCGATCATGTGATGGCTTCGCTGGGGCGCCGCTTGGGTATGATTCCCAAGGATCCGACCGCCTATCTTGAAGACAGCACCCTGTGGAATATTCGTTTTCCGCGTGTGCTTTTGGGGCTGCTCGTGGGCGCTGCCCTGGGATGCTCGGGCGCGGTCATGCAGGCGGTTTTCGGTAACCCGCTGGCCGAGCCCGGGGTTATCGGTGTGTCTTCAGGCGCCGCAGTGGGAGCATGTGTAGCGGTCGTTTTCAATCTCGAATTCTTCGATATTTACACGGTTCCAGCTTTCGCCTTCGGCGGTGCCCTCGCGGCAACAGCGCTGGTTTATTTTCTCTCGCGTTCCTCAGGTCGGGCGAAAGTTCTCTCCATGATTTTGACGGGTATTGCGGTAACTGCGGTGGCAAACGCCGCAATCGCGTTCTGCCTGTACCTGGCCGATAATGTCAGCCGCGACCGCATCGTCTTCTGGCAGATGGGATCGCTCAACGGGTCTACGTGGAAGGCTCTTGCCAGCGTGTGGTTCGTGATCGTAGCGGGGCTAATCATGTGCTTGATGATTTCACGCAAACTTGATCTGTTGGCGCTGGGCGAGCGCGCGGCACAGCATTCCGGGGTGAATGTTGAGCGTCTGCGCGGTGTTGCGATTGCTGCTACGGCGCTTTTGACGGGTGCGGCGGTGGCTCATGCGGGCATTATCGCCTTTGTGGGGCTGATTATTCCGCATCTGCTTCGGCTTATTTTGGGGCCGTCTAACCGTTTGCTGCTGCCCGCTTCGGCACTGGGCGGGGCGCTGTTAATTGCGCTTTCCGATTTGGGGGCGCGCACGCTCATTCCGGTCTCTGACCTGCCGATCGGTATTTTTACGGCGCTCGTGGGTGGCCCTACGTTCTTCTTCCTGTTGCGCCGTTCGATGGGGAAGGGAGGTCTTTAATGCTTATTGTTGATGGGGTGTCGCTGTCGGTGGGTGGGCGGCGCATCTTAGAGGATGTCTCTTTTGAGGTTCAGGCGGGCGAGGTTGTGTCGCTCATCGGTCCCAATGGTGCCGGTAAGTCCACGATTTTGGGGGTTATTGCGGGCGATATTAAGCCTGATTCCGGTTCGGTACTGCTCAAGGATAAGCGGGTGGGTGAGTATTCGTATCTTGAGCTTGCGCGTCTGCGTGCCCTGCTGCTGCAGAAAACTCAGGTGGCGTTTTCGTACCTGGTGCACGAGGTAGTGGCGATGGGGCGCACCCCGTGGCGCGGTACCGAGCGTGCGCATGAGGACGACGCCGTGATCGAGCAGATGATGGCGCGCACGCATACAGAGATGATGGCAAATCGCGATGTGACAACCCTTTCGGGTGGCGAAAGCGGGCGTGTGCATTTGGCTCGTATTTTTGCGCAGCAGACTCCCCTAGTGCTCTTGGATGAGCCTACGGCGGCGCTGGATATTAAACATCAGGAACAAACTCTGCAGATGAGCCGGGAGCTTGCCGCTGAGGGCACGGCGGTGTTAGCGGTTCTGCATGATTTAGATGTGGCGGCGGCGTATTCGGATAGGATCGTGCTGCTGGATAGGGGTCGTGTGGCTGCCAACGGTACCCCCGCTCAGGTGTGTACCGAGGAGCGGCTAAGCCGTGTGTATCAGCATCCGATTGAGGTTTTGGAGCATCCGGTGACGAAGCGGCCTCTGGTTCTGCCGCGGCGATAGAGCGGCACCGTGCTTTGAGTCGTCCTTTTTCTGGGCTGCTACCCCGAATATTCCATGCCAGTATCCGACGGATTCTCAGTATATTCCCAGTTCGGCATATAAGCCCTGCACCATGGTTACTTGTTAGAATAAAGTAATGCCCGGCGTAGGGTTATTTCTTGTGATAAGAAGTCTGAACTCGCCCGGGTGCAGCCCAAACCGTATGTATTACTCTTCCCCTACCCCACGAAGGAGAGTACCCCATCCATGAGTTCTGACCAGCACAAGACAATGCTGTCTGAAGCCTCCGGTTATGTTCCCGAATATTCTGCTCAGGCACACAGCGGTTCTCAAGAGCTTGCTGTTCACGGGCTCAGCAGCGATGAGGTTGCTAAGCTCACCGCCGCCGGTAAGGTCAATGCTCAGAATAATAAGTCTTCCCGCACCTTGTGGAGCATTATGCGGGCACACCTATTTACGGTATTTAACCTGGTGCTTGGGCTGTGCGGTCTGGTTGTGATTCTATACCAGCGTTGGGCTGATTTGCTCTTTCTGTTCGCCGTGGTGGCGAATGTGATTATCGGTTTTGTGCAGGAGTACAAGGCTAAACTTGAGCTCGACCGTATCTCTCTGCTTGACCGATCCCCGATCACGGCGGTGCGCGATGGCGCTATGATCGAGGTTCCTATGGAGTCCCTGGTTGAGGGCGATGTGGTAGTACTCAAACGCGGCGACCAGGTTCCTGCGGATGCGGTGGTCCTAACCTCCGATTCGCTAGAGCTGGATGAATCCCTGCTGACCGGCGAGAATGACCCGATTCCGAAACGTCCGGGCGATATGGTGCTTTCGGCATCGAGCGTGCTCGGCGGCACCGGGCGCGTACTGCTCTCGGCGGTGGGCTCCGAGTCCCGTGCAAGCAAAATTTCCGATGAGGCCCGTCAGTTCTCGCGCATCCAGTCTGAGCTCCGCGATGCGCTCGACCGCGTGGTGCGGTGGATTACCTTCGGCCTTGCCATCATTATCCCGATCGTGCTGTGGGGCCAGGTGCGCGCGGCGGGCGGCCTTGAGATCGTCAATCGTGACGGTCTCTGGGAGAACGTCGCTATCGCGGTAGTTTCGTCAGTAGCATCTATGATTCCGCAGGGTTTGGCGCTCATGACAACCTTGGCGTTCGCGGCGGCGGCTGTGGCTCTGGGACGTAAACACAATATTTTGGTGCAGGAACAGCCCGCCGTTGAGGTGCTCGCCCGCGTGGATACGGTGTGCTTCGACAAGACGGGCACCCTGACCGAGGGCGGCGTGATTTTCGATTCGGTACGCTCGCTGACGACTCCGGCCGAGGCAAAAGCACCCGATGAAAATCAGGCGTGGCGCGCATCCCTGCCGCAGGGCTGGGACCAGGCATTGGCATGGTTCGGTCATGATGAAAACGCGAACCCGACCGCAGCAGCACTCACCGGCGGGTTCGAACAGGCGCCCACCGAGCAGGTCAGCGGCATTGTGCCGTTCTCATCGGCGTTACGCTTTAGTGCTATCGAGTTTAAGTCTTCGGGAGCCTGGCTTCTCGGCGCTCCCGAGGCTCTGCTGAACCAGGGCACCGAGGAACGTGAGCGGGCCCGTGAACTCGCATCATTGGGTTTGCGCACGATGGTACTCGCGCATGCATCCGCCGTGGTACGCAACGATGACGGAGACCCGGTGCAGCACATTCCCGCCGACCACACCCCCGTGCTCTTCGTGATTTTCCGCGAAAATGTGCGTTCCGATGCCCCCGAAATCGTGGACTATTTCAATCGCCAGGGCGTAACCCTCAAGGTGTTCTCAGGCGATAACCCGTACACCGTGCAGGCAGCTGCGAAGACCGCCGGCATGGATATTTCTGCGGGCGCGATTGATGCCTCTACCCTGCCGGAAGACGGCCCCGAACTCGCCGAGGCCGCCGCAACCCACAATATTTTCGGTCGCGTTTCGCCCGAGCAGAAGAAGAACATGGTGATCTCGCTCAAAGAGCAAGGACACGTCGTGGCGATGACCGGCGACGGCATTAACGATGCGCTCGCCCTCAAACACGCCAACCTCGGCATTGCAATGGGCAACGCTGCACCCGCGACGAAAGCCGTCTCGCGCCTGGTGCTTCTGGACGGCAAGTTCTCTTCGCTTCCCGCTGCCTTGGAACAGGGCCGCCAGGTGATTGCGAACATCGAAATGGTGGCAAACCTGTTCCTAACAAAGACCGGCTTTGCGATCCTGCTGGGTGTGGTCTTCGGTCTGATGGGGCTGATCTTCCCGTTCCTGCCCCGCCAATACTCGACCGCAGATTTCCTGATTGTGGGCGCATCCTCCTTCGCGCTGGCGCTGCTGCCGAACTCGCGCCGGTACGTGCCCGGATTCTTGCGCCGCGTGCTGAATTACACGATTCCGAACTCTATTATCGTGGTGGCGATGCTGGTTCTGGTAAACCTGGCGGCGCTGTTTATCTTCCGTCCGGAAGGCGATATACGACAGGTTCAAACGGCATCGTTTATCACCCTGGTGATTATGGGTCTATGGAACCTGGCAGCGGTAGCACGCCCGCTCAATACCGCACGAATGCTTCTCTTCGGAGCGCTTCTGAGTGTCTTCTTCGCAGCCCTTCTGGTACCGCTTCTCGTCAAGTATCACCAGTTTGAGATGCCGTCGACGGAACTTCTTATGCTCTCTATCGGCGCCGGAGTACTGGGTGCCGTACTGATTGAGGTGAACGCGCATCGTAGTCGCCGCTGGCAGAAACGCAGCTACCCCGAGCTTGAGGTGGCTTCACTGAGCTTCTTCCCTTCCGCGACGAAATAGCTCAAGATCGCATCTTCCCCTCAGCAGTCGTCTAAGAACCGGTGCCGTAACATCTAGTGGACGGCACCGGTTCGGCGTTTAACCTCTTTCGGATGCTCTGCCTCGCCGTAACGTAAAAACCGCCGCATACCTGAACGGCACAATTTACATTTTCTGAACTTTCAAAACCTCATCTTGCGCTCGCGCAGGTTTAAGCCTAAAGTTACATGCAGATATTGTGATTCTTAGAATCACACAACCATAGAACACAGGGTTGTTACTGGTAAGGCAGGCAAGACCTGAGTTGCTGAATCCCTTGAGGGAATAGATTCCCTAGGGTTCATCGTTATACCCACGATGCTTTAATGCATCACGGTACGGCGGCATGCAGCTCGGGTCTTTTTTGTTTCCCTCGGGGTGTTTTGCTCTGAGGATGCCGCCGGTAACATCCCTAACACACTATTCACCGTGCAAGGATAACAACGTGAAAAACCACGAACTTGGCGAGAAGATTCTGACGGGACTTGGCGGTTCCGAGAATATCGCCCACTTTACGCACTGCGCAACGCGTTTGCGCGTAACTCCCGCCGACAGGAGCAAGGTCAATACGGAACAGATTAAGAGCATCCCCGGGGTGCTCTCGGTCATTGAGCAGTCCGGTCAGACTCAGGTCGTGCTCGGCGATCGTGTTGAGGGGGTCTACAACGAGATGCAGACCCTGCCCGGCATGGCGAACCTTGGCGAAGATAATGCTGGTTCCAAGAAGGCTTCCGAGGGCAAGAAGGCTGGCTGGCTCACCAATATCTTCGATGTGCTCTCCGATTCCTTCCGTCCCCTGCTGTGGGCGCTGTTGGGCACCTCCATGATTCTGACCCTGATCGTGTTCTTGCAGCAGTTCGGTTTCTTCGGTCAATACACCGACCTGACCGGCCAGAGCGTGAACATCGATATTGTGAACGGTCCGCGACTTTCCGATGAAGCCGCCGGTAAGGCGCTCGAAGCCGAATGGATGAAGCAGTTCGCTTTCTGGTACATCCTTAAGGCTGCCGCTCTGTCGGTGCTGAACTTCATGCCCATTATGCTTGGCGCAACCGCCGCAAAGCGTTTGGGCGCAAATATGTGGGTTGGTGCGGCTATTCCGGCGGCGCTGATGACCAGCACCTTCCAGAGCCTCACCAAACTTGCTGACCCGGCTACTAAGATGCTTGACGTATCCATTATGGGTCTGCACCTGCCGCTGTACGCCTACGATTACACCGGTCAGGTGTTCCCGCCCCTGCTGGCGGTTGCCCTTTTGGCGCCTCTGGAGCGTCTGTTGAAGAAGATCATTCCGAATATGCTGCAGATGGTCTTCGTCCCCATGCTGTCCGTTATTATTCTGGTGCCCGTAACCGCTTTCGTGGTGGGTCCCATCGGTATTGGCGTGGCTATGGGTATCTCCGACTTCCTGAAGAATGTTAACGATGTAGCTCCGGGAGCTGTGGGTGCGCTAATCGCAGGTCTGTACCTGTTCATGGTTCCGTTGGGCCTGCACTGGCCGCTGAACGCCGTGATGATTAACAACCTGCAGACCCTGGGTACTGACTTCATCCAGTCCCCCATGGGTGCTTACAACTTCGCCGTCTTCGGCGCGGTCACCGGTGTTGCTATTAGGGCTTCACGGAATAAGGAGCTTCGCCAGACTGCGGTGGGTGCTTCTATGTCCGGCCTGCTCGGTGGTATTTCGGAGCCTTCTCTCTACGGTGTGGTTCTGCGCTACAAGCGGGTTATTCCCCTCATCCTTGTACCGGCTGTGGCCGGTGGTGCCACCATCTCACTGCTGGGGGTAAAGTCGCACGCTTTCGCCTTCACCTCGCTCCTGTCGATTCCCGCAATGCAGCCTTCCGCTCTGTATGCTCTGGGCTTGTCAATTGCGTTCGGTGGCGCGATGACGGGTGTTCTGCTCTTCGGGTATGAGTCCAGGAACGCAGCAAAGACTGCCGATACTCCTGCAGATTCCGCACGGGATGCGGCGGCAAGCGCATCGGCGAAGAAAGATTCCGCCGATCAGGCCGGGTCAGCATCCGCAGCTGCAACCGCTGCAGCGCCCGCACTAGAGGCAGGTACGGTTCTTGAGGTGGCTTCTCCTCTAGAGGGTAAGGCCGTGGCGCTTTCCGAGGTTCCAGACCCGATTTTCGCTGCCGGTAAGCTCGGCGAGGGTGTTGCGGTTGAGCCGACCGGCACCACCGTGGTTGCACCCGCAGCGGGTAAAGTCGCAGCTACCTACCCCTCCGGTCACGCGGTTGGCCTCAAGCTGGATAACGGCGTGGAACTTTTGGTACACGTCGGTTTGGATACCGTGAACCTCGATGGTGAAGGCTTTACCGTCAAGGTGATGAAGGGCGAGCAGGTTGCCGCTGGCGATACGCTGATCGAGTTCGATCCTGCGGTCATTAAGAAGGCTGGTTACCCGCTCATCACTCCGGTGATTGTGACCAATACCCGCAAGTTCGCCTCGGTTGAGGGCGTTGTGGGTAATGCAAATAATGCATCCACCGTTTTGAAGGTGACTACTAAGTAGGTTTTCCGATGTGGCAAAAGCCCCGTGTGCAGTTCAGCTGCATGCGGGGCTTTTGTGTGTTCCTCCGTTGTTTAGTCATAGCGGCGGAGCCTCTTAAGCCCCCCCCCCCCGCTTCGTATTACGATTCTTTCTTCCACCCCACGTTGATCCACACATTGGGGTCGTAATAGGGCGCTGCGAAGAGCGCGGGGCCGTAGTTGGCGAGTTTCTTGCGCACCGCAAGATAGTTGGGCCCGTTGTATAGCGGAATATAGGTGGCAACATCCTGTTGATGCTTCTGCTCAATAGCATTGGCGCGTTCTAACTGCTGGTGTGTATCCTCGGTTCCCAGCATCTGCGCCGCCATACTGCGGATTTCTTCGGTGCTCCAGCGTTCCGCGGCGGAAGCGTACAGGTAGTTAACCGCCTCCACGGGGGTTGGGGTGATGCTGTACCCAGTGAAAACCGCATCGTAGTCGCCAGCGGCGAGCGCAGTGCTGTATTCGTTGGCTGGGCGGGTTTCAACCTTGGCGTCAATCCCCATACGCTTGAGTTGTTCCATCATGAAGTTGCTCATGGAAGCCACCGCTGGCTCGGTCGTGAAGTTGGTGATGGTCAGGGCGGCTTTTTCTTCGCCTTTGGTGTAAATACCCGCGCGAGTGTATCCGGCTTTCTCAAGGATTTTGACGGCGTTTTCGATGCTTGATCTGCTGGGATAGTTGTTGCGGTACCCGTTTTGGAGCGGTAAGAAGCAGAGCGAGCCGGGCAGGGTTTCTTTCCAGCCAAGCTGTCCGAAACGTATATGCTGAATCTGTTTGCGGTCGATTCCGGCAACCACGGCCTGGCGTATGGGCAGCGGAACTTTGCGGGGGTTGAGCTGTAAAACGCCCGCGTAGAGCGCCATTCCGCGGCGAATTTCGATGTCTGCAACACTCGTGATGTCGTTGTAGGCGCTCACGGTGCTCACGTTAACAACATCAAGTTCTCCGGTTTTGAAGGATGCGCGTTCCTCGGCGCTGTCTTCTATCTCGTACCAGGTGATGGTATCGAGAAGGGGCTGTGTACCCCACCATGTTGGATTTCGCTCGACTCTCAGGTATCTTTCGGCGGTATTCCACTCTTGAACTTTGTAGGGTCCTGCCCAGTATTTATCAAGGGGTTTATCAAAGCCGTTGTTGAAGAGCTCCGGGTCTTTCAGCGCCGGGTGCAGGAAGATGCAGAGGCTTCCATCGGCTGGGTACCACGGGGTTTTCATGGTAATGCTGATGGTGTGTTTGTCACCTGCTTCTTCGATGGAGGCTATCTGTTTCCAGGCTCCCCCGTCGTGTATTCGGTAGTCGTTGCCGCCGTCGTCTTTGCCGCGCAGGATCTCCCAGGTGGTGCGCAGTGCCTCAATGTCAATAGGGGTTCCATCGTTGAACGTGGCTTTTGGGTTGATCTTGATGCTGATGGTTTGTGTACCGTTCGCGGTTTCGGCTTTGAACTCGGTAACGTAGTCGGGGTTGGTAGTGAGGTTTCCGGCGTAGTCGCTTATCCATCCTCCGGTGGCAGCCGCCGAGTTTACGGCCGCGTGAATAGTGAGCATTGAGATTCCATACCCGGATTCAGAGGTAATGTTGAAGTTTGGTCCGATAGCGGGATATGACAGGTTGAGGTTGCCGCCTTCGCGCAACTCGGCTCTATCGCGCGGATTGGTTGCTGTTGCTTCTTGAGAGTCTGTTCCCCAGCCCGAGCCGGGCAGTTCTGAAGCACTCGTTCCAGCCTGGCAGGCGGTTAGCACGCTGATTCCTGAGAGCGCGAGAGTACCAGTGAGCAGGGTTCTGCGGGTGACAGATACGTTCTTCATCGAAGCTCCTGAGGTTCCGGGGAGAATCTGTGCCGGGTGAGCTAGTTCGCCGTGGATGGGTAAAACATACCGGATGCACAACAGTGAAACATCCCTGCTTAATTATATCCCGGTTATCCTGCCTTTTGAGCTTATTTCACGCGGTTTCATGAGCTTTCGCAACCGCCTTTCACTCTTTTGATCTTCGCCGCGCTGATCTTGCCGGTGGCTGTCGGCGGCGGAGGTATATACTGCCTTCACTGGTTGGAATTGCGTAGGACCAGCACAGACCCTCAAGGGCTTCATCTCGGCGACTACTAGTATCTTTCAGAAAACAGCCCAGCAAAAGCAAGTGCCCCCAACCGCATATCGGTCAGGGGCACTTCGGCTCAACAATGCTGCAAGATTGACTACTCCTGCCAGCCCACGTTCATCCAGTAATCGGCGCTCGTGTAACTCGTTTTGAAAAGGCTCGGCCCATAGTTAGCCAGCTTAGACTTGACGGCATAATATTCCGGGCCATTAGCATAAGGAAGGTACATCACGACCTTTTCAAGGTGCATCTTCTCAAGTTTATTGGTCATCTTGAGCTGTTCCTCACGCGATTCGACGGTCAGAAGCTCTTCACAGAACTTATCGATCTCGGGATCGCCCACGCCGTTGTTATTGGCGGAATGGTAGAGGGAAACAGCCGACTCTGCCGGGTCAAGACTGGTGCCGAAACCGCCCAGCATCGCCTCGTAAGATTTTGAGCCGATGACCGAGGTGTAATTTGAAC
>ERZ773050.791-NODE-791-length-17653-cov-4.113536_pt1 | contig 17653 bp, 14 predicted proteins | sample MGYA00580632_ERZ773050 | MGnify/ENA primary metagenome ERZ773050 (study PRJEB29015, sample SAMEA2738123) | human oral metagenome | biome: human oral; feature: human-associated habitat; material: saliva | place: China | collected 2166 ... | reverse complement strand
AGATTGATGTCGTAGCAAATCATCTGCTGGGGGAAGGCGTGAATCCTGTTGCAGCAAAGCAGGATGCTTTTTTATTGTCTATGTATTGCACAAATGAGACGCTTTCTGTAATTAAAGAGATTGAAGATAAGATGAGGATTAAGCAGGTAACTGATTCTTACTCTAATTTTACTGGGAAAAAGCTTTGTCATAAACTTGGAGATGGTACATTTGAGCTTCAATTTGTGATGTACAAAAACTCTGTGAAGAATAACACGAATATATCTATGGCTAATGAGGGTTTTCACCATCCTTGTACACTCACTGTTGAAAATGGTGAGGGACTTATAAGTTTAAAGGCTAAGAATATAAGTAGGAAATCAAGGCTCACTGGCAAGAAAATGAACGGTAAGGTGAGCGTGTTTAGGTATTTTGATGGAACTAGCTTTGTTGAAGCTGAAAGACAAGGCAATATAGTTACTTTTCCTATTGAAGCAATGGACTTTATATCTATGGGTGAGAGCAGGGACAGAATACTTCACGGAAGTCTTCCAGTAAGACTTGGTTGCAGTGTGGGATGCATGCATATGCCTGAGAGTCCAGCGATTTTTACACTTATAGTATAGTTTTATAAAAATTTTGTAGCAGTATTGCAACATATTTATTTGTTGGAAAAAGCATACTTTGATGGATTGCTTGAGTATATTTTGTAGCAAGCGTGCAACAAAATAAGACTTTATTTTGTTAAATTAGAGAGATAGAATTAAATTGTAAGGGGAAAGGAGCGTTTTAGCTCTTTATTTTAATCTATAATGTTAGTCTAAACTAATGCAAGTTAGCTACAAATAAATGAGGAGGAGCTTATATGAAGAAAAGCAAAATTGCAAAGGTTTTAGCAGTTTCATTATCATTTACAACTGTATTATCTATGTTTCCTGGTTTTGCGTTTGCAAATGGAGACACTAATACAAAGACAATATATGGAACTAAAGCCGTGGTAGAGGATGACGGAACCTACCGAGATTATAATACTCACATCAGGGTCAAAATCGATCAAAATGGCACTATAATATCTGTTGAAGATATAGATACTGCTTCAAACATCGATAGATTTGCGCCTGAGAGCAAAGAGTATTGGCAGAAATTTGTAAATGGCAAGGGTTTTGAACTTTTCAAGGGCAAGACAAAGGAAACTCTTAATGATGTTGATGTAAATGCAATTTCACAGGCGACTACAAGTACAAAGAGTGTGAGAGACACTATAATGTATGCTTTTGAGGTTGATGAAGAGAAGAATGAACTTCTTGCAGAGGTTGATGAGTACGGTCCAGCTAGCAGATACATTGCAAAGGATAGAGATGAAGCTGAGAAACTTATCAAAGAAGTCAAAGAAAAGATTAACTCAGAGGAGCTTGCATCAAATGCAAGAAGACATTTCTTGAATTTCCAGAACAAGATTACAAAGCTAAAAACATCCGACCAGGTTACAGAAGAAGAAAATAGCAAGGATGCTGGTGAGAGAACTAAGGATGCAATTGAAAACCTTGGAACAATTACTGCAGACAAGAAGGATGCAGTTGAAAGTGCAAGACAGATGTATAATGCACTTGATCGAAAGGGAAAGAAGACTGTAACTGCTGCAGTATACCAGAAGCTAGTTAAGGCTGAAGATGAAATCTTTGAGCTTGTATATAAGAACAACCATAAGAAACTTTCAGGATCATATCCTATTGATAACTACGGATATGATGTTAGCCTAACAGTATATCTAAGCGGTGATAAGATTGTAAAGATAGAAGACAATGGAACCGTAAAAAACATTAAAGCTAATGAGAATCTCGCAGCAAGAAACATGTTTTACTGGGAGGATACATTTATTCCAAATGGAGGCCTCTACAACTACATAGGTAAAACAACTTCAAACTATCAGAATGTAGATGCTATATCAAATGCAACATACACAAGTGATGCAGCAAAGGGTGCAATTAGAGAGGCGCTTAAGAAAGCTGATGAAAACAACCTCATTGAGCAGATTAAGACAGATGTAATAAAACTTGAGGAAAAGCTTGATAAAAATTCAGGTAGTGCACTAGATAAATTAGAGAAGGATTTTGAAAGCCTAAGCCCAGAATCAAAAACTAAGCTAAATGATGCTGGATACGGTGCTAGAATAAAGGCTCTAAGAGCAAAATTTGCTGCTTTATCATTACAGCCGGTAGAAGATGAAAAGGATGATCCTGCTGCAAAGCACTATACAAGAGAAGGTTCACTCCTATATCCAAATGGAACATCTTCGATGGTATTTACAAAGGCTTTCAATCCTGAAGTAAAGATTGCAGAAAAAGATGGTAAGACAACATATACAGTTTCCTTTAAGGAAAGTGGCATGATGGGAGTTACCGAAAAGCTTCAGAAGCTTACAGTAGACGGCAAGGTTTACACAGCAAAAGAGGGCAAGGATCCATATGTATCAGTTTTCAAATTCACAAGAGATGCTGTAGATGAAGAAAAAATCCCTGTAACAGTTTATTCAAATATGATGAAAACATCATATGATATGAAAATTGTTCTTAAGCCTGGTAAGACAGAGGCTAAGGCTCCTGAAACAGAAAAACCAGATCCTGGTAAAGAGAATCCTGGAACAGAAAAGCCAAACCCTGGCAAGAATGATAACGCAGATAGCTCAGTTGCAAGGAAGTACACTAGATTAGCAGATCTTCTATATCCAAACGGTGGAACTTCAATGGTATTCTCAAATGCATTCAATCCTGTAGTAAACTTTGTTGAAAAAGATGGCAAAGCTACATATACTGTTTCCTTCAAGGAAGGCGGTATGATGGGAATGACAGAGAAAATCAATAAGCTGTCAGTTGATGGTAAGACATATACTGCAACTGAAGGCAAGGAGCCATATGTTTCAGTGTTTGAGTTTACGAGAGATACTGTAAATGAAGACAAGATTCCTGTAAAGGTTTACTCAAGTATGATGGGTAGATTCTATGACATGAAAATAGTTTTCGTAGACGAGAAGACTGAAGTCAAGGACGAGGAGAAGCCAGATCCAGGCAAGGATAATCCTGGCACAGAAAAACCAGATCCAGGCAAGGATAATCCTGGTACAGAAAAGCCAGATCCAGGTAAGGATAATCCTGGCACAGAGAAGCCAGATCCAGGCAAAGATAATCCTAATACAGGAAATCAAAACGCAAAGAAGCACTATACAGTTAAGGGTAGCAAGTTCTTAAAGCCAAACGGATCAGATATGAAGCTCATGACAGAAGCTTTCAATCCTGATGTTAAACTTGTTGAAGAGAATGGCAAGGCAACATACACAATTTCATTTAAGAAGACTGGAATGATGGGAATCACCGCAGAACTTAAGAAAATTAGTGTCGATGGCAAAGAAATTAGTGCAACTAAGGGTGAGGGCGAATATGTTTCAGCTTTCACATTCACAAGAGATAGCCTAAACGAGAAGGAAATCCCAGTAAAGATTTACATAGATGTAATGAATGCTTGGATTGATGGAAAGCTTGTTCTTTCAGATAACAAGGTTGAAGTACAGCCAAAAGATAATGAAAATGGAAACAAGCAAAACCCTGAGAATCCAGTAAATCCAGTAAATCCTTCAAATCCATCTGACAATGGAAGTACACAGGCAGGTCCTAGCATCAAATCTGGACTAAACCAGACATGGGTAAGAGGAAGCCAGCATGGACTAGTAATCGTATCAGATGCTGATATAAGCACATTTGTAAAGGTACTAGTTGATGGTAAGGAACTTGTAAAGGATAAGGATTACCAGGTTGTTTCAGGAAGTACAAAGGTTACACTACTTCCAACAGCACTAAATAGACTTTCAACTGGATCTCACAATGTAGAAATCGTTTCAACAAATGGAACAGCAGTTGCTAGATTTACAATCGCAGATGGATTTGGTACAGCAGCTCAGCGTCCAAATACAGGCGATGCTAACACTGAGATGCCAATTGCTTTAGCAGGACTTATCGGAAGTGCTTTCATAGCTTTGATGCTTAAGAGGAAATTTGAGAAATAATTTTTCGAAATAGCTATGTATAACAGACGGCAGGATCGTTGCAAAGGCAATGACCTGCTGTTTGTCATTAAGAATTAAATATGTTTGGAGGAAAGATGTTAAAATCTAAGAATTTAAGACGAACTTGGATATGCCTAATCTCAGTATTTGTGGTGATGGCCTTAAGCCTTTCATTTAGCTTTGCAGAGAGTGCAGGAACCTATACGACAAGTGTTAGCCCGCAGTATAGAAACCCGCTTACAGGCGCAATTGAGGACTCTGGTGGTGAGGAAAAGGAAGCATTAGGACAGGGAATGGCTCAGAGTACTGTCAGCGGTGTTGGGCTTGTAGAGATAGATGCATCAGGAAATGTATATGCCACATATAGAATAAACAATGCAAGTGCTATGTCTAGTATAAGCTTTAGCACCTCTGCTGGTGGTGGGTTTTATGGAGTAAGTGCTGTAAATACAAAGTCGGCTGGTAATTCTGCAGATTATAGAATTAGGGTTCCATATGCAGGAGCACCTGTGAAATGCGCTTTATATGTAGCACCTATGGGAAGAGAGGTTATTTTCTTTATGACTTCTGCTGGCCTTACACCTGGACAGGGAGATTTTGTTAGCACAATAGATACATCTGTGCAGGATCAGGCATCTCAGGGAAGCGAAAGTGCAAAGGCTGAGGAAGCCAAGAAAGCTGAAGATAAAAAAACTGAAGAGGCTAAGAACGCTGAAGATAAGAAAAAAGATAGTACAAAGAAGAATAGCAAGAACGCAAAAGCATCTGATTCTAAAGATAAAAAGGATTCAAAGGCAAAGGTTTCAAACAAAACTCAAAGCACTCAAAACAAGAGATATGTAGTTTATGGTGCCATTGCAGTTGTGATTATTCTTGCAGCAGCAGGTACATTTGGATACAAGAAATTCATAAAGAAATAGTGGAGTAGAGTAATGCATAAGAGAATATTTGCTTTAATTTGTACACTGATTATTGCTTTCTCCCTTTGTTCATGCGTTGATCAACACGCGGGGAAAAAGAAAGACAGTGGAGAAAATAAGAAAGTAATAGCTACGTCGCCGGCAACTGTTCAGATATGTAACAAGCTTAATATAAAGCTTATTGCTGTTCCAGAATCGGACTTTGCCATGGCAGATGAATACAAGGATCTTCCAAGGGTTGGAAGTCCTATGTCACCTGATATCGAGAAGATTAAGTCACTTAATCCAGATTGTGTTCTTTCTCCAGTAAGCCTTAAGAACGAGCTTGAAAAGAAGTATAAAAACGCTGAACTAAAATATGAGTTTATAAATTTAAGCAGTGTAGATGGTATGTTTGAGTCTATCAAAAAACTCGGAGATGAGTTTGGTAGAGAGAAGGAAGCAAAGGCTTTGATAGATGAGCATAAGCAGTACATGAAGAAATTTAATAGCAGTGTAGAGGGTAAGAAACGCCCTAAGGTTCTAGTTTTGATGGGACTACCTGGCTCATATGTTATCGCAACAAACAAAAGCTATGTAGGAAGTCTTGTAGAACTTGCTGGTGGAGAAAACGTGTATAATGATGATTCTAAGGATTTTCTCACGGTGAATACTGAGGATATGAAGACTAAGAACCCAGATATAATACTTAGGGCTTCTCACGCGATGCCTGATGATGTAAAAAACATGTTTGCAAAGGAATTCGCAGAGAATGATATCTGGAAGCATTTTGATGCTGTGCAAAACGGCAAGGTATATGACCTTGACAATACGCTATTTAATATGAGCGCAAATTTCAACTATAGGGATGCTTTAGAGGAGCTTAAGAAGCTGCTTTATGAGTAGGCGATAGGAAGTAGGAGACCTGATGGTAATTAGCAGAACAAGAAAGCTTTTAGCCTTTGTAATTACAGCACTAGCACTTTTATGCATATTCTACTGGGCTGTAAATACGGGAAGCCTTAGAGTAGGCTTTAGGGCATTAATGCGAGGACTCTTTGTTGCATACAATGAGAATGTAGCAACCATATATGATCTTAGATTTCCAAGGATACTCATTGCAATGGTAGGTGGGGCAGCTGTTGCTGTTTCAGGCGTGATGCTTCAGGCAGTTATGAAGAATCCATTAGCAGATCCAGGAATACTTGGAATTAGTTCAGGTGCAAGCTTTGTTGCTGTGGTAATAACTGCATTCTTTCCACAGTTATACTTCTTTATTCCAGGTCTAGCTTTTTGTGGTGGAGTGTTTGCCTGCATTTTGATATATATGCTATCGTGGGCAGGAAATGACCTTTCGCCTCTAAGACTTATCCTTGTTGGAATAGCTATAAATGCTATGTTTATGGGCATGATAAGTGCAATAAATTCTATGACTGGTGGAAGTTATTCTTCAACAGCTAGTCTTGCTACTGCAAATATAAGCATGAAGACATGGACAGATTTTAGAACGCTAGTAATCTATGCAGTGCCTGGGCTTATCATAGCGCTTATACTTTCAAAGCCATGCAATCTTCTTGGGCTTGAAGATAAAACAGTAAGGTCACTAGGTATTAATGTAGGCAGGATGAGAATAGGAATTTCTGCTATAGCAGTTTTACTTGTTTCTATAAGTACGGCAATTATGGGGCCTATAAGTTTTCTAGGACTGATAGTTCCTCACATAGCAAGGCTTCTTGTTGGTGGAGATCACAAGGTCTTGATACCGTATAGTGCAATTCTTGGTGCATTTTGTCTGCTTCTTGCAGATACGCTCGGAAGGGCTTTGGTACCACCATATGAAATAAGTCCTGGCATAATAATGTCAGTTGTTGGCGGACCATTCTTTATTATCTTACTGAGGAGGACAGGAAAAACATATGGCAGATAATCTATTTGAGATAAAGAACCTGTCTTTCAGCTATGATAAGGACAAGGTTATAGACGATCTATCTTTGACGATTAAGCCGGGTGGAGTAACAACGATAATTGGGGCAAATGGATGTGGAAAGTCGACGCTTTTCAATTTGATGACCAAGAATCTTAAATACGATAGCGGTGAAATTAAGTTCCTAGGTGAAGATGTATCAAAGTTAAAGCTCAGAGAGCTTGCTAAAAAACTTGCGATAGTGCATCAACAGAATACGATTCCCTTTGATGTAACGGTGGAAAAGCTAGTTGGCTACGGCAGGGTTCCATATGAGAATCTTTACATTCCATCAAAGAGGGATGACGATGAGGAAAAAATAAATTGGGCCATGTCTGTTACGGGAGTGTATGACATAAAGGGAGAGTTATTATCTCAGCTTTCTGGAGGACAGAGACAGCGCGCATGGATAGCTATGTCTTTAGCGCAGGATACAGATACCTTACTTCTTGATGAGCCAACAACTTTTCTAGATATAAAGCATCAGATTGAGGTATTGAAACTGATAGAAAACTTGAACAAAGAGCACGGTATATCTATAATTATGGTATTACACGACATGAATCAGGCGATGAGATATAGCACAGAGGTAATAGCTTTAAAGGCTGGTAAATCAATTGCACAAGGAGCACCGGAAAGCGTTATAAACGAGGAGCTTCTTAAGGAACTATATGGTGTGGAATTAGATATAGTAGAGGTCAAGGGCAAGCCGTTTGTGTATATGGCTTAGTAAAGGAAAAATAGTTTATGATTAATAAGAGACTTGTCAGGCTCTTATCTGATGGTAAAAAATATATATACGGAAATATATTCTTTCAGTGGATAAACCTGATTGCCAATATAGTTGCGATATTTTTAATATCCGGTTTTATCAGCGATACATATTACGGAAATGTTACGGATGCTAAGCTGGTTAGATTAATAGTAATTCTTGCAATTGCTGTATTGACTAGGGTGATTTGTAATGTAGCATCAAGTAAAATGAGCTATCTATCATCAAAGAAGGTAAAGCAGGTTCTCAGACATAAGATAATGGAGAAAATGCTTACACTTGGAAGCAGCTACAACGAGAAGGTTAGAACATCTGAGGTTGTTCAGGTTTCAGTAGAAGGCGTCGAACAGATAGAGACATATTTTGGTCTATATCTTCCGCAGCTTTTTTACTCGCTGCTCGCCCCGCTTACACTGTTTGCAGTAATAGTGTTTATGAGCTTTACACCTGCAATAGTTCTGCTTCTTTGCGTTCCGCTAATTCCAATTTCAATTGCAGCGGTTCAAACCTTTGCAAAGAAACTTTTAGCAAAGTATTGGGGAAGATATACAGGTCTTGGAGATACATTTTTAGAGAATCTTCAGGGGCTTACTACGCTTAAGATTTATCAAGCTGATGAATACAAAAACAAGAAGATGAACGAGGAGGCTGAGGAATTCAGAAAGATTACAATGAAGGTCCTCACAATGCAGCTTAACTCTATAACTATTATGGATATTGTTGCATATGGCGGAGCAGCACTTGGAATAATATTGACAGTTAAACAGTTTGTCGCAGGAAACATAAGGCTTGATCAGGCAATAGCTATAATACTGCTTTCTGCTGATTTCTTTATTCCTATGAGACAGCTTGGAAGCTTCTTCCACATTGCAATGAACGGTATGGCGGCGATAGATAAGATTTTCAAGATTTTAGACCTAGAAGTTCCAGAGGAAAAAACAATGAGCCTTCCGGGAAAAGGATCAATCAAGGTGGAGAATCTAAGTTTTTCATATGACGAAAGCCACAATGTTCTTAACGATATTTCAATCGAGCTATTAGAGCAAGGGATGGTTTCACTTGTAGGCGCAAGCGGAAGCGGAAAGTCTACTATGGCTTCACTTCTCATGAAGAGGAGCAAGAACTATAGCGGTAAGATATTCGTTGGAGAAGTAGATTTCAATGAGATTTCCGAGAAATCTGTAATGGAAAACATTACATATATCAGCCATAGCAGTTATATATTTAAGGGAACTGTTAGGGATAATCTTTTGATGGCTAAAGCTGATGCTAGGGACGAAGAGCTTTGGGATGTGCTTAAAAAGACTAATCTAGCTGATTTCTTTGAGGCTGACAATGGTCTTGATTTTGAAATTGCAGAGGCTGGTGGAAACCTTTCAGGGGGACAGAAGCAGAGACTTGCACTAGCCAGAGGTCTTCTGCATGACAGCAGGTTCTATATCTTTGATGAATCGACATCGAATATCGATGTGGAAAGTGAAGAGGTTATTCTAGAGCAAATTAAGGAGCTTGCAAAGCACAAAGGCATTTTGATGATTTCTCATAGGCTTGCAAATGTCGTAAGCTCAGATAAGATATTTGTCTTGGAAAAGGGACATCTAAGGGAAGAGGGAACTCACGAAGAGCTCTTAACTACGCACGGAATCTATAGCACGCTGTGGGAAACTCAGCAAAGCTTAGAAAATATGAGAGGGGTGTAGGATATGAAAGTAATGATAAGACTGCTTAAAATGATAAATCCCCTCAAGTATGTGATGCTTTTAGGAATATTCCTAGGAACTCTTGGTCATCTTGCTGCGGCATTTATTACCATCCTTGGAGGATTTGGAATAGTTAGTTTTGTAAATGGTGATATCGATGGTTTGACTTTTATCTTCATAATCATGGGTGTTTCAGCGCTTGCTAGAGGCTTTCTCAGATATGGAGAGCAGACATGCAATCACTACATTGCTTTTAAGATACTAGCTATAATTAGAGATAAGGTATTTGTAGCACTTAGAAGACTTTGCCCAGCAAAGCTTGACGGTCACGGAAAAGGAAATCTAATTTCAATTATTACAGCTGATATCGAGCTTCTAGAGGTGTTCTTTGCACATACCATTTCACCAGTTGCGATAGCGACAATATTTTCGATTATAATGATTGCTTTCATTGGAAGCTACGGATGGATTCTAGGAATATGGGCTGCAGTGGCTTATGTATGCGTAGGCCTTGTAATTCCAGTGATTATGTCAAAGCTCAGCGCTGGTATAGGTGATGAGATGAGAGAAAAATCTGGAGATATGAGCAGTAATATGCTTGATAACCTCAGAGGATTAAAGGAAATAATTCAGTTCTCTTGCGGTGATGAGCGCATAGAGCAAATGGCTGAGAAATCACTTCAGCTAAGTGAAACAGAGAAAAAGCTCAAAGCAAATCTTGGAGCGAATATAGCTCTCACAAGTGGAGTTATAATGTTCTTTGACTTTGGAATGCTGTTTATTGCAAGCTACCTAAGCAAGGGTACAGGGAACCTCGAAGGAGTTGTAATACCTGTATTTGCCATGTTTTCATCATTTGGACCAGTAATTGCCTTAGCAAACCTAGGAAGCTCTCTAAACAATACTTTAGCTTCAGCAAGAAGAGTGTTTGGTATCTTAGATGAGAAACCTGTGGTAGAGGACATTGCTGGAAATGAAAGTGTTGAATTTACTGGGGCAAGGGTTGAAAATTTGAATTTCTCGTACACGGAAAATAATCAAGAGAATATGATTCTTGAAGACATCAATGTCGAAATCAAGAAGAATGAAATCCTAGGAATAATAGGTAAGAGCGGTAGTGGTAAATCAACATTACTCAAGCTTCTAATGAGATTTTGGAAGGTCGATAGCGGACATATCTATATTTCAGATAGGGATATTGACAAGGTTAATACGTCAAATCTAAGAGAACTTGAAAGCTTTGTGACTCAAGAAACAGAGCTGTTTAGAGATACAATAGAAAATAACATTAAGATAGCAAAGCTTGATGCAACTCGTGAAGAGGTTATCGAAGCCTGCAAGAAGGCATCAGTTCACGACTTTATTATGACTTTGCCAAATGGATACGATTCAGAGGTAGGAGAGCTAGGAGAAACACTATCTGGTGGAGAGCGTCAGAGGCTAGGTGTGGCAAGAGCATTCCTTCACGATTCACCGCTTATTCTCATGGATGAGCCTACATCAAATCTAGATAGCCTAAACGAAGGTGCCATACTCAAGGTGCTCAAAAATGAGGCGAAAGGTAAAAGTGTAGTGCTTGTATCACACAGAGAATCAACGATGAAGATAGCAGATAGAATTTATAAAATTGATAATGGCAGAGTAAGCTAGGAGGATAATATGACTGTTAAAAAGATATTCCTCGTTATAGTTGGATGTATTAGCCTTGGAATAGGTGCAGTAGGTGCTGTTTTACCGTTTCTACCAACATTTCCTTTTTTGATGCTGACAATGGTTTGCTTTACGGCAAGTTCAGAGAGACTAAATAGCTGGTTTAAGTCAACAAAGCTATATAAGAATAATCTAGAGTCATTCGTGGAAAAACGTGGGATGACAAAGGCTACAAAGATAAGAATCATGGTTATTATAACGCTTCTTATGGGCTTTGGCTTTTACATGATGCACGCAGTTCCAGTCGGAAGGATTGTTTTAGCAATAGTATGGCTTGGACATATGCTTTACTTCGCATTTATGGTTAAGACAATAGAATAGCATTTATATCAAAACAGACGGGCAAGCGCACTTCACTTGCCTGTCTATTTTTTATCTAAGAATTTTCCTTGCCAGGAATCTCTTTCCCTCAATTTTTGATTTATGGTGTTTAGGACAAGCCTTTGCGATATGCCCATTTTGGCGCTATTAAAGTCTTGGCTTGAGAATCTGCGGAAAGCCTGTGCATAACGATGTTATAAGGGATTATTTCTAGCAAGTCGCAAACGAGCTCTGCATATTCGTCCATTGATTCAAATGGTATATAATCGGGGTATTGTTTAGCTAGTTTAGTTCCAGAAATCATATTAAGAAGATGTAGCTTAAGACCCCATGTATTACTCTTTACTGCGTGTTTTACACTCATTTTCATATCTTGCTTTGATTCACCTGGGAGTCCTAAAATAAGATGGGTAACAGTCCTTATATTATGAGCATTTAACTTTGATATAGTCTCGTCATAGTCTTGTAAGCTATGGCAGAGATTAAGTTTTTTTGCACTATCTTCGTGTATGGTTTGTAGTCCTAGCTCAACCCAGAGAAAATGCTTCTTGTTTATCTCATCTAAAAGAGCAAGGCAATCATCATCTATGCAGTCGCTCCTCGTTGCAATTGCAAGACCCAAGATGCGAGGGTCATCTAAAGCACCGTAGTAAAGCTCTCGAAGTTTTGACACAGGGGCGTAGGTTCCTGAATAGTTTTGGAAATAGGCTATATACTTTGCGTTTGGCCATTTTTCGGATAGCAAATTTATCTGTTCATCTATGTTTGATGCGTTATCTCCGCTACCGCTTGACGAACAAAAAGTACAGCCGCCAAAGCCCTTGCTTCCGTCTCTATTTGGGCATGTAAAACCGGCGTCAATCGAAAGCTTGACGACTTTTTCTCCAAACTCCTTTTTTAGTGCTTGATTAAGTGTGTTTATTCTCAATAGGCCTTCTGAGAAATTGTCAGAAGAACGTGTAAAATCAACATTATTTGGGATGTGACTGTTCATGGTTAATCCTTTTATTTGAGCTATCTATATGCTATAATATACTAATATACATCGACTGAAATGTGAAGACAAATTTATTGGGAAGATTGGCAATGAATAAGAATAAATGCAGGCAGGAAAGTATGGATGACTGCTGTTGTAAGAATGATGAGCTTTGCGGAGAAATAGTCAAGCTCGGCAAAGAAAATATCAAGCCAAAGGTTTTACTACATAGCTGCTGTGGACCTTGCAGTACGGCAGTAATTGAGAGGCTATTTGGTGACTATAGAATAACAGTTTTTTACTATAATCCATGCATTACAGAAAATGACGAGTATGAGAAGCGTAAGCATGAGCAAATTCGCTTTATAGATGAGTTCAATAAGGATTTAGATGAGTATCAGAGAGTAAGATATATTGAGGGTGCATATAAACCTGAGGAATATCTTGAGCTAGTAACTGGTCTAGAGTCCGAACCAGAAGGCGGAGCAAGATGCACAGTATGTTTTAGGCAGAGACTAGAAGAAACTGCAAGAACTGCTAAGGAGTACGACTTTGATTTCTTCGCAAGTACTTTGACTGTAAGTCCACACAAAAATTATGCTTTGATAGCTGAGATAGGTAGGGATTGCGAGAAGAAGTATGGAGTTTCCTTCCTAGATATGGATTTTAAGAAGAAGGCTGGATTTCAGAGAAGTATTCAGCTTTCCAAGGAACACCATCTCTACAGACAAAATTACTGCGGATGTAAATTTTCTAAAAGATAGACAAGAATTCGAAAGGATATAGATACATGTCAAAACTAATTAAACCAAAGAACTATGCGCCTACTATTCCGCCAATGGAAACGCAGCGCGCTATAAAGAAGATAAAGGACTACTTTCAGCAGGAACTAGCTTACGGCCTAAACCTGCGAAGAGTTTCAGCACCACTTTTTGTTGCACCAGAAACAGGACTAAACGATAACCTGAACGGTGTGGAAAGAAGAGTAAGCTTTACCATCCTAGACATGGACGAGAAGACTGTAGAAATCGTACAGTCACTTGCAAAGTGGAAGAGAATGGCTCTAGGTAAATACGGTATTAAGCCAGGTCACGGAATCTATACAGACATGAACGCTATAAGACGTGATGAAGAGCTGGATAATATTCACTCACTTTACGTTGACCAGTGGGACTGGGAAAAGGTTATTACTAAGGAGCAGAGAACCACAGAGTACCTCCATGAGACTGTAACGACCATATACAATGCGGTGAAGAACTTAGGTGACTATGTAAATAGACTTTACAGAGATATACAGACAGAGCTCCCTAATGAGATTTACTTTATAACATCTCAGGAGCTAGAGGATCTATATCCTGATAAGACACCAAAGGAAAGAGAAAACCTGATAACCAAGGCTCATGGAGCAGTTTTTATAGAGAAGATAGGTGGAACTCTTAAATCTGGAGAAAAGCACGATGGAAGATCTCCTGACTACGATGATTGGGAGCTGAACGGAGACATACTTCTCTGGAACGATGTATTAGATATCGCATTTGAGATAACTTCAATGGGAATAAGAGTAGATAGCGATGCTATGGAAAGACAGCTTAAGCTTGCAGGAGCAGAGGACAGAAAGAACCTATCGTTTCAGAGTGCTGTCCTAAATGGTGAATTACCGCTTTCTATAGGCGGAGGAATTGGACAGAGCAGACTCTGCATGTTCTTCCTTCGCAAGGCTCACATTGGAGAGGTTCAGGTAAGCGTTTGGCCAAAGGAAATGGATGAGGAATGTCGTAAGGCAAATATATTCTTATTGTAATGAAATATGCGAAGCTTGTTATAGAAAATAAGAGCAGACATACAGATAGGCTCTACACATATAGATGCGCTGATGACATTAGGATTGGTCAGGTCGTAAAGGTTCCTTTTAGCAAAGGAGATACCAAGAGGCGAGGCTTTGTCTTTGAAATCATGGATGACTGTGATCTCGATGAGTCTAAGCTTAAGGAGATTAGCGAGACTGAAGATGATATATCTTTGTCTGAAGAGATGATTGAAACTGCTATCTGGATGAGACAGAGATATGGTATCAAATACCTTGATGCAGTGAACTGCTTTATTCCAAGAGGAAAAGCAGCAAAGAAAGGCAAGGAGAAGAATCCACTAAATGATGCACAGGCTGAAGCACAGGACATAGATAATCTTACTGATGAGCAGAAAGCAGCATGCGAAGAGATAAACGCAGCTATAGATTCAGGATTACAGACGAACTTTCTTCTCAAGGGTGTTACAGGAAGCGGTAAGACTGAGGTCTATATGCAGGCTGCTGCAAGAGCTATATCAAAGGGAAAGACAGTTATAATGCTGCTTCCAGAGATAGCTTTGACAAAGCAGATTACCGAAAGGTTCATAGGAAGATTCGGAAAGGAAAGCTGCGCTATACTTCATAGCCATCTTACGGGAAGAGAACGATTCGATGAGTGGAGCAGAATAAGAAGTGGAGAAGCCAAGATAGTAATTGGAGCTAGAATGGCCGTCTTTGCACCGCTTGATAACATAGGGCTTATTATTTTAGACGAGGAGCACGAGTCGACATATAAGTCAGATATGACACCTAAGTATGAGACTGTAGATATAGCTTTTAAGCGCCTAATGCACTATAGCGGAGTGCTTTTGCTAGGAAGTGCAACACCTTCAGTAGTATCGTACCAAAGGGCTAAGGAAGGCATATATAAGCTCATTGAGATGAACACGAGATACAATGCAGTTGAACTCCCAGAAATGTCCATAGTCGATATGAGACAGGAACTGAGAAAAGGAAACCGCAGTATATTCAGTGATAAGCTCTATCAAAGCATGGAGGAACATCTTGAGAGCGGAGAACAGGTAATACTCTTTCTTAACAGGCGTGGATATTCGAGCAGCATAAGTTGTAAAGACTGTGGAAACACTTTGATGTGTCCAGACTGCGGCATAAGTCTAACATATCACAAAAAAGAGAATGCAGCAGTTTGTCACTACTGCGGAAGGCATTTTGATATACCTAAGGAATGTCCAGAGTGCTCGAGTAAGTTTATTAAGTTCATAGGCGTTGGAACTGAGCAAGTCGAGGAATTCGTCAAGAAAGAGTTTAAGGATTACGAGACAGAGCGTTTTGACCTTGATACTGCCAAAAATAGCAGGGAGGTTTCGGCGATACTTAATAGATTTGCATCGGGCAAGACTAAGATTTTGGTTGGAACCCAACTTGTTGCAAAGGGACTGGATTTTAGGAATGTAGGGCTTGCATGTGTAGTATCTGCTGATACTACTCTCAATATACCTGACTATAGGTCGGCGGAAAGAACATTTCAGCTGATTACGCAGGTTGCAGGACGTGCAGGCAGAGGATTAAAGAAGGGTGAGGTTATAATTCAAACATATAACCCAGAAAGCCTAGCGATAACTGCAGCATCCAAATATGACTATGAGGGTTTCTTTGCTGAAGAAATAGGCTTTAGAAAGTTAATGAAGTATCCTCCTTTCAGCGACCTTATACAGGTACAGTTTATAGGGGAAAATGAGTCAGAAGCCGAAAAGCTTGCTCTAGAATGCAAGGATTATCTTAGCAAGAAGGAAATAGACAAAAGTGAAAATGAGATATTTGGGCCTAAGGGAAGCCACCAAATATCAAAGGAGAAGGATGTATTTAGATACTCAATCCTAATTAAGGCTTCTAAGGGCAGTAGAAATAAGTATATATATTATATAAGCAAATATGGAGAATATGTTACATCTAAGACCAAGCTTAGCTTTGTAATAGATGTTAATCCGTACAGTGGATTTTAGGAGGAAAGATGGCACTGAGAAAGGTTGTTGTTAGAGGCGACGAGATTTTATCAAAGAGATGTAGAGAAGTCAGCGAAATTACAGATAGAATAAGAGAAACACTTGATGATATGGTCGACACAATGAGAGAGGAGCTAGGTGTTGGTCTTGCTGCACCTCAGGTAGGCGTCATGAGAAGAATGTTTGTAGCTGAGCCTGAGCCAGGTAGAGTTTATTACATGATTAACCCTGAGATTTATTTTGAAGAGGGAAGTGAAGAGGAATATGAGGGATGTCTTTCAGTTCCAGGCCTTATAGGAATAGTGGAAAGACCTCAGAAAATCAAGATTAGAGCTCTGGATAGAGATGGAGTTGAGCAAGATTACGAGTTTGAAGGTTTTGATGCTAGAGTTATGTGTCACGAGAACGATCACCTAAACGGCGTTCTATATACAGATAAAGCACATGATATCAGATCTGCAGAACCACAAAGTGACGAGGAATAAGATTTATGAAGATAGTTTTTATGGGTACGCCAGAATTTGCAGCACCTTCCTTAAGAGCACTTGCAAAATCAAAGCATGAGGTCTGTCTTGTAATTTCACAGCCAGATAGAGCAGGAAATAGAGGAAAGATGACCATGCCTATAATCAAGGAGATCGCCCTTGCCGAAAATCTTCCGGTAATGCAACCCGAGAGGATTAAGCAAAATGAGAAACTCGTGGATACTCTAAGAGAGATAAATCCAGATATGATTATTGTGGCAGCGTACGGCAAGATACTTCCAAAGGAACTTTTAGATTTACCAAGGTTTGGATGTATTAACGTTCATGCGTCGCTACTCCCTAAATTCAGAGGTGCATCTCCAATTCAACACGCAATTTTGACAGGTGAAACACATGCAGGTGTCACTATAATGAAGATGGCAGAAGGTTTAGATACGGGAGATATGTACTCTCAGGCCGCGTTAGAAATTGCAGGATCTGATTATCCAAAGCTTAGTGAAAGACTCGCAGAGCTTGGAGCAAAGCTTCTGCTAGAGACCATGGACGATATAGAAAGTGGTAAGGCACGTGCAGAGGTTCAGGATGAATCAAAGGTCACACACACCGGAATCATCAAAAAAGATGAAGGCAGGGTAAGCTTCATAGATGAAAGCGCAGATGAGATAGAGAGAAAGCTTAGGGCATTTACACCTTGGCCTGGCATATATTTTGAACTAGGAGAGCTTAAGATTAAAATTAAGGCTGTAGAGGTTTTAGATGATGAGGAGCTAGTTAAGGGTAAATCCCCTGCGGAGGTCATAGCTGCAAATAATGATGGCATAGACGTTATCTGTCGTGAAGGAATTTTAAGAATTAAGGAGCTACAGGCTCCAGGAAAGAAAAGTATGAAATCTGGAGATTATCTCAGAGGGAATAAGCTAGAGATTGGAACCATACTTGGGAGGTAATTTATGTATTGGGACAGCACAATAATAATACTTA
>ERZ773050.785-NODE-785-length-17719-cov-9.445935_pt1 | contig 17719 bp, 24 predicted proteins | sample MGYA00580632_ERZ773050 | MGnify/ENA primary metagenome ERZ773050 (study PRJEB29015, sample SAMEA2738123) | human oral metagenome | biome: human oral; feature: human-associated habitat; material: saliva | place: China | collected 2166 ... | reverse complement strand
GTGTCTGTGCCCCCCTTTCAAGTGACGAACATCACCCCCATTTTCGTGTATTTGTGCGTAACGTCACATGAATATGTTTGACAACGTTCACGTGTTGTGGTAGGTCGGCGGTAGGGCATATTAATAAGCGGTCCTATTGTCAGTACAATAGGGCCGCTTATGTTAGGACATTTGTTTGTGTGGTTCAGTTCACGTGTTTCTGGGTTGACTGTCAGAGAACTGTGGTGCATTATTAATACATGAACGGGGCGGGGTTAGCCCGCTGGGAATGGAAGGAACTGACATGCACTACACACAGAACACAAATCCTTGCAACAGCATGAAACTTAGGGCCGTGATTGGTGGCTGGACAGATTATTACATCAATCACGAGGATGATTGGGTTGCATTTAATGTGCATGGTGTTCGCGTAGTGGTTCTAGACAACAACCCAGATAGCGATTCAATCGTATTCCAATGGGACTTCAATTTGCTTAGAACCACCATGGGGGGACTCATTAACGCAATGACTTTGATTGACAACTGGCTGGATGTGTGATTATGATTACTCATAAAGTTATTAAGAAGACCATCACACACTGGATTGAATATTTCATACGAGGTGGTGGAAATCATGCAACATTTAGAGTTAACGACACACCGTTATACGTGAGCATTTATGGCGAGCAAGTAGTGTTTGACTATAAGATGAAACATTACGGTGTTTTCATCTCAGAATTCAGTGCAGCAGATTTAAACAAAATTATTTCATTCGTTCTATCACAGGGCGAACTACCTTCAAGGGACAACAATGTGGGAAAACATTAACGGCGAACTTATCTGGATCGACAAGGAAATGGGGTGGCAGGAAAATGAACGACGCAATTCTGTTGGCGATGATAAAGTTTGTCCTTGTGGTGACGTGCGCGCTCATGGCGATCGGCTTAGTGCGGGCGGGATTGCTGTCGGTGTCGCTGGGGGTATGATTGCTGCGAAGGCGGCGCCTAAGGTTGGGAGTTGGTTGTTGTGGATGGCTGGGATTCTTACTGCGATCATGATTTTTATGTGAGAGCATACTCAGATAGGCTAGAATCTAAGCGATTTCTGGTTAAAAGATACACCACTTCATTTGATCATATTCGACGATTCAAGATTCTTGGAACTAAATATGAAGTGACCATTAGGCGAGGAATAACTACCACATCGCATACACTGTCAGTGGACACACATAATCTAGAGTTTGACAAACACACACCAACTGCGGATATTGTGTGCACAGCATTGACAGATGAGGGATTCATTTTATTTCCTGAAGACATCGATTCTTCACCACTCTTTTAGATTCCCGGCTGGGCGGGTAATACCAGAAATCTGAAATGAAATCAAGCCATATACGAAAGGAAACGATCATGGCTGTTGTTTACTCTTCTCTCTCCGACGACTTCGCTGGCAAGAAGGCTTTCTTCACTGCTCAGAATTCGGCTGTTTCTTTCAAGGAACTGCGCGGTAAGACGATTGAGATCAAGGACATTGTTATCACGGAGGATGACGTTGTTGACACGGATACTGGCGAGGTTGAGACGCGTCGTGCGATCACGGTGATTGACAAGGATGGCAATGCGTTCGGGACTTCGTCTCAGACTGTGGTTGCTCAGATTCAGCGGCTTGTGGATATTCTGGGTGACGTTAAGTCGTGGCCGGAGCCGGTGGCCGTTGAGATTGGTTCAGCTAAGTCTGGTCGTGGTCGCGAGTACACGACGGTGACGCTGGCCTGAGTGGTCCTGTAGGATACTAGTTGCCCCCTGCCCCTTAGGGGGCAGGGGGTGATTGGCTTGGTTAGGTCTCATTGGGGTAAGCATTATCGCGCGTTTAAGCGGGGCGCTAAGAATGTTCGGAATACTGCGAGTGACATTAGGTCGTTTGTTGGTTCCCTTTCTTTTAATCCTTTGCCGGACACGCTTTCTGAGGAACAGGGTGGTTCTCGGGTTAAGTCGGCTAAGGCGAGTCATCGCGAACGGCATAGGTCTGAGTTGGATAAGGCGCGTGAGATGCTTCAGGTTGAGCGCGATAGGGCCATCAGGAAAATGTATCGGATGGCCACTAGTGATGACGGGGCGGATATTCGTGGAACTAAGTTTGACCCACTAGGCAAGTCTGCGGTAGGAAAGGTTACGTTAAAGAATGCTTCGAGAGAACTTGAGCGTCTTAGCGAGTTTAATAATTCTAGTAGTGTTTGGTATTATAGTGACCGTCACGGTAATCCCATCTCTGCTAAGGACGTTCGTCGTTATCGTGATGCTGTGCGACGCTATAATGCAGATATAGATGCTTACGAGAAGTCCGTTTCGGGAACACACCTCCCCCAATTAGGTGACGCTAGCGTGGGTGACTGGATTAGAGATTTTCGTCCAAAGAAAACTTATCTCGCTGGCGGGTCACACTATGCCCTTGAGCGAATGAATCCCGATAAGCGATCTGTTAATTTTGAGTCGGCTGAGGCAATGCGCGAGAAAACCAATCAGGTTTTGCGTGACATAACCGCTAAGGGTAAGCAAGCGAAATTGACTAATGCTAAGAAACAGATTGCTGCAATGCTTGATGTTATTGGTGATCCTGAACTGTATGATATTCTTACGGACATTCCTGATGATGTGCTATGGCTAATGTGGACAGTTAATGCCGATTTTGCTAACCAACTATCTTTGCAGTATGAGGCAGCGAAAGAAGGGTATTTCGAGAAACGTAGAGCAGGAGAAGACTTGTATTATGAAGATGTCGAAGATTCAAACAGTGGTATCAAGAATCTCCTGAAGGAGATTCACTCAATTCAGATTAAACCGGAGGACGATTTCAGTGGTTCGCCAATCAATAAGCGCAAGGCCCGTAAGGGCCGGCGTTAGGCGTAGCCATAAGAAGGTTCCTTCGTTTTGCGCTGACTTTGAGACGACTACGGTTGAGGAGGATTGTCGTGTTTGGTCCTGGGGCATCATTCAGGTAGGTAAACTACAGGATTATGTTGACGGGACTAGCCTTGATGGCTTTATGTCCCATATTTCTGAGCGCGCAGCACACATTTATTTCCACAATCTCGCTTTTGATGGCACATTCATTTTGGACTGGTTGCTTAAGCATGGATACAGATGGACTAAGGACTCACCTGGGGTGAAGGAATTTACTTCCTTAATTTCTCGCATGGGGAAGTATTATTCAATTACTGTGGTTTTTGAAACGGGGTATAGGGTTGAGTTTCGAGATTCATTTAAGAAACTACCCATGTCCGTTTCGGCAATCGCTAAGGCATTCAACTTACACGACCAGAAACTAGAAATCGACTACGAAAAGCATCGCCCAATAGGATATATCCCTACAGAGCAAGAGAAACGATATCAACGGAATGACGTTGCGATTGTTGCTCAAGCACTCGAGGTTCAGTTTGCAGAGAAGATGACGAAGTTGACGGCGGGTAGCGATTCGCTGGCAACATATAAAAAGATGACAGGGAAACTTTTTATCCGTCGCTTTCCGATTCTTTCACCTGAGATCGATACAGAAATCAGAAAAGCGTATCGTGGTGGATTCACTTACGCAGACCCAAGATTCTCAAAGAAACTGAATGGTGTTGGAAGCGTGTATGACGTCAACTCCCTATACCCATCGGTCATGCGGACGGCCCTACTCCCCTACGGGGACCCGATCTACTCGGAAGGCGCGCCTAGAACAGATCGACCGCTATATATTGCTTCGATTACGTTTACAGCAAAACTTAAACCCAATCATATTCCCTGTATACAAATTAAAAAGAATCTTTCCTTTAATCCAACGCAATACCTTGAAGAAGTTCCTGAACCAACAACTGTTGTAGCAACAAATATCGATATTGAATTATGGAAAAAACATTATGATTTCAAGATTTATTCTTGGAATGGAACGTTTGAGTTTCGCGGCTCACACGGATTCTTTGACAATTATGTTGACCATTTTATGGAGATTAAGAAAAACAGCACAGGAGGATTGCGACAGATTGCAAAACTACATCTAAACAGTTTGTATGGAAAGTTTGCAACTAATCCTGACATTACTGGAAAACATCCTGAACTAAAAGACAACAGAGTTTCACTAGTAATGAATGAACCCGAGACACGTGACCCTGTTTACACGCCGATGGGTGTTTTCATTACTGCGTATGCTCGGAAGAAAACTATCAGCGCAGCACAAGATAACTATGAAACTTTCGCGTACGCTGACACGGATTCACTGCACCTGATAGGTCCCACCACTCCCCCGGATACACTGTGGGTTGACCCCGCAGAACTGGGCGCCTGGAAGCATGAGAGTACTTTCACAAAATCGGTCTACATTCGCGCGAAGCAATATGCAGAGGAAATCGATGGTAAACTAGATGTACACATTGCGGGAATGCCCCGGAACGTGGCAGCAACACTTACACTAGATGACATGTTGCGCGGCGGTTCTTGGAATGGTAAACTGATTCCTGTAAGGGTTCCTGGGGGAACAGTCCTCAAGGATACAACATTCACACTCAAGATTGATTAAGGTTGGTAATCATCATGGCACGTCCTGTTTCTACTCACACCACTGTTAAGTTCCGTCTCTCCAAGTCTGTAGTTGCTGACCTCGAGGAGATGCATTGGGTTCTTCGCAAGGATTCTTCGGAGATTGTTGAGGCGGCGGTTATTGAGTATCTCGCCAAGAATGCTCCCAAGTCTGCTAAGTGATTTCTGACCGATTGCGAGGAAGCAACCTAATGAACTGGGCCTTGCTCGGTTGGGTAGCACCCCTCAGGATCACTTTCAGATAGTTGGGTATTGTGGTAGGCTAGGAACGTAAGTTCCTAGCCTACCTTTTTAGGAGGAATTATGTCAAAGAAAGAAAACGACTACGCACAGAGAGTGCGCCTGCAGAATGAAGTTAATAAAGCCCAGGATGATCGCAATAGACGAATTCTTGGTGAGAAACTGTATCAACAGAAAAAGAATGAAGCCAAGGCCAAGGAGAATGCTAAACCTTCAGTAAAGGAGGTTGTTAAGAACCCCAATAAGCTTGCGGGTGACGTCAATTCACGCGTCCAGGAAGGACTTGGCAAGGAACGGGAGAAGGAGGACAAGGAGGCCGCCAAGGAAGCGGCGGGGATGGAGAAGGCTAAGGCCGAGCAGAAGGCGCGGCACGAGGCCAATAAGGGCGTAACGCCTAAGAATCCCGATGACCTCGCTAATCCTAAGAAGGCCGCCGAAGCCGCTCAGAATCAGAATGGTGGTCAGCGCACTGACGAAGAGTGGCGCGCAATGGGCGAAGACCCCAAGGATCACCAGGGCGTGCAGGCTCATGATCCTGGGGACACTGATGGTGATGGTGTTGAGGTTTCTTCGGAGAAGGGGAACAATAAGCCGGGTGACCCTATTGTTCCTGAGGAGGAGAAGAAGGACCCGTTTGCTGACACTAAGGAAGCATGGCAGAAACTCACTGAAGTTTTCGGTGAGAAGGTTTCTAAACTTCAGTCAGAACTTGAGGCTAATCTAGGTCAAGCCCTTGAGCCAACTGACAGGGAACTCAACAACCCTTATGCGGGGGATGACGTTCCCGAGTCTAAGGAGATGAGGCTGGACGACGTCAAGGAGACTCTGAATAACACCAGGGACACTGCCGAGAAGGTAGGCAGGGACCTAGGCGCCGTGGGTAAGGTGGCGGCCGGAACGGCGGGCACTGCTGCGAAGGACGCTGGAAATGCTATAGTTGAGGGACTAGGTATCGATACGGAGGCTGCAAAGAATACTGGCAAGACATTGGCAGGTTTGTCGGGGCTGTTTGCTAGGTCCGACAATGAGAATAGCAAGGTTCCTGATTCCGGTTGGAACCCCAAGTCAATTACCGATCTGTTTAAGGATGACTGATTATGCCCCAGTTGCGTGACGACACTACCAATATTGATATTCTTAACGCCATCCGAAGCGATGCGCGTTATGACTATCAGAACATGGTTCCCGAGGCCACTAAGGCTAACATTCAGGAGACCATCTCCGGAATCATGTCTGACAATATTACTCGAAACGAGTTTGTGTCAGCCCTGATTAACCGTATTGGTTCTACCATTGTTCGGGATATTTCGTGGAAGAACCCGCTCGCTGTTTTCAAGCAGGGAATGATGAACTTTGGTGACACGATTGAAGAGGTTCACCTTGATTTCATTAAGCCCACCATTTACGAAGAGCAGCGCGATTATCTTGAGCGCGACGTCTTTGGGCAGGCTCCTCCCCCGGCTAAGAGCGGTTTCCACACTCTTAACCGTAAGGAGAAGTTTAAGATCACGCTTAACCGTGACGTTCTCCGTAGGGCTTTCCTTTCGGACAATGGGCTTTCTGAGATGATTTCTCAGATCATGTCCGTGGCCGCATCCTCCGATGAGTGGTCGGAGTTTTTGTACATGACGCGCCTGTTTAAGACTTACGACGATTCGTTTGGTTTCTTCAGGATGCAGATTGCCGATCTTAACCAGTTTGAGGTGAATAAGGATAAGGTTGATACTGCGCTCAAGGCTCTTCGGGTTGCGGCGAATAAGATGATGTATCCGACGCCTGCATTCAATTCGGCCGGGGTTCACTCTTTCGCTCGACCTGAGGACCTGGTGCTTATTGCGACGCCAGAGTTTAAGGCGAACGTTGACGTGACCTCGCTGGCGGGAGCCTTCAACCGTAGTGACGCTGAGGCACCGTCTCATATCATCACGGTTCCGTCTGAGGTTCTGGGAATGGATGACACTTCAGCCATCCTTACCAGCAGGCAGTTCTTCGTTATCAAGGATGTACTCCTTGAGAACCGGAGCATCTCTAACCCTGAGGGCCTTTACGACAACTATTGGTTGCATCACTGGTCTATTTTGAGTGCTTCGCCGTTTACTCCGGCGATTGCGTTCGGAACTAAGCCGAACACTATTGTGGTGACGCCTAAGGCTGAGACCAACGCCGAGATCGCGAACCTCACGGTGAGTCGCCCTGATGGCACTCAGTCTACGATTATGCCCCCGGGTGCTGTTCGCCAGGCGGCTATTCAGTGGAAGACCGCGCCCGCTAATAAGGGGTACGCAACGGACTGGTATCTCAAGAATGCCAAGTCTAAGGGGACTAAGGTTTCCAATGACGGTGTTATTACTATCGGACCTGATGAGCCTGAGGCATTTCTTACTCTTGGCGTGAATGTTGACACCAAGGGGCTTAACGGAAATAAGCCCGCAAGCAAGGAGATTAGTATCCAGGTCAAGAAGTGACCGTGCTACAATAGAGCAAGGCCCCAGCCGACAGGGTTGGGGCCTTGCTTGTTAGGAGGATGTATGCCGAATCAGATTTACGATATGCCCCCTGAGACTAATGCAGGTCTTTCGTTTGATTATTCTGTGTGGTCTGCGGGGACTCTGCTTTCTATGGTCAATGTCCCTTTTGATAACACGTACCGCGACATTATTGATTGGAGCACGTACGGTAGGACTCCGAGGGATTATGTGCGGTCTTTGCCTAAGCGGAATAAGGTCGAGTTGTCTAAGATGACCTATCTTGCGCAGGGGCGACCTATCCGTATTCCTACGCCGTTCAGTGTTGCGAATCAGTTTAACTATGTGATGGTTGAGAATCCGGGTAAGCCTGCGGACATGCCCGGTTTTGAGGGGTACACTCCGACTACGTTTTTCTATTTCATTACGTCGATTGACTATGTTGCCCCCAATACCACCCAGTTGACGCTTCAACTTGATGTGTGGTCTACTTACTATTCTCGAATTAGTTTCGGATATGCGTATCTTGAGCGGGGGCACATGGGCGTTGCCGCCGTTGACTCGAATGAGAGTTATGGTCGGAAGTGGTTGACTCAGCCCGAGGGCCTTGATCTCGGTGGTGAGCACCGTATTATTAGGACGTACCGGAAAACTCTCTCTAGGGTACACGAGCAGGACTATTCTGTTGTCGTTACTTCCACAATTAACCTTGACAAGAATCAGGGTTATGGAAGTGAAAGCAACCCTAAGGTGAATGTTGCCTTTCCTAGTAATGCCGAGGGATTGCCTAATGGGGTTAATATTTATGCTTGCAGTTATGACCAGTTTAAACAAGGAATGTTGGGTCTAAGCAAGTTTCCGTGGGTTGCTCAAGGAATCGGTTCCATCACACTAATTCCCAAGGAAGTCGTTGACCTGAATGCCGGAAGCCCTGTTCCCGTAGGGGACGGGGGGAATGTTGGTACTTGGTCTATCATGAATAAGTCTTCCATTTATATCACCAAGGACTATTCTCTTAATGACGCCAATTTCCGAGACGAACTACTACAATACGTCCCTGAGGAGTATCGCCAGTTTAAGAAATTCGCTACAGCCCCATACTGCATTCTCGAGTTGACTACCTACTCGGGCAATCCCGTTGAATTCCGCCCCGAGTCTGTTAAAACTCCTGGCCTTAAGATTCGACAGTATTCACATATCACACCTCCTAATCCCGCGGTGTTTTTCACACTCAGGGACTACAACAGTGTTGTCGGCGGCAATGTATTGGATATTCGAGACGGAAAGGTCAGTGAGGAAATCGGGGAAACATGGGATATGTGTACTGGATATACATCATTGCCCACATTCTCGGCGGTTAATAACTCGGCGCTAAACGCCCTAGCGTCTAGCGCACACACAGCAGCAGCCCAGATTAATAATGCCAAGTGGCAGCAGCAGCGTGCTCAGCGCGCGGCTACTGCTAGTCGGGATATTGCTAATGCCGGTATTGCTGCAACAGCGGCCGGTGCTGAGAACACCATGTGGGGTAATTCTGCTATGGCGGATTCTCAATCGCGTTATAATAATATGAGAGCAACCGTGCAAGCGGCGCAAGGCGGAATTATGGCGCTAGGTGGTGCTCTTAGCCTTAATGGGCAGGCCGTCGGTGCGGGCATTGCGCAGTCGGCTACTGCCGGGGTTAATGCCATGATTTCTAATTCGCAGGCACAATCTACGGCGAATATCCAGAATCAGTTGGCTAGTGGCGCGTCTCAGATTAGTCAGACTCAACAGCGGGCCGTGCGCGACACTAACTATGAACTCGCACAGTTCACCGCTAATGGAGACTACGAGACGGCAATTTCTTCAATCAATGCGCAGCGACAGGATGTGCAGGTTATTCCTCCCGCCGTTGTGGGACAGACTTCAGGATACGTTTCTCCGATGGTGTCCCACGGTTTTATTATTGACTGTAGAATGCGGTTCATTTCGGAGAACGCCATGCACGCGATCGGACAGTTCTGGTTGCGTTACGGGTATACGATGAATACTTGGGTTAAGATTCCTGATACTCTTTCTCTTATGACCGAGTTTACTTACTGGAAACTGGTTGAGTGCTATCTTGAGCGGGGCGACATTCCTGAGAGTTTCAAGGGAACTATTCGAGGTATCTTCGAGAAAGGTGTGACTGTATGGCGGTCTCCTGATAGGATTGGTAGGACGAACATTAAGCGTAACTTCATTGATACGCGAGTTAAGGTGAGACTAAATGGTTAAAACCGATTACGTTAAGAACGGAATCTATAATAAGATTATGCTTAAGCCTCCATCTTCGAGCGAGGCTAGGCAGATTCAGTTGGAGCACATGTACCGGCGTCAACTGATGGGTAAATGCCTCTCGCGATTTACTTGGGAGGGACTGCCTAACGGGATTGATCCGCGATTCATTGAAGCAACTATCTTCAATAATGCATACTCTGTTTTCTATTTCGACACGATGTTTGAAATGTTTATGGCAATGCCTGCGACCATTTCAGGTCCGTTGGACATTCAAGACAATCCCACAGGTTATCGTGTGTCTCGAAACGGTATTTACTCGCGTGAGGTTAAAGCCTCAGAGAGTGTGTGTATCTGGGGTAATCAGGTTCGGGAGCCAGAAATCGACGTTGTTCTATCGTATGCTGCACGCCTTGCTCAGATTGATAGAACAATCGAAATTGACTTGCTCAACGAACGCAACCCCATGATCGTTGCTTGTTCTCAGGACCAGCGCCTTACTGTTCAGAATCTTATTTCTAGGATTTATGATGGTGAGCCCGTTGTGTGGGGCACCGAGAATATGTCTATGGATAATCTTGCAAACATGATTGGAGTGTTTCCGCTTAATCAGAATGCTGGTGCTGGTGCTGTTTCTTCCATTAAGCACATGGAGTCTAAGTCCAAGATATGGGGAGAAGCGCTCACAATGCTTGGAATTATGAACGTCAATTCCGAGAAGCGTGAGCGAATGGTTGTTGAGGAAGCGGCCGCGAACTCTGGTCAGGTTCTGGCGTCGCGTGAGTCGTTTATGAAACCACGGCTACTTGCTTGCGAACAGATCAATGAGATGTTTGGTCTTAATATCTCGTGTTCCTGGGCTGTTGATGACAATGCGGCCCCGAACATGTCTGACTATCTTGCCGAGATGAATACAACAACCTATGGGGGTGAAAATGTCGGTAACAACAATGATGCTTCGTGACGTTGTCAGAATAACTAATGACCATATTGGCCTTGACAGTTATCCGATTTTCGACGAAGCATACAGGGCCACACTTAACGATCGAATTAAACGTGAGTACTGGTTACAGGAAATCGGGCACGAAACTGTTGACATTTTCGTGTGGCGAATGAGGTTGCGGATGGACCTGATTATGCCTCGGTATAATCGAATGTATCTTGCTGAACTTCAGAACACCGACCCGCTTGAGGGCAATCGGCATTACTCACGCACCGGCCAGGACGGGAAGTCTCAAAACTCTGGAGTCAACCATCAGACCGGCAGCGGTAGTGGGACCAATGAGTCCAAGGGGCGTACGGTTGGTTCTGACACGCCTCAGACACGCCTTGCGGGCGATGGCGACTATGCCACGTCAATTAGCGACGCCAGCACTAGCGGGGGTTCTACGTCCCGGAATGAGTCGGACAGTACGTCATCATCGACGTCGAACTACACGAATAACCAGAACTCTGAATCGTGGGGTTACTCTGGAAGTAAGGCGCGGGCTATCGCTGATTACCGAAGCACTCTAATTAATGTTGACGATCTAGTTATCGCAGATATTAGCGACCTATTCATGGGTATCTGGGATAGCGACAACCCTAAAACTCCCGGGGGACTCATCGGGAGTGGAATCTACGGATATGGTATTGGAGGATACTATGGCTACTGGTGACGAGATTCTCGGCAACATTGACCGGGCTATGTGGCGAGTTAATTCGCGATCGATAAACAACGTCACTCCTTTCACGTACTCTGACGGTCTCACATATGTTGACGTGCTTGAGCGAATTCGTCGAAGCGTGATTGACGTTATCGAATTCACCAATAGTTTCGGAGAAGAGCAGGATAAGGTTGTTAAGCGAATCAATGATGTAGTTACAAACTTCATCGCCGAGATGGAGAAACTACACAACAACTGGGACGCTTCAGTAAACGCTAAGCGCACAGAACTGGAAACACGACTCAAGTCTTTTGAGGACCGAGTTGTTACGGCATTGTTCACGCCTAACAACAATGACTTTACTGTAGACGCCCCAACAGTTGGTGGCGGAAAACTACAGGTCCCGTCAAAGAAATGGCAGGATTGGGTTGGCACGCAACTCAGCGAGATCAAGTCCAGCGCTACCGCGCTTAGTGGTGATGTGACTAGTCGCCTTGCAACTCTTAAGCAAGCTGTGGACAATAATTTCTACAATAAGACTGAGAGTGATAAGCGGTACAATCCGCTTCACCGGGTAATGTATCCGCACTCTCTAATCATTGGTTCATCTAACGCCGAGTCTCGTGGCTGGCCTAATGGAACTTGGGAGCGCTGGGTTACTGCTAAGGGCGAGATTCCCCACAACTACGGGTACTCTGGTGGTGGATTTACTAGCACTCCTGACAACAACTTCAACACGCAGATTGACCGCGCTATTTCCGACTCTGTTGGTGACCGCGCGCGCCTTACAGGCCAGATCTATATCATTGACATGCTTAACGATATTCGTGGACAGAAAGACATTCGCGAGTCAGCCACCACGTTTATCAAGAAGGCTGTTAGGTCTTTCCCCAACGCAAAGATCTATGTTATTCCAGTCCTGTACAACGAGCATCCGCTCAACAATGACTGGAATATGGCAATGAACTGCGCCACTGCAACCAACGTGCTCAAGGAGGTTCTTGAGCCCTACGGTGCGCTAGTTTGCGAAGGCTCAAGGTCGTGGTTCCACAACGGCAAGAACTCGCGATACTTCCCCGATGATGCTGGTGTTCACTTCGGAACTGCTGGTTATGAGTTTGCGCAACGACAGTTTGACAACTGGCTTGAAGGTGGAAGTGGTTGGGTTGATTTCGGTTGGCACAACCTCAAGAATGGCGCGAGTTTTGATCGGGTCAAGAATGACAACAACCTACAGATGTTCATTGCTCGAAAGCATGACACTGTAAGCATTCACGGAATCTTTTCAGTCGTCCAACTTGAAGCATTCCTGACAATGTTTAACGTTCCTGCGTGGGCAAGGCCCTATCGAAACATGTACATTACAGCGTGGGATAATGCCACAGCATTCCCGCTAATCGTTGACAATACCGGGGCGCTAGTTCCAGCCACAAGGCTAAGCGGCGAAAAGACATTCGCCGTCAACGCAACATACCCCATATTCTGAGGACGCGGTGCTCCCCTGATACAATCAGGGGAGCACCGTCGTTTAGGAGGAAATCGTGGCTTGGGACGCTACCGCAAAGAAAGTTGCTGTCAAGGCAATTGGCCAGGTTGAGTCGTCTATGAACTACGCGGCAATCAACTACAACGACCCCATCACTGTCGGCTTGGCACAGTGGTACGGAACTAGGGCCGCTGCCATCCTCAACCGAATGCGCGCTGCCCATACGGCAGAGTATGCTCGCGTAGATGCGGGGCTGCGTAGTCGGTTGGAAACTGTCTCTGAGTCCTCAAGTTCGTGGAACACCTACTACCTTAGTAGGGCGGCTGGGGATAGTCTTCGCGATCTGTTGCTTGCAAGCAAGGACATTCAGGGTGACCAGATTACAAAGGACCTTGAATCGTATTTCAATGTTGCCAAGCAGTATAACATTAACCCTGAAACAGACACCGATGCTTTTATTCTCTGGTGTGTGGCCTATCACCAGGGGCCTCGCTATGCGTTGCAGGCAGCAAATAACTATTCTGGCGGCGGCCTTAATCAGATGTACAACGCCATTATGGCTAACGGCGTTCTAGGACAATACTATAACCGCTACAACGGCGCCAAGAACATTATCGCAAACAAAGACACCAGCGGAGTTGACGTTGGCGTAGGCGGCGTTAACGCTCCCGGAAATGGCGGAAATGTTGGTCAAAACGGTCAGCAAGTAACCATTGACGGCGGCAAAGTCATCATTACCGCAGACAACTCAAACATCCTCACAATGCGATCAAAGTTCGGAATTCACCGCCTATACTCCAAAGGACACAATCTGTGGGAGGTGAACATCGGTGAAATCGTCCAGAACATCGCGGGTGGGCAGGCAGGAACTCCTACCCCAGGAGGTGGGGGAGCGGTCCCGTCCGACGGCTCCAACGGAGCCAAGGCGCTCGCATGGGTCCTGGCCCGCCTAGGCAAGTTCGCCTACTGTCAGTGTCCTGGTCGCCAGGACCCCGACCATTCTGGGATCACCGACTGTAGCGGTCTCATGTACGCGGCCTACAAGGCCACTAGCGGTGTCTTCGTAGGCACGTGGACGGGCGACCAGTATTTCCGTGGGCAGGCGGTCATTGAGCGCGGTTCTGGGGCTATGACGGCCGCTCAGAAGGCTCTCCTGAGGCCCGGTGACATGATCGTCATGGCATGGCGCTCTACAGGCAGTGTGTACCCCGAAACCGATCACGTAGAAATGGTTGTGGACCAGAACACCACCGTAGGGCATGGCGGAAACCCGTATTATGGGCCCGTTAAGAAGTCTATAGACAATCTAAGCGCTACGCGCTGGTGGACGGTAAGGCGACACTGATGAAGAAAAAGTTTTCCTATTATTCTTTCTCTAACGTGCTCTCATATGCGGGCGTGTTTAATATGATTATGGGCGCCCGTGGACTTGGAAAGACCTACGGCGCTAAGAAGATTGTTATCAAGAACGCAATCAATAAGGGCCAGCAATTCATTTACCTTCGTAGGTATAAGACTGAACTCAAGGGGCGCAACAGTTTCTTCGCAGACATTCAGCACGAGTTTCCCGATGAAGAATTCCGTGTCGAAGGACAGTTCGCGCAGCGAAAAGTAGGAAAGAAATGGGAGACCATCGGTTATTTCATTCCCCTTTCCACAGCGCAAGCAAACAAGTCCATTGCCTACCCGAATGTATACACCATTATCTTTGATGAATTCATCATTGATAAAGGTTCGCTGCGTTATCTTCCCGATGAGGCGAAAGTCTTCATGGACTTTTACTCAACAGTAGACCGCTATCAGGACCGCGTACGCTGTCTCATGCTCTCCAACGCCGTCAGCATTATGAACCCCTACTTCATTCGATTCCACATTGAACCCAAAGAAGGAATTAGCCGTCACGCTGAAGGATTCATCGTCACAGACTTCGTGAATAGTGAGCAATTTCAGTCTGAAGTTGCGCACACTCGCTTCGGTTCATTCATCACCAACTATGCCGAAGACTATGCCGACTATTCCATCTCCAACAAATTCGCAGACAACTATGACGACTTCGTAATGAAAAAGACCGGAAAAGCAAAATACGCATTCTCCCTGCGATGCCCCGACGGAGAGGTCTCTATCTGGATCGACGGCGGCACATGGTTCGCCCAGCGCCGCCAGCCCCGCGGGGATAGGGTAAGATGGGCCTATAAGGTCTCTGACCTGAGGGAGGGGGAGCGACTGCTGATGTACGGTGACAAAGTACTCAGCATCATGCGCAGCACGTACAGAAAGGGTCGTCTTTTCTCCGATTCGCCCGAAACTCGTAACATGTTCGCTGAAATCTTTGTCCGATGATACACATTAGTCCCACCACAATTGACGTCGCCCTAATTCTCGGCGTCATATCCCTGCTAACAATCGCAGGGAGATTCATCTACCGTGCCACGCGATTCATGGACCACCTATCGTCCATGCTAAGCGCTTGGGACGGGAAAGACGGGACACCTAGTGTCCTAGACCGGCTTGAAGATATTGAAGACAAATTAAAAGACGTGCAATATCATGTCAAGCCAAACCACGGCGGATCAAGCGTAGACGCGCAAAACCGCCAACTCAGAGAAATCATTTCCTATCTCAAGGAGAAAAACAATGGGTGACCACGAGGCCCCTAAGCCCCCGTTCATTCCCGACGCATACCGACTTTGGCTCTACGTCGTTAGCGCCGGAATTCTCGTGTGTCTTGGTGTTTGGGGCGTATTTGACGGTGACAAGATTGCTGCGCTCAACTTCCTGTTTGCAGCATTCTTTGGTATTGCCAGCCGGAACGTTCCCAGCAAGGAGTAGTGATGGTAACTCGCGCAGACATTATCGCCGCCGCGCGCTCAGAAATCGGATACTCCCGATGGGCAGACGACGAAGCGGGAACTAAGTACGGGCGATGGTACGCACAGGTAACCGGCTCCCCCAGTTTCGGTGCAAGCGGCGTCCCCTACTGCGACATGTTCGTGTCCTGGGTGCTCAACAAGGTAGGAATCAACTGGGTGAGTGCCTACGTCCCCGGCCGCGAAGCGCAGGCACGAGCTCGTGGCGTACTCATCGACAAATGGGACGTGCGCCCCGGCGACCTCATCACCTTCGACTTCGACGGTATTGGAGTAGCCCAGCACATTGGGGTCGTTGAGCAACCTCCGAACTCCGCAGGTGTTTTCTACAGCATTGACGGAAACACCACGTGGGGAATTGGTGGACCACAGGACAATGGTGGTGTTGTTGCCCGTCGTGAGCGCAATATGGACGTTGCTCGCTACGGCATTCGCGTCGTTGACGATAATTCTGCCATTTCCAGTGGTGGAAACATTCGAGACATTCAGCGAATTCTTGGTGCAGTACAGGACAACATTCTTGGAACTGACACTGAGAAGCGAATGTGCGCCGTAATCAAGGCCAGCAACTGGGGAGGACGCGAATTCCCATGGGGCGTCGCCTACACCCAGCAGGTTGTAGGAACCGCTCCCGATGGAATCTGGGGTGACGCCAGTGAAGCCGCCCATGACCGCGTCATCGAATCCCTACAAGGAGCCCTAGGCGTCACCATCGACGGCATATGGGGCCCCGAAACCTGGGCCGCATGGGAGCGACTCGCACGCACCGCAGAACGCCCATAAACACTTATCCCCCGGAAGGAACCAACCACTTCCGGGGGATAAGTATGTCCTCAGTTCTCAGCCGCTGTAGTATCAACTCCGATCGCATTAAGCATCTCAAACCAAGTTTTGCGACACTGTTCAGCACCAGTGTGACCGTATTGCTTGATAGTGTTAAGACCTGTAGTCTTGTCTGAAAAAACCACTCGATTATCCGGCCAACCATAAACATCTAGGCGAAAATCAAGGCCGTCAATCAGAATCCGATCACACCTAACAGCAATGCTGTATCCAGGCAGTTGATCTACCAGATTAAGTTTCTTAGCCAGTTCCCTGAAGTGATACATTAAATTACTCCCATGCTTTCCATGCCCATTTCTAACAATGCTTCATTTCTTTCATTCAACGAATCATAATGAACAATTGTTCCACTTTCTGTCTCAAAATGATTCCACACTTCCATTGTGTAGTCATTAATCAAGCGAAATGCTGTGCAGCCACAATAAAGAATATTGCATCCAGCAGGAGTGTAAAACTCCCGCATTCCATAATGTCGTAACTTTCTCTTAGTCGTCTGAATCGACATCACAATCACACTTCAACGACTTAACCCAAGCCGCCGTCCGCTCAGGAGTATCATTAAGGCAAGTGTGCTTAATGTACCAATTGCCATTGCCCATGCGCTCAAGAGTTATCTGTGTCATTTAATTTCCTGTCCACATTTAAAATGAAATTAGCAATTGCTGAATTAACAATATCGAATGCTCCCGTTTCCACTACCAATGAAAAACGTTGACCCATGTAGATTACAATCCACGTCATAAACGGCGAATTGTTACGAGTGCTAAATAGAAGGTTGTTTGTTTTAACTAAAACCTCATTGCCTTCACAAGCATATTCAATCAAGTCCTGTAGAAAAATCTTTGTTGATTCATCGATAGATGCCATTTTCTATACCTGTATTGCTTGAAATTATGCTATCAATCGAAATTATGTGATATTCTTTCGATCCGTTCCTCCAATAATGAATCCGGCCAGTATCGCTATAATAAGCAATGTGATAACCTTTCAACAACACGTTCGTTATGAAATTAGAAACCTTCCAATTGGTGAGGGTGACAAAATCGTCACCCTCACCATGATGACACCTACGATTCACAACCGATCACCAAACCAAGCCAACAACTCCCACTGAGAACCAAACCACCACGTCTCACCATCCCGACGAACCTCCCACTTCCTCGAGCCATGACGCACCACCAAGTACTCCTCACTGCCATAGGAGAGCACCCCCTTAGTACCCGCCTTCCACGCCCGAAGGCTGCATCCAGACTCCTCATACCAGGTGTAAGCACCAGCACCAAGCAGAGTCTTGAAGTTGTTCATTTCAGTTCCTTCCATTCCCAGCGGGCTAACCCCGCCCCGTTCATGTATTAATAAT
>ERZ773050.783-NODE-783-length-17723-cov-11.130066_pt1 | contig 17723 bp, 11 predicted proteins | sample MGYA00580632_ERZ773050 | MGnify/ENA primary metagenome ERZ773050 (study PRJEB29015, sample SAMEA2738123) | human oral metagenome | biome: human oral; feature: human-associated habitat; material: saliva | place: China | collected 2166 ... | reverse complement strand
CATCCGCATGGAAGAAATCGCCGGCCGCAAACTCTACTGGTGCCCCGGCTGCCAGGTCTAAAAACTACTCAAATATTTGACAGTCCAGATGGAACCTCGATACTATAGTCAAGTTCCATTCCGGGGATGTAGCTTAATGGTAAAGCCTCAGTCTTCCAAACTGATTACGCGGGTTCGATTCCCGTCATCCCCTCCATGAAAAAGGCTCCGACGCAAGCGTCGGGGCCTTTTTCGTTGCGGGATGACGGGAATCCCTTCCGCATGCGGATTTGTTTCCTCGCGCGCTCGGAATCCGCACGCTCCAGCTCGTCATCCCCTTGCATAAATTCCGCCCAGGGTCGCCGGGAATCGCTTACGGGCGAAAATACATTCCCTCGCGCGCTCGGGATTTTCGCCCTCCAGCCCGTCATCCCCTCCACATCACTGGCCACACAGCACACAGTCTGAGCAGCCAAGTCTTGGAAGTCAACCGGGATTACTTTATAGCCCAATTGCCCGACGGTAGCGAAGATGCAACAGCGTTCCATCACGCCCAAGCACTACTCGCACGCCTGGACGCCCCCTTGGGGCTTCGGCTTTCGATGACGTGTATGCTAGTAGTGAGAATAATGAAACTCAATGCCGCGAGGCATTCAGGACGATTTTTGAAGCCACGGGACAGATTCAACACTTCGAGATGATGACTGCCCAAGGAGGCCCTACCTGACAAGATGGATGACAGATAGGCCGACCTCAACGTTTCACCCCAATCCCAACAAACACCGGAGTACAGAGGAATGAACGAAGAAGATATCCAGCAGGTTCCGCCCACAACACCGAACCTTCACACCGACATCGCACGCAAGCTTGCAGACCTCCTGCCCGAGGTCGTTGCTGACGGTAAGATCGATGTCGCCGCGCTCCAGGCTGTACTCGGCGATGACGCCGCAACCGGCACCGAGCGCTTCGGTCTGTTCTGGCCCGGTAAGACCCAGGCGATTCGTGCCGCTCAAACACCCACCACGGCCACGCTTGCACCTGACCGGGAGAACTCTCTGAACTGGGACGCCACAGGCAATGTCGTCATCGAAGGCGACAACCTCGAAGTGTTGAAAGTGCTGCAGAAGCACTACTATGGCAAGATCAAAATGATCTACATCGACCCTCCGTACAACACTGGCAACGACTTCGTCTACTCCGACAACTATGCAGACCCGATCGGCACTTACCTCGAGCGTACGGGTCAGTCTGATACTGAAGGAAAACTTTCGACCAACACCGAGTCAGACGGACGTTTCCACTCCAACTGGCTCAACATGATGTATCCCCGGCTCAAGCTGGCCAGGAATTTGTTGCGGCATGACGGGGTTCTTTTTGTAAGCATTGATGACAATGAAGTAAATAATCTGAAGTTGTTGCTTGACAACATTTTTGGCGAGCAAAACTTCATCTCCTTGCTGATTGCGCAGACTAATCCTCGAGGTCGCACCTTCGATCGGTTTATTGCAAAAACCCATGAGTATGTGTTGGTTTACACCAGGTCTCTTTCTTCCGAGGCCATTAGCCTGATCCCAAAAAGCGACAAAGCAATCGCCGAATATAAGCTGCATGACGCAGTCGGGCAATATCGCCTCCTAGAACTGCGAAACCGCAACCCAGTATTCAATCGAGAAAACCGACCAAACTTGTTCTATCCATTTTACGTTGATCCCGTCACCTTGAAGGTATCCCTGACACCTAGTGAGGACTATTCGCAGGAAGTCTATCCAAGAAACTCTAAGGGAGTAGATGGTTGTTGGACTTGGGGAAAGGATAAAGCTGAGGCGAATCTCGAGCTTTTGTGCGGGCATCAGGCGTCGACAGGAAGATGGACAGTCTTCCGCAAAGACTATCTCGATGAACGGTCGAGTCGAACAAAGAGCAAGTCAATTCTTCTTGACTCCACCTTTAATCATGAAAATGGTAAGGAAACTATGGGGTCACTGTTTGGTAAGACTCCATTTGATTTTCCGAAGTCAGTGTCATTAATTCAGTACATGTTGAGGTTGGGTTCCTGTCAGGAGTCCATAATCCTAGATTTCTTTGCTGGTTCGGGTACGACTGCTCATGCTGTCATGGCGTTGAATGCTGAGGATGGTGGGAATCGTCGGTGTATTTCGGTGCAGTTGCCTGAACCGACGGATGAGACGTCTGAGGCCCACAAAGCCGGTTACGCGAACATCGCAGAGATTACACGCGAGCGTATCCGCCGTGCTGGGGCGAAGATTCTGGAGGAAGAGTCTGCCAAGCTTGATGGGCGTGCTGAGAGCCTCGATGTCGGCTTCCGCGCTTACAAGCTTGTTGACACCAACTTCGCGAAGTGGCGTGCGGACTCCTCACTGTCCGAGGAAGAACTCACGGGATTGTTCGCTGGCATGGGTGAGTCCGTAGATGACGACGCCCGCCCTGAAGCGCTACTGACTGAGGTGCTACTCAAGCTCGGTTTCTCGCTGACTGAGCAGGTTGAGCGTGTGGATGTGGCCGGGCTGGAGGCGTTCAGCGTGGCTGATGGCCTGCTGGTCGCTTACCTGAACGAGCACGTCAAGCCCACCCTGGAGCAACTGCGCGCCATGGTCGCCCTTGAACCGGGTCGCCTGGTAGTGCTTGAGGATGCTTTCCAGGGTGATGACGTGCTCAAGACGAACCTGGTTCAGGAATGCCGCTCCCACGGCGTTGACTTGTGGACGGCTTAAGAGAGAGTGGATGCGATGCGTTTTCAATTTGACCCCCATCAGGCTTACCAGGCTTCCGCTATCGAAGCGGTCACGGACTTGTTCGACGGGCAGCCCGCGGACGCAGACCAGTTGGAGATCACGTTCCGGCAGTTGTCTGCCGAGCCTGCCTTGTTTGACCAGGGCGAAGTGCCTGGTCAGGTGAGTATGGATATCGCTGCCGAGGTCGGTGCGGTGGGTAACAACCTGGTGCTGGATGAGGACACGATCCTGGCGAACTTACAGCGGGTCCAAGACCGTAACGGCCTGGAGAGCGCTCAGACGCTTGCTGATGGTTTGCAGTTTGATGTGGAGATGGAAACCGGTACGGGTAAGACCTACGTGTATTTGCGTACCGCGTTTGAGCTGGCCAAGCGTTACCGGTTTACCAAGTTCATCATTCTGGTGCCGTCGGTAGCGATCCGTGAGGGTGTGAAGACCTCGATTGATTTGATGCGTGAGCATTTCCGCCACTTGTACCCGGAGATCAATATGGATGCTTCGGTGTATTCGGGCAAGCGTGCCGAGGAGGTGCGTGACTTCGCGTCGGCAACGAGTTTGCAGTTTCTGGTGATGACGATTGATTCGCTGCGTGGGGGTGAGAACACGCGCATCATGCACCAGAACAGGGACAAGCTTGCAGGGCTTCGCCCCCTGGATTATCTGCAGGCGACTCGTCCGATCGTGATCATGGATGAGCCCCAGAAAAAAATGGGGACGGATCCGTCTCAGTTAGCGGTAGCTGATCTGAATCCGTTGTGCACGTTACGCTACTCCGCAACCCACCGGGAGATCCGTAACCTGGTGTACCGGCTCGACCCGCTGGACGCCCACCAGCTCGGCCTGGTGAAGACGATCGTGGTCGCAGACGCTCAGGAGCTTGGTGGTACGGCTAAGCCGTATGTGAAGCTACTTGATGTGTCTCGTGACCCGTTCAAAGCTTCCCTGAAATTGATGTGTCGTAAGAAGGATGGCTCGTATGCCAAGCGCACGGTCAGTGCTTCCCAGGATGATGATCTGGAGCGGCTTTCTGGCGGTAACCCGGCTTATGAGGGCAATTGGCGGGTGAGCGAGATTAGCGTTGAGCCTAAGCGCATCGAACTGTCCAACTACGGGTACCTGTCTGTCGGGGATGAGCTCGGCTCGAACCAGGACGCGGTGTTCAGGGAGATGATCCGCGAGACCATACGCGAGCACATCCGTAAGGAACTCCAGGTCCACGCCAAGGGAATCAAAGTGTTGTCCTTGTTCTTTATCAACAAGGTCGCCTCGTATCTGGGGGACGGGGTCAACAACCTGGACGCGAACGGCGACTTTGCCGCCTGGTTCGATGAGCTTTACGCCGAGGAACTGGCTCGCCAGCCCGAGGCCAAGGCCATCATGCCTGCTACGGCGTTGGAAGCGCGCAGTGGCTATTTCGCTCAGATGAAGAAGTCTGGTAATGGCAAGAACGCTGTGATGACGTTCAAGGACTCTCGCAAGATCAAGACCAAGGCGGATGAGGACGCGTATGAGTTGATCATGCGTGACAAGGCCCGTCTGCTCAGCATGGATGAGCCGGTGCGGTTCGTTTTTTCCCACTCCGCGTTGAGTGAGGGCTGGGATAACCCGAACGTGTTCCAGATCTGCATGCTGCGTGACATGGCCTCGGAAACCGAGCGCCGCCAGACGATTGGTCGTGGCCTGCGTCTGCCAGTGAATCAAGCCGGTGAACGTATTAGCGATACGGGGCTGGCGCAGTTGACGGTGGTGGCTAACGAGTCGTATCAGGCGTTTGCTTCCGCACTCCAGAACGAGTATCAGAAGGCGGGTGTGGCGATTGGGTTTGTGCGTAAGCAGGAATTCTCGCGTCTGCCAATCACGGTTGATGGGAAAGAGACCGTGTTTGGCGCGAAGCGTTCGGCCGAGATCTGGGATCACCTCCACCAGCACGGTTACATAAACGACCAGGGCGAGGTTCAGGGCAGCTGGGTGCCCGAGCAGCTTGGCTTCACTATCAAGCTGCCCGATCCCTATGCGGAGTACGAGGACGATGTCATCAACATCGTCAACGCCTGCAAGATGGAAACCATCATCAAGCGCAAGCGCAAGCGTGTGACCCGCAAACTGAACAAGGAACTGTACGCAGCCCCCGGGTTTGAGGAGTTCTGGGACAAGATCACCCAGCGCACCACCTACCGGGTCAACTTCGAACGCCAGGCACTGGTGGACGCGTGTGTGAACCGGATTAAGACGGCTCCCGAGATCGAGCCGATCCGTATCCAGGTCACGCGCACGAAAATGACGATGACTCGTGGCGGTACCAAGGGCAGCACGCTCGGGTTGCGTGGCGCGAACCTGACCGGCTCCTACCCGCTGCCCGATATCGTGGCCCAGCTACAGGAAGCGACCTCGCTGACCCGAAAAACGATTATTGATATCCTCATCGCTTCTGGGAGGCTTGGGGAGTTTTTGGATAACCCGAACGACTTCATCAAGATGGCATCGACCTGTATTCAAGAAGAGCTCGCTCACGTGGTGGTTGAAGGCATCCAGTACGAGAAGATTGGCGGGAGTATCTACGAACTGCGCGAGCTACAAGAAGACGGCCTTGAGGAGAAAAACCACTTCCTTGACCGGCTCTACGATGTGACCAACACGGAAAAAACGGATTTTGACTACGTCGTCTGTGACTCCGAGGTCGAGCGTCAGTTCGCCGAGTACCTGGACGGGCGAGAAGACATTCGTCTGTTTATGAAACTGCCCGACAAGTTCCGTATCCCCACCCCTGTTGGGGATTACAACCCGGACTGGGCGATCATCAAGACCGAGGTCAAGACCGAGGTCAAGACCGAGGAGGGCCAGGACCGGTTGTATTTGATCCGAGAGACCAAGTCGAGCCTGAATCCGATGAAGCGTCGCCCGGGTGAGAACGCGAAGATTAACGCGGCGATCAAGCACTTCGAAGCCATCGGGGTCAACTACAAGGTCGCCGCCCCGGACAACTGGGGACTGTAACTGTGATGGAGGATAGTGTGCTTAGCGATTACCAGGCCAAGTTCTACGCCTACGAGCTGGATCGCTCCTACGCGAGCGATCACGTGGGCAAACTGGCGGGGCTGCTCTTTGACGCCCAGGTCGAACCTAAACCCCACCAAGTGGACGCGGCACTGTTCGCTTTGCGCACCCCCTTCACCCCGGGCGTGATCCTGGCTGACGAGGTTGGCTTGGGTAAAACCATCGAGGCCGGGATCGTAATCAGCCAGTACTGGGCTGAACGCAAACGCCGCATCCTCATCATCGCACCCTCTTCACTGCGCCAGCAGTGGAGGCAAGAGCTGGACGAGAAATTCGCACTCCCAGCGAGCCTGCTTGAACGCGGCAACCTGGAGGAACTGCTCGCCCCCAACGCTGCCGAGCAGGTGTTGATTTGCTCCTATGAGTTCGCCAATTCCCAGCATCTGACCTTGACGCGTCATTGGGATTTGGTGGTGTGCGATGAGGCCCACCGGCTGCGCACCTACTGGACCGGGCAGGCCAAGATTGCCGCGAACGTGGCGCGTATCTGCCGGGCCTCGTCCAAGACCGTCATGCTCACCGCCACACCCCTGCAGAACCGGCTCGAAGAACTCTACGGCCTCGTCAGTGTTTTCGACCCGGACTATTTCCGTTCCCTGGATGCGTTCAAAGAACGCTACGTGAAAAACCCAGGTGGCGTGGGTAATGATGATCTGGCTAAGCGAGTCGCCCAGATCGCTAAGCGCACGCTGCGGCGTGATGCGGATAAGTACATTCGTTTCACCACCCGCATGCCGCTGACGGTTGCGTTCAATCCCAGCCGGGCCGAGATCGAACTGTATGAGAAGATCAACGCCTACCTGCAGCGGCCGTTTCTGTGGGCGTTTTCCAAATCCCAACGCCACCTGTCCGCGCTGATCGTGCGTAAGCGTCTGGGCTCGTCCTCCTACGCGGTCGCGTCCACCCTGGCGTCTATCGCTGCCCGATTGGAGGCAGAGGCCAAAGCGGGTATGCGGCGTAACGATGCTGGGGGCTTCATCAGCGACCCGGACTTGACTGGTGAAGAGCACGAAGACGCCCAAGAGAGCAACGAAACCGATACTGCATCTGATTCTGCCCCCTTGTCTGGCGCGGATCGGGAGTCGATGCTGGCTGAGGTTGCTGAGCTACGCTCCTATGCGGATCTGGCGCGCTCGATTACGGTCAACCAGAAAGCCGTCAAACTTGTTGATGCGCTCGAACAAGGCTTTAATCGTCTGCGTGAGATTGGCGCGCCTGAAAAAGCCATTATCTTCACCGACTCCACCGTCACTCAGGACTACCTCGCCCGCAGCCTTGCGGAGGCCGGTTGGGGCGAAGGCATTGTTCTGTTTAACGGTACGAACAACAGCGCCCACGCGAACCAGATCTACCAAGCTTGGCTAAAAGAAAACGAAGGCAGTGACCTGATCACCGGTATCCCGGCCGCCGACCGGCGCAAAGCCCTGGTCGACGAGTTCCGCAAGCGTGGCCGTCTCATGATCGCTACCGAAGCCGCAGCAGAAGGTATCAACCTGCAGTTCTGCTCCATGCTCGTCAACTACGATCTGCCCTGGAACCCGCAACGCGTGGAACAACGCATCGGCCGCGTCCACCGTTTCGGGCAGAAACACAACGTGATCGTGGTGAACTTTTCTAACAAAGGCAACGTCGCGGAAGAACGCATCCTGCAGTTGCTGACCGAAAAGTTCAAACTCTTCACCTCCGTGTTCGGGGCCTCTGACGAAGTCCTCGGCCAGATCGAAGACGGCCTGGACTTCGAGAAAAACATTGCCGCAATCCTCGAGCGCTGCACCACCGCAGAGCAGATCGAGCAAGCCTTCAACGAGCTCGAAGCCCGCTACAGTGCGCAAATCGACCGGGAAATGAAACGCACCCGTAAGAAAGTCTTCGACAACCTCGACCCCAAGGTGCGCGACAAGCTCAAGTCCTACGACGCTCAAACCGGCGTTGTGCTCAACGCTTTCGAACGCCTCCTCATTGACCTGACCCGCCACGAACTAGGCGGCTACGCGTCCTTTAACGACACCGGCACCCAGTTCACCCTCACCAGCGCCCCAGCGGCCGGGATCCCCACTGGCAACTACTTCTTCAAATCCCAGCCACGCGCCGGCGCGCACCAATACCGCTACGCCAGCGACCTAGCCCAATGGGTGGTTGCTACCGCTAAGACACGCCCTACCCCGCCAGCACACCTGGTCTTCCAAACCCACGGAAGCGACCGGGCCACGGCTATCGCTAAGCGGCTGCGTGGCTGCAGCGGGAGGATCAGCGCCCACCAGGTCACCTTCACCATGCAAGCCGCAGACCAACTACTTAAAGAAACCTACCTACTCCTGGCAGGCTTCTTCGCTGACGGCACCCCCATGGACCAAGCGCAAATCCGTGACCTACTCGACCTGAACTGCGTCTCCGCACAACCCACACAGGTCAGCACCCGAGGGTTCGAGGATACGATCCACCAGTTGCGTCAAACCGTTGGGGTTGACGTTCAAGAACGCAACGCCATCTTCTACCTGCAACAAGAAGAACTCATCGATGCCGCCCGACTAGATCTCAAAGCCACCTTCGACGCGAAAATCCGCGACTACCACGCCAAAGAAACCACCGCCACCAAGGCAGCACGCAAAGCCAAGAACACCGCCGAGCAACTCAAACTCACCCGCGAAGCACGCTCATGGCGACGCAAAGCCGAAGAAGCCGACGACGAATACGCCGCCAACGTAACAGGCCGCGCGGGCCACACCCGGCACACCCCGCGCCCCAACGGACCTACCAGCTCACTCGGGTACACTGGCGGGTGTCAGAGCGGATCTACCCGAAAATGGAGGTCTCCGGGCTAGAAACCCGCACAAACCCAATAGCCGCTTATTACGTTGCGTATCAAATACGGAGTCTAAGGCTCAGATAGGACGCTCATCTGGATACAAGGTATCCGGGTGAGCATTCTTCGTGTTTTCCCTGGTATTCCGGGGTTTCTGGGGTTGCTCGGTGGGCGAAGAGTCGAGGCGCGAGTGAGGCAGTTGTGACTGCTTCACTCCCACCTCGTTCAGTGCTTCACGTCGTGAGGGCCTGGATGTAGCGCTCACATTGCGCGGCGAGATCCTGCGTACTGATGGACATGGCTCCAGCCGCGATGAAGGGCGCGAGGTAGTTCGTACGGATGAGGTTGCTGGTCGCATAGAAGGGACGCAGCAGCTCGTCCACGGTGAACCCGACTTCACCCTCATGTGTGTACTTGCCTGCGTCAGCGCCGGATGAGACAGCGATGAGCAGATCTTTGCCTCTCAATGCGGTTCCGTTGGAACCGTAGGCCCACCCGTAGGTGAGGACGTCGTCGAGGTACTGCTTGAGCAGAGCCGGGCTTGAGTACCAGTACATGGGGAATTGAAGAACGATCCGGTCAGCAGCGGCGAGCACCTCGTGCTCCGTGGCTACGTCAACGTGGAATTCCGGGTACAGGCTGTACATGTCGCGGACCCGGACGTCGTGTGCAGTCCGAGCGGCCCGGGCGAGTGCTGCGTTGACACGCGAGCCTGCCAGGTTCGGATGGAAGACGAGGACTTCAGTTCGCATCGTCGATCTCGTCCTGGTTTGTGTTGCCGTCCTCTTCGAGCACGGCCTTGAGCTGGTTGAAGGCATTCCATGCACGCGGCCATCCGGCATAGAACGCCACATGCGTGATGACCTCGGTGATCTCCTCGAGGGTCAGCCCGTTGCCCAGTGCCATGCGAAAGTGGGACTGGAGGGGCATGCCGGTCTCACCCGCTCCCAGCAGAGCTGAGATCGTGGCCAGAGAGCGGTCACGCGGGGAGAGCTGCTGTGTTCGAGCCCATACCTGTCCGAAGAGGACGTCGTCGTTGAGCTCAGCGAAGGTGGGGGCCAGTGACCCGAGTTGGTCACGGCCGGCAGTGATTTTCTGCATGAGAGTAGCCTCAGGGAAGTTGGTTGTATTCGGCGTCCGAGACAGGCTCAAGCCATTCGTTGCGGTCCCCGTCCTGCGGGACAGTGATGGAGAGGTGGGCGAACCACGAGTCGCGTGCAGCGCCGTGCCAGTGCTTGACGCCCGGTTCTATGACGACGACGTCGCCCGCATGCAGTTCGCGCGGCGCCTCGCCCTCGGCCTGGTACCAGCCGCGCCCCGAGGTGCACAGGAGGATCTGGCCAACCTGGCCGCTGGTGTGGTGGATGTGCCAGTTGTTGCGGCAGCCCGGTTCAAAGGTGACGTTCGCGATCTGCGCGCCCTGGCTGACTAGCGGCTGCAGGTAGGACTGACCGATGAAGTACTGGGCGTAGGCGTCATTCGTCTCACCACGAGGGAAGACATCGGTGAAGGTGGTCATGGTGTTCCTTTCGTTGGGGAGCCGTGTCTCCACGAGGGAGCACGGACGTGATAACTTCGATGCTATAAGTTGAAGTTAACTTCAAGTCAAATCGTGTTGTTTCAGGATGTTCCCCACGATGGAGGCGATCATGTCGACTCAGGTGTTCACAGTCAGCGAGGTGTCCGACATCATCGGACTGCCAGCCTCGACACTGCGCTACTACGAGAAGGAGGGCCTCATCCCACCTGTGGAACGCAGCGAGGCCGGGCGGCGACGCTACTCACTGGCACACCTCGAGGCGTTGCGTTTCATTGAATGTATGAAGGCCACCGGCCTGCCCCTCACCGAGATCAAAGAGATCATTGATCTGTCACAGCAGGGGGACTCGACCATCGCGCGCCGCCTCGAGATCATGACCGCTCAGCGGGATGCGATCCGCGAACAGATCGCCCGCCTCGACTACCACCTTGAAGCCCTCGACTACAAGACCTGGTACTACACGACTGCCCTCGAGGCCGGTACCTGCGCAGTGCCGGATGCCATGCTCGCGGCAGGTGACGTCACCAAACCCGACGCCCTGCGCGTCAACCTCGACTGACTGCCAACACGAAAACGGTGGCCCGGGATCAGTCCGACTGGTGAACCGCTCGTCAAAAGGTGCAGGCCATCGTCAAAAGGTATGGGTGGTCACAGGTAATGCCTCCCCACCTCGAGTGTGCTCACGACCCCAAGGGTCACCACCGTCGGCCTCATCTTCAGCTCCTCCAGCGCTGCCGCAACCTACGTGGCAGGCTCCAACCGCAGCGGCAACGCCACCTGGCGCACCAATGACGGCACCCTCCTCGAAGACCTCGGCTAGCCTCTGCCGGGACAGTGACGGCGGTGACCCTTGGGGTCGTAGGCTACTCCCGGCTGTCAGTTACTCGACTCTCAACTCATGCGCCTGTGGCAATCTCGTCCTGTTCACCTCTTTGCACGACGTGGGAGAGTTCCCAGTAGATGAGGTCTGAAATCTCGCGGATCACAGCGGCTCGACGCTGAGGGCTCTCGAAGAACTTCTCGAGGATGTTGTTCTGAGCATCATGGTGGTCGAGGGCAGCATTCGTGACGGCTTCTTCAATGGTGCGCGATTCGCGGAACTGTTCCTTGCTGTTCGCGTTGACCTGTTCTCGGATCGCCTCGTCTTTGACGAGAATGGTCACGACTCCCTGCACCCAAGAGTTGACCGAATCGGGGTCGAAGCTCTCCCCTTCGAACAGATCGTTGATGTTCTTCAGGATCTGTTCCCAGGCCACCATGTTCGGGTCCCGCGTGGTCCCACCGCCGACACCCATAGGCTTGAGTTTGTCACCTTCGCCGATCAGCGAGATGGAACCCTCGCTACGCCGTGTTTGCTTGATGTGGGTCAACTCGATACTCGACAGGTCAAGTTCCTCGGCGCTCCTGCGACCTGTGAGACGCGGCCTGAGGAGGCGAAGGAACAGTGCGAGTTTTTCGAGATCTGTGTCCTCGTAGTCAACGATCTGGGACAGGAAGTCGTAGAGGCGGACGAAAGATCCCACGTCCTTGCGGAAGAGGTCCAGTTCGTCGATGGTTGCTTTGTCTTGGTCCTCGAGCGCTGCGCAGTAACGATCATTGAAGCGGTCGGCAGCGCTCTTGAGGGGGCCGGTGTGCTTGCCATGTGCCTTTTCGATGATGAAGGCGTGAGCGAAGCGGTCGACCTCGTCTGCGGTGTAGATACCGGCCGTCTCGAGCTTGCGCGCTAGATCGTGCACCAGATCAGGGTCTGTGGTTTGGGTGATCTGGGCCGTGCGGAAGTACGGCAGGAACGAGTTCAGGATTGTCTCGGGATCGTTGACGAAGTCGAGGACGTAGGTGGTGTCTTTGCCTTTGGACGGCAAGGTGCGGTTCAATCGTGACAGTGTCTGGACTGCCTCGATGCCGTCGAGCCTTTTATCGACATACATGGCGCACAGCAGCGGCTGGTCGAAGCCCGTCTGGTACTTGTTCGCTACGATCAGCACCTGGTAGTGGTCACCAGCGAATGCGTTGGGAATGGTGCGGCCACGCAGCCCCGGATTCATGTTGTGCTCGGTATAGGGCTCGGTGACCCCCGGAACTACTTCTTCAACTTGTTCGCTGGTCAGGCTGCCCGAGAAGGCCACCAAGGTGCCCATCTCGTAACCATGAGAGGCGATGTATCGGTCGATCGCGGTCTTGTACTTGAGGGCTGCTGCCCGGCTGGAGGTCACCACCATTGCCTTGGCGTGCCCATCAAGTAGGTGGGACACATTGGTGCGGTAGTGCTCAACGATGATCTGGACCTTCTGGGCGATGTTGGTCGGATGCAGGCTCACCCATCGCATGAGGCCCTTCGTCGCGGTGGCCTCATCCACTTCATCAGTGGGCGCGGTTTTCCCATCGGCTTTCTGTGCGAGCTGGAATGCCGTCTTGTAGGTGGTGTAGTTACGCAAGACGTCAAGGATGAAGCCCTCCTCGATGGCCTGCTGCATCGAATACACATGGAACGCCTGCGGCGTGCCGTCAGCACCGGGCCGACCGAACATTTCGAGGGTCTTGCCCTTGGGGGTGGCTGTGAAGGCATAGAAGGACACGTTTGCGGACGTGGCGCGTGCAGCCATCTCCGCAGCCAACACGTCCTCAACGGACAGCTCTGCGCCCTCGCCGATGGCCTCAACTTCTGCCTGCGAGAGCACCTGGCGCAGCTTTTGCGCACTTGTTCCGGTCTGAGACGAGTGTGCTTCGTCCGCGATGACAGCGAAGTTCTTGTCTGTCATTCCACCCTGCTCAGAGATCGCCTCGAGAACGAAGGGGAACGTCTGCAAGGTGACGATGATGATCAGCTTTCCACTTGCCAGTTCCTTGGCGAGGAGAGCGGATTTGGACGTTTCTGCTGCCTTGCGGACTTCATCGGCATTGATCGTTCCGACCGTCCCGCGAGTGCCTTCGATCGCCTTGATCGCCTTCTGCAATTGGTCGTCAAGGACTGTCCGGTCGGTGACCACGATGACCGAGTCGAAGATCTTGGTATTGGTGTCGTCGTGGAGGTTGGCCAACCCATGAGCCAGCCAGGCGATGGAATTGGTCTTCCCTGATCCTGCCGAGTGCTGGATGAGGTAGCGGTGCCCTGGCCCCTCGACCCGCGTGGCCGACAGAAGCTCGGTGACTGCCTCCCACTGGTGGAATCGCGGGAAGATGATTTGCGTCGACTTCTTGTGCTCCCCGGTGACCGGGTCGATCTTCTCCGACGTTTGAACGTTGATGAAGCGCTCAATGATTTGCAACCAGTTGTCACGTTGGAGCACACGCTCCCACAGGTAGGAGGTTGCTGCGCCATCAGGATTGACAGGGTTGCCTGCTCCGCCGTCATTACCAAGGTTGAACGGCAGGAAGACTGTGTCAGTCCCCGAGAGTCGCGTGGTCATACGTATCTCGTCCGTGGACACAGCAAAATGGACCAGACAGCGCGATCCCCACTTCAGAAGTGGCTCGCCTTGCGGCTTACGGTCGTGCTTGTACTGATGAACCGCGTCATCGATCGACTGGGTGTTGTCCGTCTTCAGCTCCGCAGTAGCCACAGGGAGGCCATTGACAAAGAAGACCAGATCAATCGCGTCATTGGGATGCTTGGCCGAGTGGTGGACTTGACGCATCACCCGCAGAATGTTGGCCTCGTAGTGCTGCTGGGCGGTGGGATTGAGTGAAGTTGCAGGCTTGAACGCGCACATGGCGAACTTGGCTGGGGTGCGTTTGAAACCGCCACGTAGTACCGCCAAGATTCCACCGCCATGTTCCAGAGGCTGGTCAAGTTCCTTAACGAGGCGAGCGAGAAGAGCCTGTTTGGCGCGCTCCTGCTCAGCAGCAGACATCGACGGCTTGATGACCTTCGCCCACTGCTCCGGCTGTGTGCATCGCAGCCAAGCAAAGACATCCTCAGGCACCAAAGCAAGACTCTGGTCGTAGCCACGATAATGGCGGTCGTAAACCCAACCGCGCGCCTCGAGATAATCGCAGATCTCCTCCTCGAACGCCTTCTCATGCTGCGTCGCCATGACTCATACCTCCAACTCACCGGTCACTGCCGCCGTAATCAATGCACTCCGTCTTTCCTTCAGAAGATCCTGCATTTGTGTAACTTGCTGTACGAAGGATTCATCCTGTTCCAAATCAGCGGACAGTGAAGCAATAATCCTGCGTTGCTCCTCTAACCGAGGGAAGGGGAGCAACAAGTTGGCAAAACGATCCCAGTTGCGGAAATCAACGCTTCTCTGGCGAACGTTCGGTGCTTCAGTCGCCAGGTATCCCGCCAACCCCAAATATCGAAGATATTCTGCGATAAAGGTCAGGTCGTAATCCGGGTTTCGGAGTGAACACACGTGGTAGACCGGCGAACAGTTCCCGTCCTTCTCTGCGATTCCTATAGCTCCGGCGAAGCCATCGAGTCCGTGAAACACAAGGTCGCCCTCGTGAACTGATTGGTAGCCATCCTCAGTTTCGGAGAAGGTATATCCATCTTCACGTCGGAGTTCACGTAGCGTTACTTGGCCATCACGGAAAGCAGTAACGGTCCCTGATCCAGGGGTTGCCTCGTCACTTCTCTTCTTGAGGATCCACTTCAATTTCAGTTTCTCTGCGGCATCGAACGATGAGAAACTTGAGGTTAGTCGAGCCAATCTACGTTCTTCAACGAGGTCTGCGAGTCGCTGTAGCCCAGTTTGCAATGTATCAATTCGTCCAAGCTCAGCATCAAGAAACTCAACAATGCGACGTTGACGCTCAATGGGCGGCAGAACAAAAGGCAGTTGCCGTAATCCTTCCCAGCTAAGATTTGCCCGGACTCCGCCCTCGCTTAGATTGTTGAAGATGCGCCTGTTGTACAGATCCATGAAGTACCAGTAGGCGTACTTAGGGAGTACGCGGCGGTCCGCTGTAAGAGCGATATAGGCCGGACTGACGAGCCCAAGATCTTCTGACAAGCCAACGCGGCTCGTGGACACATTCTGCAAATCAATCAATTTGAAGATCAGCTGTCCCGGTTTGATTAACTGATAGCCATCAAAGTTTTCGGGCTGAAGGCCATCTGTTGCCTCGCGCGAGCGAGGGAGTACGCCGTTCATCGTCAGCGACAACCGCTGATACTGCTCCGATTCACTCGGTCCGGGGACAACCTTGGACTTCTGAAACACATACCCAACCGGAATGACTTCATGTTCATAATTTGGCTCGAGCACCCAGTCTGGCAGATGCTCTCCGCGAAATTGCCGGCTCAAGCCCCAACCTCCTTGAGAAGCGCGAGCAGCTCCGTCGCAACCTCGCGCAGTTCCGCGTCAATTTCATGAATCGATCGAGGCGGCGCATAGGAATAAAAGTATCGGCTGAATAGAATTTCGTAGCCGATCTTGGTCTTCTTCTTGTCGATCCAGGCATCATCAACGTATGGCAGCACTTCGCTGCGCATGTACGCATCGACGGTGGCTTCATAGCCGCCGATCCCGTCCGTATTGCCCGCGTAGGTGAATGGAACCTTCTCTGTATCGCGGAGGTTGGAGTCTGCGACCGGCTTACCCCGTGAAGTCGTGACGATCTGGCCATCCTGGTCGCGTTGGGGTCGTTCAACGGTGATGGTCCAGTAGCCGAATTCCTCAACGGGGAGGATCTTGCAGTAGTCGGACTCCTCGTAGGCGCTGTAGATCTCAAGGATCTCGCGACGATTGTCGTCCGAGAGTTCGCGTCCCTTATCACCGAGCTTCTTACGCATCTTGACGTAGAAATTCGTGGCATCGATCAGTTGAACTTTGCCCTGCCGCTCAGCGGGCTTGTTGTTGTCCAACACCCAGATGTAGGTCGCAATTCCGGTGTTGTAGAACATGTCGGTCGGCAGGGCAATGATGGCGTCAACGAGGTCTGCCTCGAGTACCCATCGCCGGATATTTGAGGGACCTGACTCGGCTGCACCGTTGAACAGTGGTGAGCCGTTCATGACAATGGCTGCGCGTCCGCCACCTTTGCTCTTGGGGCGCATCTTCGCGACGAGGTGGCGCAGGAAGAGCATCTGGCCGTCCGAGACAGCCGGGGTGTTCTTCTTGGGTTCTTTCGCTCCTACATAGAAGCGGGACGCCTCTCCCAGTTCCTTAAGCTCGGCGAGGACCGCAGCTTGGCTCTTCTTCCAGTCGTCGCCATAAGGAGGGTTGGAAAGGCAATAGTCAAAAGTTTGGCCGGGGAACCTGTCATCTGCGAGCGTATCTCCGAGCTGAATGTTGGAGGGATCGTGCCCCTTGATCAGCAGATCGGACTTGCAGACGGCGTAGGACTGGTCGTTTCGCTCTTGCCCGTACATGCGTAGCTGGGCGTCGGGGTTGAGGCCAGGGTGTTCCGGGGTACCGATGAGGTGTTCTTCTGCGATCGAGAGCATCCCACCTGTTCCCGCGGTGGGATCGTAAATCGATCGGACCGTACCTGGAACCGAGAGCGCGTCGTCGTCCCCGGCAAAGACAAGGTCAACCATGAGCCGGATTGCGTCGCGGGGTGTGAAGTACTCACCGGGTGACTCATTGGTGGACTCGTTGAAGGTGCGAATCAGATACTCGTAGAGGTCGCCCATCTCTGCGTTGGGGACTTTGTTCGGGTGCAGGTCTACGCGCGCAAACTTCTCAACGATGATGAAGAGCAGATCCTTCTCCGCCATCCTGGCAATCTGGTCGCCGAACTTGAACCGCTCGAAGACGTCGAGGTTGTCCGAGAATCCATCGACGTACTGCTTGAAGTTGGCCTCGAGACCTGCAGGGTCGCCGAGCAGCGTCTGAAGCGTCCACGGTGTCGTGTTGTAGAAGGACAAGCCGGTCTTGCGTTTGACCTGGGCGCTGAGCAGTTCAGGCTTATCCGCATAGGTACGGACCAGTGCAACCAAGTCCTCCCGATGATCTTCGAGCACGCAGTCGAGCCTGCGCAGGATGGTCATCGGAAGGATGACGTCACCGTACTCGTGCGGCTTGTAGTCACCGCGGAGCTGATCGGCAATGCCCCAAATGAAGGGTCCAAGGTTACTCATGCTGGCATTTCCTGATTTGCTGTTTCTGGCACTATTTCAACGATATCTTCAAGATTGTACGGCAGAGTTTGGCAGATCCGCAGCAGTACGTTGGTGGTGACGTCGCCGTCTTTGCCGAGCTTGGCGATGGTTGCTGGGGATAGTCCTGTGGCTCAGCGGACGTCTTCGCGGGTCATGTCGCGGTCAATGAGGAGTTTCCACAGCGGTTTGAAGGTGATACGCATGGTTAGTTACCTTCCTCGGTGGTCTCTGTGTTCCACAGTGTAGCCGTAGAGGGCTTCAGGGCCGTCGCCGAGGTGGATGACGCGCGTCGCTTCGACGAGTTCCTCGGCTTGCGGACCATACGCATTTGTCGCATCGAATGAGAAGAAGACCTGTTTGGGTTCACCTGCGCCACTCGTTAGTTCCGCCGCACGCATGTATGCACCTAGCAGCGCGCGTACGGGTGCGTGTCCGACGAGTTTGATGATGGCTGAGTGGCCTGGTCTGGTTTTGTGGATCGGGTGTTGTGAGGGTTGTTGGTTGTTATTAGTGGTGTTGTGCCCATTGGCGCGCGTACTGGTT
>ERZ773050.782-NODE-782-length-17734-cov-6.300469_pt1 | contig 17734 bp, 29 predicted proteins | sample MGYA00580632_ERZ773050 | MGnify/ENA primary metagenome ERZ773050 (study PRJEB29015, sample SAMEA2738123) | human oral metagenome | biome: human oral; feature: human-associated habitat; material: saliva | place: China | collected 2166 ... | reverse complement strand
CTGCTGTTCGCGGTCGGCGAGCAGCTTTTCAGCCTGTTTGACCGATTCAGGTTTTTCCGGTGCGGGATTTTGGGCGGTTTCGGATTTTTTGACGGCGGCGACAAATGCGGCGACGGTATCTTCCGCATTCCTGGCTTCGATTTGGGCGGATAGCGTGTCTATATTCAGGCAGCACAGCATCCAGTCTTCGACTTCGCGCCGTTCACGCCAGTCCAGTTTGCCCGTCTTTGACCATCCGATGTAGAGGATGGCAGATAAAAGCGCACGATGTCGGGCGGCAAATTCGGCGGCTTGGTTTTTAAAGTTGTTTGTCAAGATTATTCCTTTTTCAAATATCCCGGAAATCCAGCGGCAGGACTTTCCAGAATTTGCCGTGTACGGTCAGCTCGCCGAATTCGTCGGGCTCGATGACGAAGTCGGATTTGCTGTACACGGGGTTGTCGCTGATGACGTGGATGACGCCGGCTTTGCCGCGCGAGAGGCGTTTGAGGTAGGTGTAGCCTTGGAAGGTGAAGAGATAGACGCCGCCGGTTTCGAAGGTATCGATGTCGGTGCGGATGAGGGTGATGGATTTTTTGGGAATGGTCGGCTCCATGCTGTCGCCGTCGGGGGCGAGCAGCTTCACGCCTTTGAGGTTGTCTGTGCCGAGCAGGTCTTTGAGTGCGGCTTTGGGGATTTCGAGCGAGTGCAGCAGCACAGGGCAGTCGGGGTTGAGCCTGCCGTGTCCGCAACTGGCGGATACGTCGAAAAGGTCAAGACGCACCAAGTCGTCTGAAAGGGTTTCAGACGACCTTATCATTTCAGGTATATTTTCTCTACTATCAAGCCAGCCCCTTGGTAAATTTAAAGAAGTTTCAATTTGAGAAGCGATTGCATCGCCTATTGGTTTCACTCCGGTAATCCAATGACTGACTTGTGCAGGTTTTTTTCCTATGGCATCTGCAAAATTCTTTTGTTTGCCGTCATACATTTCTGAAATAAGAGTTTTCACGCGCGACACCCTAGACATAAAAAAATCTACCTTTTAAAAACAATCGAGTATAAATATATACCAAAAGTAATATACTTTGGGTATTGCTTTACGTTTTATCTTTGGTATAATTAAGTTATCTAAGGTAAACAAAGAGACGAAAAATGAATGAAGCGATCGAGAAAGCGGCTGAGTATTTCGGCAGTGCCACACGATTGGCAAGAGCGGTAGGAGTATCGCAACCAAGCGTAGTGAAATGGAAAAACGGCGGCGGCATGGATGTCCGCCACGCAGTCAAAATCGAAGACCTGACCGAAGGACGAGTTACCGCCCGCCAAATTTCAGACGGCATCAACCTCAACCAAGGAGCAGAAAAATGACTGAAACGCAAAAACAAGCCCCCAGAAAGCTGACCGAGCAGGAAAAAGCCGCCATCAAAGGAGTTGTTCTGACAGCGGCTAAAGGCTCAATCCTGACACCAGCTAGTTTGGCAGCCTGTCTGATTGAGGCATTCCGAGTTATTGACGATGCCTAGATTCGATTTGCTCAAGTCGGTCGGCGAGGGTTTCAACGAATTCCGCAAGATGGATAGCCCGATCCCGACCATGAGCAAAATTGCCAAGTAAGACGCTATTGCCGGACTTGAGAAGTTCGGTAGTCAGTTCAAGGGCTTTTTCATAGCTTTTTTGAGACATTTTAGTTTCTCCGTTTACGGTTACTGGAAATGACATTGTAACGGAGTGATGACAAAGCGGAAAGACGCTTGACCCGCCGGACAGTCGGCATCAACCAAAAAGGAAACGTCATGTGTCAAAACTGTATTCAAGAAATCGAAGGCAGATTGTCTGTCAAACAACACGTCCACCCAGCCCAAACAGGCGCAGACGAATTAGCCACTGACGTCGTCGAGGTCAAATTTTACGGCGAAGAGCTTGATTTGCTGGAACAGGCTGCCTTTGCCTCCGGCAAGTCTTTGTCTGCATTCGCCGCCGAAGCTGCGTTGGAATACGCGGAAATGTATCTGCGAGCCTTTGAAGACGCATCGGCAAACCTGAAACGGAGCAATGGAAATGGCGCAGCGCAACATCAGTAAGGCGGAACACGGAAATATGCGGGTACAGATTACCTGCCCTTGCTGCGGCAGCCGCTGCAAGGTTACGGCAAGTCGGAAGATGACAGACCGCGTCCGTTATAGCTCTGTGCAATGCTTGAATGCTTCATGCGGCTGGTCGGGCGTGGCGGCGACGGAAGTCATTAAAACCATCTCCCCGCCTAGTCCGCTGCATCAAAACCCTGCCTTGGTGCCGCCGCAGATGACGGCAGACGAAATCATCGAACAACACGGCGGCAGCAGTCAGAAAAATTTGTTGTAAAGGGAAAGAAAAATGAACGGCGAAATCGTCCCAACGTGGAAGTCAGCACCGCAGCGGGTTCGCTTTTTTAGAACCAAAGCCCAAGCCCGCGCCATGTGGAATATCGGCAAAAAGTTGGCAAGCAGTAAAACCAAAAACGCAAAAATCATGAACGGCTTGGAGCGCGACGCGCTCTTGGAGCGAAATACAGACCGTCAGCCGTTGACGGCTTACAACGATGCGGCAGTCGTCAGGGGTTGGCTGGTTACGCCGGAGCAAAGCAAGGCTCTGGCAGATAGCCAGAAGTTGATAAAGGAAATCGCCCGACTGGGCAATATGCTGAATCAGCAAAATGTAGTGTACAGCTTGGGCTTGCCGGTTCTCCAGCTTTCCGAAGCCGCCCGTCAACTTGAAGGCATAGACGAAAAAATCGCCCGCGCAGTATACGCCGGCAGAAAAATGAAAGTAAACCCTGTTTCAGACGACCTTAAGGCAGCCTGAACCCGACCAAACAAGGAAACATCATGAAAATCAAAATCCGCTACATCATCCTCGCCCTGATGCTCGCCGCATCTTATTTTATGCTTGGTTCGACCCACGGAAACATAGCGGAACAGCCGCAAACGCTGCCCGCGACTGACCCTGTCTGCGTTTACGAATCGCCTACCTTCGACCACATGGGTGGCGACGCTGAAATTCCGCATGAGGTGGGGCAATGAGTATCTTCGCAATCATCGGCATTGTTTTCGCCGCCGCGCTCGCTGCTTGGCTCTATGTAGATTACAAAATCGAGCAGAAGAAGCTGGACGCGGAAATCGAAGAAAGAATTCAGGATTATTTTAAGCATTGAGATGAAACCATGCAGATATATGAAACCGACCAGTACATATGGTGCGATACCGGTAATCGACTGATGGTATCCGAGCCTGAATGTTCAGACCGAATGATCGAAGAATTTGATATGGAGTTGGGCGAAGTCGGAAGTATCCGATTTCGCCACCTGGCAACAATTAGAGGCCGCCGGATATATCAAGCAGTTTCACTAAATCCGCGCCCTTGTCCAACGCGAACTCAATCAATCGGGACGATAACCGCTTTAAACCCTCCTCCGGCAGAGAGCGAATAATTTTAAGCAGTGTTTCTTTTTGACCGGTCGGAATGTCTGCCTTGTCTATTTTCAGGGCGACCAGTTCCCGCAGGGTTTCCGCATCCAGTCTGACCGTAACTACCCCTAAAACCGCAGAAAGACCGCCGTCTTCGGCAAGGAAGTCAAAAGCCTTTTCAGTAGGTTTCACATAATCGATGGAATACGCCCCGCTTAAGAAGTGGGTAAGTTTGACGTTGACCAGTCCGTGCATTTCCAAATACATCAGATTGCCGTCTGTTTCATCCTCACCGTATTCAGCGCGTAAGGTATGAAGGAAATTCGGTGGAGGGTCTTTGGGGAAGCATTCTGTCAGGACTGACAATATTTTTCTTTGAAGTTCGCGATTGAGCTTCATTTCAAGTCTCCGGGAAGGTTGTTTAGGAGCTTCCATTCTAACGGAGCAATGACAAAGCGGACAGACGCTTGACTACTCGGACAGACGGGTATTTCAGACGACCTTTTCACACAGGACAAATCATGGGCATATCAATTCACACGGCAAATGCAAAGGTGGCGCAGCAAGACTACGCCGCCAAAGCCTTTTTGCTGATTCTGCCTGTGTTGCGCGAAGGGTTTGAAAGCCTGAAACCTGCAGAGGCATCAAAAGCGCGTTCGTTCTTTACTGATTTGGTCGTCCGTCAGTTGGACGGCGGCATTCAGCCCGCCGCTGCGCGTGTCCGCGCCGAAGACAGTCTGAAAACCCTGCTCGACAATCTGACCATTCTACCGCCTGCCGTCCGTTCGGTAGGTTTGGATGCTTCGGACGACGACATCCGCGGTCTTGCTGATAGCGCAGCCAAGGACATCTATTTTAAACAACGTATCGGCTGGAGTCTCGCTGGTCTGATCCACTATGCCGCTTCCGAATACGGCATCGATACCCAAAAAGTATTCAAGGACAAAATCCCCGAAGCCATCGAAGCCCGCCTGAAAGCTCCTAAATTCTGGCGTCGCCAGCTTCGTCGCATTTTCGCGCGCGCTGCTGAACGCTACCGCCGCGAGGCTGGCTTTGTATCCCGAAAAACGGGGCTTTATGCCTCTGATGAAGCAGTTTTCCGCCGCTTGTCTCAAAAGCGTCGCAATCTTGCCATGTTGCAAACCATGATTGCGGTCAATGAGCTGGGGCAAGAATTTACGCTTGAGGCTTTGTCCGAAGTCACTGTCTCAAACCCTGCCCTGCGTCGCGCCGAATTGATGGTGCGTATTCGCGGATTCGAGGAAATCGCCCGCCTGAAAAACCACGTCGGCGAATTTTTTACGATTACCTGCCCGTCTCGTATGCACCGTATGCACCACTTCGGCAAGCCGAACGAGAAATTCAGCGGCGAAACGCCGACGCAGGCGCAGGCATACTTAAATAAAGTATGGGGTCGTGTCTGTGCGGAATTAGGTCGTCTGAAAATCAAAATCTACGGTTTCCGCGTTGCTGAGCCGCATCATGACGGTACGCCGCACTGGCACGGCCTTGTCTTCATGGAAGAGCAACACCGCCTTACCTTCCGCCGCGTCGTGGCAAAACACGCCTGCCGCGAAAACCGTGAAGAGCTGGGTTTGAAATATTTCGAGACCCTAGAAGAAGCGGACGCGGAAGCCCGCCGAATCCAAGCAAAAATCCGTGAAAAACAAGGAAGCGCGCCTACGCTCGCCGCCATTCGCGCCGGACTGAAAACCGAGAAGAAATTCTGGGCATCCAAATATTTTAAATTTTGGAAGGAAAGCCCCGCCTCTGCCCGTGTTGACTTTGAAGCCATCAACTGGGCGCGCGGTTCGGCTGCCGGTTATATCGCCAAATATATCGCCAAAAACATTGACGGCAAAAGTCAAAGCGGCGACGGCTTGGGCGTTGACTATGAGTCTGACGCGCTGTTGAGCATGGCGGAAACCGCCGTCCGCGTGGACGCATGGGCAAGTCATCACGGTATCCGCCAGTTTCAGCAAATAGGCGGTTGCCCCGTCACTATTTGGCGCGAATTGCGCCGAATCAATCCCGACGCTTCAGACGACCTTTTAATGCTCGCCCAGCAGGCTGCCGATATGGGCGACTGGATGCGTTTTACCGTCCTTTTGGGCGGCGAATCTGTATCTCGTAAAGACGTCCGTCTCGGACTGTACCGCGAAGAGGCAACCGAGCCGAACTGCTACGGCGAAATTCCTGCCGACCGCATCATGGGCGTTTACGAAAAAGCCACCGGACGCGTCGAAATTTCGCGCGTCCATTCGTGGGTTTTGAAAAAAAACGGCGGCATCGCCGCCGCTTGGACTTGTGTCAATAACTCTACGAAAATGAAATTCGACCCCGAATCTGCACAAAATTTAATCAATCGCCCAGCAGCGGCGACCCTGACCGACCTAGAAAAAACCGAACCCGTAGAATGGCTTATTTGGAAACACGGTTTTTCGGTGCAAACCGCAGTCGGTTTGGCGAACGCCGGATTAAGCCCGGAACTGGAAAACGAATATCAAAAAGACATGATTGATATGGCCAGAATCGAAGAGCTGAGATACATGAGCCGCGAAACCCGCGAAAAAATCGAGGAAGCGGCGAAAGATACCGCCATCCGAAAAGAATCCGCCCGCGAAAAACAAAGAAACTACCGCGAATACATTCGCAGTATTGAAAAACTGCGCCGTCCGCTCGTCAGCGGGCTGACCCCGCAAGAACCAATTTTTGACTTCGCCGCCATCAAAGCCGCCGACGAAGCCAATATCCGCGCCAAAACCGTCCGCTACACCAAGCCACAGTACGACACCGTTGAAAGCGCCATCGAATCTGCCCGCGCCGCCATTAAAGCGTCGCAGGCAATGAATGACAAACTGATTAACCGAAACTGACCAACAAGAAAGGAACAAAAATGGGTGAATACATCACGTTGGATGAAGTGAAGAAACTATGGACGATACCGGGTAAAAAGCCGCCGTCCACGACAACGATTTGGGCACGCCGCCGGGCGGGGCTGATACCGCAGCCGAAGTTGGTGGGACGTGACAACCTCTACAAGCGGGAGGAAGTCATCAGAATGCGGGACGAGTATTTCGAAAGATAAAAAAGGATGAAAAATATTAAGAGGTACTGAAAAATGAAAATACTTGATCCATGTTGCGGCAGTAAAATGATGTATTTCGACAAAGACGACCAACGTGTCCTGTTTGGCGACATCAGGCAAGAGGAATATTTTTTTAAAGATAGGGAAAAAATGCGATATTTAGAAGTTAAGCCTGATATAAAAATGGACTTCACAAATATACCATTCCCTGAAAAGAGTTTCCGCATTGTTGTTTTTGACCCTCCACATCTAATGCATGCCGGTAAAAATTCATGGTTGGCCAAGAAATATGGGAAGCTAGGCGATGATTGGAGGACTGATATTAAAAAGGGGTTTGCAGAATGTTTCCGCGTGCTGGAAGACGGTGGGATATTAATTTTCAAATGGAACGAAAATCAAATATCAACTAAAGAAATTCTATCCTTGACTGATGAAAAGCCAATTTTTGGACATGTAACCCGGAAACACAAGGCAAATCAAACAGCTACACATTGGATTACTTTCATGAAAAGTATTTAATTACTTATTGTAAAAGGTCATCTGAAACATTTCAGACGACCTTTTCCTATTTTCCGACCGTTGCCAACGTGTACGGCTTAAATCTAAATACTTCCGCGCCGAATGCGTCGTTGGCTTCAAGAAACGCCGCCTGTATCGGCTCGATTTCATTCGCGGCGAACACTTCCGCCGCCGTCCGGGCATCGCCCAATCCGCCCGCCGCCGTCGGAACGACCCCCATCAATGAAGGAGGCACGCGATGTATTGTCAGCATATCTTGGGCGGTTACTCCTTTAATATTTAAAAATTCATCCTTGGCGGCAACCTCTGAAATCGGAATCAGTTTGATACCTTCAGGTTTGCCGTCAGGCGAGCGCAAAAAGACATTGCGGAAATTGCCTTCGCGTTGCGCTTTTTTAAATTGGTCCTTGAGATTGTTCCAATCGTCGTTATTCATATTATTGTCGGTTGCATACACAATAAAACCTGCATGGCTGCCGTTGTCGTAGTAGCGCCGTCTGAATGTCGTGGCCGAGTGGTTAAGCTCTGCCGAACTCAAGCCCGCCAAATAATCGGGGATACCGTAAATCTCCTGCACCAAATCGGGCTGCATCAAATGAATAATATCCGATTTCGGGATAAAGTCCGCAGTCTCGAAAACATGGTTGCGCAGGTAGAAATAGCCGTCTCTGTCGTAATTTTTCGAAGAGCGGCGCATATAGACGGACAGTCGGTTTTTAAATCCCAAGACCTTGCCGAATCGGTTGCGCTCCGCCGCCAGATAGCCGTTGCCGGTTACTAGGAAATTAAATGCCAACTTTTTAAATTCGGCACGGCTCAAAAGCGCGGTCGGTTCGAATGTGGAAGTTAGGACGTTCAGTTTACAATGCAGCGCAGACGAATGATGTACGCCTACTCGTAGTAAACCGATCAAGTCCTCTTGATTGACGGGCAGTTCGTAGTAATGGCCGTTGTCGGCGCATTCCCACGCCGCACCGAGCCATGACAAACGCTCGTCGTAGCCCCAACTGAAAATCTCTAAATCTGTACGGGCTTCACTGCCTGTCGAGTTTAAATCAGACATAAAAATCCTTTAACTATCAATCTCAAATCGTCCGCTGACAACATTGTCCAGCGGCTCTTGATAAAACAACATCATCGCTGCCCAAGCTAAGTCGCCATGACTGGCTGTTTTGCTGCGCGTCGATTCGTAAGTAATGTTCCGTCCGCTTGCCGTAATGGCGCGTCGGACGGATAAAAACGCCATCTGCAAATCAATTTTTCCCGCGTCCCACTCGATACGTTTATTTTTGAGCAGATTTTGCGTTTTTAAAACCATCATCCCTTTAATGTCGGGCGTGTAGGTCATGCCGATGGCTGGTGGGTAGAATTTTTTAACAAGGTCGTACACCGCCGCGCCGATACCGTTTGCGTCGATGACAATTTTGGTAACATTAAATTTCTCGGTCATGCCGCGAATGATTTTGGCCTGTGATTCGAAATCCGCCCCATTAATCATGTGTGTTTCCAAGATTCGGAATGGTTCGCCGTTGCGTTGCGGTGGAACGGCGACCACCAAGCCGGATGCATCGCCGGTATAGCTCGGGTCGTAGCCTATCCATACGGGGATATTCCCAGCGGGACGCATCATGTCAGGCTTGTACCAAGTCCAATCCCACGATTCGACGCCGCAGGCTTGCAGGTCGGCAAAATGAAACACGCCTTCGCCGTCCGGGACGAATTGACACTCAAAGAGCTGCGCGAATTTGTCGGGCGAGTTGCGCTGGCGAAGGTAATCAATATCGAAAAGGGTGCAACCCGACTCCTGCGCATCATGAATAGTAACGATTTGCCGCCATTGTGCGTCGGCATCCTGACGACCGTTTTTTAAAGCGGCATGGCTCAAATCAAGCTTGATATGCTCGCTTCGAGGACGGCCTTCGTTAAACATCGCCCCCGACCAAAAGCCGTAAGCGGGGTGTCCTTCGGATGACGGCGTCGAAAAATAGGTCGTCTTCAGGTGCTTTTGACTCGCCATCGGCTCGGCCAGCGTTTGCAACCGCTCGAAGTCGGGAATCCAGAAATATTCGTCGACGTACAAGTTACCGTTCCGACCTTGTGCCGTTCGTGAATTAGTGCCTAAAAAATGCAGTTCCGCGCCATTGTGCAAAGAAATCACATCCCCGCCTTTAAGCTCGACATCAACCATCTTGCAGAGGTTGAGGATGTATTGCTTGAATTGATACGCCTGTGCGCGGGACGCGGACAGGAAAATGGAGTTGATGCCCGTTTTTAAGCTGGTTAAGAAGGCTTCGCGGGCAAAGTAGAAAGTCGCGCCGATTTGGCGGCTTTTTAAGATATTTCGGAAACGGTGTGTCTGATAAATTTCTCCCCAATACCGCTGATAATCGAAACACTGCTCTTCAAAAATCTCTATCATGCGCTGCTGCTGCTCGGGCGCAATATAGTTTTTCGGCGGTTTTTCGACGGGGCGGGTGCGGCTGCGTTCGGTGCGCTCGGTATGTTCGCGCGGCGGACGGTCTATGGTCGGCACGCTGTCAAAAGGCGGCTTGTCTGCGCCGTCAAAGCGGTTGTTTCTCGGCGTTTCCAATTTTTCAGACGGCCTTTTGCCTTCGCCGCCAATTAATGCGGAAAGTTGGCGCATTTCTTTGTAAACGCCGTCTGATTTGTTCGGCAGGTTGACGAGTTGGATCAGGCGCGCTTCAATAGATGAGGCAACACGCTGCATCGGTGTTCCGCCATCCCAGTTTTCCCGTTGCTTCCAAGAATGAACCGTGGCGGGTTTCAGTCCCAAATGTCGCCCGATGGCGGTAATTTTCCATCCCTGCCAGTAAAGAGACCGCGCTACAAGGCGCGGGTCAATATTTTGGGCAATTTCAATATTCTGACGTTTTTCCATGTCTTCAAAAAATAGCGGCAATACCAGATTTTCGGGCAAAAATGCCGATCCTACCCGCCCTGCATGACTTGAAAAACCCACCTAAAACCCCTGTCGCTTGCCGTCTTTTCCGTAAATGCCAAAATAAAACGGACAAACACCCGAGCGCATACGCATGAATAAATCCGCCAAAAATTCCACAGAAAAATTCAGCGACCGATGGTTCTGCATCGGCAAATCCGGTGCAACTGCCGACGGCCGAACGATTGAATCAGCCGACCTAATCGCCGCCGCAGAAGCTTACGACCCACAAACCTACGGCGCACGCATCAACCTTGAGCATTACCGCCCATATTCTCCCAAAAACGACTATTCAGGCCTGGGGGATGTCCTCGAGCTGAAAGCAGAGACTTCAGACGGTATTACCCGCCTTTACGCTCGTATCGACCCTACTGAAAAAATGTTGGGTTACATCAAAGAGCGCGAGAAAGTCTATACATCCATGGAAATCATGAAGCCATTCGCCGACACGGGCAAAGCTTATCTGGTCGGCCTCGCAATGACGGACAGCCCTGCCTCTCTCGGTACGACCATGCTCAAGTTCCGTCAACTCAATCCGGAAGACACCAACTACACCGCCGCCTACACCGAAATGGAAAGCCTGCCAATGACCCAATCTGCCAACCAATCCCAACACGAGAAAAAAGGCTTTTTTGCCGCCCTCCACGACAAAATGTTCAATAAGAAATCAGATCCCACCCCTGTCGAAACAGAAAAAAACGACTACACCCAAGCCTTTGCCGACCTGAACAAAGAATTGGAGCAGTCTGCCCAAATTACCCAAAAACTCGCCGATGACTACACTGCCCTGCGCAAAGAATTCGATGCCTTTAAGGCCGCTATTGAATCCGCCCCGATCAATCAGGCAGAGCCACATACCGGCGCGAATACAACCACCGCTTCCGAATTTTAAGAAAAGGTAAGCCATGCACCCGTATATCCAGCAATACATCAACGCCGTCGCCAAAGCCAACGGTACAACTGCCGAAGGCGTATCCCGCCATTTCAGTGTAACGCCCGCCGTTTCTCAAAAAATGCGCGAAGCCGTCCGCCTGGAGTCAACATTCCTGCAAAAAATCAACATCATCAGCAAAACCGAAATTGCCGGCTCAATCATTGGTTTATCAACAGGTCTGAATGCCTCGCGAACTGATACTAAAAACGGCGACGGTACTGTACGCCGTCAGCCCAAGCCATATCACAACCTGACCGACCGCCAGTATTTGTGTAAAAAAGTAAATTTTGACACTCAAGTCAGCTACGACGATATGGACTCTTGGAGCAGTCAACCTGAATACGTCAAGTTGATCAATAACCAGCTCGTCAAATCAAAAGCTTTGAGCCTGATTGCCATCGGTTTCAACGGTACGTCTGCCGCCGCCACATCCGACTTTTCGGCAAATCCTCTCTTGCAGGACGTACAAACCGGCTGGTTGCAGCATATGCGTACCAATGCAGCATCCAACGTCATGGGCAGCGCAACCAATGCCGTCGAAATCGGCGAAGGCAAATCCTATACCTCTCTCGACCACTTGGTTACGGACGTTGCCGAAAGCTTAATTGACGAAGAGTTCCACGACATGCCGGGCATGACCGTTATCTGCCATCAATCTTTGCTGTCTGAAAAATACTTTGCCGTTATCAAAGAAGCAGGCAACAAGGCAAGTGAGCTGCGTCCTGCCGACATCATCATGTCTGAAAAACGCTTGGGCGGTCTGCCGGTCGTAACTGCACCGTATTTCCCCAAAAATACGATTTTGGTTACCCCGCTGAAAAACCTGTCCATCTACTTCCACAAAGGCGGACATCGCCGCAAATTGGCGGACGAACCTGAATTCGACCGCATCGCCGACTACCAGTCAGAAAATATCTGCTATGTCGTCGAAGAGTACGGTGCAGCAGCTTTGGTGGAAAACATCAAAATCGTGAAGTAGAAAAAAAGGCCGTCTGAAATTTCAGGCGGCCTGATGAAAGGTATCCAATGACTCCAGCCCAGGCACACAAACAACAGGTTTTAGCAGAGAAGGCAGCAAAAAACGGCGAAGACATCCATGTTGCCGAACCATACCGCCGACTGTTGGCAAGCCTTAACTCCGATCGCGCCTTCCTACACCAAATTAAATCCGTATCCGACAAAATCCAAGCCAAAAAAGGAATGGTAGAAAAATATCTTCCATGGCTGGAAGACGTCTATCTCTCCGGTTCGGCCACTGAAACCGATCCAGTCTTCACTACCGCCCTGCTTTGGTTGATTGACATTGGCGAGCTTGACCAAGCCGTGCCATACATCCTATTTGCCATCGAGCATGACATGAAAGTCAAAGATGACTACCGTCGTGACCTGCCCGACCTCTTAATTGAAGAGCTGGCTGAACAGTATGGATACGGTGCTGACTTGAGTAAAGCCAACCATACTGATCTGCTCACACTCATCAGTAACGTCAACCCAGACACGGGTATGCATGCCTTAAATCTGACAGACATCATCCGCGCCAAGTTCTATAAAGCCTCTGGAGAACGTGCGGAAGAAGCCGAAGACCTCGAAAGTGCGGCGAGTTACTACGAAAACGCTCTGAAGTATTCTGAAAAGATCGGTGTCAAATCCCGCCTTGCAGCCATCAAAAAACAGCTTAAAGGCTGACCTAGCTCCCCTCGCCGGGCGCAAGCCTGCGGCAAGTCCTCCAGAAATATCGTGGACGGCCTTAGCATGCAAAGCCTCTGCGCCTCTATTCCAAAGCCCGCCTAAATATCGGGTGGGCTTCTTCCGTAAGGAAATGAATCATGACTATTGTTTTCGCCGACACCCCTGATCAAGGGCGGCAAGCATTAGACCAATCCGAAGTTCGCAGCATTCCTTTTTTCCCAATCATCGACCTTCCCAACTTTCGCGAAGTAATGAGGATTGAAGCAAACATTTCAAGCAGCCGTGTTTACCATGCCGTCCTCGAAGCAGTCGCACACGTCAACGGCCAGCTTAAGAAATACCGCATTGCCGCCGTACAGGTTGGCAGGGCCACTCTTGCCGAAACAGGCGATTCAGACGACGTCATTAATGGCGAATCGGTTAAAACCATCCATTACCGCCGCGCCGTCTATTGCTATGCAAAATCACTGCTGCTGGAAAAATACGCAGATACAGAACCATCGGGAAAAGCGGGCGAGCGTGCCGAAATGAAACAACATCAAGCTGAAGACTTCCGCCGTGAAGCACACTATGCCACCGCGGCAGTCATGGGCGAGCGCCGCTGCGATTCGGAATTAATTTGATGGAATACACGACCCGTGAAGGCGATACCGTCGCCAATATCGCTTGGAACCATTACGGGACGTCCGCAGGCTACACCGAACAAATCCTGACCGCCCCTGAAAATTACGGCTTATCGAAATATCCTGCCCTCCTACCTGCCGGTTTGACTATCCGAATGCCTCAAGCCAACCACGAAGAAGCACAACAAAAATCCACCCTGAATCTATGGGACTGAAAACGTCATGACCCAAGACAAAACCACCACTGCTGTCAACGCCGCCGTAATTATCATCGGCAGCTACCACGTCCACGCCTCCGTAGCCTTCGGCGCACTCATAGGCGCATCGCTGTTCGTATTAAGCCAAAAGGCTGAGCGACCGATTAATAAGGCATGGCTTTTTGCTGTGTCTTTCATCGGCGGCATTTTCGGTTACGACGGCGCAGAAGGCCTAATCAACTGGCTGCTGCCGGGTGAAACACTGAACATCAATAGCTTTACCGCCGCTGCCATTTTTTCTGCCGGACTGGTTTTAGGTTTACAGCGTGTCATGCGCCTGATTGAAAAAGGACGTCTGAAAACCCTGGAAGAGGAAAAAGAATCATGAATACAGTTCAATCTGCTGCCGTCATTGCCCTGTCCCTGACCGCGGCCGTTCGTATCATCCTTTTTGACACCCGCGGGAAAACACATAAGCCGTTAAGTGCGGCAATCGCCTATTTATCTATCGTATGGTTTTGCAGTCTCGCCCTGGCCGCTGCCTTTTCCATTAAATCACTGACTATATGGTTGCTTATCTTCGGACTGGCCCTGCACACGGGCGCAGTGCTATGGAGTGGCGGCAATATCAGCAAAATCCACCCGAAGAAAACACGCCCAAGCACAGAAAATCAAGGTTTTTTGAACCGCGCGTCAAAAAAAATACCGCAAGAAAATATTTAAACACACGAATAAAAAAGGAAGAAAGCATGACTGAATTGCCCTGGATGGCGGAAGCCCGCCGACACGTCGGATTGAAAGAAATCGTCGGCGCGAAACATAACCCGATTATCCAATCTTGGCTCAAAGAAATGGGAAACTTTCCCAATGCGGCAAAAGCATGGTATGCGGACGATGAGACGCCATGGTGCGGCCTATTTGTCGGTTACTGCCTCGGTAAAAGCGGACGCGGCGTTATCAAAGATTGGTATCGCGCCAAGGCATGAGCAGAGGCTGGTCTGACTAAGCTGGCTAAACCCGCCTATGGCTGTATCGCCGTGAAATCCCGCAAAGGTGGCGGCCATGTGTTTTTCGTCGGCGGCAAAAACGCTAAAGGGCAAATTATGGGATGGGGCGGTAATCAGGGCAATGCCGTATCTGTTGTGCCGTTTAACTGTGCAGACATTGATGGCTACTATTGGCCCTCTAAATTGGTTGATGGCAAACCGGTTAAATCATACCCATCCGCAGAGCGTTACAACCTGCCTATTGTTACCGGCACTGCGGCAGCAGGCGTAAGCGAAGCCTGAAACGGAGGAATCATATGAAAACAGCTATTGTTGTTGCCGTATCTTATATCCTGACCGTCGCCGTCCTCGGATATAGCTTGATGCACATGCGTAAAAGCAATAAGGCACTGACACAAACAGTCGCCGCGCAGGAAGACGCCATCAAATCAAAAGACGCAACAATCAAGATTTATAAAGCCCGCGCCCAAAGCTTGCAGGTGCAGGTAGACCAAATGATGAAGGTGCAGGCTGAAAAAAACAGCCAAGTCGAAGCAGCACTGACTAAGCATCATGAATGGTCGTCTGAAAAACTGCCCGAAGATGTAGCCCAAACCATCAATAAAAAATAACAGCGGGGCGCATGATCGCGCCCTTTTAAACATCAAACTATGAAAGATAAAAATGAAACGTCTCTCCGTTCTCGTTGCCGCCGTTGCCCTTGCTGCCTGCGCCCATAATCCGCCGGTATCCGTACAGGCTGCCGAATCATGCCCGCCGGTGCCGAAATGTGAAGCCTACCCGCCTGAAGAGATTGCAACCAATGCGGACATGGTTCGCGCATTGATTGCCTATCGCTCGGCTTTTGAGCAGTGCCGCCTTTATCGGGACGCTTTGTCAGCCTGCCTAAAAGGGGACGAAGAAGGGAAAACGACACCATGACTGACATCATCGATCAAGCCTGCGACTTAGAGCAAAAAATGCGCGAATACTGGTTATTACGCCACAAAGAACAAGAATCCGCCGCGCCATCCGCCCAAGAGTGCGAAGAGTGCGGCGAAATCATCCCCGAAGCCCGCCGAGAAGCTGTGCCGGGATGCCGTTTATGTATAGACTGCCAGCGCGAAGAAGAGCAACGGTGGAAATTCAAAAGATAAGAGGCCGTCTAAAATGGAAAAGCCCAAAAGCCTGCGTCTTGCTATCCAGGAAACACTGCTGGAATTTAAAGCTGCACCTGACCGTCTTCGTATGACGGTTTTGTCCGGACAGATTATTCCGAAACGCAATACATTGAGTTACGAAGCGAAGTACACGCTTAATATTTTTATTCAGGAGTTCCATCGCGATCCTGCGTATCTCTTTTTGATTGTGAATAAGTGGCTGCAAGAAAATCAGCCGGATATTTTGTGTCCGGGCGCAGACGCATCATCAAGAGCCTTTGTTTTCGAGGCAGAGCCGATAGAGTCGGATGTCTGGGATGTAATGATCGAATTAAAATTGACGGAAACAGTCATTGCCGGTTTGGATGAAAACGGCTTAGTCTCCTACAAAACAAAATCCGAGCCGCCGCGTCCCGTTTTTTAAACAGATAAAGGACGCATAATGCGTCCTTTGCTTCAAGTGCAGGAGGAAATATGGAAGAACTGGAAGCACTCGTTGCCCAAATCGAACATTTAGCGCTAAAGATTCAACCGTCTGCCCGTGCCAAACTTATGCGCAATATCGCGACGGAGCTACGCCGCCGCAACCGAAACCGCATTAAAGCCAATATCGAGCCTGATGGAAATCCTATGGCCAAACGCAAACGCCAAGGCGACCGTTTTGCTTTCCGAAACCTACGGGATGGAGAGGAACTACACCGCCGCCCGTTTCATTTTTTTGGAGAAAAATACGGAGATTATATGAGCCCTATTGCATATAGTCGTACAGAAAACGGAAATGAATTGGTACGGTTCGAGGGCGAACGCGAGCTGTACGGATTTCGGCGCGAATATTTGTACCTGAAAACGCCGACAATATCCCGTATGGTAATGTTCCGCCGTATCGGGGCCGCCCGTTGGTTGCGTCAAAAAGCAGACGAGAATCATGCAAAAATCGGATGGTTTGGCGGTAAAGCCGCGCAAATTGCAACAGAACACGAAGACGGTAGCACGGCAAAAAACCTGCCATCCCGCCTGCTATTGGGCTTACCGAAAGAAGACTTGGAGTACATTACAGACCAAATACTAAACGCCATAAAAATGGAGTAAAAAAGGCCGTCTGATTTATTTCGGACGGCTTTATTATTATATTTTACAAGTAGCCCATAAATCGGCATAAAAATGTCTAATCTTGCATAAAAACGCATAAAAAACCAGTATTCGAAAATCGCCGAACACCCTATGAAATATAAGGATTGCAGTCTGAGCTGCCGCTGCATAAAAAAACACACCCCCACAGAGTCCCCGCGGAGGGAGGGGGAGCGCGCGCTACCAGCTGTCAGTGTAGAACAGAGAGTCCTTCCTAAATTCAGTAAGGCAGGTTTAATCTATATCGTGGGCAATAAGATTTTATGTGTTACCTTATGTGTTATTTATACTTTTAAAAAAAATAATCATCAATAAATCATATAGGTATGATTTATTTTTAATCCCTTCCTCTCTGCCAGATACTAAAGACACCAGCTAACGGTGTCTTTTTTCATATCCGCCCTTCTTAAAAATATTACATCAGGCTTTTATTTCTATTATCCTCTAATTAGAAACCTGCCACACATTCTTATCTTATACTAAACCTTGATGATTAAAGGCCGTCTGAAAGTTTTCAGACGGCCTCTCTTAAAGCCTACCAAATCCCGAACCATTGTTTATCAGACTGCTTTTTATTACCGTTCTGCTGCTCGTAGTTTTGACGGCGAAATTGCCAAGGTGCTTGCGGATTGTCTTTTTTCCATAAGCCTTTACGCTTTTCCTTGGCTTGTTTTTGCGCGGCTGAATAGTCGGTGTAGGCGGTTTTACTTTGTTGTTTTTTGGCATAACTTTCATAATGCCATGCCGCACCATCCCGTATCTGCATCAAATTCAGGTCAATCGTGCCGACTGATACTTGTGCAACTTCGCGCTGGTAACGGTCGGCCTCAAACACGCGAACTTTGGCTTTTTTATGCAATGCTGCATCAATCAGATTGTCTCGTGATTGCGTACCATAGGCTTGATTGATTTCCGGTGCATCGATATAGGCCATGCGGATTTTGTGTTTCCGGCCGTCGCTATCGATGATATGCATGGTATCGCCATCATGGATTTTGATGATTTTTCCGTTGTATGTGTAGGATT
>ERZ773050.781-NODE-781-length-17735-cov-4.788122_pt1 | contig 17735 bp, 16 predicted proteins | sample MGYA00580632_ERZ773050 | MGnify/ENA primary metagenome ERZ773050 (study PRJEB29015, sample SAMEA2738123) | human oral metagenome | biome: human oral; feature: human-associated habitat; material: saliva | place: China | collected 2166 ... | reverse complement strand
CAAAATATATAACGATAATGTCGGCTTGGAAAATGCCAGTATCCAGATCAATGATGGTGAGTTTGTATTTTTGGTAGGACCAAGCGGTGCAGGTAAGTCAACATTTATCAAACTTATTCTTAAGGAAGTTAACGCGGACTCCGGAAGCATTGTTGTAGACGGACAAGAGGTTACCAAGCTGAGCAATAGAGAGATTCCTATGCTTAGACGTAAGATAGGCATAGTTTTTCAGGACTTCAGGCTTCTGCCAAAGAAGACAGTATTTGAGAACGTTGCTTTTGCACTTGAGACTGTTCATAAGAGCTCAAGACGTGTTAAGAATCGTGTTCCTGTAGCGCTTGATATGGTAGGCATCGGAGATAAGGCTACTAAGTACCCTGATGAGCTTTCGGCAGGAGAGCAGCAGCGTGTTGCTATAGCAAGGGCTATTATCAATAATCCCGATTTGTTGATTTGTGACGAGCCCACAGGCAACCTTGATCCTGATACGGCAAATGGAATAATGGACCTTTTGGCTGAGATTAATGAGACTGGTACAACGATTTTAATGGTTACACATGCTAAGGATATAGTTGACCGTATGTGCAAGCGTGTAGTTGCGATTGACTCCGGTCACATTGTAAGAGATGAATACGGAGATTACGGATATATCGATAGTGAGGAGGTTCAGAATGCTGAGGATAGGCTATAATGTCAGACAGGCACTCCAGCAGATTTGGCGTAACAAGGGTATGTCAACTGCTTCAGTATTTGCGATAACAGCCATGCTTCTCATACTAGGACTGTTTTTCGTAATTACAGTAAATATAAATCTCTTTACGGAGATGCTAAAGAATAACTACAACGAGGTTGAGGTTTTCCTAAATGATGATGTCAAGAAGTCAGATGCTGAAGACATCATGAAGAAAATCGATGCAGAGCCGGGAGTTAAGTCTTCAGCATATCGCAGCAAGACTGAGGCGATGAAGATAATGAAGGCTCGTTGGGGAGAAAATAGCTATTTGCTCGACAGCTTAGGCGATAATCCTTTGCCAAGCTCCATCGTTGTAACTGTTGATTCAATGTCAACAGCAGACAATGTTATCAAGATGGTTAAGGGAGCAGATGGCGTTGAGGACGTCAAGTACTATCAGGAGACAGTTAAGAAGCTTACCAAGATAACAAACTTCCTCAAGCTAGCTGCAATGATAATAATGGTGTTTTTAATCATAGTTTCTATAGTTGTCGTATCAAATACGATAAAGCTTACAGTATTTGCAAGGGCAAAGGAAATAGAGATTATGAAGTATATAGGAGCGACCAACTGGTTTATACGAGGGCCGTTCCTGATAGAGGGAATATTGATAGGTGTTATTTCATCAGCAGTTTCTGCTGTAGCAACATTCTTCATCTATCGAGAAATCATATCGCTCGTAGGTAAGCAGTTTATGACTATTATGAGTTCCCCGCTTGTTCCGGCAGGATATCTATCAGTCAATCTGATTTTGATATTCCTAGCAATCGGAGTAAGCATAGGTGCGTGTGGAAGCATAGTTTCAATGCGTAAATTCCTTGATACGAAGTAGAGGATTTGGAGGTTATTGATGAGAAAAAATAGAGTTATAGCATTATCATTATCGCTGATGATGGCTTTGAGTCTTAGCCTTGCATATACGGGAAGCATATATGCGACAGACAAGAAGTCTGAGCTAAATAGCGTAAAGGAAAAGCAGAAGGCTGCAGAGGCAGAAAAAGGCGAAATAGTTAACGAACTAGAACAATATAATACTAAGATTGTAAGCCTTAACACCGAAATCACAAATGCACAGAGTGAGATAGACAAGAAGCAGGCAGAAATTGATGAGCTAAACGGCAAGATTGATGAGATGCAGGCTAAGATTGACGATAGAAAAAGCGGAATGTCTAAGAGACTTCGCACTATGTACAAGAATGGCTCTGTTGGATTTATCGATATAATCCTAGATTCAAGGAACTTCTCTGAACTTCTATCCAATCTATCTATGCTTCAGAAAATCTATAAGAGCGATAGAAGCACCCTAAATAGTCTGGAGAAGATAAGCAAAGAGCTAAACCATACAAAGAAGGAACTCAGTGCTGCTCAGCAGGCAATGGCAAGTTCACAGAGTGAACTTAAGGATAAGAAGGGCGAGCTTGACAAGGTGTCTGCACAGCTTGAGGCTAAGGCAGCTAAGATAGACGAGAATCTAGCAATATTTAATCAGCAAGCTGAATCTCTTTCATCACAGATTGCAGCAGAGCTAGCAGCACAGCAACAGCAGGCAGCGGTTAATAACGGTGGTGGTTCAGCTGGTGGAAGTTCCGGTGGTGGAAGTTCCGGTGGTGGAGCAAGCTATGTTGGAACTGGTGGAATGATAAGCCCAGTATCAAACTATGTTGTAACATCAGAGTTCGGTAACAGAGTTGGTCTTGAGCAATATGGTACATTCCATGGAGCTATCGACCTTGCATGCCCAATGAATACTCCAGTAGTTGCATCAGACTCAGGTAGAGTAATGAACCTAACAGGTTGGTATCAGCAGGGATATGGATGGGGAGTGTTCATTGACCACGGAAATGGAATAGTAACTGCATACGGACATAACAGCGCACTTGTTGTTTCTCCAGGTCAGTATGTGCAGAAGGGACAGATTATCGCTTACTCAGGAATGACAGGTTGGGCAACAGGTCCACACGTACATTTCGAAGTTAGAGTAAACGGAGCACTTGTAAATCCTCGTAATTATGTTGCCTTCTAGAAAGTGAAGTAATGAATTTAAACAGCGCAATAGAGACAATATTAAATAAAAGAGGAATCTCCGCGGCAGATGATGTCGCGGAGTTCTTATCTGATAAGCCAAGTCTTACATATGATCCTTTTTTGCTTAAGGATATGTATGAAGGTGTTGATCTTATTATGATGGCCGTTGAGACTGGACAGAAAATCTGTATCTATGGAGACTATGATGCGGATGGAGTGACATCGGTTTCACTTATGATGGACGTTCTAAGAAGAATGGGAGCAGATGTCAGCTACTATATTCCTTCGCGTTTTGATGAGGGTTACGGACTAAATTCAGATGCTATTGACAAGATTAAGGCAGCGGGAGCTGACCTAATTGTAACTGTAGACTGTGGTTCGACTTCTGTTGATGAGGTAATGCATGCTCAGGAGATAGGGCTTGAGATTCTTGTAACAGATCACCATACGATTAGAGATGAAGTACCAGACTGCTTAATTATCAACCCTAGCCAGGCTGATTGTAACTATCCATTTAAGGCACTAGCTGGAGTTGGAGTTGCGTTTAAGCTTGCTCAGGCCTTGTGTGAGACTGCGAATCTTCCTAAGGAGGTTTTGACACGAAACCTTGACCTTGTCGCAATAGGCACAGTCGGAGATGTAGTGCCACTTATAGATGAGAATAGAACTCTTGTGAAGTTTGGACTTAGAGCGCTAAACCTAAGCAAGAGAGTGGGTCTTAAGGCTTTATTATCAGAAATTGGACTAAAGCAGGGCGAGATAAGCTCACAAAACATTTCATTTGTGATTGCTCCTCATATAAATGCAGCTGGAAGAATGGGAAGTGCATCTTTAGCATCAAGGCTCATACTCTGCGATGATGAGCAGAGAGCAAAGGAACTTGCAGGGCAGATAAAAGAAGCTAACAGCACTAGAAGAAGTGTCCAGGAAAAGCTTTTTAAGAGCTGCTTGACCGATATATCAAAGGAAGATGTAGATAAAGGATATCTTCTAGTAGAACTAGATGATGCGCACGAAGGCGTTACAGGAATTGTAGCAGGAAAGCTTAAGGAAAAATATAATGTCCCAAGTCTTATCGTTACAAAGATAGGCGAGGGATGTAGTAAGGGAACAGGACGAAGCGTAGATGGAATAAGCCTGTTTGAACTATTAAATCGAAAACCTGAGCTATTTGTTAAGTTTGGTGGACACGCGGCAGCCTGTGGATTCACAATTCTAGATGAAAATATTCCGCTTTTAAGACAGTCCTTAGAAGAGGGTTTGATAGAGCAAAAGAGTAAAGCTAAGTTAGAAGAAAACAGTATGCCAGATTATGACGTTCAATTACAGAGCGCTGATCTAAATGCAGATTTCTTCTCTCAGCAGAGTATGCTTGAGCCATTTGGCAGATGCAATGAAGTACCGCTAATAAGAATTGATACGAATATTGATTTCGTTTCAAGGATGCAGAGGAGACCTGAGTTTCTGCAGTTTACAGCAAACTTTGATGGAAAGCAAATTAGAGGTGTAGACTTTGCAAATGCTGATGCAAATGAAGTGCTTTTAGAAGAAGCAATGAAGACAAAGCAAAGGATAGCTTTGATTGGGAATTTAGATTTATCAAGCTGGAACGGAAAACAATATATGAATTTTGTCTTGAAGTCAGCAAAGATGGAGAACTAATGAAAAAACAAAGATTTGGGATAGTAATATTCACCGTATTTATCACATCGGCAATGTTAGTGGCAGGATTTTTCTCCTACCTCAAGCTCAGTGACACAGCTATGGTAAATAGGAGTGAACTAGATGAGCAAAACAAGCTTCTCGAAAAATATAGTAAGCTTATAAGTGTAGAGGAATTTATATCATCAGACTTTCTTTTTAAGTATGATAAGGATAAGCAGGAGCAAGCTATATACAATGCGATGTTTGATTCCCTTGGAGATAAATACTCAAGATATCTAAACAAAGAAGAACTTGCACTACTTAAGAGAAATCTAAATAATAGCTTTACAGGAATAGGTATAAGCTTTGAGATTACAAAGGAAGGAATCGTTGTCAAGGATGTCATGAAAGACGCTCCAGCAGAAGCTGCAGGAATCAAGACGGGCGATATAATTCTAGAGATTGACGGAAAGACATATACCACTACAAACTCTGTAAGGAAGGCGATAACTGGTAAAGTTGGAGATCCTGTTGTGCTTAAGATAAAGCGTGGAACAGAGAAAAAGGACATCAAGGTTATCAGAGGTGAGATTGAAGAATCTACTGTTGAGCAATCTTCAATTTCGGATAAGATAGGCTATGTAAAGATACTCTCATTTGGAAGCAATACTGCTAAGCATTTTAATGAGGCCATAAATTCCTTTGAATCTAGTGGTAAGGAGAGTGTGATTATAGATTTGCGCTCAAATCCAGGTGGATATTTTGATGAGGGAACAGAGGTAGCGGATAGAATTCTTCCTAAGTGCAAGATTACCTATACAAAGGATAAGAAGGGTAATATCAAAAACTTTAACTCCGATGAGAAGCATACAAAACTCAAGGTAGTACTTTTGATAGATGAGAATTCTGCCAGTGCATCAGAAATTGTTGCGTCAGCCCTCATAGATAATAATGCTGCGATTTCTGTGGGTCAGAAAACTTTCGGTAAGGGTATTGTTCAGGAAACACGCTTGTTTAAGGATGAAACAGCAGTAAGTCTTACTGTAAAGGAATACTTCTCACCTAAGGGTACAAAAATACATGGTGTGGGAGTTACTCCTCAGTATCTTGTGACGAATAGCGATGGCAAGGATTTACAACTAGAGAAGGCTATAGAGCTTGCAGGCTAATTGACTTTAGCACGGTAAAATGGTATAATTTCAACGCAATATTTCGATGTTTTATGCCTTACTATTAAGGCGAAAGGAAGAGACCATGGCTTACGAATCAAAGTACAGAAGAGAAGATATTGACGAACTATTCGATGGGATTTTGACATTGCGCGATAGAGAGGATTGCTATAGATTCTTTGAGGATATATGTACTATCAACGAGATACATTCAATCGCTCAGAGATTGCAGGTGGCTAAGCTCCTTTCGGAGAAGAAAACATACAACGAAATAGAGAAGGTGACTAAGGCTTCGACAGCGACTATAAGCAGAATTAACAAGTGCATTGTTTATGGTGCGGACGGATATCGCAGGGTTTTGGATCGCCTTAACAATGAGGAAAAATAGTTTAGGGTGCATTAGCACCCTATTGTTTTAATAGTTAAAAATCCCCATAGTTTGTCTTGGGATAAGTATAATGGAGGTCATTTTGCCAGAGATATATTTAAGAGAAGGAACAGTTTTGCACGGAGAGAAAAGTTATGGCTTAATAAGAACTGCACTAGCAAACTATCTCAAAAATCAAGAATGCAAATCACTGAATATAGGCGAAATAGACAATATTGTAAATGGTGTTAAGATAGAAGTTTACAAAGAGGGAAAGCCATATTTTGAGAATTTAGATGTTGAGTTTTCAGTATCAAATACAGGCCCTATGTGGATGTGTCTATTTGATAGAAAGCCGTGCGGAATCGATATACAGGAGGTAAAATCCTGCAAGCACGAATCCATAGCGGAGAGACATTTTAGCAAGGAAGAATTTGAGTATGTTAAGCTCTGGGGAGAAGAAGGCTTTTTTGATATTTGGACAGCCAAGGAGGCTTTTGGAAAATACACAGGAAAGGGACTTTTTGCATCAAAGGAATCTGTGGTCGATGAAAACCACGAGCTAAAACAGAGCCTTGTGTATGAAGGAAAGAAGGTCTATATAAAGAGAATAGATATTCTTCCTGAAATAAAGTGCACATATTGTCTTGAGACTAATGAAGATGCCAAGGTGGTGCTTCTATGAAGTCAATAAGTGAACTTGCAGCAGCAAGGGTGCTCCGCTCAAGATGTAGCGCCTCAGTTTTAAGAAAATATCTTAAGGACAAGGACTTTTCTATTGAGGAAATAGAGCCGGTAATTGAAAGTTTTATAGAATACGGATATCTAGATGATCTTCAGTACTGCAGGGACTTTATTGCTCATGGAGAGAGAAAGGGCTGGGGAGAGCTTAGAATCAAGAGAGAACTACGAAAGCGAGAGCTCAGCACTGATGATATATCGGTTGCTTTTGATGAGAAGGCTGAGAATGCTGAAGCTGAAGATGTAAATAGCGAGGCAAATAGAGCGCTTGCTGTAGCTCTAAAAGTTGTAAGGCAAAGCGGAATGGATATAGAAGGCAGGCTACCAGAAAAGCTCAAAAATAGAATAATCCGCAGGCTATCAACCTACGGATATGGTTCTTCAATAGTATTTTCTACACTCAGCAAACTCGATGAGCTAGCTAGAGATGAGATTTTATTCGATTATGAAGTCTAGCCTATTTATTGCTATTTGATGTCTTACTCCTTGCGAGGATGAAGACTGTTACAAATATACATGCAAATCCTAGTGCTTCTATTCCAGTGAATGGAACATTTAGTAAAATTACCATAAACACTGTGGCTGATACTGGCTCTATGCTAGCTAGCATGCTGGCTACGACAGGACCGCATCTGTTTATTCCCATTAGATATAGAGTATATGATACTATAGTTCCAAGTAGTATAATTAGAACAAGAAGCGCAACGAACTTAGGATCTGTATTAAATGGCTGCAAGAATGCTTTGCTATATGTGCTTGTTACAGCTCCTCCGATGAGCATAGCACATCCAGTTACCGGAATCGCACCGTACTTCTCTATCAGCTTGATAGGGATGAAGGTGTAGAATACGATAGCAAATGCAGAAAATAGTCCCCACATTAGACCAAGCGGTGTTATGTAGATGCGGTGAATATCGCCGTGAGTTGCAAGTATAAATGTGCCTATCATGGCAAGCATGATGGCGCTGACTTCCTTCTTTGTTGGGAGTCTTTTGATAAGTATGCATTCGGTAATCATGCAGAAGACAGGCCCTATATACTGGAGTATGGTTGCGGTTCCTGAGTTTGAATTATTGATTGCCTCAAGATAAGAAACTTGATTGAACAAAATGCCAAACAGCGCAAATAGAACTAGCTGAAGTACAGAACGCTTATCTTTAAGCATAGAAATCAGGTTTTCCCTATTTGTTAGTAGGGCTGCAATGGTGAGGATTAGACCAGAAAAAACCATGCGCATTGAAGACAGATAAACCGGAGTTATCCCGAAGTTCTTAAACAGAATTTCGGCACAGTTGCCCGAAAAGCCCCATGCTATTCCTGCGAAAATTGTCATGACCATGCCTTGTTTGAATCTATCCTTCATATAGTCCTCCAATCAAAATATACGTAACTTCTATAGTGATATAAAAGGAGAAAAATGTCAAATAAGAATTTTGCGAGAGAATTTTTTAGAATCTACGATAGAAAGGTGAGCTGTGGAGAAATCGTTTTCAAAAACCTCGGCATGCCGCACAATGATTTTACCATGCTATGTACTACGGAAGGTCATGTGCCACCAGCTGAAGTAATTGAAACTCTTTGCGTAACAATGAAATTAAGCGAGGATGAAAAGGCAATCTTTAGAAGCTTCATCGTAGAAGAAGATGAATAGTGAAGTACAATAATATTGCAAAGAATATCTATGATTTTCATTTTGTTTACACATCAAAGTGGTATATATAGATATGTAGAATTTTAATTAAATATAGCTGAATATATATTGAAGGGAGCGTAATATGACAAAGGTAGACATATTTTCAGGATTTTTAGGAGCAGGAAAGACAACTTTGATTAAAAAGCTGATTTCCGAAGCATATAAGGACGAAAAGCTTGTGCTTATTGAGAACGAGTTTGGTGATATAGGAGTGGACGGTGAGTTCCTAAAGGATTCAGGAATTCAGGTTAACGAAATGAACTCAGGATGCATTTGCTGTAGCCTTGTCGGAGATTTTGGTAAGGCTCTTGCTGAGGTAGTTCAGAAATACAATCCTGACAGAATCCTGATTGAGCCATCTGGCGTTGGTAAGCTTAGCGATGTTATTATGGCAGTAGAAAATCTACATAATGACGAGCTTGTACTTAACGGATTTACAACAGTTGTTGATGCTAAGAAGTGCAAGATGTATATGAAGAACTTTGGTGAATTCTTCAATAATCAGATTGAGAACGCAAGTGCTATTATTTTAAGCCATACAGCTGGTCTTGCCCAGGACAAGCTAGATGCCTGCGTTGCACTTCTACGTGAGCATAACGAAACTGCGGAAATTGTTACAACAGATTGGAATGAGCTAGATGGCAAGCTAATACTTCAGACCATGGAAAAGAGAGCTGGAATTGATGCGGAACTTGAGCATCTAAAAGCGGAAATGCATGAGCATCATCACCATCATGAGAATGAAGAGCACGAGCACCATCACCATCATGAGCATGAAGAGCATGAGCACCATCACGACCACGAACATGGCGAAGGCTGCTGCTGTGGACATGATCACGGACATGAAGAGCACGAGCATCATCACCATGACCACGAACACGGAGAAGGCTGTGGATGTGGACATGACCATGAGCATGAAGAGCACGAGCACCACCATCACGACCACGAGCATGGCGAAAGCTGTGGATGTGGACATCACCACGAGCACGGACATCACCATGCAGACGAAGTATTCCAGAGCATAGGAATGGAGACAAGTCATAAGTTTAGTGAGGCTGAGATTAATGACTTCCTAGGTAAGCTCGGAAACTTTACAGAGTTTGGAACAATACTAAGAGCTAAGGGTGTTGTTGAAAATGCAGAAGGTGGATGGATTCACTTTGACTATGTTCCAGGAGAGCCTGATGTTAGAACAGGAAGCGCCGCAACTACAGGAATGATATGCGTAATCGGTGTTGATATCGAGGAAGCTAATATCAGGGAAGCACTAGCTTTATAGGATAAAAGTAAAAGAGGACAAAATGGAAATTCCAGTATATTTATTTACAGGTTTTTTAGAAAGTGGTAAAACGACATTCATTCAAGATATTCTCGAGGGTAGTGATTTCAATGCAGGTGAGAGAACTCTGCTTTTAATGTGTGAGCAGGGAGAGGTGGAACTTGATGAAAGCAAGTTCTTTACAAAGGATAATATCTTCTGCGAATATATAGAAAGTTTGGATGAGCTAAACCCAGAGCATCTTTCGGAGCTACAGAAAAAGCATCGTGTTGAGAGAGTTGTTGTTGAATATAATGGCATGTGGATGATGCAGGACTTGTTCCGCAATATGCCGCCAGAATGGATCATATCTCAGGAGGTTACATTTGCAGATGCGAGTGTTTTCATAAACCATAATGAGAATATGAGACAGCTTGTTTTTGATAAACTAAAGACAGCTGACCTAGTTGTCTTCAACAGGTGCGTGCATGGCTTTGATAAGCTAGAATTCCACAAGATTGTAAGGGTTGCAAACCGAAAAAGTCAAATAGTTTACGAGTACGGTCCAGACGATGTAGAACCAGACACCATAGTCGATGAACTGCCTTTTGATATGAATGCAGAAATCATCGAAATTGAGGAAGATTGTTTTGCTGAGTGGTACCGTGATGTAAACGATAATCCTAAGAAATACGATAAGAAAAAAGTTAGAGTTCTCGGTAGGTTTGCGACCGGTGGAGGCTTGCCAAAAGATAATCTAGTCTTTGGAAGACATGTTATGACATGCTGTGCAGATGATATTCAGTTTGCCGGACTTTTATGCGTTTGGAAGAATGCATCAAAGATCAAAAACGGAAGCTGGGCAGAAATCGTAGCTGAGGTGAGGCTAGAGTATACAGATATTTATGGTGAAGAGGGACCTATCCTCTACTGCAGCAAGGTGGTAGCGAGTCTTCCGCCTGAACAGGAGGTGGCAACCTTCTAGGAGCCAAGACTATTTAATTTACAGATGACAAAGGAGCTGAAATGAGCACTTACATAGAGCACTATTCCATATCATCACATGATGTGGACATAAACAATAATATAAAGCCTTCAAGCTTTGCGAGACTTATGCAGGAAACCGGAAATCACAACATGAGGGATAGAAGACCTACATATGAGGAGCTATTTGATAATGGTCAAAGCTTTATTGCAACGCGAATTCTCTATGAGGTTATAGATCAGATTCACAGTTATGATGAAATCGATGTACATACCTGGGCGACGACAGGAAAGGCGGCAACCTTTGTCAGATGTTTTTTAGTTAAGCGTGGAGAGGAGATTGTTGCTAGGGGCTATAGTGAGTGGGCTGTAGTAAATATTCATACAGGCAAACTCATCAGAACTGACGAGATTGACCTTTCAGACTACGAGTTTGACGAGCCTTTAGAGATGAATATTCCTTTGAGATTTAACTTGCCAAAGGACCTTGATTATGAGCTATGTGGAAAGCACCAGGTTATGTTCAGTGAGGTCGACAGAAACATGCATATGAACAATACCTATTATCTTGATATGGTATGGAACCATGTGCCAGATGTTGACAAGAAGAAAATGACATCATTCCTAATCAGGCACAGGGCAGAAGCGCCACTTGGATCAGAAATAGAGATCAAAAGAGCAAAGGCTAAAGAGCCGATAGATGTAGCGGGTGGAGCAACAGAAAGCTACATATTTAAAACTACAGTAAATGGCAAGACAAATATAGAGGTAGTAATTTCTTTTGCAGATTTATAACGATATAGTTGATATCAAACCCAGACTTCGGTCTGGGTTTTTTCGTATGCGAAAGTGTTACTAAAAGGTAACGGTGACACACAAGGTAACGTTACAAAAAGGTAACACTTCAAATAATAAAATGTAACAACTAATGAAGCTTCAAATTAAATTAACGTTGAAATATCAAAGAAGACAGAGCTTGTTTTTTGCAGTCTTAAATGTTGGCACGGATATCGCAATAAATATGTTCAAATATCAAATATCTGTTTTATAAATGGAGGTAAAAAATGAACATTAAAGACAAGTATCTAAATTTCTATTATGAAACAATTGGTGAAATCGAAGAACCTATCATCAATCCAAAGAAAACTGCTCTACTTCTTGTAGACCTTCAAAATGAGTTTGTATTAAGAGACTTTGGTGAGGCATTGCAGTTTAAAGCGTCTGGCGAGTGGGAAAGATGGATTCCTTTCCATGATAGATTGGATGACATCGTTATTCCTAACAATAAGAAATTATTGGATTTCTTTAGAGCTAACAATATGGCTGTTACATATGGTAGAATTGCCTGCTTGCGAGACGACGGTGAAGATAGATCTCCCGTACAAAAATCGGAAGGCTGGAACAATATGTTGATGCCGGTGGATAGTTATTCAGCTCAAATGATAGATGAACTATCTCCACTAAAAAATGAAATTGTAGTAAATAAGACAACAGATAGTGTGTGCAATGGTACCAACTATCTAACGCTATTAAGGTTTATGGGAATTGATACGGTAGTTGTTACGGGCATAGTTACAGACCAGTGTGTTGCTTGCACAGTTAGAGACCTTGCAGATGCGGGGCTAAAGGTAATCTGTGTAGAAGATGCATGTGCAGCAGGAAGTCAGGAACTTCATGATGCAGAACTTAAAATAATGAACGTGATTTACTGTGATGTATTAAGTACTGACGAAACAATTAATATCATCAGCAAGAATCTTCAGTAAGGAGGTCTAGAGTAATGTCAGATAATAATAGCCCTAGCGGATTAAGGAAAGAACTGAAATTATCGAATATGATAACGATGGCTGCAGGTGGAATGATTGCAGCATGGATGGTCGAGATAAAACTTTGGTATGAGTTAAGTGGCCCAGGATCTGTGTTTGCCTTACTTACTTTGGCAATTTTGATTTTACCACTCTGCTTTATATATTCAGAAATGTCAAGTATGATGCCTTATGCTGGAGGACAGAATATATGGGTATCGAATGCGCTCGGTAAAAACTCTGGATTTGCAGCATTTTGGATGATAATGCTACTGTATATTATGGCAATGCCTACAGTAGCATATGGTATTGCGAGCATGATGGGATATATATTCCCAATTACTACACTTCAAGTAAAAATACTCGCAGCTGCAATAATAATATTTTGGTTTTTCCTTACGAACAGGGAAATTAAGGTGCTAGCAAAATTACAATCAATATTATTTTGGAGTACTTTAATTATATCTCTGTCCGCAGATATATACTTTATTCTTAGCGGTAAATGGCACCTCTCAACTATAACTCCTATGTTTACCCATGGAGTTTCAGGTTGGGCAGCAGCGGTTGGACTTTTAGTAATGAAATTTGTAGGCTTTGACATCATTCCACAGCTTTCAGAGGAATCCGATTTTCCTAAAAAGGACTTATGGAAGGCATTTGTTGGCTCTATAGGTTGTACAGTTTTAGTTTACGGACTAGCTGTAATAGCAGTTGGTGGTGTTGTGTCTAGTGAATGGGTTGCAAATACAGATATCGTTGATCCTAGAGTCGCAGATATTTGTGGGGCACATTGGTTAGGTCTTTTGATTGTTATTATGGGTACTGGTACATGTATAACTACACTATCATCCTTTTGGCTTAGCGCATCACGTATTCTATACGGTGCAGCAAAACAACACCAAGTAACACAAAGATTCACTAATCTAAACAAATTTGGGCAACCACAGTTCGCAAACTTGATTGTTGGAATCCTATCAATATTCTTTACTGTATTTGCACCAGATGCATGGATCAATTATATCTATACAATATATGGAGTAGCTGCTGGCGCAGTATACTTACTAGTAACAATATCATTCTTAAAGACAAGACAGAAACACCCTGAGTGGGAAAGACCTTTCAGATTAAAGTTTGGTAAATTCTTTGGAATATGGTCAATTTGCTTCTGCTTCTGGGTTCTGTATGTATCTATCAAAGAGATGAATCTTGGCGCTTGGATTGTAATGCTAGTATATGTTCTTCTTGGACTTGCATTCTGGGGATATATGAAACATATGCAAAAAGCTGATCCTGAAGGATGGAAACCAGTTACAATATCGCCTGATACAGTAGGGCATGAAACAGACGTATTGAATTAGCTGGATATAAACAAAGCAAGTAAAACACAGTAACAACATTATATTTTTGGTAACTATAATTAGTTCAATATTACTACTATTACATCAAATGTATGGTAGTATATTGTATAAATAAATACGCCACATAGAGGAGGTGCAAGATGGGAAGACGAAATTTTAAGGACTCGATGGTTACAAGACTGATTTTAGTTTTCCTAGTAGGCAATATCTTTTATGTGGCGTTGTTTGCTATTTTGTCGTCGTATCAAACACGCAACAAGTCGGAACAATATGCAATAAAGGAAAAAAGCCAGTTAATATCTGAAGGCTTTACTCAAATAGAGGATAATACCATTTCTTTAGGAATATGGTATCAAAAAATATATATCAATTCTGATGAAGAAAAATATAAAGAACTCCCAAAAGGATATATAAGGAATGAAAATGGAACAATAAGTAGATTAAAAAATGGAGCTTTAAGTAAAGGAGAACAAAGCGCCCTATATGTTGCAAGTAACATAAAAGAGGACTCTTCTTTATACCGTGATATTGCAATTTCTGAGGAATTGGATGATGCATTCGCCAAGGTTGTTGAAAATAGAATGGTTACATGGGCATATTTGATTGATAAAAATAATGTACTAAGGTGTTTGCCATATAGTGATTTAACAGCACAATTTACAAGTGATCATGACCAAAGAAAAGATCCTTTTTATATAGATGCAAATGAAAAGAATAATCCAAGACGTGAGGCAGTCTGGACAGCGCCTTATTCTGATTACCTGAGAACTGGTTGGACAATTACATGTTCATATCCAATTTATAATAAAGACGACGAATTTTATGGTGTTGTTTGTATTGATTTATCGTTACTTAAATTAGGAGAGCAATACTTTAAGGATTTTTCAATAGGTAAAACCGGTAAAATATACTGGCTAACAAAGGAAGGAAACATATATTATCAATCTGGGATGACTGGCGACGAACATCAGGGGCGTTTATACTCAAAAAATATATTTGATGAAGAGAAGATGGGTTCTGACAAAAGAACTGCTATGAAAAGTGCATTAAAAGGTGATTCTACAACTTATATGTATACGGTTAAAGGTAGTCAGAAAATACTATTCTCATCAAAAGTAAACGATACGGATACAGTTTTATTATTTGAAGTTGATAGGAGCGAATTTATACCAGGGAAATCACTAGATGCAAATTTGCTTTTGATTTTATTGCTAACGGCAATTCTAATGGGAGTTGGATTTCTAACATGGCTTAAACATAGCTTTTCAATACCTATGCAGGGGCTTGTTGCTCGTGCTAATAAGATATCAAATGGGGATTATAGCTTATGTGAAATAGAAACTAAAAGTGATTTACTGGAAGTGAGAGAACTGAATCGTGCGTTTACTGCAATGAATGCAAGTATAGGTAGTTATACAAAGTCATTATCTGAGAAAAACCAGGAAATAAATACGATATTAGAAACAATTGAAGGAGCGCTCCTTATAGTTAAGAGTGATGGATCCATTGTAGTTGCGACAAGGGAATCTGTAGCGGTTACACCTGAGATAATAGAGAAAACCTTAAAGGGGCTAAAAGCACATCCTCAAATTAAAAGTGAACAAATTGTATCTGGTACAGAAGTGTATAGAAATACATATTATCCAATATGTGATAGCGCAGGAAAGCTTACGGAAATGGTTGTAAGTAGCAACTGTGTAACGCAAAGTGTACTTTTAGAAAAAGAAGTTCAGCAAATGGAAAAAATGGCAGGAATAGGTCAGTTTGCTGCCGCCATAGTTCATGAATTGAAAAATCATCTAGCTGTAATAAAAGGTGCAGTGTATATTTTGTCAATGTCAAATCAAAGTAAAGATATCAAAGAGGAGGTTGATAGAATTGAAAGGGCAGCGGATGAGGCTGAAAAAGTGATATATACACTGCTTGACTACAGCAGGGATGATGAAAAAATGGAAATGGTCCATGTTGGAACAGTAATAAAACAAATTCTATTATTATCAAGAAAAACACTTATAAGGCAAAACATTGAAGTAAAGGAGATGATTGATGACGATTGCTATATAAATATGGGAAGTCCAGAAGCGTTAAAGGTAATACTGCAAAATATTATCATAAATGCAATACAAGCAATTAGTGAGGACGGACTAATTGATATATTCTGTGGCAGAAAAGATGAAACCATAGTAGTGATTGTTAAAAATAATGGAGAACCTATTCCTAGCGAACTCAGGGAAAAAATATTTGATCCTTTCTATACTACAAAAGCTGATGGAAATGGCATAGGACTATGGATTACGAGGCGCTTGACGGACGCACTCGGTGGAAGTGTTATGGTATTGGAAGATGATCAAAATATGACGGAATTTGAAATCGTTTTACCAGTTAAATGTGGTAGAACAGACATGAGGTGAAAAGAATGATCAGAAATTCAATTTTATTGGTGGATGACGATCAAGAATTGTTGAAAGTCTACCGTAAGATATTTGAGCTAAAGGGATTTTCGGTTAAGACGGCAGAAAACGGTTTTTATGCATTAGAGATAATGGAAAAACACGAAATCACAGTTGTTGTTCTTGACATTATAATGCCAAAAATGGATGGAATGGAAGCACTCGTGCAAATCAAGAAAAGGTGGCCGATGACAGAGGTTATTATGCTTACAGCGGAGGGCACTATTCCAGGAGCAGTTGAAGCTGTAAAGAAAGGTGCATATACCTATTTCATTAAGCCAGTAGATATTGACGAGTTGATAGTAACTGTAATAAAAGCACAGGAACTTGCTAATGTGCGTATGGAAAATAGTCAGCTAAAACAACATATCTGCTCAATATCAGCCACCAATAAATTGATTGGAGAAAGCGATGCAGCCAGAAAAATGAGAGAAGAGGCTATAACGATTGGAAGAACGATGGCATCGGTCCTTATCACGGGAGAGAGTGGAACTGGTAAGGAGGTAATGGCTCATCTAATTCATCAATGTAGTGAAAGAGCTGATAAACCGTTTGTTTCTGTTAATTGTGCAGCATTTAATGAAAATCTAATAGAAAGTGAACTTTTTGGCAGTGAAAAGGGTGCATATACTGGTGCTGAAAAACGTAGAAAAGGAAGATTTGAACTAGCGGATGGCGGAACCATTTTCTTTGATGAGATAGGTGAATTGAGCTTAAACATGCAAACAAAATTACTACGAGTTTTACAGGAAAAAACCTTCGAGCGAGTAGGAGGAAGCGAAACTATTCAAAGTAATTTTAGGCTTATTTCTGCAACAAATGCTGATTTAAAACAGGAAATAGAAGCAGGCAGGTTCCGGCTAGATCTATACTATAGGCTTAACATACTGCCTATTGAAATTCCCCCTCTTAGGGAAAGGAGACAAGATATTCCTTTGCTTGCAAACTATTTTATCGAGACTATATCAAAAGAAATGGGACGTAAAATTGATTCTATAGAAGTAAGTGTTATGCAAATGCTGAAGAAATATTCGTGGCCAGGAAACATACGTGAGCTTAGAAATATAATTGAGCGACTTGTGGTTATGGCGCAAGACGGAAAAATTAGTGGAGATGACCTTCCGTTAGAAATTCAAGAGATAGATTCTGATATGAATAGAGTTTTTAGTGAAGACCTAAAAGGAGCTACCCAAGACTTCGAGAAGGAATATATTATGGAAATTATGCGTCGTAACAGCTGGAATGTTACTAAAGCTTCACGCGAGATGAATATAGCTAGAAAAACTCTATACAAAAAATTAAATGACTACGGAATAAAATACAGATGATAGTGGTGTTTTGCTAACAACTTTATGCCACACTTAACGTTCTTTTCTTTGATGCGTAGAACCCATTTTAGACTGTAAGTTAGGTGTGGCTTTTTTAATTATATTTTGGTGCAATTTGCAACAATGGGATAAAAAAATTAAATGCGTGTATGCATTGAAAAATAAACATATATAAGGGGT